>JAEEGG010001000.1_pt1 | contig 79853 bp, 53 predicted proteins | sample 9134161 | NCBI WGS metagenome assembly JAEEGG01 (sample SAMN16246543, study PRJNA631951) | gut metagenome | biome: gut microbiome; feature: rumen; material: CR-attached | host: Bos | place: Iran: Karaj | collected 2018-10
CAGACAGTTGATACTACTGACCCGAACCTGATGTACTATGGCAAGAACTATAAATATGGGTTGAAACTTGCGTCTATCATGGCTCCGCAGGGATTCATCATTGAGTTGCACCAGATTTTAGACGATAATCCGAGCACCTATAACGAGTTCATAAAAGAGCACGGCTATGGTGTGCATCATCTTGGCTTTGCCGTTGGCGACCGTCGTGATGCTGTGGTGAACGAACTGATAGATCGTGGCTATCAGAAACGTGTAGAGCATATCTATCCAACTGGTAGTTGGACGATTATAGATAGTGAGCAGTCGCTTGGCGTGAATCTGAATATCAAGCCCGCGATGTAGTTTTTCTGAAAGAAATTATTCGGTTTTACTATCAATTACGGTAATCTCATGGATGGTGAGATTACCGTTTTCGTCTATGGTAATCGGTGCTGAGAAATCGGGCATATCGTCATAAAGAAGCGCAAGTCCGGTGGTGAACTTAACGCCAGGAACGAAGACAAGTTTAGGCTCGTCGCCGCTAAGATCATAGGAAATCTGTTCACCTATCCACATAGGGCTCTCATCATCGAATCCGCCCATATCAGTAATAGTGTTAGTGACTGTCTTCAACACTTTGTCTTTATCATAAATAGTCACATTCTCACCATCAATAGTATATCTTATGCGCTGGAGCAGTTCCTGTTGCACAGCATAGGGATTAATCTCATTTTTGATATAAGCCTTGCCATCCTCTTGAAAACGGATTTGATAGAGCTTTTCAACATTGACACCAGTACCTGACATAGCACAGCTTGTCAGCCAGAGGTCACCTGTCTTGGCATTATACTTTGCCTGTGGCTGGCGACTGTTGATAATGTTGAGGAAATTGGTTGATACAGCACCTTTTGTCACAACGAAGCCGAAACCCTCGGATGGTGTCTGGTCAATCTCGTCGATAGAGAATACAGCGACATTTGAAGCAGTATCGCTCATAACTTCATGATTATGAAGCTTTAACGCCTTATCCATTGCTTTCTGAACATCGGCAGGGATGGAATCAGTCAGCAAAGGCGCATCCAATGTACCAGCCATTGGTTTTGTATCAATTGTAGTACTCTTACAGCTTGCCATCATAAGGCAAATGGCAAGGAATGAAATAAGGGATTTGAGGGTATTCATTTTTTTATTGGGTTAGGAGGTTGGAAGGTTATGAGGTTAGAAGGTTATGAGGTCGTTCGCGTCATGACCTTAGAACCTAAAACCTTATAACCTATATTTACTTACTACGTACACCAATTTTCTGGCGAGACTCATCGTTTATGATTTGACTGGCTTCATGACCGTCGAAATCTGCTGGAGCAATGATGAAATCAGGCACATTGAATGACAGGAAACGCTCACGATAGAAACGGCGCGGATTTTGCTGTGGCAGCATAAACGCCTTGCTTACATTGCCCTTTGCATCGACATGACAGAAATAAGGGCGCGTGAAGAGGCCATCGTCACGACGTGAACTAAGCACCATCCAACGTGAGTTTGTACTCCAGTTATGGAACGATTCCGTATCTTTTGAATTTGCCTTGGTCATAGGGCTACTCTCGCCTGTAGAGAGGTTGAGGAGATAGAGGTCAGCCTCGTGATGCCAGATGCTGAACTGCCCATAGTCAGAGAGGGTGTAGCAAAGGAAACGTCCATCGTAGGAAGGACGAGGGAATGACACCGACTTATTCTGAGCCTCAGCATTTATGATAGTGTCTATACGGTTGCCGAAATCACCAGTTTCTGGGTTGAAATCGATACGGCAGAGGTTATAGCGGATAGAATCAAGGCTGTGACTGTTCTCGGGGAGCGCTTTGGCTGCACAGAAATAGAGCGAACGGCCATCGGCAGAGAATACGGGATAGGTCTCATAGACATCCTTCAACTTGAGAAGCGGAGAGAGCAGCAGTTCATTCTTATTGACATCATAGACCTGAAGGTCGGAAGCCTCATCAAAAACCTCAACACGGTTGCTATCGGCAGCATGGAATAACTGTTTCGTGGAATTGGTTGAATATGCGATATAACGGCCAGAAGGATGCCAGTAAGGATATACGCACAATCCGAGCGTCTGGTCGGTCTTTGTATCATAAGCAGTCATAGGACCGTTGTTCTGACGCAGAAGAGTAGCTCCATGTTCACCACGGATATGAAGACTCAGATCAGCAGGATTTCCGCGGTTGAAGCTATGACAATTGACACATCCCTCGAACTGGGTATTCTCAATCAGCGGACGCTCATCGAATGAAGAGAGGTCGCGCTCGTAAATACCCATCTTGCTCCACACCTCGTAGCCAGGCTCGATTAGACGGTAGCAGATTCCATAGTCGATACTGTCAGAACTGATATATATATGGAATGGGCTGTATGTATGCCAACCGTCTTCATACTTGGCAGAAACAGTAACAGAGAGCGAGTCGCCGCGGTTTTTATCAAGCAGCTCTTGCCAGTCGTCGATATCGAAATCTACAGATTCCTCGCCCTGACTGTGCATGGTGTTTCCTTTGCTATCAGTAATGACGGCATCAACGAGCAAAAACGTCTCGTCATCCATGCCGAAATTGAGAGGAGCAATATTGACAGGAATAGTGACGCCGAGGTAGTCGGGATAGATATGTGGCTGATTCTTCTCCTGCTTTGCATCGCTGACCGTCTCAGTTGTGCAGGCGGTTAGCAATAGAACGGAGAGAAGTGAGAAAAATATCTTTTTCATTACTTTTTGGTTGTCTGAATGAATTTGGCATAGCGGTCGCGGTCGCCTGTCAGCATATAGTAGGCAATCAGGTATTCGTATGCCAGACGATTGTCCCTGTTCTTGTAATAGAGGCTTTCGAGCATCTCGGGAGTCACATGGTCGCTGAAGTAAAAGTCTTCGTTGTATGCGAACTTGCGGAGATGTCCGTATTCAGGATGATTGGCTATCGCCTTTTCATCGCCCAAGAGAGATATTGTCTCGTTTGCCCAATCGCTATAGAAGAGGGTTTCCTGAAGGGCAGAGAGATATTTGCGAGCCACTTCATAATCGCCGTTTATGAGGTTTGTCTGTGCCAAGCGCTTGTAGCATCGGGCACTTTTCTGGAAGTCAAGAATTGCCTCCTGAGCCTCGAAAACCGTTCGCTGGGCAACATTTATCATGCCCAACTGATAGAAAGCCTCGGCGGTAGGCAGAGGACTGGTGGCATCACGATCAACATCAGGAAGAAGGCCCGCAATACCATTCTGACGATATTCTCCTCCATGCTCTGCGAGCATACCACGCATCGCCAAGGCTAGATTCTGTACCGTCACACCAATCTGGTTGTTTGGCTTCTCTTCGTTGATAGTCTCAATTATGCGGTTCCATTGCTGGTGACGCGCCATGAAGTCATATCCCATCACCTTCTCTGCCTTGAAATTAGCGTTTTTCCAGACGAAACTACCCATAACAATAGCTACTACAGCGAAGGAGATGAGGGTAGAGGTTGGAGTTGAGGGTTTAGAGGTTAGAGAGGAGAGTTTTGGGATACTCATTAAGAGCGCAAGGAAGATTATTGATAGAGCCACAACCCAAAGTAGGGTTGGGAATTCTGTTGGATAACGATGATAATGTATGCCGAACCATAGGCTACTTGCTGGTACCGGGATATAATATGCCAATATCACGAGCATTATAGCCAACAGTACGAATACGCCATAATACCATTTCTGGGACTTAAAGCGCAGAGCCTGTAAAAGAAAGAAAATGATGCAGATAGGACCTGCAATCCAATAAAGCACAGGAATAGCAACAACGAGCAGAACATCTCGTAACTTACCTGATAATTTATCAAAGCCCCAAGAAACGAGAAGGGTTATTAATACTGCCCAAACTCCACCTAACAATGCATTCTCATCGAGCAAAAAGAGCATAAGCAGGCATGATGGCACATAGCTCAGGCCATAGAAGCGTCCCCAATCAACTAAACGGAGAGTAAGGAGCTGAACTATTGAGAGCAGAAATGCAATGATAAATGCCCCACCCCACGCATACAGGAAGAACTGAGTGCAGAAACGTCCAAGCAGGTCGGATACTCCGCCTGGCAACTTAACAATATCCCATACGTAGGTATTATCAAAGAGGAAAAGCTGAAACTGCTCCTGATAATGAAGATGATGCGGATATGCCAATCCGAAGAAGAGGATAACCGCAACACCGAAAATGAGAGTATAAATATAATGAATATTCTTCATCTATACAATTAATCAAACACTTTACTAAACTCGTCAACGCTGATCTTGACAGGCTCAACCATGAACTCTGGACGGTTATAACTCTTCAAAAGGAATGTGTTATATTCTGGGTCTTCCTGTGGCATGAGGAAGGCTTTTCCTACCCTTCCGTTATTGAAATATGCGAAATATACACGACTATAGTTATCATCATCACGACGGCTGGCAATCATAATCCAATGTCCGTTGCTTGACCATGAAGGATAACTATCAGAATAGTCTTTGCTGTTAACACGTTTGAGATCAACAGCTGTAGCTACTTCACCAGTAAGAGCCGTGCCAGAATACTGATTCATAGGAAGACAAACAATATCGGCATCACGATGGCGGCTATGGAAACAGCCATACTGCCCAAGAGCAAAAAGAAGATAGCGCCCATCAGGGCTGATGCGTGGCAATGTAACGCTCTTGTCTGACGATGCTGCATCATATACCAGTTCCTCCTCGCCGAAACCATGTGTTGCAAGGTCAAATGAACGGCGATAGAGATTGTATTGTATCTTTGGATAAGTAGTTCTGATATCCTTGTCCTTCATTTCCTCTGGAAGCGGAACAGACTTACAATAATATAGATATTTGCCATCAGGCGACCATGTAGGATAAACCTCAAGGAGATCAGAATCATTGCTGACAATGCTCACAGAGTCCTTCTCTATATCGTAGAGAATCATATCACTGGCAAGGTCATATACCTCAATCTTATTGGGATTCTCCGTATGGAAAGCCTGACGTGTCTGATTGGTAGAGAAAGCAATCAATTTTGCAGTTGGATGCCATGACGGATATACACCAGAAGAGATGGTATAGTCACGTTTCAAATCCACTTTTGATACTTTTCCATCGTTCACAATAACGGTACCGCCATTAGAAAGACGCACATGGAAGAGCATATTGTCTGTCTTATAATTCTGATAGCTATGGCAATTGATACACTGGCCTTTTTCTCTTTTGGATGTTATCTCATTGTTAAAAATCTGCGTCTCTTCAAACGTAGTGAGATTACGCTGAGCTATCTCCATAAAGTGCCATGCAACATATGAAGGCTCGATAAGGCGATATGACAGATACTCGTCGATAGGTTCTTTTGCCACATGTATTTCAAACGGTTTGAAAGACAGCCATTCGCCCTCTTTCTTGCCCCATACTTCAACCTTTATACTCTTACCCTTAGAGAAATCTAGCATATCATGCCATTCATCCTCAGGAATCTGCACTTTCACACCATCACCATATGTCTGCAGTTTGCCATCGGGAGTAGTTATACGTGCTACACACTCTTCATACAGGCCTGTAGGAAGCATAAAATTGAGTGGTGCGATATTGCAAGGCACAGTTACATCGCAATAATCCGGATATATGGCAGGCAAACTCTTGGCATCACGACTTGAAGAAGGTACATCGGGATGATTAGCACACGATGCCAACATTAGCAAAGTCGCAACCAAAAGCATTGCGTATGAATAAATATATTTTTTCATTATTATCTTATGATGCTACTTCGTTATCGATTCTGTCATTTGTAAAATAAACGGTCCTTTCAAAGAAGTAATACCACCAATAGGTATCACTCCAATCTTTACGCATTTCTTCAGCAACATGTCCAAATGTCTTTCCAGGCTTTACCAGTCTCGCCAAAGTCTCACTAAATTGTTTGTAGCGATTATAAACATCCTCTTCAACGGGAATCATCATACGCTTTTCTTCTGGAGCTCTATCCATAAACAATATATATGCCTCCTGCGCATGCAGAGGGAAAATATCATCCTCATGCATTTTTAAATATTTACGCAACGATGACCAGAAACATGGTGCATCACGACGTATCATGGAATAGAACAAAGCCTGTTCAGAAGCCTGTTTGCTATCCGATTTATGCCAAAGGCAGATAGTATTAACAATATAGCTATCACTATTCTCTACACCTGTCAGTTCATCTGGATAGCATTTTTGCAATTCGTTCACATTTTCTGCAACCTTAGCAGGCTGCCAATTCTCGTAAAAAGGATGATGATGCAACAGAGTAGTATATCGATCTACAAGTTTTTGATCACCTTTAGCCAAAGCACAACGCGAAAGCATTTTTAAATAGAAAGGCGAGAAACCTGTCTGTATCGAATTCTCAAAATTCAGGCGGATAGCCTCATTCATCATTCCGTAGTTATAATATACTAAAGGCGATGCTATACTCAAAAGGCTGACGTGGAGTGAATCAGATTTGTTTAGTTTAAAACTCTCATTGCCCATTTTGAAAGAACGCTCTAGTAAACCGCCTTCATTCATCAGGGCAATATTCTTAAGGAATATCATCGTAGTGGTTGGTTTCTTGTTCTCTTCTGCCATATCGAGAACTTCCTTCCAATTGTCATCGAAAGCACAGCGAACCATATGCATTTCTTCGATATAGTTCTTATCATGGAACATAAGCGAAGAGGTAAAGATTATAGCAGCAACAGTACACAACACAGGAACGAACCATCTGGCTAAATACCTTTTACATAGTGGAATTAGCACAGAAACAGCAGCAAGAATCCAGAATGGAAGGGTAAGATGCTCGCCACGGTCAAGTGTAGTCTCGAATCGAGGCAAACCTGCCAACACTACATCGTCGAATTTCTGATTCGAATATAACAAGCCATGCCAGATACATGCAGTAAAAATGAGCAGAGCCAAGCCTAAGGACTCACGCCATGTTATTTTTTCAACAACCGCAAGACCCAAAATAAAAAGCAAAGCAAACCACCCAAGCACCGGATACAGGCAAAAGCCCAATATATACCAACAAATATGCCATTTGCGTGAAGTATTACGTGCTGCCCACACAAGCAACAGCATAACCAGATAGCCAACCGACTGTGAGAACCAATAGCCTCGGATAGGGGATATATATATCCAATAGCCAAGATCTACAACAGATGTGAGCAGACAGGCTACAGGCAAGAGCATCAAAGCTGAGGCGCTTCCCTGTAACCTAAATGCTTTAGTACCCACAAAGAAAATAGCTATCCAAGTTATAACTAACATACCAGCTCCTAAAACTGGATGATAGAAGAACTGTGTCAGATAGGCACCCACATATTGCATCAAGCCAAAAGGCTTTGACATAAGTGAATTAAAGAACGGTGCTCCAATAATGAATTCAGAGCGGTCGTGTGCTGTATATAGAACCTCTTGATTGATGTATAATACATACACCACAAATAAAATGAAAGTCAACAGACTTGCATATAAGACGGCACTAAAGACTGTAGTTTTATTATTCATTTTGCCATAAAGGGCTGACCCAATAAATGAGTCAGCCCTAAATATTTATACCTTTAAGGAATTATTAATACTCATAGTAACAAGCCTTGATCTTAATTCTTCCTCGTGTCATCAAGAGACAAAGGTCTTTTCCTTCACCACCATCAGCTGAGGCAGCACAAGACTTAGCTATATCCTCGGTAATTGGAAGTTCCCAATAGCCCTTTGTTGGAACTACATCATCTGCAAAGGTTGGGTTCCACCAACCATTCATGATACGTACTGTAAGACCGTCTTCACCGCTTCCAGGAGGATCAGCCCAGATGAATTTACCCTTTTCTGTTTCTGTAACTTCAAAGACGAGTGTCTTGTGACCAAAATACGTTTCTTTATCAAGGTATGGGAAATATTTACCTTCATTATCACTGAAACGACCAGCTCCTGCATCTCCTGACTCGAGCCAGAATTCTGGCTGCTTCACAGGATCCTCACCATAAATCCAGAATTTCTTGATTTCATCAGTTTCGACCTCACAGTTGACAGGAAAATCTACATTGAGTTTTGTACCATCGCCACAAATAGCAGTCAGAGTAACGGTATATTCACCAACTCTAACCTTTTGTTTTACATTGGTACCTGCCAAATCCTTGCCTGCAATTTTCCATGCTGCACTGACAGGAGCTGATGTAGTACAAGAAATAACGTTACCATTCTTACCTGACGCATCCTTATCAGTTGTGACTGTACACATTTCCTTGAGCTGCTCAGCAGTAATGTGATCTCCCATGCTAATGTCCTCTTGAACAGGATCACATGCAAAGAAAGTACATATTGTGACTAAAAGAAAAAATATCTTTTTCATAATTGATTACTTATTATTTATTAATAAAGTGTCTTATACTGTGTCTTAGGATCAGATGCATCCCAACCAGGGTTCTGCTTCAACTTACCATTCATAAGAGTAATCTGAGCCTGTGGCTTAGACAAGAAACCATCAGTTGCCTCGTAACGCTCTTTCCAAGAACATGTCATATGCTCCATAGCCTTAGCGTTTCTAACACCCTTTATAGTAATCATCTTACCCTTCTGTGCCTCAAGAGCCTTAGTAGCGTATCCATCCTTAGTACCCTTACCAGTCCAACGACGCATATCGTTGAAACGAATACCCTCGAATGCGAACTCCCAACGACGCTCATCCTGAACAGCCTTCAAAGAGTAAGGAGTCTCCTTAACACCTGCACGCTTCTGAACCAGATTCATATACTGAGCATCACCTGTAAGCTCTGTGAGCATAAGAAGAACATCTGCATAACGCATCAGATAGAAATCCTCGAAGTGGTCACCCTGCATAGAGTTCTCCAATGAACTCTTAGAGTAACCAGGAGCCTTTGTCCACCATGTATCAAGATCTTTTGCACAAGCATCAAGACATACAGAGTTGAACTTCTTTACAGAATATCCAGACTCCTCACAGTCATCCTTCTCAAATGTATAGCTTTCAAGTTCATTAACACAGTCAATCAAAGAACCAAGTTTACGGATATCACCCTTCTCACCAGTGAGAGCCACGGTTGCTTCTGCATTTGTTCTCTCATAATCTGTCCAGTCATCCCAGATATTGCAAGAAGGAGTACCCTGACCCCAACCCTGATTGAATGGGTAAGTGGTTGCACGTGTACCATTGGTACCATTACAACGAAGTCCCCAGAAACATGATACATAGCATGAATACTGACGTGAGTTTGTATAATATGTATCACCAATAGCCCACTTAGAAGCATTCATGAACTGAATCTGGAAAAGTTCCTCAGTATTACCGTTACCCATGCCAGGCTGGTCGAAACAGTTCTCACGCTTCATATCCTCAATGAACTTATAAGCATGACCTTCACCGTCGTGAGCCTCATCCCAGAGGAGACTGTTAGAATACTGCCAAAGTGAACGATAGTCCTCACAAAGTTTGTAACCGCCTTTTGAAACGATATCCTTAAGAGCATTTATAACATCATCCTTAGAGAGAGAACCAGCGTCACAACCTTCCTGCGCTACAAGAGGCATTGCCTCAACATTTCCTGTAGCAAGTTCACCTACATGCTTGTAGAAACCAGCCCAGAACATATAAGCACGAGCAATGAATGCCTCAGCAACAAACTTATTGGCATGACCAGAGTTTTTCTCTTCGCTCATAAGATTCTTAGCAGACACGAAATCAGAAAGAATCTGTGGGAAGACAGCAGTCTCTGCGCTTACCTCTTCCTCCATCTCTGGAGTGATAACAGTTGACGTAAGCAATGGAATGTCACCATACATCTGGGTTAACCAAAGGTTATAGAGACCACGCATAAAATAAGCCTCACCAAGAAGCTGATTACGCTTGGTTTCCTTACCAGTCCAATCAAGGTTATTGACTGTCTCAATCTGGGTGTTAGCACGAGAAACGCCACCATAGAGAGTAACAAATGGATTTTGATACTGGTCAACACTCTTCTCTACAAGATGATGGAGCGACTTAACCTCATCATCCTGCAAACCGCCACTACCATAGCAGTTATCAGACATGATTTCCCACATATAGAGAGGGAATGATGTTGCATCACGACCAGCCAGAACATTCATGATACTGTAGGTACCAGCATTCAAGGCATCAACGTCTGTGAAGTTCGCTGGTGTTGCTTCTGTTTTACGTGGTTCTGAATCCAACATGTCATCACACGAAGTAAAGACAGTTGCTGACAAAAGAACTACTGCTGATAAAAAATATTTCTTCATAATTTTTTTTCGATTTAGAATTTAATGCTTGCACCAACAATCCAAGTACGTGCGGTTGGATACAAACCGAGGTCAATACCTGATGCCCACTTATCTGCACCACCTGCTGAACCAACCTCAGGATCGAGGCCTGTATAACCAGTGAATGTGTAGAGGTTCTGAGCCTGAACATAGAAACGAAGCTGCTGCAATGGGCAAGACTTCCAGATATTCTTAAAGTCGTAACCGAGGGTTACAGTTCTAATCTTGAAGTAGTCTGCATCCTCCATATAACGGGTTGAGTTCCAGATTGTATTCTGGTGACCTGTAGCAGAAAGACGTGGCTGAGAGTTAGAAGTACCCTGACCATGCCAACGATTAAATACGGTTGTATCGAAGTTCTGATAAGGAGCATCACCGTATGAACGATATGAACGCATAATCTGCATACCAAATGCACCTGCACCATTCATAGAGAAGTCAAGACCCTTCCATGAGAAGCCGAGGTTTACACCAAGTGTAACATCAGGATTTGGATTACCAATCTCATGACGGTCAGACTTATCACCTTCAGCGTAAGTAATCACGCCATCACCATTCCAGTCATCCCAGATGCAGTCACCAGGCGCTGCATTGTCGAGAACTGCCTTACCAGCCTGACGAGCAGCATCAATCTGCTCCTGATTCTGCCAGATACCGCTGTATGACATGCCATAGAAGTAACCAATTGGTTTGCCAACCTCAGCACGGTAAATAAACTCTGTACCCTGTGAAAGAATACCACCAGAACCATTGATGTAACCATTAGCATTAGCGATACGAGTTACCTTATTCTTATTAGTAGCAATATTCACGCTTGCATTATAGCTGAAGTCACTACCAATCTTGTCGTTCCAAGTGAATGCAAGCTCAATACCTGTATTCTCCACGTCACCACCATTGATATATGGAGGGTTTGTACCATCGATAGCACGTTGTGGAGCAACGATAAGCCAGTCCTTAGTAGTCTTCTTATACCAGTCGAAATTAACGCCTAAACGGCTGTTGAGGAAACGAGCATCAAAACCGAGGTCAATTTGCTCAGAGGTTTCCCAAGTTACATCTGGATTTGGAACAATACTTGCATAAGCACCTACGTTAGGAGAACCTGCAACAGAAGTATTCATATCAGAAGCGAACTTATAACCATTATCGTTTGCTGTACCAGAATACTTGATAGTTGCAAGATACTGATAAGCATCGATATTACAGTTACCATTCTGACCCCAAGATGCACGGAGTTTCAAGAAATCCATCCAACTTGAAGTGCTCTCCAAGAATTTCTCGTTGCTGAGTACCCAACCTGCAGACACAGATGGGAATGTACCCCAACGCTTGCCCTTATCGAAATTACTTGAACCATCAGTACGTACTGTTACTGTAGCCATATACTTCTCATTCCAGTCCCAGTTTACACGGCCAAACCAAGAAGCGAGATAGCTTTCGTCCTGTGGAGAACCAGAGAGACCTACAGCAGTAACATCTGCTACCTTAAAGTTTGAAAGATAAGCAGAATCCCATCCGTTAAGAGTACCCATCTTCTTGTCTTCTGCAACAGAGTTTGAACCCTCAATCTTCTGTCCCCAGATGTTAGCCTGGAAGCTCTGACCTGCCAATACACTGATCTTGTGACCAGAGAAGATAGGAAGATCGTAAGAAAGAGTATTCTCAATAGAATAATTAGAGTTTATCTCTGAATTCTGAGTTAAACCATAAGCATCTACAATACCAGTAAAGTTTGGAGAACGAGGCTCATTGTAGCCACGATAGCAACCTGCATACCAACCAATGCTATACTGAGTGCGCCACTTCAGACCCTTAATAGGCTGGATAGTGATGTTGGCAGTAGCATTTATATTAAGGTTGCGGCTCTCACTCATTGAGTTGAAACCACCATGCATGATATTCTCATACTGGTTGCTGAACAATGCTGTATTCCAGCCAGCACCATAATTATTATAGTTGTAAATATCACCATTATCAGCAAGTTTAGGAAGGAGTGGAGTTGTCTGCAGCAAAGTGTGAACATAGCTCCAGTACATACCATCCTCTGCCATACCGTGGCTCTTGTTGTAGCTTACAGATACGTTTTCACCAATTGTGATAGCATCGAAATCCTTAGCCTGCAAAAGTACGTGATCACTATTGATACGGAATGTATGACGGTTGTAATAAGACGCCTGTTCACCACCCATGATACCATTGTTTGTTGTATTGGTATATGACATAGCGAACTTTGACCTATCAGTACCACCTGTAAGAGTTACGGCATGATTCTCCTGTCTAGCATTCTTATTCATGAACACATCCCACCAATCTTCGCCTTCCCAGCCGTTCATAGCCTTTTCATAGATATCCTGTGGAATCATATTAGTTATGAGTTTACCCTTATCATCGGTATAAGAAGCCCAGTCAATAGTCTTACCACTCGTATTAAGTTCCCACTCATCCATGATTGCCATATACTGCTGAGCATTGAGAAGCTGTGGGCGCTTGTAGCTGTTAGACCAACCCATAGAACCATTATATGTAATCTCAACTTTACCAGCCTTACCCTGCTTTGTAGTAACAAGGATAACGCCGTTAGCAGCACGAGCACCATAGATAGCTGCAGAAGCAGCATCTTTGAGGACATCGATGCTCTCAATATCGTTAGGGTTTATGTTATCAAGGTTACCACCGGAAACACCGTCAATAACATAAAGAGGATCAGCGTTACCGATAGTACCGATACCACGGATATAAACCTTATAACCCTTACCTGGCTGTGAAGAAGCCTGAGTAATCTGTACACCAGGAGTAGATGAAGCCATAGCACCGAGTGCGTTTGTTGTGTTCAGCTTGGCGATTTCCTCACCCTTTACCTGAACAGTAGCACCAGTAACCAACTTCTTCTTCTGAGTACCATAACCAACGACAACAACGTCGTTCAAGGTTGTGTTGTCTTCCTGAAGAACGATGTCAACTACATTCTCTCCACTAAGACGAACCTGCTTAGTGAGATAGCCGATGTAGCTTACGGTTAGCACAGACCCGCGTGATGCAGTAATAGAATAATGGCCCTTCGCGTCGGTGACAGTACCAGCATTGGTACCAGACACCCTCACGGTAGCACCGATGATTGCATCACCGCTTGAGTCTTTTACGATACCCGATACAGTCTGAGCCTGAGCGCAGACTGCAAAGATGCAAAGAATGGAAAGAATGAGGCATGACCTGATCCAAGTTCCGAACTTTTCAAGTTTTCGCATTTTTGATAAGTTTAAGTTAATGAATTAAATTGTTTAAAAAATTTCAGGTTGATTCTACAAATTCGAGCGCAAAGTTACAAATATTATTTAAAACTCGCAAAAAAAAACGTTACATAATTCGAAATAATTGTTTCACTTTGTTTTTGATTGTACTATTTTATCCCAACCATATACTTTTCACGAAAAAAGCTCCAAAAACACAGGAATTACACACACGTTACACATACAATACGCAAATATAACAATTAAGTTGCAAATATGTATTTGTGACGTTGCAGCATCACTATGTAACATTACATTTTGGCTATATAACGCTTTATTTGTACCTTTGCATCAGATTCCTAAAAATAATACAATGTTAACGGATTACAGACAATATCCGTGTTTTATGGTTAGTTTTTTAAACGATTTTGAAGGATCACATCGTGAGATGTGATCTTTTTTACGTCTTAATGTGAAGTTCGTCCCTCCATCCCTTACACCTCCGTTTCTCCTTCGCTTCTAATCCGATTCTAATCCGCTTCCTATAAACGATTCTAAATCGAATTTAGTCTCTTGCTGAATAAGAGTTACATAAGAGCTACATAAGAGCTACTACGGACCTAAAAACGAGCAAGATTTAAAGCATGCTCTTCATTCTACACAACCCGTTCTTCAATTATATTTATGCAAAAGATTACACAATTACCACTACAATATAAAATGTTCAGAAAAAAAAGACAAAAAAACACCGGATCAAGCATAGAGCTTAATCCGGTGTAATTTTATTTGAAACTAATTAAGTCTGAGAATTGACTTTATTACTTCCAACCGCCATATACCTGATGCATTTGAGGATTTACATCAATATTAGACTGTGGAATTGGCCAGTACTCGTTCTTACCAGCTACAAACTCAAGGGTGATATTTGCCTCCTTAAATGGATGACGAACCTCATAATAGAGCTCGTGAGGCTTTTCACCTTTAGAAGTCCAGAACCTATCATACTGATAAGGAATATTGTCGAGAACCTTGTCGAAACACTGCTTTGCAATACCCCAGCGAACGATGTCGAACCAACGGCAACCCTCGAACCAAAGCTCATACTGCTTCTCGTCCATGAGAACCTGCATGTTAACAGTCTCTGAGATTGTCTTTGAACCTGCACGCTCCTGAATCTTGTTGATGTACTTCTTAGCCTCATCAAGCTGATTCGTCTGGATACAAGCCTCTGCATAGATGAGATAAGCCTCAGCAAGACGAGCAAGACATACGTTGGTCTGATTACAGTTGTCACCAACAGCAATACCTGCATCATTTGGATGCATAATCATCTTAACCTCCATTACATCACTACGAGAGAAAGAACCCTTAGACTGTCTGATACCACGCTCAAAGTCATACTTCTTATCTTCTGCAGACTTTTTAATAGACCTATCTTGTATATATTCACCACTATCATCAGCAGTAACAGCATACAGGTTTGTTTTATCATTTGTTTGTTTATACAATGTAGTAACAGCTTTGCCGTCCTTTCTTTTTTTCGCATTATCGTCTCTAACTTTTTTCAACTCGTCTCCAGACAATTTACGATATGTATAATCATCACTATTCCAACCAGCAAGCTCTTCATCATACATGAACTCGTCAGATGTGAGGAATGTAGCCTTACGACGATAGCTATCACCATCATTAGCAAGCATCTTGTGAGCGAACTCATGATTGATAGAGCCACCACCCCAACCATTGGTTGAAACGATCTTAATAGCTTTACCTGTACCTACGATATCATCACCACGCCAGTTGAATACGTTGGCAACCATCCAACGACCACGACCATTACCACCAAGCCAAGCTGCAGTACCACCAGCAGCTGCTGTGTTAGTAGTATAGTTGAACTCGAAGATCTTCTCCTCGCAGCCATCACCCTCTGTATGGAAGAGGTCACGGAAACGCTCACCAGGAACAAGAGCATACTTATCAGACTCTACGAGAGGCTTGATGTCATTAGCACATCTCTGATAGTCACCAGCAAAGAGGGCAGACTTAGCTGCAACGAACTGAGCAAAGCCCTTTGTTACACGATAAGCACCTTCCTTATCATCCTGACTCTTACGCTCTGGAAGATCAGCAGCTGCAGCTTCAGCTTCTGATGCACACCATTCATAGAGCGCTTTCTGGTCAGTTACAGGTACAGGAACCTCATCGTCATCGAGAACATGGTCAATCTTAGGTGGGCAATAATATACCTGTGCAGCAAGCATGTGAGCCCATGCACGCATAACCCTTGCTTCAGCTACAACCTGCTTTTTCTTTTCCGTATCAGCAGAGTTACCAAAATATTTAATTATAAGGTTTGCAGGAAATACTGCCTTATAGATATGATTATAAAGCTCACGGACTGGCTGAGAATTTGCATCATAGCGCATCTCATTCATGATACGGAAATCAGCATGGTCAGCAATATCACCACCAGCAGCAAAAATATCATCTGAATGATAGTTGATACCAGTAAGGTATGCACTCCAAATGCCCTGGTTACCGCCAATCTCTTCAATATACCTGGCATACATAGCAGTTGCAGCTTCCTCTGCATCACCATCTGTCTTATAGAAACTGTCTGTGTTGCTCACAGCCTTCTGCGGAATATCGAGCATATCCTCAGAGCATGATGTGAACATCATACCTGCAGAAAGCAGCGCAACGGAAAATATTATCTTTTTCATATTTCTATTCGTTTTTTAATTTAATGATTAGAATGTAACACTTACACCGAAAACCATCTTCTTCATTGTTGGATATGCACCACGGTCAAGACCCAAACGGTTGTGACTCTGAGTTGTTGTCTCTGGGTCGAGACCTGGGTAGCTTGTAAATGTGAAGAAATCATCAAGAGAGATGTAAGCACGAAGATTCTCTACGAAGAACTTCTGAGTAATGCTCTTTGGCAATGTGTAGCCGAGCTGAATCTGCTTGATCTTGAAGTATGAACCGTCATATACCATAGCAGAAGAACGCCAGAACTTAGGATTAGCATCAGCCTTGCTAGCATCACAGAACTTTCCTGACTTGAAGTCATCATAAATACCCTTAGCGATGTTAACATAGTTCTCACGATAGAGACCATAGAATACATCGTTACCAGCAGCGCCAGAACCGAAGATAGTAAGGTCAATACCCTTATATTCAGCATTGAGAGTAATACCGTAAGTTACATCAGGAATACCAGAACCGATATCTGTAAAATCCTCATCATGTGGGTCATTAGTTGTGCCAATCAAGTTGCCATCCGCATCATAGTCAGCGAAAAGAGGAGCACCAGTTTCATCAGCACCAACATACTTGAAACCACGCATATACCAAAGAGGATGTCCAACCTCGAAGTAACATGTAATAGACTCAGGAGCTGCACCATCAACACCACCACCAGCGATACGAGGAACAGACTCAAGGAGGTAGGTTGCCTTATTCTTAAGTGTTGCCATGTTAGCAGAGATGCCATACTTGAAGTCACCGATATTGTCCTTCCAAGAAAGCTCAACCTCAATACCGCTATTCTCTACATCACCGGCATTAACATACATGCTTGTCACACCAGTCTCAGCCAACATAGGCTTCTCAATGATAAGATCCTTTGTCTTTTTCTTGTACCAGTCAACTGTCAAACCAAGACGGCTGCTCAGGAAACGCAAATCAATACCCAAGTCAACCTGCTCTGAAGTTTCCCATGTAAGATCAGGATTTGGCCTTCCATTCACCATAGAACCATAAGTTGCTTGATTTGTAGTACCATACTGATACCACTGGCCACGGTTTGCGATACCACCAGTATAACGATAATTATCCAATACGTCAACGTTACCATTGGTACCCCAAGAAGCACGGATCTTACCGAATGATATGAACTTCTGGTCAACAGAATTCTTGAAGAATGCCTCATTTGAGAATGTCCAACCTAAAGATCCAGAGAAGAATGTACCCCAACGCTTATCAGCAGAAAGCTTTTCAGAAGAGAATGCATCACGACGAACATTTCCCTGCAAGCTATAACGATCGTCGAAGCTGTAAGTCAAACGGCCGAAATAAGAAAGTGAACGTCTTATTACAACCTTATTATCATCACCATTAGTAGAGAAATTCTTTGTAGTGCCTTCCATAGCATTTACAGAAGCAAGATAAAGGAAGTTAGATGCATAACCATTAAGGATATCATTACCAGATGCACTTGCAACTACTCCATTCTTCTTGTTCTCCTTGAAGCCCATACCAGCCATAGCGCCAATAGTGTGCTTACCGAAAGTCTGATTGTAGTTCAAGAAGTTCTCCCACTGATAGTAAACAGCGTTCTTACTTTCTCCTGTGATACTGTATGAATCACCCTTTGTCTGTCCGTTGAGATAGTATGGATACTCCCAGTTTGATCCGTTGCTGAATACGAAACGATAACCGAGACGTGAAGTAAATGTAAGGAACTTGAATGGGGTTATATTCAAGAAAGCTGTTCCGAATATATTTGCACCCTCATCCTTACGCTCTGAACGATCGCGCTGAGAGAATGGGTTACCACCAGCAAGACGAGTGTTGAAATAAGAAGTTGCATACTTACCATTTTCATCACCGAAGGTAGTGTATCTACTATTTTTAGTATAACCTGCATAGTCGGCAGGCATCTGGGCTTCAGAAGTCCAATACATTGGAGTCAAAGGATCCATAAGAAGAAGCATTTCGAATGAAGAACCATAACCGTTCTCAGAAATACCACGTGAAGACCACTTCTCAATAGAGTTGTTTGTACCAACCTGCAACCAATCCTTGATCTTGTAGTCTGCATTTACCTGTGCAGTAAGACGCTCGTACTTATCCTTAGAGCCCTTAACGATACCGTCCTGATTTACATAGTTTACACTTGCAAAATAAGAACCACGGTCGTTACCACCCTGGAATGAAAGAATATGCTGTGTAGCCCATGTATCCTCGAAGAACTCCTTCATCCAATCTGTATCTGTGTTAGGATCCCAGCCATACTTTGCCTGAGCATCAGCCAAAGTCTTATTTACAGCATCAGCACCATACTTCATAGACATCCAGTCCTTGAACTCAGAAGCATTCAAGAGTTCTGGAACATCACCAAGAGCCTGATTTGTGAACTTAACTGTATAGTTGACAGTTCCAGTACCCTTAGCACCATTCTTAGTTGTAATGAGAACAACACCGTTACCAGCCTTAGAACCATAGATAGCAGCAGAAGCAGCATCCTTCAACACTTCCATAGACTCAATCATAGAAGGATCAAGGTACTGAATGCTCTCAACCTCAAGACCATCTACAATATAAAGAGGTTCAAGTTTGTCAGAGTTAGAACCAAAACCACGGACACGAATCTTCGCACCCTCACCTGGCTTACCAGAACCGTTAAGTACCTGTACACCAGAAGCCTTACCCTGAAGTGCAGCAGATGCACTAGTTACAGAGAGTTTAGAGATTTCCTCAGCCTTTACAGATGCAACAGAACCAGTGAGGTCTGATTTCTTCTGAGTACCATAACCAATGACAACGATGTCATTAAGGGTTGTGTTGTCTTCCATGAGCACTACGTCAACAGAATTCTCACCTCTCAGACGTATCTGCTTAGTCAGATAACCAACATAGCTAATACTAAGGATAGAACCTGATGGCGCATCAATTGAATACTGTCCTTTGTTGTCCGTAACAGTACCACCTCTAGAGCCTAACACCTTTACAGTTGCTCCGATGATGGCTTCGCCGTTCTGGTCTCTTACGATACCCTTTACAGTCTGTGCCTGAGCGAGAGCTGTAAATAAGCAAAGGACGGAAAGGAGGAGAAGCTTTCTACTCCAAGTTCCCAACTTTTCAAGTTTTCGCATTTTTCGATAAGTTTAAGTTAATAATTTGGTTTTTAAAATTCTTTTACTAATAGGTTGATCTACAAAACTGGATACAAAGGTATACTTTTAATATATTTTAGGCAAATTCAGCTGTTACATATATAACATTCATTTGTTACATTTTACTTTTGTCAGATTCCATATTTGTAAAAATTACACTTTTTAGCAAATTTTGACGCATACAAATTTGTTACATATGCTTTGGTTATATTTGTTAAATATCTAATTTTCAATGATTTAACAAAATAGCACTATTCATGTAACATTAGTCTTTACAAATTTGTATGCCTTTTCCCTATGTTTATGTTAAAAATCAAGCAAATTTAACAATTTTGAACAAAAAACTGATAAAAAGTGAATATTTAACACTTCAATACAACGCTACATTTGATGTTTGTACGGACGATAAGAGCAAAAATCTGCCCACATGTTTTCCTATCGCAAAGTTCAAAATTTACAAGGATTTTTTCATTTTTTCCACTTTTCTAAAGCGTGAGAATCGAATATTCCTGAGCATCCGTACATTTGGCAGGAAATATCAAATTCTCAGGAAGGAGGAATCTATCGCATTCAAGTCATTTGAAACAGAGCATTACCACATTACGAAGAACGTCTAATAGAACAGCCTGATGCTGTTTCACAAGCCACCTGCGATGGCAGCCCATAAGACAACGAATACAGCAATCAAGCACCATCGTCAAGGAAGCATCTAATAGTTTCAGCTAGCCTCTTTCTCTCCATATCAGATAAAATATTAAGGTATGACATTGTTTTCTCTCCAAAAAGAAAAAGCGTAAGCCTTATAAAAGACTTACGCTTTCAAGGGTGGAGGGTCGGGCTCGAACCGACGACATTCAGAACCACAATCTGACGCTCTAACCAACTGAACTACATCCACCATTTGGTTATATTTGCCATTGATTTCTCAATTGCGAGTGCAAAGGTAGTAATTATTTCTGAAACAAAAGAATGATATAATAAAAAAATCATTCTTGTTTACATGCGGATTGATTTATATCAATCCATTCTATCTCGATAATCCTCATAGGAATACTCACGTAGGGTTACAAGCTCGTTATCCTCACGCAAAAGACAGATTGCAGGATGACTTATACCATTGAAGGTACATGTCTTTACAGTGGTGTAATGAAGCATATCCTCAAAGATGATGGTTTCACCTATCTGAAGTTCGTGATCAAAACTCCATGCTGACATCCAGTCGCCAGAGAGGCAGCTGTTGCCACCAAGGCGGTAGAGATGAGAACCAAGGCCTCTCCCCCCGCCCTCCCCCGTAGGGAGGGGGCCGTTAGCACTACCCAATGAGTAATCAAGAGCATTCTCTATGGTCTCTGCTCCTCGAACTGCTGGGTGATAAGGCATCTCGAGGCAGTCGGGCATGTGGCAAGTGAAACTAACATCGAGAATAGCCGTACGAATGCCGTGGTTCTCTACGATATCAACCACATGAGAAACCAAAGGCCCCGTCTGCCAGCCAAAGGCAGAGCCTGGCTCAAGAATGACCTTGAGATTAGGATAACGCTTGCGGAAATCTTTCAACATAGAGACAAGTAATTCTACGTCATAGTCCGCACGAGTCATAAGGTGTCCGCCTCCGAAGTTAATCCACTCAAGCTGCGGGAACCACTTACTGAATTTCTCCTCTATATGTACGAGAGTACGTTGGAAGACATCAGAGCCACTCTCACAATGGCAATGGCAATGAAAGCCTGTGATATCCTCAGGGAGCGTCTCTGGAAGGTCTTCAGCAAGTACTCCAAAGCGAGTGCCCGGAGCACAAGGGTTATAGATATCAGTACCAACCTCAGAATACTCAGGATTTACACGCACACCGAGTTTTATAGCCGAATTAGCAGCCTTTGCACGATTATGGTAACGCTCATACTGCGAAAGCGAATTGAACGTGAGATGGCTCGACATACGTGCGATGTCATCTATCTCATAATCCGTATATGCAGGCGAGAATGTATGTGCAGGTGCCCCGAATTCTTCATACGCCAGACGAGCCTCTGAAAGGCTCGAAGCCGTGGTACTTGATATATACTCACGGAAGATAGGAAAAGTCTTCCAAAGGGCATACGCCTTGAATGCAAGGATTATCTCAACACCTGAACGCTCAGCCACATCACGGATGAGAGCAAGATTTCTTCGTAAACGCTTCTCCTCCAACACATATGCCGGATGAGTAAGTTCCTCGTATGTTTCTGGATTAACTTTCATTAATTATAATAAGGAGTACAAGGAGTTCAAGGAGTACAAGAAGTACAAGACGAATGTATTAACAATAATGCCGACAAAGAGAAAGAACTATCGTCTTGTACTCCTTGCACTCCTTGTACTCCTTATACTCCTAAAAAAATATTACAGTTTGATTGCAGCCTCAAGGGCTACGGTCATCATATTCTTAAAAGAGTTCTGACGCTCATCAGAAGTCAGTTCACGCTGGCTTACGAAAGAATCGCTAATAGTAAGCAGACAAGCGGCATTCTTGCCAAGGACATTGGCATTATGGAAGAGCGCGAACGCCTCCATCTCTACGCAGTCGCACTTGGTACGTGCCTTAATATCCTGCCATGACTCCTTAGTATAGAAAACGTCAGAAGAATGAACACGCGCAAGCTTACACTCAATATCAGCATCCTTTGCAGCCTGAACAATAACGTCATTAACACTCTTGCTTGGAACAATTGTGTCCTTATCATATCCGCTCAAAGTCTTGGCAAATGAAGACTCGCTATAAGCCTCTTTTGCAAGAACAACGTCGAGCACTTCAAGCTGGGCAGAATAGCTTCCAGCCGAACCTATACGTATGATATTCTCCACGCCATAGAAAGAGAACAACTCCCAAGAATAGATTCCGATACTCGGCATACCCATGCCAGAAGCCATAACGCTCACAGGAACGCCCTTATAAGTGCCTGTATAGCCATATATATTACGAACGTCAGTTACGAGTTCAGCATTCTCAAGGAATGTATCTGCCAGAAGCTTTGCACGAAGCGGATCACCCGGCATAAGAACGGTCTTTGCAAAAGCACCATCCTTGGCATTAATGTGTGGTGTCATAGAAAACAGTTTTAATGATTATTATTGAGTGCAAAGATAGTGATTTTTTCCGTAAAGACAAGGATTTGTCTCTTTTTTATTGAAAAAGTGAAGAGGACAAGAGATCAGCAACCACATAGCTGCTACCTCCTACGAAGATGAAATCAGCATCAGAGGCATCTTCCTTTGCCTTTTCATAAGCCTCCACGACAGAAGGGAAGCCCTTACCTTTAAGGTCATGCTCTGCAGCCAACGCAACCACCTTTTCCACAGGTATAGCCCTATGCGTAGAAGCCTGACAAAAATAATAACACGCATCCTTTGGCAAGAGCGAAAGAACCGAATTGATATCCTTGTCATCAACCATTCCAAAGACTATACGAAGCTTTGCCTCTGGATTCTGTGCTTTCTTTTCCTCATACACCTTATATATATGGGGAGCAAGAAATTCCCATCCAGCAAGGTTATGACCCGTATCACATATAATAAGAGGTGATTCCGAAAGTGTTTCCCAACGACCTCTGAGACCGGTAAGGTCACATACACGAGCACATCCCTCGGCAATTGGTTTCTCATCCTGGAGAATGCCAAGACGGATAAGCTCATGAGCAGCTGTAAGAATTGTCTGTAGATTACGTTCCTGACACGCTCCATGAAGCTGGAATTCAGGAACTGAATACTGCCCTACCCTATTCTGCGCAAGTATCAGTTCTGAATTCATTTCCTCTGCTTTCTTACGGAATACAGGAAGAGTCTCAGGCAAATATTCTCCTATTACTACAGGAGTCTTAGGCTTGATGATTCCTGCCTTCTCTCCAGCTATTTTTGCAAGGGTATCACCAAGAAAACCAGTATGGTCGAAGGAGATGTTTGTGATAACCGACAAGACAGGAGAAATGATATTTGTACAATCAAGACGGCCACCAAGCCCCACCTCTACAACAGCTATATCTACGTGTTTCTCAGCGAAATAGCGAAAAGCCATAGCCGTAACGATTTCAAAGAAAGAAGGATGAAGCGGTTCAAAGAAATCCTTGTTATCACGCACGAAATCAACGACATACTCATGGCTGATAGGCTCTCCATTCACACGAATACGCTCTGAGAAATCCACAAGATGCGGAGAAGTATAGAGCCCCACAAGATAACCCGCACTCTGGAGTATAGCCGCAAGGGTATGTGAGGTTGACCCCTTACCATTAGTTCCAGCCACATGGATGGTCTTGTAAAGGGTATGCGGATTACCGAAATGATTATCAAGGGCTATGGTATTCTCCAAGCCCTCTTTATACGCAGAAGCACCCACTCGCTCGAAAACGGGGGTGCTTGTGTATAGATATTCTAATGTTTCAGAATAGTTCATTTAGAAATAGTTCTTGAATCTATCAAAAATAGACTTCTTCGTCTGCTTGTCGCCTTGGAAGTTCTCGCTCTCGCGAAGAGCCTCGATAGCCTTGCGCTCATCCTTGTTGAGAGTCTTAGGAACGTATATGCTGACGTTGATGAGTATATCACCTGTACCATAGCCATAGCCGGAAACAGCAGGAAGTCCCTTACCACGAAGTCGCATTACAGTACCTGGCTGAGTACCAGGCTGTATCGTTACCTTTGCCTGATGTCCATCAACAGTAGGAACAAGAACCTCGCCACCGAGAGCGGCAGTTGGGAAGTCGAGCAAGAGATTGTAAATCAAGTCGTTGCCGTCACGAACAAAGACATCGTTCTGCTCTTCTGTGATGAACACCTGAATATCTCCGTTCACGCCATTGTGCTTGCCGGCATTTCCTTTGCCTGCAACATTCACAACCATACCGTCCTGAACGCCAGCAGGTATGTTTACCTCAACTACTTCCTCGCCAAGGACAACGCCCTCGCCGTTACATTTCTTACATTTATTCTTAATTACAGTACCCTCGCCACCACAAGTAGGACAAGGGCTCTGTGTCTGCATCATTCCAAAGATACTCTGCTTTGAACGAACCACATAGCCAGAACCGTGACATGTGCTACAAGTCTCTGTACCGCTACCAGCCTCTGCACCAGAGCCGTGACAGCAATCACAGGTAACGTATTTACGAACCTTGAACTTCTTGGTAACACCGGTAGAAATCTCCTGAAGAGTGAGCTTCACCTTCAGGCGAAGGTCTGCTCCACGATGCTGCTGACGACCGCCGCCTCTGCCGAAGCCGCCGCCGAAACCTCCTCCGAAGCCGCTATGACCTCCGAAGATATCGCCGAATGCTGAGAAGATGTCATCCATAGAGAATCCACCTCCGAAGCCGCCAAAGCCGCCATCTCCGCCAAAGCCGTTAGGACCGTTGAAACCGAACTGGTCATATTGCTGACGCTTCTGCTCATCAGAGAGCACAGCGTATGCCTCAGCAGCCTCCTTGAACTTCTCCTCAGCCTCCTTATTGCCAGGATTCTTGTCAGGATGGTACTTGATAGCCAACTTACGGTAGGCTTTCTTTATCTCTGCTGCGCTTGCCGACTTGTCAACGCCAAGCACCTCGTAATAGTCTCTTTTTGCCATAATTCCCTCTTTCTTTTATTATTGTCCCACAGCTACCTGTGCATGACGTATTACCTTATCATTAAGCATGTAACCGGTCTTTGTGCAATCGATAACCTTACCTTTCATCTCATCACCAAGTCCCGGAACAAGAGCGATAGCCTCGTGGAAATCGACGTTGAAGTCTGCACCCTCAGTCTCGATTTTCTTCACGCCAAGCTTCTCAAGCGTAGAAACGAACTTGTTGAAAATAAGCTGCATACCCTCACGAATTGCGTTAGGGTCTTCGGTCTTATCGGCAAGAGCACGCTCAAAATCATCGAGCACAGGCAGAATCTCCTTGATGGTCTTCTCACCACCACCGAGGATAAGCTCAGCCTTCTCCTTGATAGTACGCTTACGATAATTCTCAAATTCAGCCTGCTTATAGAGCATTTCCTTCTTGAGTTCCTCTACCTGATTCTGGAGTTCTGCCAAAGGGTCAGCAGGTGCTGACTCTTCGTCAGTCTTAGCCTCTTCTTCTGTGACATTTGTGTCAGTCGCAGCTTCAGCATTAACATTTTCTTCAGACTCAGGAGCCTTTGTTTCCTGCTCATTCTCAGCCTTTTTCAGCAGTTCCTCTATGTTTATTTCCTTTTCTTCCATTATTGTTTTGATTTATAATTTACCATTATTTAACAAAGGGCGTGCCATTCTAAAGAAAGAGGGGGAAGAAAAGAGAAATTCATTAAGGATTACCCCATTCCCTGCTCGTCTGGCTCCTCATTTTCCACAAATTGAGGTTGAGGAAATTGAGAACATAAACGTTTCAGCAAATAGATACTGCCAGATGCAAAGACTACAAAGATCAACACAACAGCAGGTATACCAATGAGGTCATAGATATGCCCATCCTCATAGCCCATTCTCTCCATAGTCAACGACACAACTGTTCCAAACGTATTCTGTATGGCATGAATAATCATTACCGCGAAAACGTTCTTCGTCTTATAGTAAACAAATCCGAGCATCAAGCCTCCTATGCCTGCAAATACGAACTGAGCCATATTCATATGCATTAATCCAAAAGCGAGAGCAGATATTGTTATAGCTATCCACGGCTTTACACCACCACGCAGCATCAAACCTAGAATGGCCGTTCGCATCAATAGTTCTTCCAGCACAGGTGCACCTACGCATATTCCAAACACTCCAACAGGCGAGTGCATCAACCCCTTGAACGTTTTCTGTAGCTCCTCTGGCATTTCTATAGCAAGCAAATCCTCCAGCATAGCATCAGCAAAGAACCATAACACACCTACCAGAATCGGGAGTTTCATTTTTGAGAACGTATCTCTTCCATTCCTAAATTCGGTTGACAGATCGAGCAAACCTAATTTCCATGCCACTACCAAAGGAATGACAAAAAAAAGCACATCGTTTAACAATACCGCAATAGGACCACTACTCATGTACATAATAGCATTTTGCAATTCCCCTGTTTTACCATGCGAGAGCACCAAATACAAAACAACTGCAATAATGCAAAAGATAAAAAGAGCGACTACTACCAAAAGATAAACTCCAACAAACTTTAGGACCGGTTTAAATTTATTCATTTTTTCTTAGGTTATTATTAATTCAAAGTAAAGATGATCAGTTTCTTTTAAAGACATATTTCCATAGCACCGCTACTAAAATCAATATCTTTATTATCTCACGCACATATTTGGGTATGGAAATATCAAAAGCATCCATCATGACACGACATAGCAAATCAAAGACAAATAATGCTATAAATGTCACAACTGCAATTCCTATAATCTTCAGAACAGGCTTAAATTTTTCCATTATTGTTTTAGGTTGATGTTATTTCCGTGCAAAGATAATGATAATTCCACAAACCTCCAAACTCTCGTCCATATTTTTTCCATACAGGAAAGCTTTCATGGCTATTCTTTAACTCCCATGTAAGTCCCAACCAAAGTCGGTGCAAGTCCCATTCTTAATAGCCGAAAGTAGGGAGTAGTTCCATCACACCTCCATCACAGTTCCATCGATTCTCCATCGAAACGATGGACTATCGATGGAGTAACGATGGAGTATCGATGGAGTATCTTCGGAAGAAGAGCAAAAGGAATGTAGGCTTTTTCGCAAGGAAAATCCAAGAAAATTCCCCAAAAGAAAAAGTTTCAAAAGAAGAAATTTGCGAATACGCTTGGAGTTGTCAAAAAGATTACGTAAATTTGCATGCAACAAACGAAAATATATGAGAACGCTATTACATACAATATCATTAACGGCTTTCCTGTTCTTCTCAAGCCTTGTATCAGCACAGACAATAAACAACTCTGCTGATTTAGAGAAGTTTTACAAGGAATACTTTAATAACATACAGTCAAGAGATGCTCTTGTCAAAATCTTTTGTACGGATTCATTATATCAAGTATGGAAAAAGTCAGAAACGGATGAGCCTTTTGTTCGTATCTATTGCAACACGTATAGAGGCGTTTCAATCCGCCGTATTCCAAAGGTAAATCAATATCACGTTTCATTTGGTTTCTGGCATGGGTTCATAGGGTCTTTCCTTCCAACGGCAAGCGTGGAAATTTATGTAGATAATAATGGAAAAATTTTCAAGGCAGAACCATCAGTCGTTTCAATTTCCACTTCTGATTTAAATGGGACAAAGTGGATATCAGAAGCAGTCTATAAGACTAAATCGAAGCAATTTAAAGAATTTACCCAAGATAAATATATCTGGCACTATGAGGGAGGTACTCACACTTTTCCTTACTACCTGTCAAAGACCATAGCAGGCTTTTTTGACCACTCTAAGGTTGGTACAGAAACAAAAGGATATTATTTAATAATGCACAAAGGTGGAGGGAGTGGAAAAGACTATTACGACATTATCTATTTTAACAAAGAAGCAGGGGTGATGATTGCAAAACCCAGAGGTGGATATGAGAATTATTACATAATGAAGGACAACGAAACCGCTGTAGAATTCTTCAAGTCAAGGGAATTTCCAGTAAATTGACCGAAATATAGTCAATGGTGATTTCAAAGAAATCAAGTCTTTTGTTCGATAAGTGTTCGATACGCCTTCGCTCTGCCTTCGTTCTGCCTTCGCTCTGGCTCCGTTCTTATGGACTATAGAATGAACGGACTTACAACGGATTTGAAGCGAAGGAGAATCGGACCTGCAACGGAATTACTTCTCATTCCTATGGTCGATAAACTCGTAGTCCTTGTATTTATCTTTTGGAAAGACGAAATTGCTGTCAGCAATCTTACCGCTTCTGAAATTTGATATCTGTACGGTAGTACGGAGGAGAGCTAATTTGATAGTCAGGCTTACTGGATATAGGTTATCCTTACGAACTCTTGCCGTAACCGACCTTATGCCGAAGAGACTCGGATTCTTGACCTTAGCCGTTACAAGATAATAATTTCCCTCCTGCACATAGGAGTAATCGAAATTGTTGACATCATACTTGAACTTGGAAAGGTATTTATCCTTGTTGTCGTCGTCAAAGCGATAGATGTTCACCATTTTCTTCTTTTTGTCAACCATATAGGCGGTTATACCATCCTCCCAAGCCATATAGCGTTCCTCTGCATAATGGAGTTTCTTGCCCTTGTAGATGATGTTACCCTCTGTCTTATAGAGTCCTATGATATTGACCTTATACGACAGAGCCGAGCCTTGAGGACCGAAGACGAGATTATACACCTTATTAAAAAGCTCAGTCGCCGTCGGGTTGCCAGACTTTTGGGTTGCATCCTTCGCCTCAACAGAGAGGCAAAAGAGCAAAAAGAAAAGCGAAAATATGAATGATTTATACCGCATAATGTGCAAAAATAGTCATTTTTACCGATTTTAGCAATATGTATCTGTTAAATAATATTAATAATATTATAACATGAGTGAAATGTGCCGAAAAAACTCTACCTTTGCACAAAGTTTTTTCAGTTAAACCAAAGAATTATATAGACACAATGAACAAAAAGTGCATGACACTTATTGTCTCTGCGCTTGTTTCACTCGCAACGCCAAACCTATCTTTCGCGCAAGGAAACAGGGCAGCATCGGTCGGAAACATGGATCTCAACCTCAAGAAAGCTATAGAGATAGCGCTGGCTGAGAACCCGACAATTAAGGTAGCCGACAAAGACATTCAACTAAAAGAGATTGCCGATAAGGAAGCATGGCAGGCACTTCTGCCATCTGTAAGCGCAAGCCTTTCGCTCTCGCACAGTATTCAGGTGGCTGCAATCAAGACAGCTATGGGAGAATTCAAGATGGGTTCTGATGGTACTACAACCGCTACTGGCGGTCTTACCATGACTTTGCCTATCTATGCACCTGCAGTTTATCAGAACATGAAACTGACCAAGGAGGACATCCTTCTTGCTCAGGAAAAAGCACGTTCCTCACGCCTTGACCTCATCAATCAGGTAACAAAGGCATACTACGCAGCTTTGCTTTCAAAGGACAGCCGTGACGTTATCAAGCGCAGCTATAACGTTGCAAAGGAGAACTACGAGGTTGTTGACAAGAAGTTCCAGGTTGGCAAGGTAAGCGAATACGACAAGATTACAGCCGAGGTTCAGATGCGCTCTATGAGCTCAAGCGTTACAAGTGCTGAGACAGGTCTTAACCTCGCACTTCTTCGTCTGAAGGTTCTTATGGGTGTCACAACCAATATCGACATCAACATCAATGACTCTCTCAAGGCATACGAGAAGGATTTGACACTTGTCAAGGCTGATGTAAACGAGAACGAACTTTCAAACAACACCTCTGTTCGTCAGCTTGACATGAACCAGAACATGCTTGAGCGCTCAAACAAGCTCCTTCGCACCAACTTCCTTCCAACAGTCGGTATGCAACTTCAGGGTTCATATACATCATACTCAAACGAGAATTGGAATGTGTTCAACTATAGGTATTCTCCAAGTTCAACACTTGCCCTTTCTGTTACAGTTCCTATTTTCCAGGCAAGCAACTGGACAAAGCTGAAGAGTAACAAGATTCAGATAGAGAAGTTGGCAGATACTCGCACAAACACTATACGTCAGCTTTCAATGGCAGCACAGAGCTATCGTCAGAACATGCTTACGACAATCTCCAAACTGGAGTCAGATCGCGAGGCTGTACGCAAGGCAGACAAGGCCGTAACAATCTCGGCTAAGAGATATGACGTAGGTCGTGGCACTATTCTTGAGCTCAACCAAAGTGAGACAGCTCTCACACAGGCAGAGCTGACCTATCGCCAGAGCATCTACGACTACCTCACTAACAAGGCAGATCTTGACTATACTTTAGGAAGAGAGTAAATTAAATTGAGAATTGAAAATTGAAAATTATTAGTATGAAAGCCAAATATATCATACCGCTTTTTGTAGCAGCAGTTGTCTGCTCATGCGGAGACAAGAAAGATGACAAGAAAGCAGCCGATTTGGCTGTTGAAGTTAAGCTCGCAACAGTTAAGAGCGAGAGTATCCCTCAGACAGAGGAATATACAGCAACAGTAGAGAGTGACCTGAAGAACAACATCTCTCCTAATATGTCATACCGTATCGAGAAGATTCTCGTTGACGTAGGCGACGTTGTCAGCAAGGGCCAGTTGCTCGTTCAGCTTGACGCTTCAAGCCTTAACCAGTTGAAGCTTCAGATTGACAACCAGAAGGTAGAGTTCAACCGCACAAGCGAGCTCTACAAGGTTGGTGGTGCTTCAAAGGCCGAGTATGATAATGCCAAGATGCAGATCGAGGTTATGGAGTCACAGTATCGTCAGATGTCACATAACACTCAGCTCTATGCTCCTATGAGTGGTGTGGTAACAGCACGTAACTATGACAACGGCGATATGTATGCTGGTACTCCTATCCTTACAATCGAGAAGACAAACCCAGTAAAGGTCGTAATGAACGTATCTGAGGTTCACTACAAGAACATCAAGAAGGGTCAGTCAGTAAATCTTACACTCGACTCATACGAGGGCGAGACCTTCACAGGTAAGATTACAACAGTTTCACCTTCTATCGATATTGCTACCCACACATTCCCTGTTGAGGTAACTATCAACAACCCAAAGCAGAAGGTACGCCCAGGTATGTTCGCACGTGTAACTGTGAACTACGGCAACCAGACCCACGTTCTTGTTCCAGACCTCTCACTCGTAAAGCAGATTGGTGCTGGCGACCGTTACGTATATGTATATAATCCAAGCACAAGTACCGTTTCTTATAATAAGGTTGTGCTCGGCAAGCATATCGGCACAAACTACGAGATTCTCGAAGGTGTAGAGGACGGTCAGCAGGTAGTAATAGCAGGTCAGGCTCGTCTTGCAGAAGGCAAGAAGGTTAAGGTTGTAAAATAATGTACAATTTACCATTTACAATGTACAATCTAATCGCTAATAGAACTTTGTAAATAGGTAATTCGTAATTTGTAATTCGTAATTAAACATGACACTATACGAAGGCGCGGTCAAACGACCGATTATGACAAGCCTCTGCTTTGCGGCAGTCATCATTTTCGGTATCTTCTCCCTGATAAAGCTTCCTATCGACCTTTATCCGGATATTGATACCAATACAATCATGGTCATGACGTACTACAACGGTGCGTCGGCTAATGATATTGAGAATAACGTAACACGCCCACTTGAGAACACCTTGAACTCTGTGGAGCACTTGAAGCATATCACAAGTAACTCTCGTGAGAACGTATCTGTAATCACACTTCAGTTTGAGTACGGATATGATATCGATGCGCTGACAAACAACGTGCGAGACAAGCTTGACATGGTTTCAAACTCACTTCCTGACGAAGCGCAGAAGCCTATCCTTTTTAAGTTCTCTACCGATATGATTCCTATCATGATGCTCTCTGTGCAGGCAAAGGAATCACAGAAGGCTCTCTATAAGATTCTGGACGATGGTGTAGCAAACCCATTGGCACGTATCGACGGTGTAGGTTCTGTAAGTATCTCTGGTGCTCCTGAGCGTGAGATTAACATCTACCTCGACCCTCGCAAGATGGAGGCTTACGGTCTCTCTCTTTTGCAGGTCAGCTCTGCCATCAGCGCAGAGAACCGCAATATCACCAACGGTACCGTGGATGTAGGTACACAGACATTTACCGTCCGCGTAGAGGGTGAGTTCAGCGACCCAAGTGAGATGAACAACGTTATAGTGGGTTCTCACAATGGTGTAAACGTATATCTGAAGGATGTGGCACGTATTGTGGATAACCTTCAGGAGCGTTCTCAGAAGACATTCACAAACGGTGTTCAGGGTGCTATGATTATCGTTCAGAAGCAGTCAGGTGCCAACTCTGTGGCTATCTCCGATGCCGTTATGCAGAAGCTTCCAGAACTGCAGAAGAACCTTCCACCAGATGTTAAGCTGGGTATCATCGTTAATACCTCAGACAACATTCTGAATACTATCGGCTCTCTTGAGGAAACCATTGCCTACGCTATGCTCTTCGTGGCTCTCGTGGTATTCATATTCCTTGGCAGATGGCGTGCTACGATGATTATCGTCATCACCATCCCGATGTCTCTGATAGCTTCGTTCATCTATCTGTATGCAACGGGCGGTTCGCTCAACATGATTTCCCTGTCATGTCTCTCTATCGCTATCGGTAACGTGGTGGATGATGCCATCGTGGTACTTGAGAACGTAACGACACATATCGAGCGAGGCTCCTCTCCAAAACAGGCTGCCGTTCATGCCACACAGGAGGTTGCTATCTCAGTTGTCGCTTCTACATTGACCATGATTGCCGTGTTCTTCCCATTGACGATGGTAACGGGTATGGCAGGTGTGCTCTTCAAGCAGTTGGGTTGGATGATGTGTATCATCATGACCATCTCTACAATATCAGCCCTCACCTTCACCCCTATGCTCTGTTCTTTGATGCTTAGGTTGAAGAAGCGCCAGAGCGGTCTGTTCAAGAAGATATACACACCTATCAGCAACGGTCTCGATAATCTTGACGACTGGTATGAGAGACGCATCAACTGGGCTGTACGTCATCGTGCAACGGTTATCATCTCTTGTCTATGCCTCTTTGTCGTGTCTATCAGCCTTGCCTCTATATTCGGTATCAAGTCTGAGTTCTTCCCAGCCAACGACTCTGGCCGTATCGGTGTATCTGTACAGTTACCTATCGGTACCCGTGTAGAGATTTCCGAAGACCTTGCCAAGAGCCTCGTCAAGAAGTGGCAGGACAGATACGGCGATGATATACAGTCATGTAACTTCACAGTAGGTCAGGCTGGCGACAACAACACCTTCGCCTCACTTTCTGATAATGGTTCACACATCATCTCGTTCAACATCATGATGGTACCGTCAAATCAGCGTGACAAGGGTCTGGCTGCTATCTGTGATGAGATGCGTGCAGACTTGAAGGCTATCCCAGAACTGGCTAAATACCGCGTAATGCTTGGTGGTCAGCAGGGAGCAGCTATGGGTGGTCAGTCAACAGCCACATTCGAGATTTACGGATATGACCTTGATGCTACTCGCAGAATTGCCGATGAGCTCTCAAGCAAGTTGGCAGAGAACGAGATGGTTGCACAGACCATGATTTCACGTTCTGACTATCAGCCTGAAATCGTTGTTGAGTTCGACCGCGAGAAACTTGCTCAGCAAGGTCTCGGCTTGTCAACAGCTGCAGGATATGTCCGCAACATCATCACAGGTTCTCAGCTTTCATATTTCCGTGAGGATGGTCAGGAGTACGATATCAAGGTTCGTTATGAGCCTACAGCTCGTATCTCTATGGAGGACATCGAGAATATGGTAATCCCTAACGGCCGTGGACAGAACATCCGTATCTGTGACATCGGTACTGTTAAGGAGAGTGCCATCCCACCAACCATCGAGCGTAAGGACCGTGAGCGTTACGTTACCGTAAGTGCCGTTCTCAAGGACGGATATGCACTTTCAGAAGGTGTTGAGCTTGGTCAGTCTATCTATGAGAAGATGGAGATCCCTGCAGGTGTATTCGTTCAGGTGGCAGGTTCTTATGAGGATCAGCAGGATTCTAACAAAGACCTCACAACACTCGGTGTCTTGATTATCATCCTCGTATTCATCGTAATGGCAGCTCAGTTCGAGTCACTTACATACCCATTCATCATCATACTCTCCGTGCCATTCGCATTCTCAGGTATCATCCTCGCATTGCTCATCACAGGCACCAACCTCAACATCATGTCAATGCTCGGTGGTATCATGCTTATCGGTATCGTAGTAAAGAATGGTATCGTGCTCATCGACTACACCAACCTTATGCGTGAGCGTGGCAACTCATTGATACGCTCTGCAACCATAGCAGCACGTTCTCGTCTGCGTCCTATCCTTATGACCACGATGACCACAATCCTCGGTATGTTCCCTATGGCAATCAGCCAGGGTGTAGGTGCAGAGATGTGGCGTCCAATGGGTATCAGTATCATCGGTGGTCTGTTGGTAAGTACAATCCTCACCCTTATCTACGTTCCTTCCATGTTCTGTATCTTCGGAAGCATCGGTATCAAACGTCAGCGTAAGGCTCTGAAGGAACAGCGTGAACTGGATAAGTACTGGGAAGAGACTAAGGCAGAGCGTCTGGCTACCCAGCGTCTGCACTCAGTAAGTCACGATATTGAAAAACGTAACAAGTAAGATAAGAAATGAAAACAGTATTCATAACATACGATCAGGCACATCATGACGGAGTGGTAGAGGCATTGTCCTCTTCCCTCTGCCGTGGATACACACTCCTGACAGAGGTGGCAGGCAGAGGAAGTAAGTCTGGTGACCCTCACCTCGGTTCTCATGCCTGGCCTGCAATGAACGAGGCTGTGCTAACTATATGCGACGACAATAAGGTTGAACCGCTCCTTACACGCCTCAAGAAACTTGACGTTGAAAACCCTATGCTCGGTCTCAGGGCTTTCGTCTGGAACGTAGAGCAGACAATCTAATTCAAAATAAGAAAGTGAAAAATGAAGGACTCACACAGCCTTTCATTTTTCACTTTTCTTGTTTTTACGCGAACATCTAATAACACGAAATATGAAAAAATCTACTATCCTAACCACACTCTTTCTTTTATTATTGTGTATTCCTTCAAACGCAAAGAAAGACCGAATATGTCTTTGGCCTGACGGCACAATTATTGAAGACTGGTTTTTTGATACAACTCGTGTGGATATCTCAAAACTGGGCAAGCAATATATCCTTACTGACTATCGCATCTTTGCCGACGGACGGATACACACCTCTGAAATACAGGCTCTCATAGATAAGGTTGCAAGTGAAGGAGGTGGTGTGATAGTAGTTCCCGAAGGGATTTATATGACTGGCGGACTGCATTTCCGTCAAGGTACTCACCTGCATATCCGCAAGGGAGGCGTACTCATGGGCTCTGACTTCATAGGCGACTACCCTCTCGGCAAGACTCGCATCGAGGGCGAGACCTGTACTTACTTCGGGGCTCTCATTAATGCAGACGGGCTGGACGGCTTCACCATCTCAGGTGAAGGAACTATTGACGGCAACGGACTAAAGTACCATAAACAGTTCTGGCTTCGCCGCAAATGGAACAAGGACTGCACCAACAAGGATGAGCAACGTCCTCGCCTTGTCTATATCTCCAACTGCAAGAACGTGCAGATTGAGGGCATTAACCTACAGAACTCCGCCTTTTGGACCAACCACGTCTATAACTCTGAAAACGTAAAGTTTCTTGGTTGCAGAATTTACAGCCTCGGCAAGCCCGATGACTCTAAAGGTCCATCCACAGATGCCATAGACCTTGACGTGGTGAAGAATGTGCTGATAAAAAACTGCTATATGTCGGTTAACGATGATGCCGTGGCTATAAAAGGCGGTAAAGGCCCTTATGCAGATACCTTTATGAAAGAATATCCTGGCATAGAGATACCGTCTGAGAGCGTAGGAAATGGCGAGAACCGCAATATCATCATCGAGGATTGCGAGTATGGTTTCTGTCATGGCTGCCTCACGTTAGGCTCAGAGTCTGTCTTCGACCATAACATCATCCTCCGTAGAATAAAAATCTCCTCTCAGGCAAATAATCTGCTATGGCTTAAAATGCGTCCAGACACGCCTCAGAGGTACGAATACATCACCGTTGAGGATATCACAGGCCCTGTAAAGAATTTCCTTCTCATAGCCCCTTGGAAGCAGTTCTACGACCTCAAGGGCAGAAAGGACTCTCCCCTCTCCTATTCCGACCATATCGTGATGCGTAACTGCAACTGCGAATGTGAGACCTTCTTCAATGCCCAGAAACAGGATGAAGTATATCGTCTTAGCAATTTCACCTTTGAGAATCTAAAAATAAAGGCACAGAACAAGGAGTTCCACCCAGAGATTGTAGATGGATTCAAGCATAGCAATATTGTGGTAGAATAATATAAATGGAAAAAACAGGTCAATCTTTTCTTGTAATAGCTATACGCGAAAAGACTGACCTGTTTTTTTACTTTTCATTTCATTCTAAAGTCGTATAACCGACCTTACACCTTTTACTCCCTTGAGTTTCTTTATCAGAGCCTCAAGGCGGTGGGTATCGTCAATCTGAACGGTGAGGTTACCAGAGAAAAGTCCATCATTAGAGTTGATGGAGATACTCCTAAGAACCAGCTTCTCTTCCTTGGAAATGATACTGGTGATATTGGTGACAATACCAAGGTCATCATTTCCCACCACGCGGAGAGTGACGCTATACTGCGTCTGTCCCTTACCGCTCCACCTTGCCTTGACTATTCGATAGCCGAAGCGTGATTTTAGGTCGTTGGCATTAGGACAGTTCTGATGATGAATCTTGATACCTCCGTTTACCGTTACAAAACCGAAGATAGGGTCTCCGTAGATAGGCTGACAACAACGGGCAAGAGTATAGTCTATGCCCTTCATACCCTGATCTATGACGAGCGTATCATCCGTAGTCTGAGGCACATTTTTCGTGTCGGGCATCAACTGGAACTCCTCTGCAGAACGTGCAGGAACAGCCGTTGCCTGAGGGTTATCCTCATGCTGCTTCATCTCCAGATAACGCTCTATAACGGTATTCACATCGAGAGTTTCATCCACGATATCCTTATAGAAATCCGCAGTCTCCTTATAGCCCATCTTCTTGACAAGACGCATGAGGATGCTCTCATCAATATCGATTTTCCTGTTACGGAACTTACGCTCAATAAGCTCCTTGGCATATAGGCCGGTACTCGTCTGAGCCTCGCGCAAAGCCTGACGCACTTTCGCCTTTCCACGCGATGTCTTGACGATATTGAGCCATTCCTGCTTCGGATACTGCTTGCTGCTCGTCAGAATCTCGACGGTATCACCACTCGAAAGCTGTTCGCGAAGCGTAACGTTCTTGCCGTTTATCTTCGCACCTATACAATGACTTCCTATGTTGCTATGGATATGATATGCGAAATCAAGAACGGTAGCACCTTTCGGGAACTTCAGAATATCTCCCTTTGGAGAGAACACATACACCTCCTTATCGTAGAGATCCATGCGGAACTGATCCATGACCTGAAGGTCATCACCAGCCTCAAGAGCTGCACGAATACTTGCAAGCCATGACTCCATACCGTCCTCACTACTCTTCACGCCCTTATAGCGCCAATGGGCAGCCAAGCCATGCTCGGCAATCTCGTCCATACGCTCCGTACGAATCTGAACCTCAACCCACTTCTTTTCAGGACCAAGAACCGTGATGTGCAGACTCTCATATCCGTTTGTCTTAGGCACGCTGAGCCAGTCGCGCAAACGCTTAGGGTTAGGCTGATACATATCCGTCACGATGCTATACACCTGCCAGCATTCCATCTTCTCACGCTCAGGGGCAGAGTCAAGAATGATACGGATAGCAAAGAGGTCATAGACACCCTCGAAAGCGCACTTCTGCTTCTTCATCTTTTGCCAGATGGAATGAATGCTCTTTGTGCGCCCCTTGATATGGAACTTCAATCCTGCCTCCTCAAGTTTCTTCTGAACAGGTCCTATGAAATCAACGATATACTTGTCGCGTGAAGCCTTTGTCTCGTTCAGTTTCTCCTTGATATGATAGTAGGCATCACGTTCAAGATATTTCAGCGAAAGATCCTCAAGTTCGCTCTTCAGCTTATACAAGCCCAGCTTATGAGCCAAAGGAGCATAGAGATAGCTTGCCTCCTCAGCCACACGATGACGAGCTTCCTCATTTATGGTGTCGCGAAGCTCACGCATCATATTCACACGATCAGCAATCATGATGAGTATGACGCGCATATCCTCTGCAAAAGAAACGATAAGATTACGGAAATTCTCAGTCTCAATCACAGGTGTCTTCTCATAGAGATGATAGAGGCGCACCAAACCCTTGATGATAGTCGCAACACCATCACCGAAGTCATTACGCACCTCCTCCATGGTGGTATAACCATTTATTACGCCATTGTAGAGTATGATAGCGATAACGCCATCACGACGCAGACCTATCTCATCAACTGCGATAAGAGCCGTCTGCAACGCCATTACAATGGGATTAAAGCCGAAGACATCAAACTTAATCTGCTTATCATTTATAGCCTGAATAAGTATGTTCTGTATCTTGGCTTCATCACCAGGGAGGAGAGAGTCACCAATCTTACTCTTTAATTCCGAACGTAGTATGCTGATTTTCTCCATAGTATTAAAATCTAAATAAAAACAAAAGCCCCTAACCCCAACCCTTCCCCCGCTCGGGGGAAGTGAGTGATTACCATTTCTCGCTATGAGAAACCGTAAATTACCGGGATTTTTAAGGGCTTATTACTATATTGCTCCCTTCCCCCGAGCGGGGGAAGGGCTGGGGTAAGGGGCTACTTCTTCTCCTCTTCCAACATATTTCCCTCGATAGTCAGACGGACCATCTCAGTCTTTGCATTACTGCGGATAGTGATGGTCTTTCTGAAGTGACCAGGGAACTTGCCTGTGCCGTTGTATGTCACGTTGATTGTTCCGCTCTCACCTGGCTGAACAGGAGTCTTTGTGTATGTAGGAACCGTACAGCCACAGCTTGCAACAGCCTGATTGATTACAAGAGGCTTGTCACCAGTATTGGTGAAAGTAAATGTGCACTTCACGATAGGATCCTCTTCAGAGAACTTTCCGAAGTCGTGGGCGGTCTTATCAAACTTGATCTGTGCCTGAGCCATCATAGCCATGCTAATCATGAGCATGCATACGATCGAAAATATCTTCTTCATAATCGTTCTTTTTTAAAACTTTAGTTTCCTGATATGTTAATAGCGTTATTGTTTAATATCATCAATTTCAAACAACTCTGAGGCTGATTTTCTCTTCAGTATCTCCAACTGAAAATCCTTTCCTGCCACGATGCCGTATGAACGCAACACCTGTTCAACAGTCTTCTGCGCCAGTACAGGATGGTTGTTCTCCTCAGAAAGATGGCAGAGCCAAACCTTCTTCAGCCTCTCCGTTGCATTATTGGCAAGAGCCTCACCACAATCCCTGTTCGACAGGTGACCGCGGTCGCTGGCTATCCTCTCCTTCAGATACTGAGGGTAATTGCCTACACGCAGCATTTCCTCATCATAGTTGGCCTCAAGCACGAGATAGTCCGACATCGAGATGTACTTCTTCATTTCATCTGTCACATGCCCGACATCCGTCATCAGGCAGAAAACCAAGCCATCCGACTCTATGCAATAGCCCACATTATCCGAGCTGTCATGAGGAACGGTGAAGGGAGTTATAAACAAATCCCCGACCTTAATCCTGACATTCTTCTCAATAACCTTGGTGTTTGCAGAAGGAATCTTCTTATGCACACAATAGTTACGCATTATGCCGTTGTGCACCTCCTTGGTTGCATAAACAGGCATATTATAGTCAGTACTCAGCACGCCAACAGCCTTGATATGGTCTGCGTGGTCGTGCGTCACAAGGATGTTCTTTATTTCATCCAGTTTTATATTGTAGTCATGCAGGTACTTCTTCAATGTTCTCATCCCGATACCTGCATCTATCAATAGTCCTTCAGATCCGGCCGAGAAATAGTAGCAGTTTCCGCTACTTCCGCTGCCGAATGATATAAATTTCAGCATTTTGATTAATATTTTATGCAAAAGTAACGAAAAAGTATTGATTATCCAAATTTTTTTTACTACCTTTGTCAATATTTTAAAATTTATTATATGAAAATACCTTTTTCTGCTTTCATATTGCTCATTATTTGCATCTTTTCCAGTTGTTCTCAAGAAAACAAGGAAAACAAGGACGAGATGGAAATACTTTCCGTTACCGATAGTTTTGCAACAAAATACTATACTTGGAGATTCAAGGATGCTGCCCAATTCTCGGATGAGGAATTTACTCAATTCCTCCGCTATCTCAGCAGCAACGTCAATCAAAAAGACATCGACATTCTTACCAAGAGTAAAGAGACTCCTGGCTTTTCCGTCGATAGTGTAGAAATCAAGGAAGCCGACCTTGCCAACGTGATTCTCAACCTGAGCAATATCTATCAGATGGACTCTCTTGGCACAGAGCCGAAACTGACTCCAAAGACCACCCATAGGCTCATTCTGAAGAAGAACAACGGCAAATGGCAGATCAATAAAATCATAGACAAGGATATCTGATAATTCGCCTTTCCTCCGTTATGGAAAGGAACTAAACTCGATGATCCTTCGCTCTCCCACCGACTTTGCACCGACTTTGCACCGACTTTGGTACGGAGGAAGAGCGAAGGATCAACGGACCTACATGGGGCTTACTTGAGACCTACTTGGGAACACAAACCTATTTGTGTACAAGAACTCTTGCTAATACTTTGAAAAGCTCAGAAACATCAATAGGCTTTGCTATATGCCCGTTCATACCCATATTTACGGCCTTACTCTTGTCTTCCTCAAAGGCATTGGCAGTCATGGCTATAATCGGAATGTTGGCTTTCTCCTTATCGGCAAGTCCACGGATAGCCTTTGTAGCCTGATAGCCGTCCATATTAGGCATCTGAATATCCATAAGCACAAGGTCATAATAACCGGTTTCGGAAGACACAATCTTTTCATAGCAGATAGCACCATCCTCAGCCCTCTCTATCATGAAACCAGCCGACGTGAGGATTTCCTCTGCAATCTCGGCATTAAGGTCATTATCTTCTGCAAGGAGAATCCTCTTCCCTTCAAATACAGCCTCATCAGCCTCAACATTCTCTACCTCAACGCTTTCCATCTCATCCGCAATACGATGAGGCAAGGTGACAACAAAGGTAGTTCCCACGCCCTTCTTACTTGAAACGCGGATTGTTCCGTTCATCAATTCCACAAGTCGCTTCACGATAGGCATACCGAGTCCTGTGCCCTCAATCTTATTGGCTGTAGATGTATTCTCGCGTGAGAATTCCTCAAAGATATGTGAAAGATACTCCGCAGACATTCCTACGCCCGTATCAGATACAGAAGTCTCAAAGATTCCATATCCCTCACGGTTGGATGGCAACTCACGAAGACGCACATGCACCTTACCACCGGGTTTCGTATATTTATAGGCATTCGACAGCAGGTTCATGAATATCTCGCGCATTTTTGTCGGGTCGCAATACACATTATGATGAACAACAAAATCTTCATGGGTGAACTCGATGTTCTTCTCAGCCATCATCTCAGAGAATACGCCGAAAATTGATACGCCAAAGTTCTTCGTATTCATGGCGACCTCCTCTACGACTACTGTTCCCTTCTCTATTCGTGCCATCTCAAGGACATTATTTATAATTGACAGCAGCACCTTGCTTGCATCCTTGATTTTACGGAGATAGTCGGCACGACGTTCCGGTTCGTCGATATGTTTCTCAAGCAGGTCACGGAATCCCATGATGGCATTCATAGGCGTACGGATATCATGCGACATATTGAAGAGGAACGATGTCTTGGCACTACTTGCAGCCTCAGCCTGTGTCTTAGCCCATTCCAGTTCGGTATTGAGCAGGGCTATCTCCTCAAGGTGATCCTTCTGATCCTCGTATGCCTCGGAAAGCTGTTTCTGGTGTGTCTTGAGTTCGCTGTTGAGCTGTTTCGTCTTCTTCATTGATGACAGACTCTTGATAAAGAGAACGCTTATGATAGCTATTATCACAGCGAAGAACAGAATGATGTAACCTATATGGGTTCTGATGATATCGCTCAGGGTAATCTGCGAATCAGTCTGGGTATGCTTTGTCAATGACGAATGAATCTCTGCCGACGACATCATATTTGTGAGACGTCCGAGGATGGAATAAAGGCAGAAATCATCAGGCAGAACAGCAAACATGTGGTTCATTGTTATACCTGTAGAAATAGTCACAAGACCATAATGCTCGAATTGCCTGTGCATTACACCATAGCGGTAGTTGCTGACAAGCATACAGTCAGCCTTACCGTCTGCCACCGCCTGGATACATTCCTCGGGCGTATTGAAAGACACAAGTTCCCAATCAGGATATTGTTCCCTGACAAGAGATGCATGGCTCATATTCTTGCCATTAACTGCTATACGCTTAGGCTCTGAAATGTCAAAGTCCTCAACGTCCGACTTCTTCACCACAAGCAACTCCTCAATCTCCATTATAGGATCAGTAAGCAGAACCCCCATTTCCTCTGCTTCATAGAGGTCGAGGCTTATCGGGAATATGCAGTCTATCTCCTTGTTTTTCAAGGCATTTATCAGAGCATCGGTATTAGGATAAGGCGTTGTCTCAAAACGAATGTCGGCATTTCTCACCACATTGGAGCTTACAGAAGTGAAATCCTTGAGGAATCCGTCAACCTCACCTGTGTTCTTGTTTGTTCCGCAGAAAGGAAGATACCCGTCACGATACCCCACACGTATAGCCCCATGATGCCTGATCCATTCAACCTCCCTTCCCGAGAGACTGCGGAAACTGCCGGAGTTAACCATATACTTCTCGTAGAGCAGACGGTTATAATACATATTATTGTGGAGAATCTGTTTCATGGCATTGTCAAGGTCTGCTTTCAGATCCTGACGGTTCTTGTTAATCACGAAATAGAAATCCGATGCCCCGATAACGGTTACCGGAATGCAATGGTTGAGGTTATGGTCAATGGCCGATACGCTCACCACGGCATCAAGTTCGCCATTCAACATATACTCGGCAAAGTCCCTTTCCTGACCGTCAATCTCAACAACCTGAGCTTTAATGCCATTATCCTTTGCCCATTTCTCATAGATGCCCTCTTGAATACTACCCGCATTAACACCGATTTTCTTGCCATTGAGAGTAGTGATATTCTCCGGATTTATCACCGTATTAGCATTGTCAATAAGGATATAGTATTCCTCACAGCCCATAGGTTGGGTTGAGAAGAGCATGTTCTTCGCACGCTCTGGAGTATAAGAGACATCTGAGAGAAGATCAATCTCCCCATTCTGGAGCTTTTCCAGCAGGGTTACCCAGTTGCCCTCCACATATTCATATTTCCATCCTGTATAGGCGGCTATCTTTTGCTGGTATTCGTAAGCATAGCCCGAACGATGCCCGAAGCGGTCTGTGCTATTGTATGCGGATTCATACCACCCCACACGCACCACTTTCTTAGACTTTGCTGCAACATCAATAGCTAAGGACAGTAGAATAAGTGTATATATAATCCATTTCATAGTATGCTTCAATTATCAATAGTATGTTTCAGTTATCAATAAAGTGATGTTCAAGTCAACTTTTGTTGCAACTTCTATTGTCTGCAAAAGTAAGGATTTTTCCTGAGACCACAAAACTTTCTCTTATCTTTTCGCAAAAAAAGTTAAGTATCGCAGTTAAGAAAAATTTTTTTTGTAATTTTTTCATAAAAAAACCATAAAAGTTTTGTTATTTCAAAGGAATTATGTACTTTTGCAATCAATTGTGGGGTTGTTAGGGTTAAGAGGTTAGAAGGTTTTAAGGTCATAAAGCGAACGACCTGAAAACCTAAAAAAAGAAAACCTATAAACCCGAAAACCTATAAACCTGAAAACTTAAACATTTATTACTTATAACAAAAAATTCAACAAAAAAAACAGTATGATTAATCAACCAGTAGTAAAGCTTGGTATCGTAGGCGTTAGCCGCGACTGTTTCCCAGCTTCCCTTACAAAGGCTCGTCTCGCTGCCCTCATGGCAGAGGTTAAGAAGGCAGCTCTTCCAGAAGTATATGATTGTCCAGTAGTTATCGAGAACGACGTTGACACCTACAAGGCTCTTGACTGGGCTAAGGCAAATGGCATCAACGCTGTATGTATGTTCCTCGGCAACTTCGGTCCAGAGGGTCCTACAACTCTCTTCGTTCAGAAGTTCGATGGTCCTGCAATGGTTATCGCTGCTAAGGAGGAAGGCAAGGCTAACCTCGCTAATGATCGTGGTGACGCTCTCTGTGGTGTCCTCAACTTCTCTTACAACGTAGGTCTCCGTCGCCTCAAGGTATATATCCCTGAGTATCCAAACGTAACTCCAGAGGAGGGCGTTAAGGAGCTCGCTGATTTCCGCAACATCGCTCGCGTAGTAATCGGTGTTAAGAACCTCAAGGTTATCGGCTTCGGTCCACGTCCTTGGGACTTCCTCGCTTGTAACGCTCCTATCCAGCCAATGTACGATCTCGGCATCGAGGTTCAGGAGAACTCTGAGCTCGACCTCTACAAGGCATTCAACGAGATCACAAGCAAGGCAGGTAAGCAGGCAGAGATTGAGGCTGTTGCTAAGGATATGGAAGCAGAGCTTGGCAAGGGCAACAAGTATCCTGAGATCATCAACAAGATGGCACAGCTTGAGGTTACCCTCCTTGATTGGTATGACAACAACAAGGGTGGCTCTAAGTTCGCTGTATTCGCTAACAAGTGCTGGCCAGCATGGCAGCCAATCTTCGAGTTCGAGCCTTGCTACGTTAACTCACGCCTCACAGGCCGTGGTATTCCTGTAGCATGTGAGGTTGACCTCTACGGTGCTCTCTCTGAGTTCATGGCTGAGTGCGCAACAGAGAAGCCAGCTACTCTCCTCGACATCAACAACTCAGTTCCTGCTGACGTTATCCCTGCTGGTGCAAACCTCGCAGGTGCTGACCTCAAGGACCTCTACATGGGCTTCCACTGTGGTAACACATGTTCTTCTTGCATGAAGAGCTGCGAAATCAAGTATCAGCTCATCCAGGCTCGTCTCATGAGTCCAGATATCACAAAGGGTACTCTCGAGGGTCAGATTGCTCCAGGCAAGTCAACAATGTTCCGTATCCAGTCTAACTCTGACTCTAAGCTCGTTTCTTACATCGCTCAGGGTGAGTTCCTTGACGTTGATCCATGCTCATTCGGTGGTATCGGTATCCACGCTATCCCAGGATTCGCACGCTTCTATCGTCACGTACTCGTTGGCAAGCGCTTCCCACACCACGGTGCTTACGCATTCGATCATTGTGGAAAGGTTCTCTTCGAGGCTCTCCGTCTGCTCGGCGTTGAGGATATCAACACTCCTCTCCCAGCAGGTCAGCTCTATCCAGGTGAGAACCCATTCGCTATCTAAGACAAAAAGGCGAAAGGCTAAAGACTTTAGCCCTCAACCTTTAGACATAAAATTTCACCGCGGCATCATGTCGCGGTGATTTTTTGTATCTACAACTAACATGAACGAAAAACACTTTGCGACTTTGCGACTTTGCGTCTTCGCGTTTAAATTTAACGTCAATTCGATGAAAAAAGGAAGCGGATTTATCTGATTTATCTGAAATAAATTGCGAAAATATTACTGCGCCAGCTATCAGAAAAATCAGATAAATCCGTTTCCATTTTCAAACGCTAAGACGCTGAGACGCAAAGATTTTTCATGACCACAGAATGGAAAAAAATTCCGTTTCTTTCATATATTCCGTGATCATGAAAAGATCTTTGCGTCTTTGCGTTTGAAAGAAAGTAAATTGGGATTCTTGGAAAGTAAATTTTTCTTGGAAAGTAAATTGTCAATAAATTATATTCAGTAAATTCTAACGCAACTCCGTTGCTGAACTGACGTTAACATATATCAGTTAGATAAAAATCGGGAGAGAGGAGGGAGTTCCTTTTGCTTTGTAAAACCACCGCCCTGATTTAGTGCTCTGGTTTTGTATTGACGACTCCCTAAAACAGGGACTCATCTTCGGTCAGTAATAAAAGAAAACAATGGGGGTGGTAAAACGCCACCCACATTGGATAAGGTTATTGTAAGTTGACGATAGCTGAAATTTCAGCCCACATATTTCCCAATGCTGTTTCCCTGATGTTTTTTACAACATTTTCTACCTACATATAACATGTTATGATATTTTCAATTTGTATAGGGGTGTCTTTAAAAATTATAGAACTATAGAACCATAGAACCTAAAAATATATCATTTAACTCATTAAATCCCTGCGTTTACATTACAAGACAATGAATGTCCCTATTGATGGCTTGGATATCCCGCCACAAAAAAACATCAATACTGTAAGAGACACATTATTGAACCTCTGAAAATTTAAGGAAAAATCGGTATAATGGAAAATGTTGAACCATTATCATTTTGAAGAAATTTCTATAAATAACATTTAAATTGCTATATATCAACACTTTGCATTGTCTGTTTACTTTTCAAATGGTTCTATGGTTCTATAGTTCTATATTTTTTACACACACCCTACAAAACTCGTTTTTAGAGCCATAATATATAATATATATAATTATATATATTATATATTATGAATTGGAAGTCCGAAAAATAGGGGGTGTCTCTAAAAATTATAGAACTATAGAACCATAGAACCAAAAACAGGGGGAGAGAGATTGAATATCTCCGAGTATGAGTCAAATTTAGAAGGTATTCTCACCTCCGTTTCAAGTCCGTTTCAAGTCCGTTCCAAGTCCGTTCGCAAGGATGGGACTTACATGGGAGTTACTTGGGAACTGCGAGGTTATTGAACTTTTTCATATCCTCATTTATGAGGAAAAAAGACATTATTCTAAAGGATTTTTACATAAATGTGGCGAATTTTTTGTAACTTTGCACTCGCAAATCGGAGACGTGCACTTTCGTGCACCCGAAATTCAGGAACTATGTCACAATTATTGTTAGCATCGTTGCTTTGCGCAGCGTTGAATATTCAGGAGAATAACACCACAGATACACTAAAGCAAGTTGACCTGAAGGAACTGGAAGTCGTTTCATCCTTCAAGGAGAACGGTTTGCTTCGACAACAGGCTTCATCAGTATCGCTTATCAGTCAGAAGGCGATGGAGGCTAACCACGTCACATCACTAAAAGGGGTTAGCGGACTGGTGCCGAATCTGTTCATTCCAGACTATGGCAGCCGCCTTACGAGCGCTGTGTATATTAGAGGCATAGGCAGTAGAATAAACACCCCTGCCATCGGACTTTATGTGGACGATATCCCATACGTGGACAAATCGGCTTTCGATTTCAGCTTTTACGACATAGAGCGCATGGATGTGCTTCGCGGTCCACAGGGTACTCTCTACGGAAGGAATACTATGGGCGGATTGGTGCGCATCTACACCAAGAACCCGATGAACTACGAGGGCACAGACCTGCGCTTAGGTGCCAGTAGCGGTGACGGCCGCCTTTCTGCCTCTGTAACCCACTATCACAGGATTTTTGACGATTTTGCATTCTCTGCAGGTGGCTATTTCGAGAAGGCTAACGGTTTCTTCCGCAATAGTCTGACAGGCAAAAAGGTTGACGGAGTGACTTCTGGAGGTGGAAGGATAAGGAGCATCTATACTCCAACGGAACGCCTCACCTTTGATGTGAATATCAACTACGACTACTCTGACGAAGGGGCTTATCCTTATTATTATACAGGTTCTACCACAGGCGATGAGCACTATGGCAGTCAGATTGGGATAATAAGCAACAATAGGGAGAGCAGCTATCGTCGCGGACTTCTGAATGCCGGTGTGAATATTTGCTATAAGGCCGACAAATGGCAGTTGAATGCTATTACAGGCTATCAGAACATCAACGACCGCATGTTCATGGATCAGGATTTCCTTCCTGATGACATCTACACTCTGGAGCAGAAGCAGCGTATCAACACCCTGACAGAGGAGATAACGATAAAGAACCTTGGCGAAAGCAAGTGGAAGAGGGTTACAGGCATAAATCTGATGCGTCAATGGTTGCATACAGAGGCTCCCGTAACATTCTACGAGGACGGATTGAGATGGTTGGAAGGAAATATCAATACCGTTCTGCCTGACATGAACAGGATTGCCATGCTGAAGATGATGGGATTCACGGGTATGTCGCTGAATTTCCGTGGCGACAGACTTCCGATAAACGGCACCTACGAGACTCCGATAACAGGCTTGGCTTTGTTTCATCAGTCTTCGGTAGAGCTTGGCAATAACCTTACGGCTTCTCTTGGAGTTCGTTTCGACTACGAGCATCAGAGCATGGACTACTCATCTCCTGCAGATGTGCTTTATGGCTTTGCTATGCCAAACAGCACAAACGAGAAGATGGCGGTGAACCTTCAGGAACTGGAGTCGCACATAGGCTACTACGGAAGTCTCAAAAACGATAACTTCAGAGTACTTCCGAAACTGTCCTTGAAGTATGATTTCAATGCCAGTTCAAATATCTATACATCATTGGGCATGGGACAGCGTTCAGGAGGCTACAACCTTCAGATGTTCAGCGACTTATTGCAAGGTGCTATGCGTGTGGATATGATGAACGGAGTGAAGGAGGGCGTTGGCAATTACCTCGACTACCTCGCAGCCACGAATCCTAATATGCCAAAGGAGATTCCAGACCCGGATGCACCCGGACAGATGGTGGCTCTGCCTCAGTTCGTGCGTAGGGTAATGGCGCAGAATATGCCTCAGTTTGAGGTTCCTACAACGGAGCAGGTGGTATATAAGCCTGAGTATTCATGGAACTTTGAGCTCGGCACACACCTCACCCTTGCAGACAAGCGCGTGATACTCGATGCTGCCGTTTTCTATAACCGCATATTCAATCAGCAGATAGCACGTTTCGCGCCTTCTGGTCTTGGAAGAATGATGGTGAATGCTGGTAAGAGTCAGAGTTGCGGAGGTGAGATGAGCATGACTTGGAGACCTACCTCACAGCTCACCTTCACAGGCAACTACGGTTTCACACACTCAGAGTTCCTTGAATATGATGACGGTAGCGGAAACGACTTTTTTGGCAACTATGTGCCATACGTTCCGATGCACACCGTAAATGCCGATGCCGCCTATATGTGGAATATCAAGAATGATATGAGCATCACGCTCGGTATCGGGTGTAATGGCGCAGGCAGGATATACTGGACAGAGGACAATACGGCAAGTCAGGCGTTCTACAGCCAGCTAAATGCCAGAGCAACGTTCCGCACAAAGAAGCTTGGCATCACCATCTGGGGCAAGAACCTCACAGACAGCAAGTATAACACTTTCTATTTCGTGAGTGCAAGCAGAGGATATGAACAGCATGGCAAGCCACTCCACGTTGGAATAGATATGAATTTCAGCTTCTAAAAGCCGGAAAGACCGGAAAATCCAGATTTCCCGGAATAAACAGAAATAACAATAACAACAAAAATAAAACAAGCAAAAAATGAAAAAAACATTTACTCTTTTCACAATTCTCTTCGCATGCCTCACAGCAATGGCACAGCATGGCGAAATGAAGTTCGCAGGTCCTTCAAAATTCGGTGTAGAGGCTATGGACACATATCCATGGCAGGAAAACGAGACAGACACTATCGTATTCAAGATGAACAGCACTTCTGAGGCAGACATCACACTCCCTGCACTCACCTACAATGCGATGAAGATGACAATCCCAAGCTTCACTATCCACAACCTCAAGTTCAACTATGATATGACTACCCACAATGCCTCTTTTCCTGAGCAGACATACGAGGAGACTATCACAGTTGGTGAGGAGGAAAAGAAGATAACAGGTTCTGCTTTCACAGCAGAATACAACGCAACAGACAATAGTTTCAAGATTACCACTAAGCTCTCTTATGGCAAGATGCCTGTAGTTGTAACCTACACTATTGATGCCGTGTATGTTAAGGAAGCGAAAGCCACAACTGGTATCAATTCAGTAGCTACAAGCAACGCTCAGCCTATCTATTTCGACCTTTCTGGCCGTAAGGTAGCAGAGCCAAAAGCTGGTGGTATTTATATCATAAACGGTAAGAAACTGATGAAATAAATAACACATTCTTCCATTTTACCACGAAAAAAACACAAATGATTAATCGCCTTGGAAGCCTATATTGGTTATACGCTCCAAAGGCGATTAATTGTGTATATAGCCTGTCTCTTGATTCTCGCATTTATGAAGAACATTACAATAAACAACCAATGGGTGCGTTATATATTTAATATATAACTGGTGTAAAGTATATAGAGTAAAGAGTAAAGATTAAAGAGAAAAGTTAAAAGAGTAAAGATTCTGAAAATGCAATATAAATTATATGCCCCAGAGGCTATTGACTGTGTTATAAACCTTCCAGCGTCGAAAAGCATAAGCAACCGTGCGCTCGTCATCAATGCCCTCTCTGGCAGTAAGGAGGTTCCGGAAAACCTCAGCGACTGCGATGATACCGATGTTATGGTGGCAGCATTGCGCGATATGCCTTACGAGATAAACATCAAGGCGGCAGGTACAGCCATGCGCTTCACCTCTGCCCTACTCTCCGTTTCCGAGGGAGAGGAACACATAATAACAGGCACAGACCGCATGAAGCATCGCCCTATCGAGGTTCTTGTGAACGCATTGCGCAACCTTGGTGCTGATATTGAATATGCAGGGGAAGAAGGCTTTCCACCTCTGAAAATCCGCGGAAAGAAGTTGGCAGGAGGTCTGCTTGAGATTCCTGGCAACGTGTCTTCGCAGTATATCTCAGCATTGCTGATGATAGGCCCGAGACTAACAAACGGTCTTACGCTGCATCTTACAGGCGATATCATCTCACGTCCATATATCGAAATGACAATCTGCACAATGCAGGAGTTCGGTGCTGACGTGGAATGGGCTGATGCCTCTACGATACGTGTGAAGGCAGGCGGCTACAAGGAGCGGCCGTTCTTCATCGAGAACGACTGGAGCGCATCAAGCTATTGGTATGAGATTGCGGCTCTGATGAATGTAGCCAACGCAAAACACAAAGCAGCCAAGAGTCAGATAACACTCACAGGACTTATGGACGGTTCCCGTCAAGGTGACTCTGCCATAAGGTATATGTTCAGTGTGCTCGGCGTGAAGACATCCTTTGCAACAAGGAAGAAACTCATCCCTACAAACGTGGCTATCAAAGCTCAGAAATGCACCATGCCACGCTTTGACTTCGATTTTATAAATCAGCCTGACCTTGCCCAGACGCTCGTGGTTTGCACCGCACTCATGGGCATCCCATTCCGTTTCTCCGGACTTCAGACCTTGCGCATCAAGGAGACCGACCGCATAGCGGCTCTGAAGAAGGAGATGAAGAAACTGGGCTATGTGCTAAATGATTCTGAAGAGGGTGTCCTCGCATGGGACGGCACTCGTTGCGAACCTGATGCAGAACCTGCTATCGACACCTACGAGGATCATCGCATGGCAATGGCTTTCGCTCCCGCAGCTATCCTCTTCCCAGGACTTATCATCAATAACCCAGAGGTGGTGAGCAAGAGCTATCCGAAGTTTTGGGAGGACCTTAAAGCCTCTGGCTTTAAATTGATAATTGATAATGAATAATTGATAACAAGTTACAATATTCAAATCACGAGAACCCTCATAGATTGAGACAAATATTCATTGACATATTAACAGGTCTTTACAGGAAAGTATTTCGCAAAAGATACTATATACTCCCCTCCCTTTACGGGAGGGGTATGGGGGTGGGTCTTTTAATTTGCTTGCTTTTCGCCTCCTGCTCCAACAAGAAGAACACGGCGCAGTCACGTTGGTGGCAGGCATTCACTGCAAGATACAACACATACTATAACGGCACGCAGGCATATATCGATGCCTCTTTGGAGAAAGAGAACGGCAACCAGGACAACTACACCGAGATGCTGCCTCTCTATACCGTGGGCAACAAGGCAAGTCGTGAACTTGGCAAGAGCAACTACGAGACTGCCATAGAGAAGTGTCAGAAGACCATCAAACTGCATAGCATCACGGCACGTCCGGAGTGGAACAAGTCACGTAAGAAGACAGAAAGGGACATAGAATGGCTTAACCGCAAGGAGTACAACCCTTTCCTTTGGCGAGCATGGATGCTCATGGGACGCTCACAGTTCTATAAGGGTGACTTCGACGAGGCCGCTTCCACTTTCGCATATATGTGCCGTCTCTACAAGACACAGCCTGCTATCTACGGCAAGGCTCGTGCATGGCTTGCAAAATGCTATATAGAGCAGGACTGGATATACGATGCAGAGGACGTAATCCGCAATATGCAGCGCGATTCCATAGACTGGCGTGCGCAGAAGGAATGGGACTATACATACGCTGACTACTACCTCCACATCGGTGATTTGGAGAATGCGGAGAAATACCTGCGCAAAGTGGTGAAGCACGAGATGCGCTCAAAGCAGCGTGCACGTGAATACTATCTTCTCGGACAGGTAGAGGCAGCTCTCGGACATAAGGACGAGGCATACAAGGCATTCAAGAAGGTGATAAGCCAGCATCCGCCTTACGAGGTGGAGTTTAATGCCCGCATAGCCATGACGGAGGTTCTTGCCGACGGTACTCAGGCACGTAAGATGATAACCCGTCTGAAGCACATGACATCCGACGAGAACAACAAGGAATACCTTGATCAGGTGTATTATGCCATCGGTAATATCTACCTCACCCTGAAAGATACCACACAGGCAATCTACGCATACGAGGCTGGCAATAAGAAGGCTACACGCTCTGGCATAGAGAAGGGTGTGCTGTTGCTGCATCTTGGCGATTTATATTGGGCAAAGGAGAAATACGGTGATGCCGGACGTTGCTATGGCGAGGCTATCGGACTCCTCGACAAGGACCGCGACGACTATGAGCAGCTTTCAGAGCGCAGTAAGATTCTTGATGAACTCACGCCATTTACCGATGCCGTGGAACTTCAGGACTCTCTCCAACTCCTTGCCAAGATGAGTGAGAAAGACCGTAACGCTGCTATCGACCGCGTTATCACCGCACTCAAGAAGAAGGAGAAGGAAGAGCGCGACAAGGAGGCAGAGGAGCAAGTGGCTGCCGCACAGGAAAAGTACGATACTGGACAGACAAGGCAGAACAACCGTACTGCGCAACAGAACAACCGTGCTGCAGGAAAAAAGGAGGCCACATGGTATTTCTATAACCCTATCACCGTGCAGCAAGGTAAACAGGCATTCGTCCGCACATGGGGCAAGCGCGACAATGTGGATAACTGGCAGCGTATCAATAAGTCTAACGTTGGTGACTTCGATAGTGATAATGCTCAGGAACAAGAATACACCGAGGAGCAGCGTGACTCCATAGCAGCCGCTGAGGAGAAGGCAGAGAAAGAGAAGGCACGTCTTGACACGGCAGCCAACGACCCTCACAAGCGTGAGTATTACCTTGCGCAGATTCCTTTCACAAAGGAACAGCTTGCCGAGAGTAATGCGCAGATAGAGGACGGTCTGTTCCATTCAGGCATCATCTTCAAGGATAAGCTCGAAAACCTCGGCCTATCCGAGAAATCATTCATGCGTCTGCTACGCGACTTCCCCAACACCGAGACAAAGGACGAGGTTTACTATCACCTCTACCTGCTCTACTCCCGCAAGGGCGATAGTCTCAAGGCACAGGCATACCTTAACAGGATGAAGAACGAGTGTGCGGACTCAAAGTGGACCGCCATTCTCACCGACCCGTATTTCGAGGACAATGCGAAGTATGGCACTCATCTTGAGGATTCTCTCTATGCAGCCACATACGATGCTTTCCAGCACGACCGTTTCGAGGAGGTGAAGAACAACACCGCCATTTCCGACAAGCGTTTCCCTCTGGGCGACAACAGGGATAAGTTCCTGTTTATCTCCGGACTTAGCCAGCTCAACGAGGGCGATGCCGACGGCTGTCTTGCCCGACTTGACACCCTCGTAAAGGCATATCCGCAGAGCAAGGTAAGCGAACTCGCAGGTATGATTATCAACGGAGTTCGACAGGGACGCACCCTTATGGGCGGTAACTTCAGCATGAGCGATGTATGGAACCGCCGTACAGCCGTGATGTCGGATAAGGACACCACGAATGCCAAGGGATTCTCTGACGAACGCAACACGGAATTCACCTTCATGTTCGTGTATAATCCTGACTCCATAAGCGAGAACAAGTTGCTGTTCCAGTTGGCAAGGTTCAACTTCACCAACTTCGTAGTGCGCAACTTCAACATAGAGATTGCCGATGCCGCAGGACTCCATCACATGATGGTGACAGGCTTCCGCTCTTTCGACGAGGCTCGTCAGTATGCCCGCGTACTGTATAAGAACGATGGCATGATGAATGCGGCAAAGGGCAGCCGTTCTGTTGTGATAAGCAACGAGAACCTACCAATGCTCGGCACGCAGTATAGCTACAACGACTACGATGCCTTCTACACGGAGCATTTCCAGCCTCTCAAAGCCGACAATCCGTATATGCTCTACGAGCCTGACTACGACGAGAAGGAGATTGAGAAGGACTTGAACAGAAGGAATGTGAACGTAGCTCCTGCCCTTCCTTCCGAGACCGTTGCACCTAATGGCGCAGCACCAGTCTCCGGCTCTGAGGATGAAGATGACGAGGATGGTAACAACACATCATTCGGACTTGACATGCCACAGGATGATGTTCTCATCCCACAAATAGAAGAGCCTATCGCAGTTCCTACGGAAGAGACATCTGTTCAGGCTCAACCAGAGACCGACATTATCGTTCCTAACGAAGAGGTTCCTGCTCAAACTCAGCAAGAGGATGTAATCTCCGTTCCAACAGAAGATAATACTGTGCAGCCTCAGACGGAGGAAGATGTAATCTCTGTTCCAACGGAGGAAGAGACGCCTGTTCAGCCTCAGACAGAGGAAGATGTAATCTCTATTCCTACAGAAGAAAAGACCATTGTTCAGCCTCAGACAGAGGAAGATGTAATCTCAATCCCAACAGAAGAGAATACTGTGCAGCCTCAGACAGAGGAAGATGTAATCTCTGTTCCTACAGAGGAAGAGACACCTGCCCAGACTCAGACAGAGGATAGCTTCATCCTTGAAGATAACACCTCTGAGAACAACAATAATACTCAGCCAGAGGAAATCATTCTCCTTGAGGAGGACAATAAGTCAGAAGAGCCTCAGCAAGAGGAGAACATCATCCTCGATGACAGCAACAAGGAAGACTCCAAGCTCCTTGAGGATGAGTACTATGAGTTGGATGGGTTTTAGACCCCTTTCCTGCCCTACGGGCATCCTTTCCCCATGAAGGGGCAAGGGGCATTCGCGCAAAGGGGGCTCGCACAAATTGTAAATTGTAAATGGTAAATTGTAAATGATATGGTGACAAACGGACATTTACTTTGGGTTGACGACGAGATTGAGCATCTCCGCGCCCATATCATCTTCCTTGAGAAGAAAGGCTACGATGTAGTGACGGTGAGCAACGGACTCGACGCCATTGAGCAATGTCAGCAACAGACATTCGATCTCGTCTTCCTCGACGAGATGATGCCTGGTATGTCTGGACTCGAAACCCTCCAGCGCATCAAGGACATACAGCCGCAGACTCCCGTCGTCATGGTTACAAAGAGCGAGGAGGAGGACATCATGGATCAGGCCATAGGCAAGAAGATTGCCGACTACCTCATCAAGCCTGTCAATCCAATGCAGATTCTCCTTTCCCTGAAGAAGAACATACACAGCCGCGAGATTGTCACCGAAGTGACACAGACTGGCTATCAGCAGAACTTCCAGAACATATCAATGAAGATATCCGATTGCCGTAGCATCGACGATTGGAAAGAGGTGTATAAACTCCTCGTGCGATGGGAACTCGAACTCTCCGCCACACAGTCTTCTATGACGGAGATGCTGAAGATGCAGAAGGAAGAGGCTAACCTCGGCTTCGCAAAGTTCATCAAGAAGAACTATATGGATTGGGTAGCACCAAACCAACACCTAACACCCAACACCCAACACCCACTCAAGTCCCCCTTTAAGGGGGATTCAGGGGGTCTTCAACGTCCCCTCATGTCCCCCGACATCTTCAAGACCAAGATCTTCCCACTTCTCGACAAAGGCGAAAAGGTGTTCCTCATCGTAATTGATAACTTCCGTTTCGACCAATGGCGCGTGCTTGCCGAGGAGATAGGCGATATGTTCGACATCGAGGAAGACCTCTACACCAGCATCCTGCCAACTGCCACGCAGTATGCGCGTAATGCTATCTTCAGCGGACTCATGCCACAGCAGATTGCCAAGATGTTCCCAGAACTATGGGTTGACGAGGACGAGGACGAAGGTAAGAACCTCAACGAGGCACCGCTTATCAAGACTCAGATAGAGCGCTACCGCCGTCACGACACGTTCTCATATCATAAGATAAACGACTCCAACGGTGGCGATAAACTCATGCAGCAGTTCAAGTCGCTACAGCAGAACGACCTCAACGTCGTGGTAATCAATTTCATCGATATGCTATCCCACGCACGTACAGAGTCGAAGATGGTGCGCGAGCTTGCAAACAACGAGAGTGCATACCGCAGCATCTCCCTGAGTTGGTTCAAGCACTCCGTGCTATCCGAACTCTTCACCGCCCTCGCCCAGACCGACTATCGCGTCATCCTCACCACCGACCATGGCAGCATACGTGCCGACCGTCCCGTGAAGATAGTAGGCGACCGCAACACCAACACCAACCTGCGCTATAAGCTCGGCAAGAGCCTGTCCTACAACAGTAAGGATCTCTTCGTCATCAAGGAACCGCAGAAAGCGCAACTCCCTGCACCGAACCTCTCCACGAGCTATGTGTTCGCCACAGGCAATGACTTCTTCGCCTACCCGAACAACTACAACTACTACGTGCAATATTACAAGGACACCTTCCAGCACGGCGGTATCTCAATGGAGGAAATGCTCATCCCTCTCATCACGCTGAAGGGGAGGAAGAAGTAAACATTATTTACAATTTACAGATTTACTATTTACAATTTATGTACTATTTGGATGATGTACTATTTATCGTCAGTCCAAAAGTCGAATGGTAAATAGTAAATAAAAAAGGAATAGTAAATAAATAGTAAATAGTAATTAGCTAAATAGTAAATTCATTTTATGGAAATTAAAATAAATTCTCTCTCAGAAATCTCATCCGCAGCCAAACAATTCGTGGCTGCCATGGGCGACAACACCATCTTTGCCTTCTACGGCCACATGGGCGCAGGCAAGACAACATTCATCAAGGCAATATGTGAGGAACTGGGCGTAAGGGACGTCATCACCTCCCCTACCTTCGCCATCGTAAACGAATACACCGACGGACAGGGCGAGCCAGTCTATCACTTCGACTTCTACCGTATCAAGAAGCAGGAAGAGGTCTATGACATCGGTTTCGAGGACTATGTGGAGTCAGGCTCTGTCTGTCTCATGGAATGGCCGGAACTCATCGAGGACATCCTCCCTGCCGACACCGTGAAGGTCAGCATCACCGAGCAGCCAGACGGTACCCGCCTCGTGGAGTTCCTATAATCAAAACGCATAGGGTGTCATTGTTTTCGGTTACATAAATGTGTAACCGAAACTTTTTTTTCTAAAGCAATCCCTTACTGCAACCTCACCTGCATCGGTGTCATACCGAAATGATCCTTTACATACTTGCCGAAGAACGAGGTGTTAGGGAAACCGAGCATATCACAAATCTGCTTGTTACTATAGTCCGTCTGTTTCAGATTATAGCGAATATCCTCCATCACATGCTCCGTAATCCATTCGTTTGCGGTCTTGCCTGAGTTCTTCTTACAGATATACGAAAGATACTTGGGCGTGATACACAGTTCTGAGGCATACCATTTCGTGGAATGATGCTTCACCTCCAGGGAATGCAACAGGTCGAGGAAACGCTGGAAATGATTGTTGCCAGTACCTCTGACTATGGATTCCTTATCGTTAAGCATACGATGCTTCAACGCACCACAAAGTCCGAGGATAGCCCCTCTTAAAAGTGCCTGAATAACATCTGTACGGAAAGGAAAACATTCCTCCTCTTTATAGAAACACAGACTCAGCATCTCATAGAGATTGGTATAGAAACGGAGATCATCATCCTCCATCGTGATTACATGCATACGATGAATATACACCACATCGTTCCATATATTCACCTTCTCATGCAGGAAACTATGCAGGATGCGATTGGTAAAGAGCATCACCTTCATGTCGAAATCGGGACTAATCATCAGGTCGGTAACAATCACGTCATGAGGAATAATCGCCACCTGATTCTTATGCACCTCTATCGTCTTGCCGTTTATAGTGCCCATAGCCTTACCTCGTGTACAGATAGCCACGGCATTCATTTCCACATGGGCAGCACTTACTTCCGCCAGTTTCTGGAAACTGTCTATAATGGCAATGTCATTGTCTAAATAACCAATCTGGATATCCCCATTGCTGGATAACGATTGGAGAGAAATCACTTCTTTTTTCATATTGTTCAACTTTTCGCAAAGCTCAAGTTGCAGGTTTTAAGGTTTTTAGGTCAGAAGTTTTTAAAGGTTTTCAGGTTTTAGGGTTTTAAGGTCGGGGAGGTCGATTCGCAATGCTGACCCCTAACCTTCTAACCTCATAACCTTCTAAACGTTGCAGACCTCCTAACCTCTAACCTATTTGGGTTGTCTTTGTTTGCGAGTAGGAAACTGTCTGGAAGACAGTACTATTAGTAACCCCGTACATACGAGTGAAACGAGAATGTGCGGGGATATAAGCACATCGTATTTTTTTCTGTCTGGAAGACAGTACATCGGGGAAAGCCAATCAGGTACAGCCTTCCAGGCTGATAAAGATATTGGTGTTTCTATCCGAGGGCATCCTCTCCTTCGTCGAGTATGCACCTCGGTTACTCATAGTGTTGCCTTCCAGGCAATTTAGGTTTTGGGGTTTTAAGGTCTTTTTAGGGTTTAAGGTTTTGAGGTTCTGAGGTCGGACTTGCTTTAGCTTGATGAGCCTTAGCGAAGAACTTGCGTAGCTTGGTGAGCTTGTGAACAATGCTTATTAGCGTTGCTGACCTCTAACCTTCTAAACGTTGCTGACCTTCTAACCTCTAACCTTCTAACCTCCTAACCTCCTAACCTCTAACCTCCTAACCTACGAAGTTGAGCTTGCTAAACTTCACTTTTTGTCTGCAAAGTTAAGTAATTTACGCGGAAAACAATGTTCTAAAGGGATTATTTTACTATCATTTTTACCTTTATAAGTCAAAAACACAACAAAATACACCATTTAGGACATCATTTTTAGTAAAAAAAGAGATATTTTTGCATCCAAAACAGAAAATTAGAGAATAAAAACAGAAATGAAAAAAGGTATTTTAGGATTAATTACCATTCTGATGGTATGCAGTTGTAGTGAGAAGAAAGAGAACGGAACCAAGGCTCCTACAAGGGTACAAACCCAGATTGTGTCTTCCGCATCCTCCGACGGCAGCCATACGTATGTAGGTATTATAGAGGAACGTGAGGCGACAGCCGTCAGCTTCACGGGCATGGGCGTTGTAAAGCGTGTACTTGTAAGCGAAGGTAAGGCGGTTAGTAAAGGACAGCTCATCGCAGAAATGGACGACACCCAAGCCCGTAACCTGCTCGATGGTGCCGAGGCTCAGATGTCACAAGCCAACGATGCCCTGCAACGCTATAAGATGCTGCACGACAACGGTTCGCTGCCTGAAGTGCAATGGGTAGAGATACAGAGTAAGGTGGCACAGGCAAAGTCACAGTTGGAGGTGGCAAAGAAAAACCTTGCCGACTGTCAGCTTAAGGCTCCTGTAAGTGGCATCATAGGCAAGAAACTGATTGGTAGCGGTGAGACTGCCCTACCCTCACAAGCCGTTGTCACTATCCTCGACATAACCAGCGTAAAGGTGAAGGTTTCTATTCCAGAAGCAGAGATCAGCGCCATCACCTCTTCTACACCTTCTAACATTAGCGTAGAGGCGGCACAGAAGCAGGTACGCGGAGGAAACATAGAGAAAGGAATACAGGCAGATGCACTCACACACACATACGACGTGCGCATCAACGTACAGAATAGCGACCGCAAACTGCTCCCCGGTATGGTGGCAAACGTAAGTTTCCCTACATCCGTATCGAAAGGCATCACAGGAATGTCCCTGCCTGTCACATCGGTACAGAAGGCAGCCGACGGCTCTCTGTTCGTATGGATTGTGGGCAACGACAATACCGCACACCGTGCGAAGGTGAGTGTCGGCACGACCATGGGTAACTCCATCTCCATTACCGACGGTCTCGAAATGGGACAGCGTGTAGTAACGGAAGGGTATCAGAAACTAAGTGAAGGAACGAAAGTGGTGTATTAATTTCATTTAACTTTCGCAAGTTTGCAACTTGCTCCGTTATAGGAGTCGTTATAGGAGTAATAAGGAGTACAAGGAGTAACGCTCCTAAAGTCGCTTAAGGAGTACAAGACGATAGTATTTATCGTTGAAGGATGAAGAGATTAAAGATTAGAGTTTGTTACTATCAAACCTTATTCCTTACTCCACCAACCCCTATTCCGTATAAGACATTCGTCTTGTACTACTTGAACTCCTTGCACTCCTTGTACTCCTTAAAAACAAAACTTGCGAAACTTCTATAAAACTATGGGAAAAAAGACAAGTTGGCTGAAATGGCCATTGAAACACTACTCTATATCGCTGCTTATAGTAGGCATCCTGTTCGTTTTGGGCATCTACGGCATGTACGTAATGCCGAAGGATGAATTTCCACATGCCACAATCCGACAGGGCGTGGTGGTAGCCGTATATCCAGGTGCCACAAGCGAGGAGGTAGAGCAGCAGGTAGCACGTCCGCTTGAACGTTACCTCTTCACTTATGGCGAGGTAAACCGCGCCAAGACCACTACTACATCGCAGAACGGCATGTGCATCGTCATGGTGAAGCTGAACGATGACGTGAACAACAAGGATGAGGTGTGGTCGAAGATAAAGCATGGTCTTAATGCCTTCAAGCCTCAGCTTCCTTCGGGCGTTCTTGCCATTGTGGTAAACGATGACTTCGGAAATACCTCTGCCCTGCTCATTGCCATAGAGAGCAACCAGCGCAGCTATCGCGAACTGAAACAATACAGCGACGACCTCAGCGACCGACTTCGCCGCATCCCTTCCGTTGCCAATGTCAAGCTCTTCGGAGAACAGAAGGAACAGATCTCGCTCTATATTGACCGCAAACGACTGCAAGCCTACGGCATAGGACAGCAGATGCTCTTCTCACAGTTGCAATCACAAGGCATAACGACCATGAGCGGCAGCATAGACGATAGCGACCAGCAGATTCCTATCCACGTAGCATCTACCGCAAACAGCGAGGAGGAGATAGCAAGCATGATTATCTTCAGCGACCCTGCAAGCGGAAAGGTGGTGCGTGTGAGGGATATCGCCCGTGTAGAGCGCGAATATGAGCCTATGGCAAGTCGCATAGAGCAGAACGGACATCCATGTGTACTTCTATCCATGGAGATGACACCGGGCAATAATGTGATGCAATACGGTGAGGATGTTGACCGTGTGCTCGATGAGTTCCGCACATCAGTACTTCCGGAAGATGTCAACGTAACGCGCATAGCCGACAAGCCGAAGGTCGTAACGATGAGCATCACGTCATTCCTTCGCGACCTACTCATATCAATGGCAATCATCATCATCGTCATGATGGTGCTCTTCCCTCTGCGCTCTGCAATAGTAGCCGCCATAACCATACCTCTGAGCACCTTCGTCTCTGTTGCCATCATGTATATGGTGGGCATCGAACTGAACATCGTAACCCTCGCGGCGCTTATCGTGGTACTGGGAATGATAGTAGATAACTCCATCGTGGTAATCGACGGATATCTTGAATATCTTCGCAAGGGCTACGAACCGAAAGTGGCTGCCATAGAGTCTGCCCGACAGTATTTCATGCCGATGATGCTTGCCACCATCTGCATCTGTGCCATCTTCTTCCCCTTCCTGTTCACCATGAAGGGAATATTCCGCGACTGTCTGGAGGCTTTCCCTTGGACCATAACCATCAACCTGATGGTATCGCTTATCCTCGCCGTAACAGTAATTCCGTTCCTTGAGGTCCGCATCATCAAGCCCGACAAGGTGAGCACCGACGGCAACGCCATAACGCATTGGGTGCAGAACACATACAACCGCGTACTCGCATGGACATTCAAGAACCCGTGGCTTACAATCGTAGGAGGCATCGGCATAATCCTGCTATCCACAATCATCGTCCCTACGCTGAAGATACGTCTCTTCCCCTACGCTGACCGCGATCAGTTTGCAGTAGAGATATTCCTTCCTGACGGCAAAGGAATGAAAGAGACAGAAGTGATAGCCGATTCCGTTCGTCACGTATTAGAGAAGGATGAGCGTATAGTGGATATCACGAGCTTCATAGGCTGCTCATCACCACGTTTCATGGATGCCTACGCCCCACAGATGGCAGGTGCCAACTATGCCCAGTTCATTGTCAACACCAAGTCTGACCAAGCCACCCTCGACCTGTTGGCAGAGTATCAGCCACGACTGAGCGAGATATTCCCGAATGCCTATGTCAAGTTCAAGCGTCTCGACTATCTTGAGGTCAACGAACTTGAGTACCGCTTCTATGGCGACAACCTCGACTCCCTGCATGTGGCAGCCGAAAGACTCATGGAGCGTATGCGTAAGATGCCGGAACTGGAGTGGGTACATACCGACTTCATGCAGCCCTACCCTATCATCAACGTAGAGCTTGATCCTGTGGCATCTGCACAGCTCGGCTTTACACGCGCTTCTGCACAGCTTGCCATCGGCGCTACATCGAGCAACCTGCGTGTAGGTCAGATATGGGAAGGCAACTACGACCTGCCGATAGTTGTGAAAGATGATACCGACATGACCTTCTCTGGCATTGGAAGCCTCGGAATGTCATCACCTATGTCTATGCTCTCAGGAGCTATCAACAACACTAACAGCACCGTGCCATTGTCCCAGATTGCAAAGGTGAAGCCAAAATGGAGCGAGAGCCGCATACAGCATCGTGGCGGTGAGCGTTGCATCACGGTCACAGCACAGTTCGCAAACGGCGTATATACCGCCCCTGTAGAAAAGGAGATAGCCCGCATCATGCAAAGCGAGATACAGATGCCGCAAGGCGTGAGAAGCGAGGTTGGCGGCGAGATAGAATATGGCGACGAGGCTATGCCACAGATCTTCGGAGGCATCGCCATTGCCTTGGTCATCGTGTTCTTCTTCCTGCTCTTCAACTTCAAGAAATACGGCATCACGACCATCTGCATGGCAGCCCTCGGACTGATGACACCAGGTGCACTCATCGGACTCGGCCTGATGAACCGTGCCCTCGGACTTACATCCATCTTCGGTCTCATCACTCTCATGGGAATGATTATGCGTAACGAGATCCTCATCTTCGAGCATGCCATTCAGCAGAGAAGGAAACTATTGTCAGAAAGCGAGGAAAACGACCGTCAGGCATATAACGAAGCCGTGAAAAAAGCGGCATACGATGCCGGCAAGCGCCGTATGGTGCCAATCTTCCTTACCACAGCCACCACCGCCGTCGGTGTGGTACCGATGATAATCGCCCAAAGCTCGTTCTGGATGCCTGTAGGCGTAACCATCTTCGCCGGAGGTATCGGCTCTCTCATCATGGTTGTCACCATGCTCCCGGTTATTTATTGGAAAGTATCGACGAAATAAAAATAGGTTAGAAGGTTAGGAGGTTAGAGGTCAGCAACGCAAATAAGCATTGTTCACAAGCTCACCAAGCTACGCAAGTTCTTCGCTAAGGCTCATCAAGCTAAAGCAAGTCCGACCTAAAAACCTCAAAACCTCAGAACCTCAAAACTCTAAAGAAAGAATGAAAACAACCCTATCCATCATAGCCTTGTGCTGCGCAATGTCAGCCTCGGCACAGACATACACCTTGAGTCAGCTCAAGGACTCCGCACTCAACAATAACATCGCCATACGTAGCGCGAGACATTCCGTTGATGCCGCACAGCATCAGCGCAAGGAGGCATTCTCGAAGTATTTCCCTAACGTAAGCGGCACCGGACTTTGGTTTAATGCCGACAAAGGTATGGCGAAGATGGACATCAACCCATCTGAGTATATCACGCCCGAACTGGGTGCATCACTTGCTCAGATGCTACCTCCTGAAGCCCTCGCCTCTTTGGGAAGTCCGATGAGCATGACCATGATGAAAAACGGCACCATAGCAGGTATCACGGCCGTTCAGCCCGTCTTTGCAGGAGGTCAGATTGTCAATGGCAACCGTCTGGCGAAAGTCGGAGAGGACGTAAGCCGACTGCAACTGCAACTGTCTCAGAAAGAGGTGGAGAGACAGACGGAGCAGTACTATTGGCAACTCGTCACCTTACAGGAGAAACTGAAGACCATCGAAGCCGTACAAGCCCTGTTGGCTGACATTCATAAGGATGTGGATGTGGCAGTACGTGCAGGTGTAGCCATGCGCAACGACCTGCTTCAGGTGCAGCTCCGTCAGAATGATGTAGAGAGCAATAAGGTAAAACTGAACAACGGTATCAATATCGTGCGTATGCTTCTGGCTCAGTACTGCGGAATCCACAGCAATCAGTTCAGCGTGAAGAGTGCAGAAATCAGGGATGTCTCTTCCATGCAAGCCACCAGACAGGACTATGATCAGGCTTTGCAGCACACAACCGAATACCAGTTGCTTAACAAACAGGTGGAGGCTACCAAACTGCAACGCAAGATGGAGATAGGCAAGAACATGCCGACCGTAGGCGTAGGTGCAGGGTATAACTACCACAACCTGTTGGATAACGACCGCACCTTCGGCATGATCTTCGCCACCGTCAATGTCCCGATATCCGACTGGTGGGGAGGCTCCCATTCCATCAAGCGCAAGAAGATAGAGCAGCAGAAAGCAGAGGAACAGCTTGCCGATAACTCCGAGTTGCTTAAAATCCGTATGCAAAACGCATGGAACAATGTGGAAGAAGCATACCAACAACTCCAGATTGCGCATCGCAGCATAGAACAGGCAGAGGAGAACCTGCGTCTGAATCGTGACTACTACAAGGCAGGAACAAGCCGTATGTCAGACCTTCTCGAAGCCCAGTTGCTCTATCAGCAGTCACTCGACAAACGTGTTGATGCCTATGCCGACTACCAGAACAAACTCTTGGAATACCGTCAGGCGACAGGACAGTAAAAGGGTGTATAATCTCTTATAGGGTCTGTGTATAAATGTAAACAATATACTTTACATTTCCCATCCTTCCTCTTTAAAATCCTCCAAACAGAATTTATTAAATTACAGTATATCTGCGCGTTATCGCATCGCAAGTTTTTTTGTATCATGGGAGTGCAAAAGAGCTAATGTGGAATAGTATACTTTTTTCATCGAATTCACATCGACTTTAGAAAATGTAAAGTATATAGTTTACAAAAAAAACACAGACCCTATCCCCCACTCCCCAGAGTTTTAATATTAATAATAATAATTAATTATATAATTATTATTATTAAAAAAGAAGTGCGAGTTTTTCATAGGGTCTGTGTGTAAATGTAAACAATTTACTTTACATTTCCCCTCTTAAAAATAATACAGAAATTATAAAATGCTGTATATCTGTATGTTATCGCACCATAAGTTTTGTTCACACCATGGGAGTGCATAAAAACTAACGTGAAAACATATACTTTTTTCATCGAATTCACATCGACTTTAGAAAATGTAAAGTATATAGTTTACAAAAAAACACAGACCCTATCCCCCACTCCCCAGAGTTTTAATTACTAAAACACAGTATATCAACTTCTTACCGTATTCTAAGTTTTATTTCACTCTGGGAGCATTAAATAGTTGCGAAATAATTTGCAATTACGCGACACAAGTATTAACTTTGCACTCAGGAATCAGGTGGTAGGTGTGGCGCCCACTATAAGCCTTATTTCAAATCCGCTTCTCCTTCGCTTCAAATTCGCACCAAATCCGTTCCCTATATCAAAGATATAGACAGGAAAAGAACTTCCGAGAATATATTTGATGAAATATAATTAAGTAAAACTATCTTTATGAAACGACATCTTTTCTTCATACTCTCTGTACTCTTGACAGCTTTTGGCGGTCACAGAACGACTGGTGTATCTATTTCGGGGGCAGATACAAATATTGTCGTAGATTCGATGACGTCAAAGGATTCGTTATCTATGGTTGAAGAAGAGAATAAGTTGCTGAAAACTTTGCTTCCAGATCTATATTCGCGTAAGTTCCCTACGGCAGATGAGATGAAGATGTGGGAACTTGTTATTGATGGTGACGTGGCTTACAAGGATGTGCCTGTGCTGGGCAGGGCTTTGGTAAGGGCATATTTCGGAAATCAGTATTGGGGTATGGATGGTGACTATGAGGCAGATCAAGAGAAACTTCCTTTACTTCCTGCGCACGGCGATTTCTATGCTACTGGTGACCTTGACTGGTATGGTCTTTGGCCAGACACGATTTATGCTTCATCGGTTGCGCAAGATAATGGAAAGAAATACGATGTGAAGAATGTTCTAGGATTTGGTGTATATAAGCCCTGGTGCTCTGCAATTGGCAAGGCAGAGGGAGCAAGTCTGACATGTATGTTTAAGTTAGACAAGCGCCCAATTCAGAGCATCTCGCTATGCAATGGCTATTGTCATACGGAAAAGCAATGGAAGGATCATGGTCGTGTAGCAAAGATGGAGTTGCTTGTGGATGGCAGTCATTACAAAACCTATGATCTCAAAGATACTCCAGATAATCAGGATATAGAGATTGATTCCATCTCGCCTAAAACATCAGGTGCTCCAGTTGAGCTTTCTTTCAAGATTCTCAAGGTATATCCAGGTGCCAAGTACAATGATGTGAGCATAAGTCTATTGGCGTTTAATAGTTGGTATGGAGCAGAATATGAGGATGATTAAGAAGTTCTTGAAGTATCTATCGTTGAATTCAACCCAAATGATATGAATGGAAAAGTAATATATCGAGTTTTGATTTGTGCAAGTGTTATATGCTATATTGCAGCTTGCTTCCTCCCTGTACATCGGAATGACGAACCTGCACAAGGTGCATTAATGCTTTTGTTCGGAGGCTTGGCATTTATTGCTGATATTCCTACATTCCTGGTATGGTGCGCAAATCCTTTGATGTTCTTAAGCACAGGTCTTATGTGTTCAAAAATCGGCTCGCCCAATATACCGATAATCCTTTCGTTCCTTGCCTTTATTTTGGGAGTTGGCTTTATGTTTATGGATACAATTGTAGATAATGAAGCTGGTGCATCTGTTGATAGAGGTCCCCTCAAAATTGGCTATTATACATGGCTGTTATCCCTTGCACTCATGTTTATTGCTTCGCTTGTAGCAAAGAATACAGACCGAACCGACAAGCATATTCGTGGATGCGTGTGATGAGAATGATGTTGTAAAGGAAATTCAGCTAAAGATATGATGAAAAGATTTTTGTTTCTGCTTTTAGGTGTGAATTAGTCTTTCTTGCTCTGAGAAGTTAGACAAAGCTCCTGATATTTCTGTCGTTGAATTCAGACAGAGATTGGATGACTATGAGGCTACAATGGTTCTCAAAAACAATGTCAAAACAGAAATCCACAACGTAGAATTTCTCATTACGTATCTCGACATGAACGGCAATGTGCTTGATACAAAAGAAGTTTCATCTCTTATCAACATAAACCCAGAAAAGATAGGCGTCTTGAAAATTCCGGCTTTTAGGCACAACGAGCACTATCAATATTATAAAAATTCAGATGGTATTGCAGGACATCCAAATTTCAAGATCACAGCTAAATTACAACGGTATAACATTGATGATTACGAATTGGAGCAATTTGCAAAAGGACACCCAGAAGAATGTAGAGAATGGGGGCTTCCCACAATCGTATTTATAGCAATAATTACAATATACATCATTCTCCCGATAGCTCTTATTATTAGTTTGGTAAAACTTGTGAATAAGATTAAGAGAAAGAAAAAAGCAAGAATAATTAAATCTGATTGTTTGCCCCTTTAGGGTTACGGTTTCATAAATATGTAACCGAAAAAAGAGACACCCTATCATGTACAATTTACTATTTAACGTGAGTTCAACGACTTGTTATAGCTTAGTGAGCCTTTGCGTTTTATTCATAAAATTCGGGAAAATAAAGAAATCCCGCAAACAAGCTCACGCTTGTCTACGGGATAATGTGTGAGAGAGAGAGAGTGGGCGTTGACGGATTCGAACCGCCGACCCTCTGCTTGTAAGGCAGATGCTCTAAACCAGCTGAGCTAAACGCCCGAAACACCTTTCGGAGTGCCATCAGAATATCTCTTTTTTGTCATTTCTCTTGGTGGGCGTTGACGGATTCGAACCGCCGACCCTCTGCTTGTAAGGCAGATGCTCTAAACCAGCTGAGCTAAACGCCCGGAAGAGATATTTCCGAATTGCGAGTGCAAAGGTACTACATTTCTATGAGACTACCAAATTTTTCTATGACTTTTTTTCTAAATCTATCAATTTTTGTTGATGCGAGCCAAAAAGTTAGTTATTCTTTAAGGAGTAATTTAGTTATTCTTTAAGGAGTAATAAGGAGTACAAGGAGTAACGCTCCTAAAGTCGCTTAAGGAGTACAAGACGATAGTAATTCTCGTTGAAAGGCTAAAGCCTAAAGTCAAAAGTCTAAAGTTTTTTTCTTTTCGACCTTCTGGTAAATCGTGAAAGCCAATCAGGTACAGCCTTCCAGGCTGATAAGGAAAGTGAGGCTTATCTATCCGAGGGCATCCTCTCCTTCGTCGAGTATGCACCTCGGTTACTCATAGTGTTGCCTTCCAGGCAATTCCTATCTTGTAAGGAGTAATAAGGAGTACAAGGAGTAACGCTCCTAAAGTCGCTTAAGGAGTACAAGACGATAGTAATTCTCGCTGAAAGTCAAAGGTCAAAGGTCAAAAGCCTTAGTCCTTAGACCTTTAGACCGTATAAGACATTCGTCTTGTACTCCTTGTACTCCTTAAAAACTATGAATTATGAATTATGCACTATGAACTAAAATCTCTGTTCTATTTCCTTTTCGCCCAAAACTACGGTTATGGTCTTGCCATCGGGGGTGTATCGGCTGTTTTCGCATTGAAGGAGTCGCTCTATCAGACTCTCCATCTGCTCCTGTGAGAGTATCTCTCCGTATGGGGTGGCTGCACGCTCTGCAAGCTGCAAGGCGAGGAATGAGTTTATCTCAGATTTGACATCAGAACCGTATTCCACTACCGCACTTACAAGTTCGTTGACAAGGGTGACGGCATCGAGACCGTCGAGGCCTGCGGGTATTCCGGAAACGCTATAGCTGCCGTTGCCTTCCTCGCTTATCTCAAAGCCGAGACTGCACATCTCACCTATGGCTGTGGAGAGGTATGGCGAATAGGACGGCGGGAACTGCACGACCTCTGGGAAGAGAATCTTCTGCGTGCTTGATGTCCTTGTGGCAAGGCTGTGCATATAGTATTCAAAGAGGATGCGCACGTCTGCCCGATATTGGTCGGTGAACATCAGTCCGTTTTCCACCTGTGTGACGATGTATTTGCCACTATATTGCAGATGCTCGTGACCGCGATTGAGCAACGGCATCTGCTCGTCCTCATAGTCATTAAGCACAGAGGAGAAGATATTGCCATCTTCCTGCGTATCGTCGATATTGATAGCCGTAGGACTATAAAGGCTCTCCCACCCTTGTGTCTGGCGTGGCTTATAGTCACCAAGTCCGAGGGACGAACTCGGTATGCCGCCTCCGCGTGTGCCGTGGCTACTGCCAGAAGAGGCGCGTGAAGGCTTATCCAAATACTGAGGCTCGTCGGAAGGAGTGCATTTGAACGGATTGTATGAGGAATCGATTTCGATAGTCGGTTGCTTGGCATCAAACAGCGCATCAGGGTTATATACAGGGATGTCAGGACGACCCTCTACGTCGAAGTCAATCTCCGTAACGCCTGAGAACTTTCCGACGGCATCGCGCACGGTAGCCATGAGGATCTGCCATATAGCCTGCTCGTTCTCAAACTTTATCTCGGTCTTTACAGGGTGGATATTCACGTCTATATCCTCGGGATTGACATCGAAGTATATGAAATAAGGCACTTGGTCGCCTGAAGCTATGAGGCGCTCGAAAGCCTGCTGCACCGCCTTATGGAAGTAAGGGTGCTTCATATATCGTCCGTTGACGAAGAAGAACTGCTTTGCGCCCTTCTTACGCGCACTCTCGGGCTTGCCTACGAATCCCGTTATCTGGCATAGCGTGGTGGCTGTATCGAGAGGCAGGAGCGTCTGGTTTATCTTCTTGCCAAAGACATCCACGATGCGCTGACGGAGCGAGGTGGCAGGGAGATTCATGGTCTCCTGTCCGTTGTTATAGAGTATGAAGGAGATTTGCGGATATACGAGTACGATGCGCTCAAACGTCTGGTTAATGTTGCTCATCTCCGTGGTGTTCGACTTCAGGAACTTCCTTCGTGCCGGTACGTTGAAGAAGAGGTTCTCTACGCAGAAGCTACTGCCCACGGCACATGCAACGGGTTCCTGTGACGTAACACGAGAGCCTTCCAATGTGATGCGCGTTCCGAGTTCATCCTCTGCCCTGCGTGTCTGCAACGTCACCTGTGCAACGGCTGCGATAGATGCCAATGCCTCGCCACGGAAACCCATGGTGTGGAGCGCGAAGAGGTCGTCGGCCTTGCGTATCTTGGATGTGGCATGACGCTCGAAAGACAGGCGCGCGTCGGTCTCAGACATACCGCAACCATCGTCGATGACCTGTATAGAGGTACGTCCGGCATCCACCACGAGCACCTTGACAGTCTTGGCGCCCGCATCGATAGCATTCTCCACGAGTTCCTTGATAACAGAGGATGGGCGCTGTATCACCTCACCTGCCGCTATCTGATTGGCTACGCTGTCTGGCAGAAGTTGAATTATATCCATTGTAGTTAAAAATAAATAACAGACCCTCTCCCCGCTCCCCCTGCATAGGGGGAGAGCCGGAAGGCGGAAGGCATATTGGCTATTAATTAATCATCATTAATTACTCATTTGGGGAGAACTGGAGCGCGTTCAAAGTCCCCCTATGCAGGGGGGATTTAGGGGGTCTCTAGTTTCCTCTTCGGCGCTTCCCTACGTTTCTCCTGTTTCAGTTCTTTTTCCTTGCCCTTGCCTCTCCAGATGAAGATATCGTCCTTGTTCTTCGGACGGATATAGTCGAACCATGCAAAGGCAGGGAGATGGAGCCTGTCGGGCGGTATCTGCGTTATCGGGTACATCGTGCCTGTTGACTTCGATGCCCATATCTTCTCCAACTTACGTTCTGGGGAGAGATACATCTTCATCGTGTCGGTTTCAAGGAAGTTGAGTCCGATGATTGTGGTGTCGACATCATCAATAGGATAATAAACCGCCTGCACGTTGCCTATCGCCCATGTCTCACGCGCCTTACCCTCTTGGAAATACACCTGCATCTCCTTTGAAGCCAACTGATTGTAGTGGGCTGAGTCCATGCGCTCTATGCTCATTGCCTGACCTATGACATCGGCATAGCGGATGGTGGAGTCCTGCATATAGGCGTGCATAACCTCGCCCAGCACCTGACGCCCCATATTCCATGCGATAGGGTCTTTGTAGAGCGTAAGGCATGAGTCCTTGGAGTTGAACACCAGGGAATCGCATACCGCCTGTATGTCGGTGCGATATGCCCTCACCTTATGGAATCCGTGCATTACGCGATACACAGAGTCGGTATTGATGTTATATGTATAGAGCTTTATGGAGTCGGCATGAACATACAGGGTGTCGTTTTGGGAGAAGTCCATCACCACGGCGGAATCGGTGGCAAAGCCGTAACCGATGTTCTCGTCGTAGTAGATATGATTGCCGACAAACTGATTCTTGTTCTTCTTATCTACATACACCACGTTTCCGAAGCCCTCGTCTATCTTCTTCTTGCTGTCGGAGAACAGGCTGTCGGCGGTTATCGTCTTCTCATTGTTATCCACCGTAGAGCGTCCGAATAGCATTGACTCCTCGGTGTTGGTGTTGTAGAAGCCGTCGGTTGTACGCACTATGTTTCCCTGATTGACAATCATAGACGGTCCCACCTCGTTCTTGTCAGAAGTATAGTCGCCCACTATATGCGCCATGGAAGTCTGGGTATCATAATACAAGGTGTCGGAATACATGGTCATCCTGTCATTCTTCAGGCGCACCTTGTAATAGAACACCGCCTCACGGGTCTCGGTATTGTATTGTCCCCAGTCGGATGTCAGCGTACTCCCCTTGTCGATAAGCTTTCCACCGTCGAAGAAATACGCGATGCCATACATACGGTCGTAGTCGAGGGAGTCGCAAAAGAGCTTCGACTTACGATGCGTGAGGACAACATTCCTACGAGCCTCTGCACGGTCGTCATTACCGTCATACCATGCCCATTCCGATTTCAGCGTAAGGGTATCTCCCTGTTTCATAAAGACATGTCCGAATGCCTCGAAACTGTTGCTCTGCTCATTGAAATACGCGCTGTCGCAGGTAAGAATTCCACCCTTATGGCGGAACTTCACCTTTCCCCTTGCAATCTGAACATCAGGACGCATGCCATATACGTCGTATTCAAGTTCGTCAGCGTGCTCAAGGTATATACGGGGGTCTTCCTGCTTTGCACCGGCACGTTGTCTCTTGGGCTTGGCAGAGAAGACCACACTCAAGCCAAAAAGGCACAGGACCATCAACATGATGGTTCTGTGCCATTTTATATTTGCTTTATTGCGAGTCGTCATTACTTTATCCAACCCTCGTATTCAAAATTACAGTTCTTATAGCGGTCGTCCATACGGACATACGTATCCTTAATCTTACTCTTCACCCAGTTATGGATGAGTTCCTCACGACGCTTCTCAAGCACCACGTTTTTCATTACCTGGAAATCATCGGTAATCTTCGCACGATGTCCCTCGGTTCTTGACTTCAGCTTCACGATGGCGCAGACGGTCTTCTGCTTTGCATTAATCATAGTGAATGCCTTTGATATCTCACCGACCTTCAGTCCCTCAACGGCACGAGCTACCTCTGGTGGAAGATCCTTCATCTTGAACTTTGAGGTATGTGCGGCATTCTCCTGATCATAATTAGCCATCAGACCATAGCTGAGACGTGTGTCCTTATCATCGGAGATAAATGAAGCTGCCTCCTCGAAGGTGAACTTATTGGCACGAAGATCGTCGGCAATAGAGTCGAGGCGATGCAAGCCCTCGTCGATAGCTGCACGTGGAACCTTCGGCTTGCGGAGAATATGACGGCACTTAATCTTGTCGCCACGCTTGTCGATAAGCTGAATAATATGGAAACCGAACTCAGTCTCTACAATCTTACTTATCTTCTTAGGGTCGCTAAGGTTGAAGGCTACGGCAGCAAAAGCAGGGTCATAGACACCACGTCCGGCATAATCCAATTCGCCTCCCTGACGTGCAGAACCAGGGTCCTCAGAATACAGACGTGCAAGTGCAGCAAAAGAAGTAGAGCCCTCGGTTACGCGCTTGGTATAGTCACGAAGATCATCCTTCACCTTATTTATCTCCTCAATAGGAATCTTAGGAGCGTTGGTTACAATCTGCACCTCAACCTCTGTCGGAACGAATGGGATGCTGTCCTCTGGGAGATTCTTGAAATAGTTTCGAACATCAGCAGGTGAAACCTTTACGTCCTCCACCAGTTTCTCGCGCATCTTGCTTATAAGCTGACGATTCTTGAACTCATCATGCAGTTCATTCCTCATCTGGGTAATGGTCTGCTTGCGGTATTCCTCCAGACGCTCACGAGAGCCTGCCATCTGAATCCAGCCATTCAACTGCTGTTCTATGGCAGTTGCCACCTCAGTCTCTGTCACTTCGATACTGTCTATGGCTGCCTGATGGAGGAATAGCTTCTGAACAGCTATCTGCTCAGGAATACGGCAATCAGGATCTCCACCGAAGTCGATGCCCTCCTGTTCGCCCTGCATACGCATCACCTCTATGTCGGACAGAAGAATAGGCTCATCACCTACAACCCAAACAACCTCATCGATGAAATTAGGGTTCGGAATTGTATTCTTCTCTACCTTTACAGAATCGTTAGCTGGTGATTCCTGCATCATAGAGCCGCTACCAAATGTGTTGGTAACAGCTGAAGCTGCAAGTCCCATTAAGAGAAATGAGGAAAGAATTATCTTATGTTTCATATCTGGCCTCTCCCCCCGCCCTCCCCCGTAGGGAGGGAGCCGATTCGACTATGAGGGATTGTCTATATTATTTATTATAAAAGATTTTGCCTTTTGCCTTCCGCCCCCTCCCCCTCGGGGGAGTTGGAGGGGGCCTCTTTTTAATGCTTATTTACCGTAGCAAGTACGTCCCATTCCACTTTGACAGGAATTCGTTCACGAAGTACCGCTACCCAACCCTGTTCGAGGGCTTCCTGATAGTCTGCCACAACCTGCGCACGCACATCATCCATCTCCTTTGGAGCCTTGAGCACATCGCCATAGGTGGCATCGTATGGATAGTCCTTTACAGGCTTTGTCTTAGCATCTACGCCAAACACATCCTTATCTACGAGCGCATTGTCACCCATCTTGAAGATACCCTTCTCTACGCGGATACGGAGAACTGAGTCGGCATTGAAAGTAGAACGGAGAACCTCAGCCCATTGATTGAATGGCTTTCCCTTGAGCACCTTCTGCACAGCTATGACATCATCAATATTGCGTGTATGATATGCTATGCCCTTGAATCTTGGAGCCTCCCATACATATTTCTTCTTGTTCTTCTTGAAATATGCCTGAAGACCAGCCTCATCCTTGCTTGCCTTTTCCCAAACCTCACGATTGCTTATCTCATAGAGCAACAATCCGTCATGATACTCCTTGAAAAGATATTTCATATCAGAATCGAGGTTGGCAAGAGAGTCAGCACGCTGATTCATGATTTGCTCCTGAGGCAGACCTGTAGCCTTCACCATCTGCTCCAGCTTACCGTTTATGATAGACTCACGAATACCACGAGCATCAATAAAACGGTGTATGTCAGCACGAAGAGAGTCGTATGTTGGCATTGGAGCATGACCAAGCATCTTGACGATGTGATAACCTGCAGGAGAAAGGAAAGGTCTTGACACCTGACCGTCTCTTAGCGAGAATGCAACATCCTCAAACTCCTTGAGAGTCTGACCACGGGAAATCTGTCCGATGTTTCCACCATTCTTATTAGAACCCGGATCCTGACTATACTTGGAAGCAAACTGAGCAAAGTCACCACCTGCCATGATGGCGTTATAGATAGAGTCCGCGCGATTCTTCACACGAATCTGCTCATCGTTGCCTGCCTGCTGAGGAAGACGCAGAAGGATATGTGCAGGAGTGATAAGTCCGTCAGCTCCTACCCTATTCTTCGTGTCATTATAAATTTTACGAGCCTCAGCCTCTACGTCAGCCTCATTGATAAGTGTTGGGCGCACCTGCTGATCACGATAGCCAACATACTCCTTCTTATAAGAAGTCATAGTGTCCATCTTCTCTTCAAGGGCAGCTGCAACCTTCAGCTTATAGTTGATAAAGAGGTCAACATATTCCTCTATTGTCTTCTTGTCTATAACACCCTCTGTATTGTTCTTGTTATAAGAATACTCGAACTCAGAGCGAAGTACAGGCTCTCCGCCAATAGTCATAATCACAGGATCATTGTTCTGTGAGAATGCCGTCAGCTGAACAGCGAGACAGGAAGCGAGAAAAAATATCTTTTTCATCAAAGTTTATAATTAACAATTAATAATTAACAATTAACATAGGCTCGCGCAGAACGAACAATCATTAATAATCAACTTGCGCAATAATGCCATTCTCCGGCAGGCATGTTAATTATTAATTGTTAATTGTTAATTGCCGAAGGCCGTTTTATTGAGGTCTGCTATAATTTGGAGCCTCACTTGTGATAATCACCTCGTGTGGATGGCTCTCAGACATACCGGCTGCTGTGATGCGAGTGAACTTAGCATCATGAAGAGCCTCGATGTTACGAGCTCCGCAATAGCCCATACCTGAACGAAGTCCACCAACGAGCTGATAGATAACCTCCTGAACAGTTCCCTTGTAAGGAACACGACCTGCGATACCTTCTGGAACGAGCTTCTTTGTCTCCTTCACGCCACCCTGGAAGTAACGGTCAGCAGAACCCTTCTCCATAGCCTCAAGAGAACCCATACCACGATATGACTTGAACTTACGGCCATTGAACAGGATTGTCTCGCCCGGAGCCTCCTCTGTACCGGCAACAAGTGAACCGATCATTACAGAGAATCCACCAGCAGCAAGTGCCTTAACGATATCACCAGAATAACGGAGACCGCCGTCAGCGATGAGAGGCACGTCTGTACCCTCAAGAGCCTTTGCTACATCATATACTGCAGAGAGCTGTGGAACACCTACACCTGCCACGATACGTGTGGTACAGATAGAACCAGGACCGATACCAACCTTAACGGCATCAGCACCAGCCTCAACGAGTGCCTTTGCAGCCTCACCTGTAGCGATGTTACCGACAACGATATCTACATCTGTGAAAGCTGCCTTTGCCTCACGTACCTTCTCAATAACGCCCTTTGAGTGACCATGAGCAGTATCGATGATGATAGCGTCAACACCAGCCTTTACAAGAGCCTCCATACGTTGGAATGTATCAGCAGTAACGCCAACACCTGCAGCTACACGCAAACGGCCCTTCTTATCCTTACATGCCATTGGCTTATCCTTTGCCTTTGTGATATCCTTGTAGGTGATAAGTCCGATGAGCTTGTTATCGTCGTCAACAACAGGAAGCTTCTCAATCTTGTGCTCGAGAAGGATCTGTGAAGCAGCCTGAAGGTCTGCCTGCTGATGAGTAACGATAAGGTTATCCTTTGTCATGACATCCTGGATCTTACGGTCAAGATCGCTCTGGAAACGGAGGTCACGGTTGGTTACGATGCCTACGAGCAGACCTTCTTTGTCAACAACAGGAATACCACCGATGTGATACTCAGACATGATATCAAGCGCATCCTTGACTGTCTTCCAAGGGTTGATAGTCACAGGATCGTAAATCATACCATTCTCAGCACGCTTTACGATAGCCACCTGACGAGCCTGTTCCTCAATTGACATATTCTTGTGGATAACACCGATTCCACCCTCACGCGCAATGGCAATAGCCATAGGAGCCTCAGTAACAGTATCCATAGCCGCTGTTACGAATGGGATCTTCAAATCAATGTTACGAGAGAACTTGGTACCAAGTGATACCTCACGTGGAAGGACTTCTGAATAAGCTGGAATCAGCAATACATCATCGAAGGTAATACCTTCCATCACAATTTTGTCTGCAATAAATGAAGCCATAGAATTAATCTTTTTTTATTGAGGTGCAAAGTTACTAATTTTTTCCGAGATAATCGCCATTATCTTTCATTTTTCTTTTCCTATTAATGCAAATTAACGCGGAATCGGGATTTTGCACTTCATTTTACACAAATTACGATTTTCCTGTGTGGCATTTAAGTTTCCTTGATAAGGAAACGGCATAAGCAAAGGGTTCTATGTTTTTTTCAAAGTATTACCTTATACAAATTCCCTAATCCACCGAAGATACTCCATACATACTCCATACATGCTCCATAGTTTTGATGGAGTATCTATGGAGTAATGATGGACAAGCAATGGACGTAGAAAAAGAACATAGAAGCAACGATGTTAATTAACATAGCGTTGGCTTGGGCATGGATCCTTTACGTCGGAAATCAAATCATCAATCGTCATGACTCTCAACTTTATTTTTAATTTGTGTCTCTTTCCGTTTCTCTGTAAACAATCAGCATAGAAAATCACAGTATAACAATTGTCTCCATTTCCTTCATTAACAACAGATAAAGGACGAGACGTATCAACATTATCTACATATTCGCAACAGATATAATCCAAGCCCATACCATATTTTGCATCATCCTCTATAGTTGAAGCAAAACGAGATGTACAATATTCACGTATTAACTTAATACATTTTTCATCACTATCAGAGTCTGTAGATTGCACCAGCCTAATGTACTCATTATAAAAAATCTTTATTTTGAGACACATTTCTGCTTCTGATAATTTTGCAGACGCAAAACCAGAGAACAACAACATAGGAATTATTGTCAATACAACTTTTTTGAACATCGTTTTATTACTTTTTTAAAACAAAAGTTCGACGAATCCACGTTAAAGTACATTCGTCGAACTCCATTTAGTTCGCTAACTCCGAGAGGAACTTAATCCTTACAAGGCGAATCTCATCTTCCTCGTAGTCATCACCAAGTTCCTCAAGGGCTACGGAAATCTTGTCAGTCTCACTTTCTCGGAAATACTCGTATATATCCTCCACGACATCCTCATCCATCACCTCCTCAAGGAAATAATTGATGTTGAGTTTCGTACCGCTATCCACGATACGCTCCACCTCTGTGAGGAAATCGCCAAAGTCCATATTCATGGAAGCCGCGATATCGTCAAGAGGCATCCCCTTGTCTATGCTCTGGATAATCTTAACCTTCTTCAGAGAGTTCTTTGCGACGGTCTTCACACGAAGGTCTTCCGGACGCACAATCTCATTTTCCTCACAATATTTCTTGATTACGTCACAGAATTCCTGTCCATATCTCTTCGCCTTACCCTGTCCTACTCCCTGAATGTTCTGAAGCTCAGTAAGATTTATCGGGTACATAGTGGTCATCTGCTCAAGGGAAATATCCTGGAACACCACGTATGGCGGAACGTTATGCTTCTTTGCCACATCCTTTCTGAGACTCTTCAATACGGCAAACAACTCAGAATCGAGTGCTCCGCCTCTTGCTGCTGGTGCATCGTCCTCTTCTTCCTCAGAGAACACGTTATCCTCGGTAATGAAGAACGGCTGAGGATTCTTAAGCCACTTCTTTCCGGCTGACGTTATCTTCAACGTTCCATAATCCTCGACCTCCTTGCGAAGGAAACCCTCCACAATGGCATATCTGATTACAGGATTCCAGAGTTTGTCACGCTTACCTTCACCACAGCCAAATGCCTCAAGCAGATGATGCTTGTGGGATGTGATATCGTCAGTTGCGCGTCCCTTTACAAAGTCTATAAGATATTGAGTACGGAAATTCTCCTTGATAGCCACAACCGACTCAAGTATGCACTTGAGTTCCTCGGTAGCCTCAAACTTCTCCTTAGGATGCAGACAGTTGTCACAATTATGGCAATTCTCCTCCGTATAGGTCTCGCCGAAATAGTTCAGAAGCAGCTTTCTACGGCAAAGAGAAGACTCTGCGTATGCCTCTGTCTCCTGTAGCAGATGACGGCCTATATCCTGCTCTGCCACCTGCTTGTCAGCCATGAACTTCTCCAGTTTCTGGAGGTCCTTATGCGAATAGAAAGCTATACACTTACCCTCACCACCGTCACGACCGGCACGACCTGTC
>JAEEGG010001002.1_pt1 | contig 79692 bp, 77 predicted proteins | sample 9134161 | NCBI WGS metagenome assembly JAEEGG01 (sample SAMN16246543, study PRJNA631951) | gut metagenome | biome: gut microbiome; feature: rumen; material: CR-attached | host: Bos | place: Iran: Karaj | collected 2018-10
TCCAGCACGTAGGGCAGGAGAGCGATCTGGCGGGAGCGCTTGATCGCCTCGGTCAGCTCGCGCTGATGCATGGCGCAGGTCCCGGTGGTACGGCGGGGCAGGATCTTGCCGCGCTCGGCCCGGTAGCGGCGCAGCTTGGCGGTGTCCTTATAATCAATATAAGTCGCCTTGTCCACGCAGAACTGGCAAACTTTTCTGCGCTTGCGGTTCTTGGGATTGTTCTTATCGAAAGCCAAAGCGGTATCCTCCTTTTATAGTATCATTAGAACGGGAGCTCCCCGTCGTCATCGCCCAGCTCCGTGAACGGATTGGACTGGGCGGGTGCGGAAGCGCTGCGATTGCTCTCGTAGCTGTTTCCGCCGTAGCTGTTGGCAGAGTAGTTCCCGCCGTAGCTGTCGCGATTCTCATCGTCGCGGCGGCGGCTCTCGCCAAAGTAGACATTGTCCGCGCTGATCTCCCAGCTGGTGCGGTTGTTGCCGTCCCGATCCTGCCACTTGCGGCTCTGCAGGCGGCCGGAGACAACGATCATGCTGCCCTTCCGGAAGTATTTGGACACGAACTCGCCGGTCTGGCGCCAGGCGGAGCAGTCGATGAAATCGGTCTGCTTCTCGCCGCCGTCGCGGCCGCCGAAGTCGCGGTCAACCGCCACGGTGAAGGACGCCACGGGCACCTGCGCCTGCGTATAACGCAGCTCGGGATCCCGGGTCAGCCGGCCCATGATGACAATGTGATTGAGCATCTTGTCTCTCCTTACTCAGCCCGCAGGGTGATCAGGCGACGCAGGATGCCGTCGGTGATACCGAGGATACGGTCCAGCTCCGCAGGGAACTCGGGGCCGCTCTGGAACTTCATCAGCACATAGTAGCCCTCGGAAATGTAGTTGATCTCATAAGCCAGCTTGCGCTTGCCCATTTCCTCCAACTCTTCCAGGGTACCATTTGCCTCAACAAGTGCCTTGAACTTCTCAACAACCGCCGCGGTCTCCTCCTCGGAGAAATTGGGGTTGATGATGTACATTACTTCGTACTTCTCGCTTGCTTTTGCCATGGTTGCACCTCCTTCTGGTCTATTGGCCCCCGCTCTCAGGCGGGAGCAAGGAAATTTACCCGTTTGCACAGGCCACACTATTATAGCGGGTTTTCAGAGAATGTCAAGGTTTTTTTCGCAAAAAAAGCCCCTTCCGTCACGTCTGCGCTTCGCTTGCCGTGCCACCTCCCCCGCAGGGGGAGGCAAGACCCGGCGCCCCCTCCGGGGGAGCTGTCGCACGAGCGAAGCGAGGGGGACTGAGGGGGCACGAGTTCAGTACTCCAGCAGCGGGGCGGAGCCGTCGTCCGTCCCTTTCTCGATGCTGCGGATCTCCGCCTCGTAGCTGTAGGTGTCGCTGACCTGGACGGTGAAGCGATCCCCCACCTTTTTGCCCAGGACGGTCTTGCCGAAGGGCGATTCCTTGCTGATGAGCCCCTTCCGGGGGTCGCAGCGCACGGTGGTCACCACCTGGATGATCTCGGTCTCGTCGTCCTCGGGCATGTAGATCTCCACCTTGTCGAAGAGCCCCACGCTGTCCGCCCCGGAGCGATCCTCAAAGACCCGGGCGGTCTTGATCATGCCCTCCAGGTAGCGGATGCGGCTGCGGTTCTTGTTCTGGGCCTGCTTGGCGGCCTTGTATTCAAAATTCTCGCTGAGGTCGCCGAAGGCGCGGGTACGCTTGACCTCCTCGATGAGCTCGGGCATCAGCGTGAGCCGCCGATAGTCCAGCTCTTCCTGCATCTTGCGCAGGTCTTCCCTTGTCAGTTCGTCGTTCATTGCTTACTCCAAGTCCATGTGGACAGAGCTCAACCCGCTGCGGTCAAACTCGTCCAGATATTCGTCCATGCGGGCGTTGAGCTCGGTGTAATCCTCCGGCTCGTGATCCTCCAGCCCCAGATCCCGCCGGGCCAGCTCCTCGGCCAGGATATCGAAGAACACCGCGTCCTCGTAGTCGGCGATGGCCTCGTGGATGCCGCCCTCCTCGTAGGCCTTGGAGGGGAAGATATGCCCGTGCCAGCGCTGGGCCAGAGAGGGCATCCCCGCGCCAGAGGAGAGGGCGAAGAGCTTCTCCTGCAGCAGATCGTAGTCCTCAAAGCGGTCTTCTCCCCGGGCGGAGTTCAGGATCCAGTTGCCGATATAGACCAGATCCAGCAGCCGCCGGTATTCTTTTTCCGTCAGTTCAATTTGCATATTCTCGCCTCCCAGCACAGCGTAGATTCTTATTATAAACCTTTTTTCCAAAAGAACAAGCCCAAAAAAAGGAAGCCGCCCGATGGGGGAGACTTCCTTTTTGGGGTGGGTATCCTATGCGGCACGCAAGTGTTGCGCAACAGGGGGATTCCTGGCTGCTGTCTGCGCTATGCCGTTGCGCAGCGCGCAGAGTTTCTGCTGCTGACAAGCGCGGACATGCTTGCGGGAAGCGCGGTTTTGCCGCCCTGGGTGAGCTTCTCGATGAGCTCCTTCCCCTTTTCCGTGAAGAATTTCTTCGCCTCGTCCTTTGCCTTTGAAATCCCCTTGTCGATAATCGCGTCCATGGTTTTCACCAGACCGAAGCTGAGCAGCCCCTTCCCCAGCGTCTTCATGGTCACGTTCTGAATGATGCCTCTTTGCGCCTTTGTCATGACCTGCTTCCACACGGCGGACATGTTGCCTCTGCCCGATGTGATGCCGGGGATTTTGAGATATTTTGCTGCCGCTCCCCAGGCAAAGCCCGCCGCGGCGCCCTTTGCGCCGGAGATCGCCGTGTCGCCCAGCAGCTTGCCGACGGTATATCCGTCCTCCTTGCGATAGCCCTTTTCTCCGGCGATCATGCTCAGCCCGTTAGTCACAAGCGTCTCGGTCGCCGCTCCGGCTGCGCCTGCTGCCGTCGGGCCGGCTACAACGAAGACGCTGCCCTCTACAAAGCCGCCTGCGGCGGCGCCTACATAGCTTTCCCAGGAGCTGCCGGTCCACTTGCCGCTTGCCACGGAATTGACCACATCGCCTGCGAACTTCATCCCGACGTTTACTACTGCGCCAACGATTCCGCCGGCCAGCCACGCGACAATCATGCCGGTGGGATCGACCCGGTTGATGGGGTCGGAAAGGCAATACAGATAGGGGTTCAGCGTCAGGGGCGTCATTAGGCCGCCGGCAACCGGATCCTGGCTGATAAAGCGCCCGTTTTGCGCATCATACTGCCGCCAGCCCGCATCATAGAGACCGGTGACAGGGTCGTTCCGGAAGCCCGCAAAAGCAAAGCCGTCCGCCGGCGCCGGAGACCCGAGACAGCCGAACGCGTCATAGCGAAAGCGCTGTGCGCCCTGTCCGCTGATGGCCAGGCGGCCGGACAGCCTCTCGTCTGCCAGCAGCAGAGAATGCGCATCCTGCGCGCCACCTTCGATCACCTGACCGTCCCAGAAGTAATCCTCCCAGGCCCCGCCGTGCGCCGCTGCGAGGCAATGCCCGCTCTCGCCCGCAAAATCGTATAAATAACGGGTTTCCGCCTGCTGTCCGCCCATCACACGGCGAACGGAGGCAAGAGCGCCCAGACCGTTATAGCGGTATTCAGCCGTGCCCCGCTCCGAGGACGCCGCCGTCAGGCGGTTTAGTGCGTCAAAGTGCAGGGTCAGCCGCTGCACGCCGTTGACCGTCTCGCCGGTAAGATTGCCGCGCCGGTCATAGGAATAGACGTGGGATTCCTGCCCGCAGGTCTTCCACTGCAGCCGATTCAGCGCGTCATAGCCGTAGCTTGTTTCCCGACCGTCTGCAAGCATCCGGCTGCGGTTGCCGAACGCGTCATAGACAAAGCTCTGATCCAAAACCCCGTTGCGCGTTACGCTCAGCAGGCTGCCCCGCGGATCGTAGCCGAACCGATACTCCTCCTCCGGCTCGCCCCGGAAGGCTTCGGTGATATGGGTTTTGCGCCCGCAGCTGTCATATGCATAGCGGAAGCGGGAGAGCTCTTCTCCGTCGCGGGAATGGGTGAGGGAAAGGATCCGGCCGGCCGCGTCATAGGCATAATCCGTACGCAGATTCCGGGAGTCGCTGCGGCTGCGCAGCAGCCCGTTGCTGAAATAGTCATAGCTGACCTGGGTTTGATCCAGGCTGCTGCTCACAAGCCGTCCGGCGGCGTCATAGCCGTACTGCGCTGTTCTCCCGTCCGGATAGCTGAGACTTGTGCATGCACCGCGCCCGTTCCACTGATATGAGGTGCGCGCGCCGTCATATTCCGTCACGTCGACAACACGGCCCACGGCATCACGCTCGATCCGCGTGATTCCCAGCCAGTCCTCGATCCGGGACAGGCGCTTCAGCGCGTCAAACTCGTATGCGATCTTTCGTCCGTCCCCGAACAGCAGGCTTTCCTCCGTCCCGTCGGGGCGGTAAGCACAGGTCAGCGTGTAGCCGTCCTGGTCTTTTCGGGAGATGATCCTGCCGCAGCTGTCGTACCCGAATTCCAGCCGCGCGCCTTCGCAGTCTTCCGAGGAGATCATGTTGCCGTCCAGATCCCACTGATAGCTCGTGGTGCGGATCTGCTGCTCCCGATTGAAGGCGTTCAGGGAGCTCGCGTCAAAATGGCCGCTCTCCGGCTGCAGGATCTCCCGAAGCCGGTAGCAGGGATCGTATCGGTAAGCGGTTTCGTTCCCCAGCGCGTCCACGACCCTCAAAAGCGCCCCCGCCTTGGAGTATTCATAGGCGGTTCGGTTCCCTTCGCCGTCGATGATGGCGCAGATGTTCCCGAGCGGATCATATTCGTACTGCTCGGTGCGGCCGCCCGCCTGCTCGGCGCGGATCACGCGGTGCAGCGCGTCATACCGGAAGCGCCAAACGCCGCGAACGCTGTCTGCCACTTCGAGCACGTTGCCCACCGCGTCATAGGAATAGGAGAGAGAGGAGCCGTCCGCATTGGTTTCGGAGCGCAGCTGACCGCCCGGGCCGTAGGTATAGGCGGTCAAAACGCCTTGCGCGTCCGAGATTTCGGTGATTTTGCCAAGCGCATTGTACTTGAAGAAGCGCTGATAGCCCAGCTGATCCGTATGGGACAGGCGGCGGCCCTCCAAATCAAAGGTAAAATACTCCGCCGTGCCGTCCTCGTAATGGATCTCGGTCACGTTACCAAGCTTGTCATACACAGCTCTGCGCGTTTTGTGCGTGGGGCCTGTCAGCGCCACCGGATGATTCAGCGCGTCGTATTCAAAAAGATACTCTCCGCCGTCGGGCGCGCACCGCTTCGTCATGTTGCCGACCGCGTCGTACTCCGCCGTCTCAACGCCGCCCATCGGGTGGCGGATGGCGGTCATATGCCCTTCGGAGTCGTAGCTGTACTCGGTTACGCCGCCGTCTGCAGCCGTTTTCCGAATGGGGTTCGACATCTGGTCGTATTCAAAGCTCGTGGTGTTTCCGTCCGCGTCTGTGATGGCCGCGAGCTTGTTCATGGCATTATAGCGCATGGTCAGCACGCCGCCGTTGAAATCCACGATTTTGGTCAGATTATCCCTGGCGTCGTATTCATAGCTTCTGCTCTTTCCGTTGGCGTCGGTGACCCGGATCAGCTGATCCGCAGCGTCGTATTCGTAGTGGGTCTCGCTTCCCAGGGCGTCTGTCGAGCAGATCACCCGCTTGGCCTTGTCGTAGCGGTAGGACGTTTTTCCCGTGATCGGATCCGTCACGTCCCTGATGTTGCCGAACTCGTCATAGCTCAGTTCGGTCATGCTGCCATCCTCATGCCGAATTCTGGTGACCCGCCCCAGCTCGTCGTAGGCAAAGGACACCGCGTCGCCGTTGGCGTTTACATGCCGCAGCTGATGCCCGAAGCTGTCATATTCGGCGGTGCCGAGGATCTGCCCGTCCAGCGAGATCTGATTGACCTGGCCGGCGGAAGTGTAGCTGAAGGCAAGCAGACTGCCGGCAGGATTACGGAAGGAGAGCAGCCGCCCATTCTCATCATACTCGTAACGGCTGTTTCGCCCCAGTCTGTCTGTAAAGGAGGTCTTTTGGTTGTTGTCGTTATACGCAAGCACTTCCTCGCCGTTGGGGTAGACCGTCCGTGTGCTTCTGAAAAGAGCATCGTGATAGTATACGACCTCCGATCCGTTTTGCCTGCGCATGCGGACGCTCTGTGCGGCGTCATCGTACGCATAGGTGACGACGCCCCCGTCGGCAAACTCCTGCCGGAGCGTTCTGCCGGCGTCGTCGTAGCTGTTTTCGACGGACAGCTCTCCCGAGGGGGAGAGGATCCGGTTCATGCGTCCCTTCTCATCATAGAAATATTGGGTCACATGCCCATTGGGGTCGCACACCTGGCACAGGCGTCCTTCCGCGTAGCGGAAATACGCCTGACGTCCGGCGCTGTCACCCACGGAGGCGAGACGATCTTCCTCATCATAGGAAAAGAATATGCTCACGCCGTCGGTGCAGGAAACGCTCCGCAGCAGGCCGCCCTCGTAGAAAAAGTCGAGCCGCCAGCCGTTGGGATTCTGCGCGCCGATGATCCTGCCCTCCGGATCGAAGTGCCAGGAATCGTTTTCGTCGTCTGTATACAGATAGCCTTCGCCCGTCCTTTGGAGAGAACCAAAGGTTCCGGGCGCGGGGTAAAACTGACCCTGCTCCTCACGGAAACGCTGGGCCGACGCGTCTTCACTGATCACACGGAAGTCTGCGCCGTCGAAGGCCAGCTTCCTCTCGAAGGAATGGAGCCAGCCGCTTCCAAGCGCGCCGCCCTGCTCGCCGCACACGTTATAAAACATGCGGAAGGAAAAGGGGAGGACGGTGTCATACTCAAAAAAGCTCTTCTCGTAGACATAGTTGCCGTTACTGAGGTTGACAGGGTCGTCGCTGAAGAGAGCCGCAGGATCCATGCCCAGCGCGCTTCGAACGGAGTCGATCTGCCTCCAGATGTCGCCTATTTTTCTGCCCGCGTCAGAGCCGTCCGTCCCACCGGCGAGCTGTTTCTCCGTCCGCGCGTATTCCGCGATGATCTGTGCCAGTGCCGCCGAGAGGCATCTGACCTTTTCCTCCTGGGAAGCTGCCGCGGCGATGGATGACTGCAGCCGGCTTCGAATCACCGAAAATCCCGCGGAGCGCATATTCAGCTGCTGCAGCACGCTTTCCATCTGCTCCCGCAGCCCGGAGATTTTCCGTGCGGCGTCGCGGAGCTTTTCATTGGCGTTATCCATAACGCTCTGGTTTACATCAAGAATAGACATTTGTGCCCCCATCCGTCAGAACATGTTTTCTGATCCGTTTTTTGCGCATACTTTTGCAAAGTGACCCGCGCTCAGGTATCCCGGGTCTGGGCGAGCCTGATCGCTTCCATCTCCGCCTGATAGATCGCCCTGGCCGACTGACGAATGCCGGACGCAAGCCCGGAAAGAGTGGAAGACATATTCCGCATATTCGCCAGAGCCTTTTCTTCTTTTGCAAGAAAGGCGTCGGCGCTCTGCCCCCGCCAACCGCTGCCGAGCATCTGCATGGACTGTGCGATGTCAGCGGATACCGCACGCTCGATCTCCGCCGCAATTTGCTCCAGCTTACTGGCCTGTCGTATCGCTTTTTGAAAATTAAATTCGATCTGCCCTTCCGAAAGCATATCACACCTCGCTCCGTTTCTTCTCTGCGCAGGGCAGTTCCTGCCTCGGCGCTCCAAACGATTTGGAGACGGAGCGGCGAAGAAATTCCCGCGCGATTTGTTGTTTGTCTGAGAAAATTATAGCAAGGGGCAAAATTCTTGTCAATATCATTGGCGGCGACTCCGGGATCGGCGGCCTTGCCCGCCACGAAAAACAGCCCCGCGGACAAAAACCGCGGGGCTGTTTGGGATAGGAGGCTCACTTGCGGGTGAAATGCATCTCGCCGAAGGTGGAGACCGTCAGTGTAATCGTGTCTCCGGACACGGTGCCGGTCACAGAGCCCATTGTGATCTTATCGCCGTCGACCTTGTAATTGCCCGTGATCGGCTGTCCGTTGAAGCCCAGGGCAAACCCGTCGACCAGTTGGGCTGCGGTGGCCTCCACATCGACCCCCGCTTCCAGCAGCTCCTCTTTGCTGAGCGCAGCGCCGTACTCTTCGGCGAACGCGTCAAGAAGGTACTGCTCCATGCACTTTTGCATCTGCTCCTGCGCGGGAGTGCCGTCCTTGGAGATGGAGAAGGTTCCGTCTTCCTTCAAAACAAGGGTGAAGTCCGCCTTCACATCGGAAAAATACGCCCCGCAGCCGGGGTAATATGCATCGTAACTGGCTGCGACCTGATCGGTGATGTCAGCCTCTCCTGCCCAGGTGCCGACCACATTCGTGTCGCTTCCGCCGCAGGCGCAGAGCGCCAGCGCCAGGCAGAGCATCAGTACAAAGCACAATCCTTTTTTCATTTTTATCGTCCTTTCCGCTTTCTTTATACAGCACATACTGTAATATAAAGAAACATACCACTTTATTAAGGAAGAGTCAAGATGCAGGGGAGCAAAATGCCGCCGGGTTCAGCAAAGACAAAAATGGGATTTCCGGACGCGGACCCCGGCCCCTCCCGCCGCATCCGCCCGATCCCCCGACGCATGAAAAAAGCAAGACCTGAGCAGGAACGCAGGTCTTGCTTTTTCGTGGGGACGGTCTTACAGCCCCTTGATCATGGCCAGGTCGCCGTAAAGAATGGAATCGTCCCCCAGAGAGGCGATCTTGATGTCCACGGTGCTGCGGATCTGAGGCATGCAGTAGCGATCCACCTCGGCCAGGATCTTCTCCAGGTAGAGATCGCCCACCGCCTCGATGACGCCGCCGCCGAAGAGCACCAGGTCCGGGGAGAGGGTGTTGATGAGGTTGCCGGCGGCGATAGCCAGGTAGTGGCAGGAGCGGTCAACGGCCTCCATAGCCACCTTGTCTCCGGCGGCCAGAGCCTTTTTCAGCTTTTTGGAGCGGAACACACCCTCCTGCACAGCCTCCGCCATCAGACTCTGCCGACCGCGGCCCACCTGCTGGCGGATGTAGTTGCTCATGCCGATCTTGCTGGAGAAGGCCTCCAGGCAGCCCCGCTGGCCGCAGTTGCAGAGCGGTCCCTCCGGATCCAGGATCATGTGACCGTATTCAGCGGCCTTGAACTGATTGCCGGTGAAAAGCGAGCCGTTGAGAATGAGCCCCCCGCCCAGGCCGGTGCCCACGAAAAGGCCCGCGATGTTTTTATAGCCCCTGGCCGCGCCGAAATGATATTCGCCCAGCACGCCCAGATTTACGTCGTTGCCCACATAGAAGGGCACGCCGAATTTCTTGCGCATGGCGCCGGCCATGTCGTAATCCCGCCAGGGCAGGTTCGGGGTGAAGAGCACGATGCCCCGATCCTGATCGATAACGCCGGGGGCGCAGGAGGCGATGGCATGGAGCTTGCTGCGGTCGATGCCGGACTCCCGGATCATCTCCTCCACAACATCTATAATGACCTTCTCCACATCGGCGGAGCCCTCGCCGGAGCCTTTGGAGCGCTTTTTCAGCCGATAGATGATCTCATCCTTCTCGTTGAAAATGGCACCCAGCACCTTGGTGCCGCCTACATCCAGACAAATGTTATAGCTTTCCGCCATGGGGGTATCCTCCTTTACCTGTTTCCAAATATCTTTTTAAGCCATGCCCGGAAGCCGGTTCCGGTCTCGGCCTTCTCCGCTTCGAAAGCGGCCTCCTCCGGCTCCGCAAGGCTCACCTTGCGCTGGCTGAAATAGCGGTACAGCGCCTCCTGGGAGCTGGTGCCCACCTCGTTTCCGGCGGGGATGTACGTACCGTCCGGCTGCATGAGGCTGGCCTTCTCCCGGTCGTGGCGCAGGGCGTCCAGCACCCGGTTGAGCTGCTCTCTGGTGTCGGGGGTCACGGCCTCGATGAAGGCCTCCACCCGCCGCTCCAGGTTTCGGTTCAGCAGGTCGCCGGAGCCGAGGAAGAGCCGCTGCTCTTCCCCTTCGCCGAAGCTGTAGATCCGGGAGTGCTCCAGCCAGCGTCCCACCACGCTGATCACGGTGACATGATCCGTCAGCCCCGGCACGCCGGGCCGCAGCGAGCAGATGCCCCGGACGAAGAGCTCCACCTTCACGCCGGCCTGGGAGCATTCGATCAGCTTTTCCATCACATCGGGATTGTTGAGGGCGTTGACCTTGATGGCGACCCGGCCTCTCTCGCCCTTGGCGATCTCCCGATCCAGCAGCTCCAGCACCCGGCTCTTGAAGCTCAGCGGCGCGATCCAGAGGCAGTGGGCTTCCGGCGGCAGCTGACCTTCGGCCAGCGCCGCAAAGGCGGCCTCCGCGTCCCGTCCCGCATCGTCCCGGGCGGTGATCAGCGACAGATCGGTGTACTGCTCGCTGGTCACCTCGTTATAGTTGCCGGTGCCCACCTGGGTGATGCGGGTGATCCTGCCCTCATGCCGCCGGGTGATCACGCAGAGCTTGCTGTGCACCTTGTGGTTGGGCAGACCGTAGATCACGCGGCAGCCCGCGTCCTCCAGCATTTCGGAGTAGTCGATGTTGTTCTGCTCGTCAAAGCGGGCGCGCAGCTCCAGCAGGCACAGCACGTCCTTGCCCCGATCCGCCGCGTAGGCCAGCGCCGCCGCGATCTTGCTGCTGCCGGACATGCGGTAGAGCGTGATCTTGAGGGAGAGCACCTCCGGGTCATCCGCCGCCTCATAGATCAGATCCACGAAGGACAGCATGCTCTGGAAGGGGAAGCTCATCAGCAGATCGTGCTTTTCGATGTAGGGGATATACTCCCCCTTCTGCAGCCCGATGTTCCGGGCGGGGCGGCGCTCCTCATAGCGCAGAAAAGCGGGGCCGCCGATGCAGGAGCGGAAGGACAGGTCAAAGGGGATGTTCTGGGTGAAGACGCGGTTCTCCGGCGCGCGCAGCTTTTTGATGAGCAGGGCTCTCCCCTGGTCGCTGAGCTTTCCGTAGATGCGCACCCGCACCGGCACCTCGCGCCTGCGCTTGGTGAGCATGGTGGAGACCTTCTGGCGCAGATCGTCGTCCGCCCGATCCTCCACATCCTCCAGGAAGACGTCCGCATTCCGGGTGACCACCACCACGGCAGACTGCAGGACGGTCTCCTTTTTCAGCAGCAGGGGCAGGAAATGCCGCACCAGCTGATCCGTCAGCACGATCTTCTGGCAGCCGTCGATCTCAAAGCTCAGATAGGGCGGGATGCGGTGCAGCGGAATGATGCAGAGCTTCTGCTCGGTGCCCCGGCCCAGGAAGGCGATGATGTTTTCCTCGCCGCTCCACAGGAAGGGAAGCGCCTGATCCATCCCGATGATCTTCGGAAACAGCAGATCCCGGATGTCGCCGAAGAGCTTTTTGCTCATCAGCTCATCCACCTTGCTGATCTTCTTGAAATCCAGCACATCCACCTTGTTGGCGCGCAGCTCCTCCCGGATGGCCTTCCAAACGCTCTCCATCAGCGCCTGCTGCTCCCGGGTGATGCGCAGCACCTCGTTGATCTGGGCCTCCGGCAGCAGGCCGGAGAGGGGATCTGCCTTGTCCGGGGTCAGCAGGGCGCGGTGGGTCAGAATGCCGATGCGCACCCGGTAGAATTCCGCCAGGTTCGACTGGTAGATCATCAGGAATTTAAGCCGCTCCAGCAGCGGCACCGAGGGATCCGCCGCCTCCAGCAGCACCCGCTCATTGAAGGCCAGCCAGCTCAGCTCCCGGTTCACATAGATGCTCTCCGGAGCCGGGATCCCGGCGCTTTTGTTCTTTTTCTTGTTGGATGCCATATACAGCTCCGTCCTTCTCTTTCCGCTGAAAGCGCCGCTTTCAGCCCAGGCTGATTCCTGTCAGGGGTCAGGCTTATGAAAGCTGGGCCTCGCAGGCCTTTTCCAGCGCGTCGATCACGATTTTCAGGGTCTTGATACGGGCATATTTCTTGTCGTTGGATTCGATGATAAACCAGGGGGCGTTCTTTGTGCTGGTCTTCTCCAGCATTTCGTCGATGGCGGCCTCGTACTGGGGCCACTTCTCCCGGTTGCGCCAGTCCTCTTCGGTGAGCTTCCACTGCTTTTCCGGCGTGTTCTGCCGGTCGTTGAAGCGGGCCAGCTGGGTGTCCTGGTCGATGTGGATCCAGAACTTCAGCACCACGGCGCCCCAGTCGGTAAGCTGGCGCTCAAACTCGTTGATCTCGTTGAAGGCCCGTTTCCAGTCGTCCTCGCTGCAGAAGCCCTCCAGCCGCTCCACCATCACGCGTCCGTACCAGGTGCGGTCGAAGATGCAGATGTGGCCGCTGCGGGGGAGCCTGGTCCAGAAGCGCCAGAGATACTGGCGGGCCAGCTCATGGGGCTCGGGAGAGGCGATGGGCATCACGTCGAAGCCTCTGGGATCCAGGGGCCGGGCAACGCGGCGGATATTCCCGCCCTTGCCGGCGGCGTCCCAGCCCTCGTAGCAGAGGATCACGGGGATCTTCTTGCGGTAGATGATGTTGTGCAGCTCGCCCAGGCGCTTTTGCAGCTTCTTGAGCTCCTTCTTGTATTCCTCGTCCGTCAGCGCCGGGGAGAGATCGACGGAGGCCAGCTTCGGCATCTTGAGAAGGGGGAAGTCCTCCTCGAAGGGCTTGCCCACGTAGCGGCCCTCCTCCAGGGCCTTGTCGACCTGCTTGGTCAGCAGGCGCAGGGCATCCCGGGCGGCCAGGTTCTTCTTTTTGCCGTCCAGCACATGCCAGGGGATCAGCTTGCCGGTCTTTTCCATAAAGGTCTCGTAGCACTCCCGGAAGAGCTTGTACTCCCGCTGCTGCCACAGATCCTCCTGGGTCACCCGCCACTCGGTCTCAAAATTCTCCCGCAGGGCGCGCATGCGCTTGCGCTGCTCGTCGCCGTCGATATCCACAAAGAGCTTCAGCAGCAGATAGCCGCCGTCCCGCAGCTGGCGTTCAAACTCGTTCACCGCGCCGATGCGTTTTTTGTACTCCTCCCGGGTGATCTCCCGGTGCATGTACTTGCGCACGCAGTCCTCCATCCAGCCGGAGTCATAGAACATGATCTTTCCGTTTTCCGGGATGGCCTTGGCATAGGGGTAGAGGAAAGGATAGCGCGCTTCGCTCTCCGGCGTGATGACCGGGGAGACCACGTTATAAAAGCGCGGATCCAGCTCGCTGATCAGCTCATTGATCAGACTGCCCTTGCCCGCGGCGGCCCAGCCCTCCACCAGCACGATGATGGGCAGGCCCTTGGCGCGGATCGTCTGCTGCAGACCCATCAGATGCTCGCGCATTGCCTTGACCTCCGCCTTCAGCTGGGCGGATTCCTCTTTTTTACGCTCTTTTTTTTCTTCGCTCATGGCTGATCTTTCCTCTCTATTATTATTTTGAGTAAAAATACATCTCCCCAAATATAGTTTACGACTACACCGGGATGAAGTCAAGGAGAAACCAACAGATCTGTGCAGGTGGGACAAGTCAGCAAGGCCGATATCGCGCTGCGAGCTGTTCCGCATAACAAAACCCTCCTGCGTTTCGATCTCTTATCCGAGATCGAAACGCAGGAGGGTGTTCGCGACGAAAGCGACCGGGGCCGTGAGGCGCATCGACGGCCTGGGGCAGATGGAGATCCCCCAGGAGATCCGCCGCACCGCCGCCGCAAGGCTGATCCGCCGCAGACGACAGGAGGGGCGCGGCAAAAAGTTCGGCTTTGCCATGTCGGATACAAAAGCTTTCAGCTCTCCCGGGACAAAACCTTTCCCGCGTGCAGCCGGTCAAAGGGACAGGCTTCGGGGATCGTCTCCACCACGGCCTGTACGGTCACAGGGGCTTCGCGGTCCGTGACCCTTACCCGGTCTCCCACACGCACACTGCCGGTGCAAAGGTAATACAGCTTCCGCGTTTCGCCGGGCGCAAAAGCGATCACATAGCAAAGCGTCTCCGCCCGGGCGGGTTCCTGCGCCGACTGCACAGGCGGCCGCGCGCTTTTCTCCGGCCTCGCGGGGGCGGCAGGCTTGTTCACGCCCAGCGCCTGCTCTGTGTAAAAGGGGTGGGGGCTCACATCCGGCCGGATGCCGAACCGGGGATCCCGCTCCAGCGCGGCGGCCGCGCCGGCTTTGCTGATCAGGTCAACCCCGCTGCTCCCGCTGCCATAGGTGTTGGTGCCGAAGAAGCCCGGGAGGGAGCTGCCGGCCTTTCGCCCGGAGGCGTCGTAGTGATTGGTGCCGAAAAAGCCTTGGGAAGTGGTGCCCAGCTTGTGGCCCTTTGCATCATAACTGGTGTAGCCCAAAAAGCTGGGGCGGGTTTCGCCGATCCGGTGACCCTTGCTGTCGTAGTTGTTGTAGCCGCCAAACACGCTGGGAACGCTCTCTCCGATCTTGTGTCCTTTGCTGTCATAGTGCTTGATCGTTCCGAACAGGCCTTCGACGCTGTATCCTTCTTTTTTCGACATCAGTGATTCCTTTCCCAATAGTCTTCCGCATCCTCATAATCCAAGAAGTCGTCATAGTAATCGTAGTAGAAATCTTCGGGGTGGGAATAGTCGCTTGCGTGATAGGGATCGCTCGCAGCCGGCTTCGCCGTGGGCCTGGGCGTCGGGCGCGGCGTGGGCCTGGGCGTCGCATCCGGCGCTTTTTGCGCGGGGAGCCCGCCGCCATAGCGCTCCATCCAGGAGCAGTAATCGCACAGGCTGTTCACCCCGTTGTGTGTGCGGTAGCCGCAGTTTGTGCATTTGGTTTGCGCCGCCTTGAGCTCGATATCTTCCGCGGACGAATTCGGCCGCGTGCCGTGATACCCGGTCCCCTTGAGCCGTTCGGCCTGTTCCTTCGTCATGGCGAGCTCCCGGTTGACCGGCGGGCGAGTGGGGGTGGTGGAGCGAGCGCCGGAGGATGTATACGAGGAACCGCGCGAAGACCGGCTTGAAGCGTAGTAGCCGGAGCTGCTCCTGACGGGCGCAGGCCTTGACGCCTGCCCGATCGCAAAGAAGAGCGCGAGCACCGCGGCAACGGCAAGGATCCACCAGAGGAAAGGCTTTTTTCCGTGTGCTGTTAAGGGCGTGAAGGAAGGCTCCGCGATCGGCGTCGAAGGAATGACCGGAGCGGGCGTTTCCTCCTCCCAAGCTGCGGGAGCGGGGTCTTCTGGCGGGGCGGAGGGGGCGCTCTCGGCCGGCGCTTCCCGGCGCAGGACGGCCTTGATTTTTTCCACCGGATAGGGGGCGGCTTCGGCGGTATAGTCCCCGATGGAGACGAGCTTTGCGGCCCTGGGAACATTCTCCGGGCCGGAAGGCACGATAACCGTATCCCCGAGAGAAAGCGCCAAGCCGTTTGTCAGATAGGTATAGCTGTGGGTGGATCCGGGGAAATTCACGCCGCAAAGGCGATAGACCTTCGGCGGCTGCGGAGGAGGCGCCTGCTTCTTGGGCGCCGCGGTCTGGGGAGACGCTTGTCTCGGCGTCTGCGCCGGCGGAACGAAGGGAACGCTGTAGGAATAGGAAGAAACATACGGCAGCGTCTCGTAATCCTCCGGGTCGAGCCCGGCGTTTTCCAGCGTCTCGCGCTTTTCCTCCTCGTCCAAAAGATCCAGCTCCCAGAGACTCAGGCCGTTGTCCTGCAGGGCAGACCAGGCGTCGAAGCTGCTGTCGAACTCGATCCCGTCAAAATCCTCGGGATCGAGCCCCGCATCCTGGAGCGCTTCGGCGCGCTCCTCGTCGTCCATCAGGGAGAAATCAAAGGCGTCAATGCCGGCGTTCTCCAGCTCGTACTCTCTGTCAAAATCCATGCTCGCACCTCCCCTTTCCCTGCGTTGGGTATCGCTGCGCTATGCCGTTCGGCTCGTTCCGATATTGCCGGCATGGTGTTTTTCGTCTGCTTATAGGACGTACAGACTTTGAATTGGTTCCCCGGCCCGGACAGATCCGGGCACGCGCTCGGAACGTATGACCGCGCATCCGCAGGGCATATCCCTCAGGCCCTCCGCGCGGATTCCTTCTCAAACGCCATCTCCGTCAGGGCCAAAGAAAGCAGCACATGGGGATTCACCGTCGGATCGATCCATTTGTCGATGGCTGTCTCCGGGAGAAGGAAGGGCATGCGGTCGTGGAGAAAGGCGATGGACTCCCCCGGCTCCCGGGTCAGGATCACGAAATGGGGGTAGCTGTTCTCCATGCGGTAGATCCCGCAGAGCCAGGTCATATCTTCCTCCTTGGGCATGACGGCGTATTTTTCGCCCGCCTTTGCCTTGCCCGCGGGAGAGACCGTGTGCTCCCACTCGTAATACCAGGAGGCCGGAATGACGCAGCGGTGTGTCGCCCAGCCATCCTTGAAGGCGGGCTTCTCCGCCGCGGTCTCGGAGCGGGCGTTGGCAATGGGGCGTTTGATCCCTTCGATGTTGTAGCCCCAGATCATCGGGAATACGGTCTTTTCCCCGGCCTTGTTGGAAGCCAGCACCGGCACCAGCATGTTGGGAAACACCTCCCCCTCGGTGGTCAGAGGCTTCGCGATGCGCGCGATGTTCTTCTGATAGAGCCTGGAGCGCTGCGCGGCCTCTACGATCGGGCGCAGCTCCGGCGACATCTCCATGTAGTAGCGACAGCACATGTTACCCTTCCTCCTCGGTGGACGGTTCTATTCGGATGGCGGCAATATCTGCAAAATCTATCCTCGCGTCGGCGATCTGCAGGGAATGGGTCAGCACGGGGTCGACCTTCCGTACCGTGCCCGTCAGCGTCTCATAGGATCCGCGAAGCCCGTAGGCTTCGTGGTGCTCGTCCGGGCACGGCACATAGTAGGTCACGGCGGCCACCACGGGATCCCACGCGGCTGTGCGGCGCCCTTGCGTCCGCTCGTGCAGCTCTGTAAGAACCAGGTTGAGCTGCGCCTGCTCCTCCTCGGTCAGCTCCCGCTTCTCGACATAGCGCACGAGCTTGTCGCCGATGGCCTCGGAAAAGCCGGCCAGGGCGTCAAAGGGGGAAAAGATCTTGGCGCGCTGACCCAGCTGCATTTTGGGGTGCCGGAGGGAGAATTCGTCATAGGGCCCGTGCTCCGGCCGCCCGCGCCGCAGAGCCTCCCGGTATTTGCTTTCCACAGATTCCATAGCTCTTTACGCCCGATGGCCGCCGATTTGGGAGTTCCGCTCGATGGCGGTCGCTCCCTCCCGAAAGTTCAAGCCCCTGAGAAGCGCGTTGGCGCCGTACTTTTTGCGCACCTCCAGCATGGCGGCCTCGCGTCTGCGCTCCTTTTCCAGGGCCGCGCAGTCCGAGAACAAGTCGAGCTGGAAGGCGCTGCCGTCGATGCGCACGTCCGCGGCGCAGATGCCGAGACGGCGGAACAGAAGCGCGTGATCCGTTTTCGCGTCAAAGGAGGCGAGAACCGCGGGCGCGATCACGCTCAGCGCGTTCGTCCTGCCCCGGAGACGCACGGTGCCGTTGTGGTGCGCGGGGTGCAGCCGCCCGTAAAAATCCAGCTTGACGGGGCCGGAGTAGGTGGGATGGGCCTCCAGACTCTTGTGGTCATAGGATACCCACCAGCTCAGCGCCGGCGTGGTCAAATTCTTGGTAAAAAGATCCGCACAGAGCAGATCCAGCATCTCCTGAAAAACCACCCGCGCCTCTTGGAACTTGTACGGCCGCGGCAGGACCTGCCCCGTGGAAAGACTGTTTGCGCTGGTCTTGTAGGCTTTGATGTCCTCCATCCGCACCGGCTCGAGGCCCCAGGCATGGTCGATCAGGATCTCCCCGTCGATCCCAAAGCTGCGGTAAAAGTATTCCTCGTCAAGAAGGGATCTGGTTGCGATGTCGCCCATGGTGTAGAGGTGGGAGTCCATCAGGCGCCGGGCCTTTCCGGGGCCGAGCTGCCAGAAATCGGTCAGCGGCCGGTGATCCCACAGCAAATGCCGGTAGGAGATCTCGTCCAGCTCCGCGATGCGAACGCCGTCCCGGTCTGCCGGAGCCTTCTTGGCCACAATGTCCATCGCCACCTTGGCAAGATACAGATTCGTTCCGATGCCCACGGTCGCGGTGATCCCGGTGACTTCCAGCACCTCCCGGATCATGGTGCGGGCCATGACATGGGCGGGGCTGACGCCCTGGGCCCGCGCCTGTTTGGCATATTGCGCAAGGTAGCAGGTGCAATCGATAAAAGCCTCGTCGATGCTGTAGATGTGGATGTCCTCCGGCGCCACATGGTGCAGGTAGATCGAGAAGATCAGCGCGGAGATGCGCTCATACTCCGCCATGCGGGGCGGCGCGATATAGAACTGGGTCTTGGTGCGGTGGGCCGCGTCGTAGAGCCGGATCGCCTGCTTTGCTTCGAAGAGGCGGGGCCGGGAGGGGACGCCGATCGCCTTCAGCGCCGGGGAGACGGCCAGGCAGATCGTCTGATCCGAGCGGGTCTCGTCCGCCACCAGCAGCCGGGCCCGGAGCGGATCAAGCCCCCGCGCAACGCACTCCACCGAGGCATAGTAGCTTTTGAGATCGATGCAGATATAACAGCGCTTGTCTGCCGTGCTTGCCATGTGTCCGCCACCTCGCTCTCTTAAAAAGATATCTGCCTCTATTATATTATCCAAACAAGAGAAAATCAAGCTGAATATCTCGTGCCTGGAGAAGGCGGCGGTCACAAAATCTGGGGGGGCTTCCCTGCAGCGCGCAGCAGCTGCCGAAGAACCACGGAAAAATGCAAAACGATCCGAAAAAGACGAGAAGGATTTGAAACGGCGCTGCCCTGTCGGATTTAGCCAAAAGAACAGGCTGGGATTCGTACATGTTGACGGGAACGGGGCGTTTTACCGCCTGAAAAGAGCTGCCTTCTTCCCGCGCACGGGGAAGCAACAGAAAATTTCGTGAAAGATAGTTGACAGGTGACCTTTTGTTCTCTATAATAAGTGAACGAAAGGTCACTTTGCTGCAGGTGGAGGTATTTATGGCGAACGACACGAAAGAGAGGATCCTGGCTGCGGCGCTGGAGATGTTTTCCCAAAAGGGCTATGCGGGGACAAACATCCGGGAGCTGAGCGCCTCGCTGGGGCTTGTGAAGTCCGGGGTCTATAAGCACTACGAGAGCAAGGAAGCGATCTGGAACGCGCTGCTGGATCAGATGATCGCCTATTACGGAGCGCGTTTCGGCTCGGCGGAGCAGCTCCCGCCCGCGCCGGATTCCCTGGAGGGCCTGGTGGACATGACCATGCGGATGGTGAACTTTACGGTCCATGATGAAAGGATCGTGATGACGCGCAAGGTTCTGGCGCTGGAACAGTTCCGGGACGCGCGGGCACGGGAACTGGCAACAAAACACTTTCTGACCGGGCTCACGGACATGTTCGCACGGATATTCACAGGCATGATGGACAAAGGCCTGCTGCGGCAGGACGATCCTGAGATGCTGGCCTTTGCCTATACCGCGCCCATCTCGGCGCTCATCCACCTCTGCGACCGGGAGCCGGAGAGGACAGAGGAAGCGCTCAAGCAGGTCGAGGCCTTCAGCCGCCATTTCATCAAAACATACGGGATCCGGAACAAGGGATGAACGACGGAAAGACAGGAGGAAGGAAAATGGATGCAAAACTGTTTTCACAGGCGATCGTGAAGTTCCTGGGCGGCCTGCTGATCGTAGGCCTGCTCCTGTTCCTGCCGGCAGGGACATTTGCCTTCTGGCAGGCCTGGCTGCTCATCGGGATCCTTTTCATCCCGATGTTCCTTGCGGGACTGGTCATGATGCAGAAATCCCCCGCGCTGCTGCGGAAGAGGCTGGACGCCAAAGAGGAGCAGTCCGAGCAGAGAGCGGTGATCGCCCTCAGCGGGCTGATGTTTCTGGCCGCGTTTGTTGTGGCCGGGCTGAATTTCCGTTTTGGCTGGATCGTGATGCCCGCATGGGTGTCCTATGCAGCCGCAGTTGTTTTCCTGCTTGCCTATGGGCTGTATGCCGAGGTGCTGCGCGAGAATGTCTGGCTCTCCCGGACGATCGAGGTGCAGGAGAACCAGAAGGTCGTCGACACCGGGCTCTACGGCCTTGTCCGGCACCCGATGTACTTGAGTACGCTTTTGCTGTTTCTGGCCATGCCGCTGGTGCTGGGGTCTGTCATTTCCTTTATGATCATGCTGGCATATATCCCGATCATCGCAAAGCGCATCCGCAATGAAGAGCAGGTGCTGGAAAAGGGGCTGGAAGGATATACGGACTATAAGAAACGGGTCAGATATAAAGTGATCCCGTTTGTGTGGTGAGGGGAAGAGAATGAAGATCCTTGCCCCGAACGGAGGGGTTTGAGCGCATGGAGACGGAACGGCTGATCCTCGATCCCATCAGGGAGACGGATAAAGAGGATTATTTTATCAACATTTCCCACGATAAAAAGGTGCTGGAGACCTTTATCTGCCGCTATGCGGAAACGATGGAGGCATTCGACTTTTCCACCTATCCGGGACGGCAGGATCTGTTCGCGATCCGGCTGAAGGAAACCGGGCGTCTCATCGGGATCATCAATTCTTTTGATGAAACGGCGGATTCCTGCGAGATCGGCTACGGGATCGGCTCCGGGTACTGGAACCGGGGCTATGCGACAGAGGCGGTTCATCGCTTCCTGGAGTTTCTGTTCCGGGAGAAGGGACTGAAAACCGTCTATGCTTCTTTCTTCACCGGGAATGACGCCTCCCGGAGGGTGATGGAAAAGTGCGGTATGAGCTATGATCACGTTTCGGAGAAAGAGCTGAGCTATCTGGGCGCCGAGCGGGATCTGACGTATTATGCGATCAAAGATTGGGGGAATAGATCATGACAAAAACCATTGCCTGCTGCGGACTGGATTGCGAGAGCTGCGAAGCCAGGATCGCAACCGTTAACGACAACGATTCCCTACGGCAAAAGGTCGCGAAGGAGTGGTCGGAATTAAATGGCGTGGAGATCACGCCGGAGATGATCAACTGCGTCGGCTGCCGGATCGACGGGGTCAAGACGCTCTTCTGCGAATCGCTCTGCCCGATCCGGCCATGTGCCATGGGGAGAGGTCTGGAGACCTGCGGAGACTGCGGCGAGATGGAGCGCTGCGAGAAGCTGGGCGCGATCACCGAACACAACGCAGAGGCCTTGAAACGCCTGAAAACAGGCGCATGTTCATCTGTTGTAGAAGATTAAACACAGCAATCAGGCCGTTTGGCATGATGATAAAACATTTTAAGGAGAGTGCTGTTTGAAAAAGCGCGTCACACCGGAGATTGTGGGCTGACCGGGAGGTTTGCCGACAGTCGAACAAACCTCCCGCTGCAAGGCAATTGAAGTCAACAATTTTCAGGAGGAAAAACAATGAATACAAATGACGATACCATTCGCTTGGAAAGATCCGAAGACTACAGAGAAGTTGAAAATCTCGTCAGAGAGTCGTTCTGGAACGTGTACCGCCCCGGCTGCAGCGAGCACTTTGTGATCCACGTGCTCCGGGACGATCCGGCTTTTGTAAAGGAGCTGGACTTTGTGATGGAAAAAGACGGCGTGCTGATCGGGCAGAACATGTTCATGCGCACCGTCATCGAAGCCGACGACGGCCGGAGCATCGACGTTCTGACCATGGGGCCCATCGGCATCACGCCGGCGCTCAAGCGCCACGGCTACGGCAAAAAGCTGCTGGACTACTCGCTGGAAAAGGCGACGGCCATGGGCTTCGGCGCGGTGCTCTTCGAGGGCAACATCGGCTTTTACGGTCACAGCGGCTTTACCTATGCCCGCGCCTTCGGCATCCGCTATCACGACCTGCCAGAGGGCGCGGACGACTCCTTCTTCCTCTGCAAAGAACTGATCCCGGGCTATCTGGACGGGATCACCGGCGTCTACCAGACGCCCCGGGGCTACTATGTGGACGATGCGGACGTGGAGGAATTCGACAAAGGCTTTCCCCCGAAGGTGAAGCTGAGGCTCCCGGGACAAATTTTCTAAGCGAAGCGGTGAACTGACAGCGGGAGCCGGTACATCCCGGGCGGTGTACCGGCTCTTGCGAAAAACAGAATTTCAAGAAGAGGAGGCGGAACAACAGCCATGTTTGATCTTTCGAAACTGAGCACGCGGTATCATGTCCGTTCGATGCATGACGCCGACGCGGATGCGATCCTGGCGTTCTGCCTGCAGAACGATCAGTACTATCGGTATTGCGGCAAACAGCCGTCCCGAGAGCTGATCCTCCATGACCTGCACATCACGCCGCCGAACACTTCGGCGGACGCCAAATACTACGTCGGGCTTTATGACGGGGAGATCCTGGTGGCGATCCTGGATCTGATCGACGGCTATCCCGACAGCGACACGGCCTTTATCGGCTTCTTTATGATGAACCGGCAGCTCCAGGGGCGTCAGATCGGGACGTCTGTTATTCAAGAGCTGTGCCTGTATTTGAAGGAAACGGGCCTGAAACGGGTCCTCCTGGGGATCGATAAAGACAATCCGCAGTCCAATGCCTTTTGGGCAAAGAACGGCTTTTCCGTGATCCGGGAGGTGGAGCAGGAGGAAGGCACCATCCTGGTGGCGGAAAAGAACCTGGGATAAATCCCTGTTTGATTCAATCTGAGAGGTATCTATGCTGTGGAGGGGACATGATGAATCATGAGGAAAGGAACGGCAGCCTTGCGGTCAACGAAACCGTATACCGGATCGTTCGCCTGCTGGGTAAAGGCAAGGGCGGGTATTCTTACCTTGCGGAAGTGGATGGACAGCCGGCGGTGATCAAGCAGATCCATCACGAGCCCTGCGATTATTACAGCTTCGGCAACAAGCTGGAGGCCGAATTGCGGGATTACGAGCGGCTGCAGAAGGCCGGGATCCGCATTCCCGGGATGCAAGCCGTTGACAGGGACGCCGAGCGGATTGTCAAGGACTATATCGAGGGGCCGACCGTGATGGAGCTGGTACAGGCGGGCGCATCGGCCGAGCCGTATCTGCCCCAGGTGCGGGCCATGGCGGCAAAGGCCATGGCCGCCGGACTGAACATCGACTATTACCCGACCAATTTTGTTGTGCATAACGGACTGCTCTGGTACGTGGATTTTGAGTGCAACGACTACAGCGAGCAGTGGGACTTCGAGCACTGGGGCATTCAGTATTGGCTGCCAAAGGTGAGAAGCTACCGGGACGAGGATATAGTATAACCTTTCAATTATCCCACAAAAGGAAGATGATCTGCATGTTCCCGTGCAGATCATCTTCCTTTTTGTGCTGCCAGGCCTGTCAGCCCGATGCCCAAATCAAATGGAGCGGGCTTTCTCTCCGCTATGCTTTGTGGCAATACCCATAGTACCAGCAGGCATACGGGCTTGTGCATTGTTCTCCCGGCTCCGTCTGGATCTCCTCCGGCTGCTTCTGCATCCGGTTCAGATCCCAGATGTGGTCGTTGATCCACTTGTAGTAGCCCTTTGCCTCTTTTGTCACATCGACGGGGACAAAGGGATTTTCCTCGTCCGGGCCGTGGATCACGATGTATATTTTCCCGATCTTCACCTGGCAGCGGGCCATGATGTAATACTGGAAGCCGGCGTCCTTGACAAACTGCGGATGAACCTCCGGCGCGTTCTTTACCTCGTAGAAATCATAGCCTGCCTCTGTCTTGCGGAGGATATCCACCGCGCAGTAGTTGTTGTAGTTGGAAAAGGCCGCCTCGCAGATGACCGGCGTCCCCGCCGCAAGGTGCTCCTGCGTGCGCTGCAGCATGGCCGCCTTGTCCGGGATCGTCGTGCCGGGACGGTACACGGTCATTTCCTCATACGGCCCGAACATCGCCATGGCCCGGTCGCCAAAGTCGTTGCCGGCGTCCAGCTTCTCCTGGATCTCCGGCGGAATGACCTTCAAACCGGGCTTGTGCTTGTCCAGCCACAGCATCTTCGGGCACTGCATCCCGCGCATAAAATCTGTTTTTGTGATCGCCATGCTTCAAACCTCTGTATGGTATCCTGTTCCAAGCAGCAAAATGAAATGTGTTTTCCACGCTGATTTCATCATTTGCCCTACCGCCTTTTCGATCTTCTCCCTGTGTTCCGGTCGAATCACAAAGAAATAGTAACGTTGCGACGTCGTCTTGAATTTCAGACCAAGAGCCGTCGAATTGGGGATGGCGGCAGTCAATTCTTGAAGCTGATGAATATAGAACTCGTCTTTTCTGCGTGCTTTGTGCTGGTAATAGATCACGCTGCTTCCCTGAGCGTAGTAGTCAACGATCTCTTCCGGCTTGACATACTTGTTGCTTTTCGCTCCGGCAGATGGCACCATAAGGCCATTATCCGGATCAAGAAACACAAGATCGCAGCCGCGCAGTTTTTTAAGCGCATCGGCATGCCAAGCCATACGGGCGATTTCTCGCTCTGCCTTTTTCATTTTCTGCGTATTGAGTTCGTTTCGATAAAATACAGCCGGGAGCAAACTCTCCAGCTCCGATGTATCTCGCTTGCCTTCGCGCACAAGTTCACTCAATCTGTACCATAACAGTTCATCGCATGCGCGGTATCTTTTGTCTTCCAGGTATCCGACATGTCTACCGTCGCCGTTATGCGTTTCGTCAGGCGTCAGATACCAGTTAACGCCGATAGAAAGATCCCGCAAGCATCCAAGAAGTCCCAGTTTCCCAAAATCACCAATATCCCCTGTATAGCGGTTCTGCATAGGCTGTTGGCTCCTTCCCTCAACTGCCAAGAACACCCTGAAGAGGGCTTTGGCTGTATGTCCGGCCAAATACCACACATCAAAATGAATGAGTATTACGACATTTTAAGTAATCTAAAATGCACGATCATGCCTGTTTTACGCTAAAACGCCCAAAAACGTGTCCCAATGCATTCGTCCTGTTGCCGTCAGATGACGCCCAGCGGGATCAAAACGACCAGCAGCAGCGCGACGAGACCCCAGACCGTAACGAGGAAGGCCGTTCTCTTCTTCGGCGCCATGTCCGGCACATAGTTGCTGGCAAGGAAGAAGGGCACATAGGTCGTGAGGAACACCGGCAGTACGCCCCACCATTTGTAGACCCAGATGAAGGAGTGGTTGCTGGTTCCGGCGAGGAAGGACTCGAACAGCGCAAAGAGCAGCGCCATCTCAAGCGCGCCTACCAGCTTGCAGCTGATGCCCTTCCGTCCGTTTTTGGCAAAATAGCGCTTGTTGCGGTCCTGCGGCAGCATCTTGAAGGAGATGATGCCCGCCAGCGAGAACATCATCGACAGCTCCCAGCACACGCCGATGAGCAGGATGAAGGTGGTGGAGGCGTTGGACACCGACCACAGCGGATAGCCGAACACGTGGCCGATGATCGCGTTAGCGATCTCGTAGAGCCAGTGTACGCCGTACAGGGCCAGCCCCGCGTAGACCGCCTCATAATTCTTCTTGTTGATCTCCGTCCAATACACATAGAACACGACCGCGAGGATAAAAATGAACGTCCAGTTGAAGTTTTCCGTACTGCGTACCAGAATGGCGTCGACCAGACTTTTTGCCTCCTCTGACCCGTCACCCCAGAATACAAACATGATGAATCCTCCTTTTGTCCCTGTCAAACACCGGCCTCGTCTGTCTGAGAAGAGTATAGCACAGAACAGCCTGGGTTTGAAAGAGCTTTTCCTGTCAATCCTCGTTACGCCGCAATCTATTCTCTTCCTGCGGGAGCCTCGTTCCAGTGCTTTCCCTGTATCACACCGTCCCGTTCAAAGGCGCGGTTGATGGCGTTGAGAACCTGCTTCTTGTCCGCGCTCCAGAGCGGCGCGATCAGCTCACGCTTGGCTCCGTCCCCGGTCAGCCGGTGGATCACCATGTCGGGCGGGATAGCCTCGACGCAATCTTCCAACACGAGGATATACTCTTCCAATGTCAGAACAGAAAACAGTCCCTTCCGGTAATCCTCCGCAAGATCCGTCCCCTCCAGCACATGCAAAAGCTGGAACTAGATCCCCTCCGCGCCGCTTTGCCCGATAGTTCTGGCCGTTTCTGCCATCATTTCCGGCGTCTCGCCCGGCAGGCCGAGGATCATGTGGACGATCACTTCGATCCCCGCCTCGTGCAGCCGATGCACAGCGTCGTCAAAGACTGCCAGGGGATAGCCGCGGCGGATATAGTTGGCCGTGGCCTCGTGCACCGTTTGCAGGCCGAGCTCCACCCAGACCGGCTTGGCGGCGTTCAGCTCCCGGAGCAGCGCGACGACTTCATCCGGCAGGCAATCGGGGCGGGTGCCGATGGACAGGGCGACGACGTCCGGATGCGAAAGCGTTTCCGTGTACAGCGCGCGCAGCCTCTCAATCGGTGCGTAGGTACCGGTATAGCTCTGATAATAGGCGATATACTTCTTCCCGCCCTTGTTTGCGACCAGCGTTTTCGCCTGCTCGATCGCTGCATGGACGTCCTTCCCAACCGGCACCGTGAAGGCGCCGCTCCCGCCGGCGCAGAAGATGCAGCCGCGGGTATCGATTGTCCCGTCCCGCGTGGGGCAGGTGAAGCCGCCGTCCAGCGCGAGCTTGTACACCTTTTCTCCGAAGCGCTGGCGCAGATAAGCGTTCAGGCTTCGATAATGAATCGGATCCGTCATGATTCCACAGGCCTTTCCCTCAACAACTCGGGATGACCGACTGTCCCTCCAAGGCTTTGATCATCCGGATCCCCGACAAAGAGCCCGTTGATCCGCCCGGCCTCTGCTGCGTTTGCTTCCCTGTATGAAACCAGCATTTTCTTAAAACAAATGATCCGGTTTTCTTCCCGAAAGCCGACAGACAGATGGAAGCGCAGCGACGCGGCGTTTGTCAGCTCACAGTCGCTGGCAAACTCTGTGCAGCCTTTCTCCCGCGCCCACTGTTCGCATTCCGACAGCAGAGCCCGGGCGACGGCCCGGTGGCGATAGGCCTCACGGACGGCGATCCCCTCCAGGTATCCTACGGGGCTGGTCTCGCAGCCCTCCACGTAATCGTGACGCAGCGCGCACAGGGCCACGCCGACAGCCTGCCCGTCGGCGCAGGCGTAAAAAACCGCGGAATTGTCGGAGCCGATGTATTCCCCGACGATCTTCGTCAGCTCTTCTCTGGAATGCTCCGGCCAGACGATCCTGACCAGCTCTGCCAGCCGGGAGGCATCTTCCGCTCTTGCTCTCATCGCTTTCCTCTCCTTACCTTATCCGCCGATCATTTCCAGGGCGGCGCTGGCACGCAGCTCTTCCGGCTCGATCCGATCCCGACCGTCAGCGTCCGTTAATGTGGGATCGACGGCAGAGAAAATCCTCTTCTCCTGCCGCATATTTTTTGTAATCGACCCGAAGAGGCGTCCCCTTCACATTTCCGGCGAAAGAGAAGGTCCAGTTGAACAGGGAGACGTAACAGACCGTCATATCGCTGGAAAGCGCCATCACATAGAACCAGGACATCTTGTCACCGCAGCGAAAGCCTTCTTCCCGCGCCTGTCGGAGAAACGCGTTCCCGGTTTCCTCGTTGTCCAGGAAGACCCAGACCTTTCCCTCATTTTCCACCAATTGTTTCAGCGTACGCATTTTCGTACCCTCCTTGAAATGAATGTACCTAATAAGAGGGCAAGAAAAAACCCCATCGTCACCGATGGGAGAAAACGCAACCCATCGGTCAAGCTTTAGCACCTTGCCTTGCGGTAGGTTGCTGTGCGGTCACAGAGCTTGTCTCTCACGCACTCTTCATAGGTCGCGATTATCATAACAGCGAAGACCTTTCTTGTCAAGCCATATCCATCATCCGCTCTTCATCCTGTTCATTGGCGTCTCCTTGCACGGTTTCCGCCGACATGAGGCTCTCGCTGCTTTTGCATAACAGAAACCCTCCTGCAAATACTATCTCTGACATGAGATAGAAACGCAGGAGGATTTTAGCTATGAAAGCGACTGGAATCGTGCGGCGCATCGACGACCTGGGGCGGGTGGTGATCCCTAAGGAAATCCGCCGCACCATGCGCATCCGCGAGGGTGACCCGTCACAGACGACATTGGAAAAATGGCAGAAATTCGGGTTTGCTATGTTGGATTTAGCCAAAAGGATGGGGTTGGAATAGTACATATCGACGGAAAACGGTCGTTTTACCATGCGCATCCGCAGCGGGTCAAAAATCGTGCACAAACGGGTTCAAAGCCTTGACAGTGCTTGCTTTTTGCCCGCAGGATCTCCTTCAACGTTTTCTGTAACGGCAGATCGCATACCGGAAAACATGTGCAGAATTACCAGAAAAATCCCCCAGGAAGGGCTTGAAACAACCCTCTCGGGGGATAATCTTTGTCGGCCGCCCGACACGAAAGGATCACACTAAGCTTGCATCACGTGGCGAACCATCTTTCCACATCTTCCGTCATCCCGATCGGCAGGAGACGACGTTGGGATGGCACGCCTCCGCGGTCTACTCCCACTCCCTCCATCCAGAGACGTTCAGCCATTCGGAGACTGGTGTTTTGCTGTCCCCGATGCATTGGTTGAAAGATATATTATTTCGCTTGTAAAGCGTGTTTTGTTCGCGTCTCTGTTTTTGAGTCAATTCTTCAATCCTGCGCAATGCCTTAGCTCTTGAAAAATGTCCGGTTTCATTTACTGCTTCATAGCAGCACAGAATCATATCATGAAAAGCATCCTCATTTGTCTCATCTGATAGAAGAGCCCGGACAAATGCCCGGATTGTATATGGCAACGCGTCTATTTCTGCTTCAAACTTGCTTGACTCTTTGACTTGGTTGCGGGAGGGTTTTCGCAGTAGTCCCCCTGCCAAAAGGCGAGTTCTTCACTGAACTTTACATCATACCTGGCCGGCAAAGTTGTTTTGTGCCTTTTGAGATGCTCCACAGCAGACGGGAGCCGTTTTGAACCGTTCTTGGGAAATCTGACAGCGTTCTCGGAATCGCTTTCAAAGAAGCAAAGGTGTCGGGCATCATCGGTAAACCTTATTTCGACCGCCTTTCCACTTAGTACCTCTGCGAGCTTCCCGTTCAAAATCAGCCGACCATCTGCATAAATGTTCACGCGAAGGCTGCTGATTTGACTTTCGGGAGGAACCGCAATAAATGTGAACTGCTCCAATGATAAAAACTTGCCTGTTGCCATTTTTCTGGCCTCCTTATATTGATTTGCACATCGTGCAAGGTCAGTATATATGGCAACAATCATGCAAGCAAATAATGACAGGCCGGGAATTGACCCGGTCTGTCATCGTTTGCTTGAACTATTATGCAGTTGTTGGAATTTCGATAGAGATGGCTAATTGCCCACCCAATGCTTTTGCAATTCGATCAAGTGTCGCAACAGAAGGATTCGCGATACCCCTCTCTATTTTAGAAATATCAGACTGATCAATCCCAGACAATTCCGCCAACTGCTTTTGAGAAATACCTGCAATTGCACGCGCTGCTGCAACGGCATGTGCTGACTCTTGATGAACGATTATTTTTTCATGACGAACAGTTTCGCCGTCTTCATAGATCGTCTCTGTCTCGATATCAAGGTCATCACTCCAAACAATACCGTATGCCCCCTGCATCTTTCCAGATAAGAACAAGGATCTATCCTCTAACTGTTTTAACTGTGGATACTTAGAGAACAGTACGCTCATATCGTATCGTTTGACAATTCCATCCTGGAAGCTTACTTCCAAAGAAGTGCCTTCTAAAAGCTTTAATTCTATCGCTTTATGAAACATCGCCAGCACCTCCTTTCATCATCCGGCAATGGTTTAATTAAGCGGAGGCAGTTTCTTGTATTTTTCAGTTTCCCACATTTCCAGAAGTTCATTCTGATACTTTAAAATGAACTCTTTAACCAGACTTTTTGCCTTCGGAGGAAATTCTCCTTCCATGATCTCTCCGGATTCAATCAAGAATGGTGCATCAAAGTCCTGCGTGATAGCATGAACATGCGGAGGATTGTGTTCCTTATTACGTAAGTACATAACAATGATTATTCCGTAAAAATAACTGATTGTTGGCATATGATCGCTCCTCTCTGATGATCTACTATCAGTATAGGGGATAAATCCCCTAATGTCAATACTTTGCTTCTGTTTCAACAAATAATGGGCAGCCATTGATATCGATAGTGGACAAAGTAGGAAAATCATATTGTCCCCTTGATAGTTTCTTCAACAAGGTTCTATTACGTTTTGCAATTGCAGAGTGTTGTGATACAATTAATAACAAGAGATTAGACAAAGGAGTGATTCTATGTCTTTCGAAAAAGGCGGAAGATCTGATAAGCAAGGAAACGTTTATGAGAATAGATGTCTAGCTCGAATATTGATTCGTCTTGTCGCCGAGGAGATTGCCTCTGTCGTAGTCGAGCCAGTCGAAGAAAACTCTGATATTTGTGAGTTCTATACCGTTGCAAAGAACGGAAGCAAAACATACTACCAGTGCAAAGGCAGCAACGGAATGAATGATCATTGGCGGCCCAGTGATTTGCAGGGGTATAACCTTTTCTCCCGGGTTCAAGCGCTGTTACGTAGCGATCCTACATGCAGGTTCTGCTTTGTTTCTCCCTTATATTATGGCGGACTTGAAGAATTATGTGATAGAGCAAAAACATATCCTTCAGCTAAAAGTTTTTATGCAAATGCATTGTCCAACAAAAACCTACTTGATTCCTTTCGCGCATGTGAACGATATTTTAGGCTGAGTCACGACAACGATGATCAACTTAACGAGCTTGTTAACCTTCTGTCTAGATGTGAATTCCTAGTTCGCCCTAACAATTCTGAAATGGTTCAAGATCTTGAGCAAATTGTCGGCATTTACTTCTGGGGCACAGCAGAGACCACACGTGTTCTCCTGGAGAACTTTGTGAACGACACAGCTTCATATGGAAAAGGAATAACAGTTTCAGATATTGTTAAGTATCTCCGCGAGAATGGAGTATCCCCTCGAGTTCGTATGGGCGATACCCGCATTGTTCCCGTTATCACTCGACTTAACAAGCGTTTTGTTGATTCCTATGATCCTATCCAAGGAAGCTTGTTTCATAGAGAAAGCACCGAAAGATTAATTCATGAAATAGATGCGGGCAAATCAGTTGTTCTGCACGGGAAAGCTGGTGTGGGAAAAAGTGGATGTGTTCGCGAACTTATAAGCTATTTGGAGAGCAATCATATTGATTATCTGGCCATTCAGCTGGACAAGCACATCCCTCATGATTTCGCAGATAAATATGGTGAGTCACTTGGATTACCGGGATCCCCAGTTAGCTGTTTGTCCGCCATATCAGGATCAAAGCCGAGTGTCCTTATACTTGACCAGTTAGATGCTCTTCGATGGACAGCCATGCACTCGTCTACAGCTCTTGATATATGTAAAGAAATGATTGAGCAAGTGCGTGCGATTAACAAACACGCCAGCGGGCACATGTCGGTCGTCTTTTCTGTCAGAACTTTTGATTATGAGAATGACGCCGGTATTCAATCGCTTTTTAACGAAGAAGAACAAGAAGAAAGGGATTTATGGTCCGAAATAAACGTAGGAATCCTCACAGATGATGAGGTTAAGCAAATTATTGGAGATGAGTATGACAAGCTTACTGGTAGGGTAAAGGAACTTATACGTGTTCCGTCATCCCTATATGTATGGCTAAAGCTTGATTCAAAGAGGCGGTCGAATCAGATCACATCCTCACAAGAGATGGTCCGTTCATGGTGGTCTCAGATACAGGATAATTATGCCGCTGCGGGGCACAATGGAGACTCTCTTGCAAGTTGTGTTGACGAACTCGTTGCAGCAATTAGCAATTCAGCTTCTTTTTCGCTCCCTCATGCAATGTTTCCTAAATATACACATGAGATAATATTTTTGGCTTCCTGTGGAGTTTTGCGACTGGAGAATAATACCGTTTCTTTTGTTCATCAGAGCTTTTTGGATTCATTTTTGCTTGCGAATGACCTGAACGCCATTTTCACCGTCAGGCAGGATCTGCTTTCCTCGGTTTTATCATGGGGCACTCAAATGCCGATGTTTCGATATAGACTTTCGGCTCTTTTTCAAAACATTGCGGAAACTAATCAAGCCCTGTTTTCAAAGCAAGCAAAAGACCTGTTGGGGTCCGACCAGATCCATTATTATTTTAAGGCGGCAGTGTTTGAGACTATCAGCCAACTATCAACACCAGTATTTGCAACCTATAAGCTCCTAGATGAATTCTTTAAGACCGCTGACTGGCACAACTTTATCTTACAGACTGTCTATGAACGCCATCCGGTATTTATTGAACATTTGGCAAAGGAGCCGGGCTTTGACTGGTTAAGCGAAGAAGGATTCCCGCTTCTGGTTTCGATGAGGTACTATTCCCCGGGCTTTGTTGCCTCAATATTACGGAAGATGATGGAAACCGGCGAGGCAAGTCCCGAAAAAGCGATAACAGTTCTTGGCACAGAGATTGACGCAGAGAACGAGGAACTTTTTGCTCTTCGTATGGAATTATACGAAAGTGACAGTTCATTTCTCTCGGGCATTCACTTTGTCAATTTGGAGCGTACTCAGCCGGATCATATCATTCAGGTATTAACCTGCTTTCTCTTAAATGCGAATATATATGGAGCGCAGCATATCTATATAGATGATAAAGAACGCCCCAAATTCAGCGAGGAAAACTATATTGGTATCATTCATTCGTTATTTGAGCTCCTTTGTAACAGTGCAAAAAACACGCCGCTTTCACTTCATCCCGGGATTGATTTCAAGGAAAGATATTGGCTTCCTCGACAATATGAATTAAGTATAGCTAGAGAGACTGTTGAGATTGTAAAATCAGCGCTCGGAATTCTAGCTAAAAGTGACCCGGAAGAAGCTATGGCCTATGTTGAGAAAGCCGGAAGTTTTCGGAATGGGATTTCAAATGAATTGGCATTGTCAACTTTACTTGCACTCCCTACCGATTACAGCAACTTTGCCATAGAATGGCTTCTGAGCGATTTTGATAATCGTATTCTTGACTGTATCAGCAATGAATATGACTATCTTGCGACATGCAAGGATGTCTTGAAAAAGCATTCCCCGTCTTGTTCCGATGAGTTATTTGCGCGATTGGAAGAAAGAATTTGTACCTGGAAGGGAGACCGAGAGAGGTTCATCAGGAGCTACAAACACAGGATTGAACTTAATCGGACAAAAGGGCAAGAACCTGCTTTTTGGCCTGCGTGGGGTCATTTACAAAAAGCATTGCTTCCATTTCTCGATTCAGCGCGAACAACACAAAGAACAAAAGAATTGCTTGCCGTTCTTAACCGAAACGAATGGGTGCGCGCGGATAGCTATTATGCGGGAATTCTATCTGGCCCGGCAAGGTCTGTGGTATCGACAATACATAAAAATGCGACCAGGCTAAGCGATAATGCATGGCTAAAAATCATTAATTCCAAAGTAGACGAGCAACATGCGGGTTTCCGCGGAAAAGATGATGGAGCCTATTATTATGAATCGTCACATTGGGCATTTGCCCAAGATCTGGGTTTTTGTATAAAAAACGACCCAACTCGTTATGCCAAGCTTTTGCTCATGTTTCCCCATGATTGCTTTCCGGGCTATTATTCGTCTGTTCTTTACGGCTTGAACAATTCGGAGACTGAAAAAATTGATTTTACTCTTCTCTGTGATGTAATTCGCCATTGCACGAGCATTGATTCTAGCGGTGTTCCAACAGCAATCGCCCGAATTATATCTGAACGTCATGACGAGGACTGGCCTGAAGATATCCTATCCTATTTGGCCCAAACAGCTACAGGGCCATTGAAACCAGTCGGCAACGAAAGAATCTTTTCTTCACGTGAAGATGACCCATTCCTGTCACCAGATGACATGGCAACAGCTGTGCTCAATTGTCCCCGAGGGGCTGCCGTCGATACGGTTGGAGATATTCTCATAAGCCATCCGGATTTAACTGAGACTTTTGCACCCTTAATGGAAACACTTGCCCAGGACGAAAGCGATGTGATCCGGTTTGCCTTAGTAAAGTGTGCCGCTGCATATTATGAGCCAAACCCCTCTTTTTCCAAGCAAATCTTTGACACCGTAATCGAGAAAGACCTTCTTGCGATGTGCGCTAGGCATTCCTTCTGGCTTATGAGAAAAGATTTGCATACCTTGGAAGAACAGTACTTCCCATACCTTAAAGTGGCATGTGATTCTCCAAATCCGAAACTGGTCGTGCGCGCAGCTCAGATGGTTTGCATTACAGCGATTCTTACATCAAGTAGGCAAGTGATAGATTATCTATATTCTCATTCTTGGTCTAAAGAAACCATGGATAAGATATGTCAAGAAGCAACATATGCATTTGAAAATGACGAATATCGTACAATCAGTCAGGCAATCCTCGAACACTTTCTTGAGACCGATGCGGCCAGCCTTCATAGTATAAACCGGCTGTTCCATGATAAACGACTTGATTTGCGGCGCGATGAAGGTTTTATTTCTCTTATTTTGAAAAAGCGCGCTGATATCGACACCACAAATGCCTTTATTGATTTCATTAAAACACAGAGCGGCGAGTTGTCCGCTTTTGCCGAAATCATAAAAACAGCTGTCGAAAGTGTTGCTGAAGGAACGAGGACTTGGCAAAAATATCGTATTGAAGATGGCCTTGTCCATGCTGTTATCCGGTTAATTGACTCGGCTAATGGGGATAATGAGCTAACAGAATGCTGTCTAAATATTTTAGATGAGATTTATCGAAAGCGGATTTTAACAGACTCGGCGATCTCTAAGCTGCTTGAAGGGGCAGAATAATATATTAAGATGGTTGATAGGAATGCTGCTGGCCGCAGTGGAAAAGTCGTATGCGAGAGAATAACAAGGGTAACTAGCAACTTCAACCTGTCCCCAACACATGTCTACGTGTTGAGGGCAGGTTGCTGTCATATTGCACGTTTATCAGAGTTCTGCTATATGTTACCTTCTCTACCATACATACCCAGAATCGTGACCCGTCACAGACGACATTGGAAACATGGCAAAAATTCAGCTTTTCTATGTTAGATCTAGCCAAACGTATGGGCTGGGATTAGTACATATCGACGGAAAATGGGCGGTCTACCGTGCACATCCGCAGCGGGTCATAAGTGTTCCTCGAAAAGGAAAATCGCAAGCAGTATATTTCCACAAACGGAAAAATATCATTCTTCATTGATATTTTTCCGTTTGTGTTTGACATTCTTCCGTTGCGTGACCGACATTACCGGCAAGAAAAAGAAAAAACAGTCTTCCACCGGTTTACTTTTTGCCGATAATGGGGTATACTGTGGTCGAGGTGGTTTGTGTGAATTTGATTTCTGTTTCCGAAGCTGCGGCGAAGTGGGGTGTGGCAGAGCGCACGGTACGCAATTACTGTGCCAATGACCGCATTCCCGGCGCGGTTTTGAAGGGAAAAACCTGGTGGATACCCGAGAATGCCGAACGGCCGGAGCGCATCAACAAACGGCAGACCTTGCCGAAGACACTGTTGGAGCGGCTGCGCACAGAGAAGAAAATGCAGCTGCGCGGAGGGATCTATCACAAGATACAGGTCGATATGACCTACAACTCGAACCATATCGAGGGCAGCCGCCTCACTCACGACCAGACCCGTTATATCTTCGAGACGAACACCATTGGCCTGGAGGGCGAGAGTGTCAATGTAGATGATGTGGTGGAGACCGCCAACCATTTCCGCTGCATCGACCTGGTCATTGATAACGCCGCGAAGCCGCTGACAGAGGCCTTTATCAAAGAGCTTCACCGCATTTTGAAGAATGGCACCAGCGACAGCCGACAGCCCTGGTTTGCAGTTGGGGGGTATAAAAAGGTCGCCAACGAGGTCGGGGGGCAGACAACGACGCTCCCGGCCAAGGTCCCTGCGGCGATGGCAAAGCTCCTGGAGGAGTATAACAGCGGCACAGATAAAACCCTGAATGATCTGCTTGACTTTCATGTCCGCTTCGAGCGCATCCATCCCTTTCAGGACGGCAACGGACGCATCGGCCGACTGATCCTATTCAAAGAGTCCCTCCGTTTCGGGATCGTCCCCTTCATCATCGACGACCGGCATAAATTGTTCTACTATCGCGGTCTGAAAGAGTGGGACAAAATGCCCGGTTACCTGCGCGATACCTGCCTGCTGATGCAGGACGATTTCAAGGCTTTGCTGGACTACTTCGGAATCGAGTACGAGAAAGACCTTTGATCATCATATGGAAAGAGTCGGCGCTTTCAAGGACGCTGAAAAGTCAGGATACAGAAGCACAGTGTTTCTCTTATCGGCAAGAATATGAAATCTGTATGGGGTAAGACGGGAGGATCAGAAAATGACAGAGCTGGAAATCATGCAGCACGCCAAGGACTATCTGGACAAGTTGGCAAAGGGCATCGACCCGCTGACGGGTCGGGAGGTGCCGGAGGGGGAGATCATCAACAATGTCCGCATTTCCCGCTGCCTGTTTTACGTGGCGGATGTGCTGCGGCAGGTGATCGAAAACGGCGGCGTGATCGGCGCTCCCGCAAAGCGGGGAGAGCTTGCGCCCTATGCCCTGCCCTTCGAGGCGCGCAGCCGCTACGCCTTTGGCGAGTGGCCGCTCAGTGTCAGTCAGATCGCACAGCGGCTCAATGATCTGGTAGATCTGAGCACCATGCAGAAGCTGAAAGCCACCAGCATCACCAAGTTCCTGCTCCAGTCCGGCCTGCTGTTTGAGGAAGAGGGGCCAAGCGGCAAGAAGAACAAGCGACCGACAGAAGCCGGCTGGAAGCTGGGCATTTCTACGCAGCAGCGCAGCGGGCAAAACGGCGACTATACTGCCGTGGTCTATGATCGGCAGGCCCAGCAGTTCATTCTGGACAATCTGGACGCCATCATCGCCATCAACGCGACGCCTCTACATGAAAACCAGGGCAAGCCCTGGGAGCCCGAGGAGGACGCGTATCTGCAACAGGCAGTCCGTACGGGCGTGGACGTCAAGGACATGTCCGCCGAGCTCAAGCGCACCCGCGCAGCCGTCCGGGCGAGGCTTGAAAAGCTGGGGTTGACACAGGAAGGAGAAAAAGTATGAGGATGGAGTGAGATGTTTCCCTGGGCGAAACCTCCCATTGTTCTGGAAGCTACACTCATTCCGTTCTGCGGCTGCATCATTTCGGATGGCCTTGTAGCACCGCTTCGGGTCTCCCTGGGGCCCGGATACCGGGAGAGTTTTAAGCAACTATATCTCGAAGCCAAGAAAAGCGGAAAAATCATAACAAGTCTTGATAAAGAGCCATGAATTGAGTCGCTATTCTTTCCGGACCCACATACCAACTGCTTGAAATACTCCCCGGCCTGGACGATGCGAGCTATGTCCTCTGCGAAAACGAGAACGGTGAGCACTTCATCTGTACGTTGGATCGTTGGGAGGCCGCAGCTCCAGCCCCGGCGACAAAGGTGCACGCCGAAAGCTCACCACAGGATAAAATCGCACTGTTCCGAGAACTGTTTCACGGGCGTGAGGATGTGTACGCCAAGCGCTGGTATAATCGCGCAGTGCCGGAAGGAGAACCTCTCCTGATCATCGCAACCGGGAAATATATCGGAGAGGGCTTTGATGAACCGCGGCTGGACACGCTCTTTCTCGCCATGCCCTTTTCCTGGAAGGGTACGCTGGCGCAGTATGTCGGTCGCCTGCATCGAAACTATGAGTGATGAAAATTGAGGCTTTACATGGAAAGCAATTTGTCAAGGATAAATTTATCCCTCAAGCGAAAATGCTTGAGGGATTAACATTTGTGGAGTTGAACGGCGAGAAAGAGGCTTTCAGCAGATCGGCGAATTCGAGTCAGTGACGGTGTTTTCCATGGAGGATAGAAGCGGCCTGGATTCTGCGAATCAGCATGAATGATTATAGGGCGGCAGATTGATATCTGTCGCCCTCAGACTGTAGACAACCCTTCGCCCATGCGGCATAGTTTGGACACGCATGGGGGGATTGCGAGGGGGGGATTCATTCAGTTAAGGATACAAAAACCAGAAACTCACGCTTACGATACTTCCAAAGATGATTTTGGAGGTATATCACATGAAAACGCAGAAATCCTTTTTTGAGCAGAATGGCGGCACTTATACGCAGATTGGCGACGTGCTCCTTCTCAACCTTACCATTGGTGAAGATGGACAACAACCTATCGGCAAATATGGCCGGATGCGGAAACGCTATCTGAAAGAACAGCACCCTGTACTTTATTCGGAACTGTTGATGTCCGGAGAACTGTATACGCATCTGATGGAGATCGGCGAAGCCTGCGAGGCGCGCATGGATCTGCTTATCCGTCAGATGGCAAAGCTGGAAGGCGTGACTGAAGCTCTCAAAGCTGCCAACCAGATGGAATGGGTGTGCCGCATGAACAGCGTCCGCAGCCGGGCAGAAGAGATCGTCCTGCACGAGCTCGTCTACTGCTGAGGAGGTGTCGAGATGCTGATTTTGGAAGACCTTTACCTCGGCGATGTGCGTCCCAGCGAGCGCAGCTTCAAGCGCAACAGCCAGTACGCCAAGGCGCTGGACGAAGTTGTGAGGGCCGGGGACGCTCTGACTGGCACACTCACCGAAAAGCAGAAAGAACTGTTTGAGGATTATATGACCGCTCAACGGGAGGTGAACGTGCTCACAGATTGCGAGAGCTTTTGTTTCGCTTTTAAGCTAGGTGCAAAAATAGTGCTCGACGTGCTGTCCGATAGTCCGATGAAGGAAATTTGATCAACGAATAACAACAGGTACTCGGAAGCGGTTCATCCGCTTTCCGAGAGCCTGTTTTATCTTACTCTCAAGTCTTTTCTCCTCTCCCGCTTCGGTTTTTGTATTTACCAACTGGCAGAGTGATGATGTCAATTAGTGTTCGCCAGTTTGGTGACGAAAATCCCTTTCCCTTGTACACCCAGGGAAACTGCAATTCCCTCATATTCTTTTCATGAGCTCTTTTCACACGAAAAAACCGATCAATCGCTCGTCGATATTCAGGCCCGGATGCAACAGGGAAAAGGCCCGGGGTACGAACGCTGGGCAAAGACATTTAATCTCAAACAGATGGCTGAGACTGTGCTCTATCTCCAGGAGCATGATCTGCTTTACTATCCCGATCTTGCGAAAAAAGCAAACGGATTATCCGACCGATTCTGTGAGCTTACTGCACAGATCAAGGCCGCGGAACAACGCATGGTGGAGCTATCTATCCTGCGGACGCACATCATCAATTACGCAAAAACGCGGGACACTTATGTGGCCTACCGCAAGGCCGGATATTCCAAACAGTTTCTAGCTGAGCATCAAAGCGATATTCTGCTCCACAAGGCCGCAAAGAAATACTTTGATGATGCCGGGCTGAAAAAGCTGCCCGCTATAAAAGAGATCAATTCCGAGTACGCCGAACTGATTGCAAAGAAAAAAACGGCCTATGCGGAGTACCGAAAAACCAGAGATGAGATGAAAGAATTGCTGATCGTAAAGGCAAATGTTGACCGCATCCTCGGCATAGGAAAGGATGTCGAACTTGAAAAAGATGAACCGACGTCCTCTCGTTCTTGAACAAAAAGCGTTTCGCAGAAACGTGCGGCCATTGGAGAAATCCAATGTTCCCAAGGGATTGGGGATGTGCCCCAACAAGCAAAACAGCTCGGAACGGCAAAAGCCGGTCCGAGCTGTTTTGGCAAAGTGCGGCCGCACTTGCCCTGCTTGCTAAAGTTAACTATACTTTTATCGGCGATTTTAAAAGGCTGCGACAGTGTTCACGATTTTTTCTCTGCCGCTTGTCCATCTCTTTAAGATACTCTTGCCAAAGGGGATAGTTATAGTATGCGGCATGGTCTTCCTCATTTTCCCAGTACGACAAGGAATCGACTCTATCTGGACTTTTAAGTCTGATTAAAACTTTCCGATTTCCGCTCCTATCTTTCGCAGTATAACCTTCAATGTCGCCTTCAGCGAGAAATTCTGCTTTTACTACGCACATTCCTCTCTCTGTTTGACAAACCATCTCATCAAAATCCATCCCCGCGCGGTCTTCTTTTCTGCGGTCCTCTTTAATGGTAACTTCTGCTTTTAAGCCAAGCGTATTTACCAGCGTGAAGGTTTTTCCGATCGGATTGTCATCCCTTAATAGGCCTCCGTCATCAATACATTCAAACGAGATACTGATTGAAGAAGCTGAATGATATGTATGGCAGTATGTCTTATTTGGCTTTACCACAGAATCCGGTATTGGCTCAAAGAAAGACGGGGAAATGTCCATATGCTCCATCAACGAAAACACAAACCTTTGATCTTCCTTTGTTGCTTCTTCCGGTTCGTTTTCAACGTCAAACAACCATGTTGCATGCGCTGCGTTTGACAAACCCATGCCCGCCAGGTAGTTCTGAAACTCTTTTTTACATTGTTCGTAGTTTGCGGCATTCAGATCAAATTTCAGATTGTTTCTTTTTAAAAGCGCCCAAAAAGCGTCATAAAAGGCTCTTTCAACCAACCTGCAGCCCTCATCATCTGTCAGCATCCCGCGTTGATAGAGATTTGCAGCCCGTTCCGTTGTATGACGATAGTCGGCCACTGCCGTATCCACAAGTTCACTTGTCAAGCGTTGCGGTGCCATTTTCAAACTGCTCCTTCTTTTTTTGATTATTTATGTAACAGCTGCATTCTGGCATCATGAACAAGACATCAGTTTTTAAGAATATGCGACTTAGATCAATCCGCGTTTCCATGCCGTATAGATTTCCTTGGCATTCGGGGTGTGTAATAACTCATCAAGCATCCGCTTTTGATTTTCTTCGTCCGAAAAGCGATATTCATCGTTAAGGAATGGGTAAAAGACTTTCTTTGAGGAATCTTCGCTGTTAAGCGTCAATAACAGACAGCCCTCACCACTCGGAATTACTTCAACATCAGAGATCAGCGATTTTTCACCGGTGCAATTGATCAGCTCTTCGCCGTACGGCCAAGATTGATACCAGCCTTTGTCAAAGGGCAAGCTTGTAATAACGCGAGGGCCCCAGTTGAAAGCACCAACTCCAATTTCTTTGACGCTTTCGGGAAGGTTTAGTTCAAAGTTCCCCGCACTCCAGAAAGCACCTTTTTCGATGACCTCAAGGCCATCTGGCACGATGATTTGCGCGCCTTCCGATAGATAACAGAACGAGAAAACACCTGTTCTGAGTCGTTTTAATTTTGCAGGCAGCTTGACCTTCTTCAGTCCCTTACAGTCGCGAAATGCAAAGGAACCGATTTCCTTAATCTGATCCGGAAGATCCAATACAGATATTCCTTTACATAGCGCAAATGCTTGGTTGCCGATGCTTTCCAACGTGGGCGGAAGCGTGATTTGGGTTATTTCACCATGATCAAAAAAGCAGTTGTCGCCGATACTTGTAACCGAAGCTCCATCTACGTAGGAGGATACAGCAACTATTTTCACATCATCGGACAAATACCGCATCAGTGTAAGGTGATTATCATTCTCCTCAGCAAGAAAGTGGAGGCTCATATTGTCATCATTATTGAAAGTGATTTCTTTCATCATAGTCAGCATCCTCCTCACGCCAGTCTCTGATATGATTTTACTATATCGAACCACAAAATTCAACTAAATCCAATGAGATAACATTTATTGCTTAGCGATGATCTTCAAGTTCATAACAGCGAGCAAGTCTGTAAGTGCTGTTTACTCAAGAAATTAAAAAGGGGGTTCAATATCATAGTTTTCAAACGCTTGATGTTCTGTATTTCTGCTGTGAATCTCGATGATCTTCTCTCTGAACGCCCCACTAACAGGATCATGAACATAAGCAACATCGCATTCAAGATTACCCGCATAAACGCCACCCGGAAGTAACAAGACCACTGGAAGCGATGGATTCTGCTTCATGATCTTTTTTAGCTTTTTTGTGAATTCAGAATTCTTTCTATGGAAAGATTCGGGTGATAATGATGTGCTGTGAAAACTCCCGTTTTGGTCCTTCAGCTTCTTTTTCATCGGTAATTCTCCTTCTCCATAATTGTTAGGCTGAGTCTATTCCAAATATCTTTCCGCGGCTCGCATAGCGTCTTTAAGCCAAGTTGAGAAATCCTCGCAGTATGAAACATTTCGCTTCTCTTCATGTTCTGACGAATCATACAGGCACTTGATTTTTTCATCTGCGTAATTGGGGTGTAGCAAAGAGTATTCTTGAACTGTCGTTATGTCCTGACATTTAAAAATGCGGAAGTGGAAAGTATTTGTCTTGACATCTTCAATATAAGCGAAGGTATATGGCAGGATGGTCGTCCAATACAGCATGATCCATCCGTTTTCAGAATCAGATTTACTTTGTATTGCCGTATGCATGATGATTCTGTTTAGTTTTAAACTCATCGTCGTGCATGTATTGTTTTTTGTTTTGTATCGAAGCATATCGTCATCAGTCATCAGTACCACCTGCATTGAGAAATTCTTTCTCTGTGCTTTGAAAACAAAGCTCGCTGATTCTTACATTTATTTCGTTAATACACTTATTTCCCAGATTCCTTATTCCTCGAAGATCGCCATATGCCAAGATAGCTCCAACTGTGGTCAGGTTTTCCCGCTTTAAGTAATTGTAGCTCCTGACGCTTAAGTCCAGATCCTCGAGGGATGTATTTTCTATTTTAGGGTCTATCTGAATGGTTAATCCGGGAATTCTGTCTCTGTACCAAAAAAGCTCACACGCAAATTTTGCCGAAATGGACGCTACTATATCCCGATAGTCCGGGCGGTTCAGCTCTAGCCATTCTTGGCTTTCCTCATCTGTTCTACATTCCGAAAACTCCTCCAGTCTTTGTTCGTCGATACCGTCTGCAATGGCCATACCGATACGGACCTCTAATTCGCTCTTGATGACTTCCGAAAAAAGGCGCGCCTCCTCCTCAGTTTCAAATATCAACCCGTGAGTTCTAAGCTCCTTACTGTCTAGGTGTTTAGAATTGATCATTCAATATTCCTCCTACTTATATCACCCTGCAAACTTTAGCTTATTTCTACGTCGATCCCACTCTTCTATCCATTCAGGGACAGGATCAGCAGTCAGTTCAGGATGCTCTAAAATGTTCTGAATTTCCTGTACAGTCAACGCTCTGTATCTCCGATATGGCTCCACAAGATTCTGAATGCTATTGGCTTCAATCTTTTCTGCTATTTTTTCTCCATCTTTTTGTGCTTTTGGTCGATTTATCTCAAGTGTAAACGGCGAGGTCTGCCGACCGTCAACGCTGAGCGTGGTTATTGCGTTAAAGGCATCCAGTCGGGAAAGCTGTACCTGCATTTCCGGATCGTCGAGTCTGATCGCTGCAACGGCAGCATCCCGCGGCGACATTCTAAATGCGCTGAAATTTGCCGAGTTTGCTTCCAGCGCATCTCGAATCTCTTTTGTGAGCTGCCCGGTATGCTGATGGCACAGGATCATGGATACACCGAATTTTCTCGACTCGGCAAGCATACGAGGCATAGGATTGGTCTGAAATAGCGAAGCTTCATCTACAATGACAAGATGTGTGCGCTCCCTCTCTTTTCTGGCCATCAGCGCGTTCCACAGCTTCATCAGGATCAGCGTCCCTATGATTCTGGCAGGCTGTGTACCAATGGTTGGAGACGCAAGATCGATCAGCGTTACCGTGTCTGTGTCAACTGTGGTCGGAAAATCGAGAGCGTTCGTGCTTGCACCAAGCGTTTTTCGCAATTGCTCAACAGAGGTTAATCGGTCAAACTTGCACAAATACCACCCTAAATCGTGATTGAAATACTCGCTTTTGTCCTTTCCGTATTCGTCTCTGATCGTTGCTGCAAGATCTGGGTGCTGCTTTGAAATAGCCTGAAACAGATGAAGCATATTGTCCTTGTTCTTCGCTATAACAGCAATACTCTCCAGGGAAGCTCTTTTCCCGAGAAGCGCAAGGGACGCTTTTGCGAAAGTGTTTAGCCATCGCTCATATCGCGGGCCGACGATACCCTCTTTTTTCGGATCGAAAATATCGGAGAACAGCTCACAAAGATCGTTGATGTTCCGTTCTTCTTTTTCCGGGTCATCGCTGTCCCAAATGTTAAACGGCACCGGATTATCAGCGTCCCCAATTCTTACTACTCGAATTTTGTTCACATATTTTTCCGGTACAGAACGAAGAACTACGTCAATGGTACTGCCATGCGGATCGAAAAAGGTGAGTCCATATCCTTGCTCTATGGCATTGAGTATGATCGTTGCCAGAAGCGTGGACTTTCCTGTGCCGGTCTGACCAACGATTTGATAATGCCTTTTCAGATCCTTTTCTCCGATTGTCATCTTCCGTTTATAGCCCGAGTTATCTACAGCGCGACCTATAACAAGTGGTCTTTTCGATTTTGTGTTTTTATGATTTGCCGGTATCTTCTTGATTTCCTCCTCACAGGTTTCAACACCGATCAGAGGGCGATAGAGTTCTGGCTCCAGCATCATCACTCTGGCCGCATAATCGGGAAGTACGGGAGCATCTTTCGGAGGGTCGTTCCAAACGGCAACAGCGTTTGTGTCTGTCATCGCTCCGATATGGCGCAGTTTTGCGCCTTGTACAGCTTCCTCAATGACTGTTCTGAGCCTGATAGACGGTGCGGTAGGAAGGCGGAGCAGCACACGAATTTTTATCGGGCGACCGAGGTATTCCATGAAATCGACGCCGGTGAGATTGTATGTCCGGAGAGAATTTTTCCTGCAGACCGATTGTTCCTCCTCAGAGGCTGCACCTGCGGCCACCCGAAGAATTGCTCCGGTAAGCTGAAGCACTCTTACCAGTTCGTCAAACTGCAGAGAGAAACGGCTCGGCCACTTCGTGGCGGTTTCATTTTTGCTCGAGCTTACGTCCATCCCAAATCCAATTGCAGGTAATGCTTTGACGTTCTCACCAGCAGAGAGCATTACTTCATACAATTCATTGAATTTGTTGCCTTCGACCGGAAAGCAGGCTTTTTTTGTTTTCCCTGTTTTCTCGGCGATCCAGGCAAGGTCGGTATGACAAAGAGACTCGCTTCCAAAAAGGCAGATCCCAACGCGTCCCTTGACGGGAACATCCATTTGCCAGCCTACGAGCTCGCCAAGATCAAGGGATGATGCGCATTTGACCATACGGGAAGACAGCCTTTCAGACATCATTCGTCTTTCACGGATCACAAAAAGCTTGTCCAGCTTGACTACGTTTTCTGTTTTTTCAAGAACATTGATTTTCATTTGACACACCTCATCACTATAACGTTAGTTTATATAGATTATCGAACTGGGATATAAAAAACGCAAACGGCTCCAGCTATTTCCTTGGCAGGCTCACCGCTTTTGCGGGTCATGGCCTGCTTCCCCGGATTGGCCGCTGGGGGGGTATTTGCGGATGAAATTGTCAAGGTACAAAAAAGGCGCAAAAAGCCAATGCCTCGATTTAGAACATAAATTGCTATACTCCACCTAAGAAGTACTTTACGTTCTAAATCAAAGCATCGGCTTTAATTATCTATATTCAATTGCAGCGCGTATTCTATCAAACAACCGAAAAAGAGTCAACAGTCTTTGATAAAACCGCAAGATAGTTTGACATTCCTTAGGCAATATCTATCTGTTGCTTTTCATATCAGCGTAGACTTCTAGAGTCTACATGTTGTTATTTTATTTTGTCATCATAATTATTCTGTTCATGTAATTTTGTACTCTTTCAAGATCAGTGGCATGAAAGCCTGGTTCCCCATTAATTATAAGCACATAGTGCTGCCCAAACTCATATGAGGTTTCTGCTATTTGGAAAAGCATGCCCCCCGCTTTTTTCTCTTCAATCATGCGAATAATTTTTTCTTTCATGACAACGCTCCTCTCTATTAAAGTATTAATTTCATTAAGCCTATTGCTAATAAGGATTTTTTGCGACCACTTCGGTATCTGGCGCTATTCGATCATAAACCGTAAAGCCTCCTGCAGACCGTATTATTTGGAAACAATTGTATTCTTTAAGACACTGGTCTACAATTCTTGCGAGGGCTTCTTTTTCAAATATAGTCCAGTCCCTTTCATCCAGTGAGGTTCCAAAAAATGTATACTCACTAAAACCATATGTATCATCAATTACCAGCTTGCCAATTTTATAATTCGGGATAAAAAGTCTCCCGCTTTTGGGAATTAATACGGTAACCACCCCAGAGTTCACTGTAACTCTTGCAATGGATGAGATGTTCTGCGAAAGGAATTTCTTGAACGCCGGGTATTTTCTCCCATTCAAAATAATTGGAATAAGCGCAGCTATTCTTCGCTCGTCATCTTCTCTTTCCTTTTTCTCCCTGCGAAGAAGATCATCTTTTTCTTTTTCCTGCTTTCGCTTTAATGCGGCCGCTTTCTGGTTTTTACCGATCAGTTTTATTGCCAATGCAGAATGTGAGATAATTAGGAAAAGAATCAGAATCCCCCAGAACGAATAACTATATCCGCCTCCAAAAAAAGCAAATCTCACTATCACAGCAGCAAACAAACTCGCTATCCATGAATAAAAAAGCAAACCATCTTCAGAAACTGCAAAAATAATAGCCACTATTTCTATTGCCAGCCCAAAGACTATAACAACCCACATATTATCTCCCCACGAAGATCTATTCTATTGCCTTTTCTCCGCGCCAAACAGTTTAATGATCTTTCCTTCCCTTTGCAAGTCTTTTTCTTCGTATGTTTGGTATGCTTGGAATTGTATTTCTCGCTCATCAATTCCGAGCATATACGGAAGTCGCAATACTTTGTATTCAGCTTCAACTCTTAAGGCTCGTGCTAAGCGATCAACATTGTAGTGTGCCCACTTTGGATGTGGAATAGGATTAACAAAAGTCTGCATCAAAGTTTTCCATGGCGTGGATTCCTGGTGATTAAAAATCACATCCATGCCTCCGCCATTACTGACTTCAATAAGGATTTGTCGAGGTTTCTCAAGATAGTCAGTAATCGTACCTGTGCATATGAAATGGCGCTCGCGGTTTTTATCAATCCGAGCTTCGTTTACAATAAGATTTGCAACCAGATTGCCCTCAAAATGCAAATCAAACTCTTTTCCCTCCGGTGAAGGATCTTTTAGCAGTTTGCCGATGTCTATACAGCGGCTTGCTAAAATCATATCTGTCGATTTGCCATTAATCCGCCACCAGAGAGCAGGAAGTTCTCTTTCGTTTTCATCCCCAATAGGATCAAATTCGCTTAAGGGGATTTTGCACACATCAATATATTTGTAAAGCAGCTCAACTGAGTTTTGCAAATTGCCATGTTGCTCAATATAGTAGCATCCACGGCTGCACTGTTATTCTTCCTGTTCTTTTCCATTCAGCCCATGAGTTTTTAAAGTCAGAATTATTTTGTAATGCTTTCCTTTTTATAGTAATATCACGCAAAACAGGAAGAGACAAATTATCTGGGTTCACTGTACTAATATAGGCACCATAATACGTTGCAATCAAAAACTCATCTTCTGAGATCAGTCCTCTTCTATACTCCTTTCCAAGAGATGAGAATAAAGTCTTTATGCAATTTATCGTTTTTTCTGGAGGAGCATATATATGATCATCTAATAGCTCCTTAAGGTTTCGATAATTCGCCATATCAATTACCCGGTATCCTTTCTTCTAGCCAATGAACGATCGAACAGTCAATTCTATATTGACTATATGGTGCTGTTCCTAATTTGCTTTGTATACTTCAACAACTCCAGGAATGCTATCATATGCTTCTTTCGTGTCATTATAATATGAATCAACATGAATACTATATGTTTTTCCCTCTTCAAGGATGTCAGCCACACCGGGTTCGAGGTCTATCTCTACCATGATACTACGTGGTGCAATCTCTTCCGCTTTAGCCATGAGTACATCTTTCCCATCAACTGACACATAAATATATGAATCAATTGATCTCCATTCCGAGAAGAGGCCAGAGATGTAGGCAATAAGCTCTTCCTGCTTAATGTCCGCACGCATTGAATAATTGGAGGCTCGGTATTCTTCTTCGTCCAGAACAACTTCTCGCTCTTTGGGCGCTGGGGAACTGATAGCATCATAACTGTCACTGATAGAATCGTAAAGACGGAACTCGAGGTTTTCTATCCTTTCTCTAAGTTTTCCGCTGTCCAAATCAAAGACAAGAATACGCCCCGGATAGATTCCGGCCACGAAATAGTTGTATGGATCGCCGTTGATCGTCGAACTTTCCGTTCCAATCTCACCGGCAGGAATGGTCTCTTTAGCAACATCATAATATCCATCAAGAAGTACTTCGATTCTGATCTCGACGGGTACGCTGCCATTTTGATTGCTAAAGTAGTATTCAACCACATTACTGTCTCGATAAGCAATGATCTGGTTCTCATTTTTCCGCATGGTGCTGTGCTGGTTTTCGTGATAGTAGCACTGCTTTACAACGACAGCTATTACTGCTACGAAACTCAAAATGGTCAAAAAAACCTTAAATCCTTTATTCATTACATTGCTCCGAAATCTACACCTATTGCATAAACACGTTTTCAACGTATTTCCTTTTTCTGTTGTTTATACCCGGGCATGGTTACCAAATAACCATGCCCGGTGCCTGTACTCATTTAAGCTTGAGGAACAAGCGGATGTGACGATGATGTCCACTTCCTCTGGGGCGACCGCATCTTGAGCAGTGAGATCTCTCCATCAGATTAGGATGACCGCAGTAAGAGCATGTCCATGTCATTTTTACTTTTCTCCTTTCCAGTCGCATTGTGTGCGGCTTTTACTCCTATAAACGCTTCGCATTGATCATTATCGTACGGTTAAACAGGTTTTTCTATTTTTTTAGCAAGACATACATTCTTGCTAAAAAAGAGAAAAACAATGAGCACATCAGCATCCACGAAAAAAGATCAAACACCCTAACTGCTTTTTCCCTCCATTCGTGACGATCCAGATAATCATTTGTCAGCTTTTCAAACTCGTTAAGGTTCTGGAGTATTAAGCCAACACATTCTATATTAACGAAAGAAGTGCTTAAAGCACTTTCAGACACTCTTTCATACAAAGAGAATCCGATACTTGGAAATAATGACACAAGAACCGACAGGAAAAAACTGATAAGGGCGGGTATAAGTACCAATAAAACTCCGATCGTTCCCTGCTTACTTAGCTTGAACTCTTCATCCACTATCCCAGCGATAGTATTTGTTGAGCAAAACAATAACAAGGTAAGAGCAAGTGCAATGTCGGAATGGAAAAAAAGCAATCCATCCCCACAATGAGCAACAAACCATTCGTACCAAGCTGGGACAACAAAGATATTCATCAAAAGAACTGCAACAGAAATATTTATTGCCCAAGAAGCAAGTATTCTTATTTTCTTTTTTCTTGCCTGTTTTCGTTCTTTGAACTCATTTTTAAGAGCGATGTACTCGGAATTGATATGTAATAGACTCCAGTAATCCTTTGATACTAGTTCTGTCTGGTCGTCTGTTAGGGATTTATACAACGATAGAGCATCGTCGATTCTTTTCCCAAAATCCTTAGTGTATTGAACGGCTCCCATACCGACAATATCTCTTACCATACGGGAGAAATCTCCTGCGGCCGACCGATCCTGTCTAATTGCCTCGGCTTCAGCTTCCCGCTTCCGGCGTGCCTCGGCTTCGGCCTCCCGTTTCCGGCGTGCCTCAGCTTCGGCCTCCCGTTTCCGGCGCGCCTCGGCTTCGGCCTCCCGCTTCCGGCGCGCCTCGGCTTCGGCCTCCCGCTTCCGGCGCATTTGTTCTTCCAGATCCTGGCGCGCTTGCTCTTCCAACCTTTTCTTCAGTTTCTCCTCTTCGGAGTGTACGAAGGATTGAAGCGGAAGAAGTGTTTTTTCAGGCTGGCTGCCGACCACAATAATATCATCATATCTGAAGAGAAAGCCACAGCTGTAGCACTTCAACTCATGCAGAGCTATCTGCCCATCCAAGCTCTGTCCACAATTCGGGCAGTTCATTCCAATACCTCCTCCTGCTGAGAAGCAACGTTTATCATTTTTCAATCATAACCGTATATTTTCCGGGCTTAATCCCTTCAAATATGACGTAACTGATAGAATCGTCATATTGTTGCAGCTCAATCATTACCGGCTCGGCTTCGTCATCATCGGGAACTAAAACAACCCTTTTTCCCTCCGAATATACATTGGAATCGAAATACAGGGACAGTGTACCGTCCAATCCGATGGTAACACGATTCTTGTTCTTGTCTACCAGACTTGAGCGTATAACACTTTTCACATTTTCACCTTTACCGGTTGAAGAATTCATCACGGTCACAAGCCGTGGGTTGGAAAACCCTTGATTACTGGTTTGAACCAGCTCTTTCATGCTTTTAATGTTGAAAGTTATCCACGCTTTAAAACGCGAGCATTCGTTCACTAATTGCTCGACTGTACTACTCGCCGATTCTGTCAAAAAGAAGCGCAGCAGTTTTATCAGCAGTTTTTCGCTGCTTGTTTCGAGCGAAACATATTGTTCTGCATGATCACGCAGACGTGTCATGGCGAGATACGTTTGATAGCATTCCGGGCACTCCATTACTTTATGATTGATTGTAGCTGCTTTCTTCAGAAACGAACTGTCTCTACCGTTAGAAAAAACATATTCTGCTAACTCCAGAAAATCAATGTGAGTATGCGTGTTATTCACATCGTCAACAATACGATTATCCATCTCTTTGATGCTCCTTAATCTTCTTGGCGATCCAGTTGCTGCTATCCGTAATACCTCGCGGTGATAAGTCAAAGTAGTCTTCTGGCCGAAGATCAACCTTATCTTGTAAAGGCTTGATTACCCATGAAGGTATTTCACATTGTAAGGCTTCGCTCAAATCAAACACCATTTTCTTCGCCATTACTCTCAATGTGCAGCCCTTAAAGGTTTCGTATATGTTTAGAGGAGATCCGTTAGTCCTTGTGAGCCTTCCAAGCAAATTATTATAAACAAAAGCCATTAGTTTTTCAGGGCTTGTACGGATACTGAAAGCAAGTGAGAGTGTTTCAAATAAAGTTTCTCTTAATTCGATTTTCTTCTCAATACTCGTTTCGTCTACTTGGCCAAATGAGTCTTCATACTCCAAAGCATTTTTTTCCAAGTAACGAGTCATTTTCCGAAAGTAATCATTTCTTGCATTTATTACCACGGTTTTCAGCCATGAATTTCTTTCCGCCTCAGTTTTCTGAGCAGAATCATTATAAAATCTCGGGAGATAAATAATCACTTTAGAAACGACTTCCTGTTTCAGATCCTCTCTGTCATGATATCGAACATCTTGGCAGTATTTATTTATAAGAATACCTACATCCTCATATAAGATAACGCACAAGGGATCATATGCGTTTTCTTCTGATCGAAGAAGAATTCTTTCGATCAAAGAAAACGTTTCCTCATTGCCAAAAGTCATCTCCGTTACCTCTATCTATAAAACGAAATAAATAATTACTTATCGAACATTTCTTTCTTGTCGGAGGATCCTAAATATTGAGGAAAAATGCTTACTGTTATTGCGTGGACAGCGGGATTTTGTTGTACATCCTCCATGCCGGCTGTGTTGATGGGCTCAATGAGAAAGCAGAAGTATATATACACGATTTCATTTAATAAACTCATTTATTATTCTTTGCTCTTCCTTAACAATTTCTCTATACTCTGGAACATGGGTTTCTAACCATTCTGCTGCGGATCCAGAAATAGAATCAAATTCTCTCAGTTCGTCTGATGAAAGTCTTTTTGAAATTCTTTCTTCAATTCTAAAGTTCAATTCCTCTTGGTAGGTTCCGGTAAATCAATTGCAGAAAGGGCCCTTGATGCAGATTCGTATCCCTGCGCTTCAGCCTTTACATACCACTTAATTGCCTCTTTAACACTTTTGTTGACTCCAAGGCCTTTTTCAAACAACCGTCCGAGGTGATATTGGGCAGCGTCATTTCCCTGCTCGGCCGAGAGTAGAAACCACCGTGCGGCCTCTTCGTAATTCTGTTCTACACCTCTGCCATCATTATACATATATCCAAGACGCAATTGGGCAGTTTCATCTCCCTGCTCGGCCGAGAGTCGATACCATCTTGCGGCCTTTTTGAAATCCTGTTCTCCAGTGCAAGCTTCATACCTTAATCCAAGAGTCAATTGGTAATATGCGTCTCCCTGCTCAGCCCAGAGTCGACATTGGGCAGTTTTATCTCCCTGCTCGGCCGAGAGTCGATACCACCTTATGGCCTCCTTGTAATCCTGTTCTACTCCTTTGCCATCTTCATACATGGACCCGAGAAGCCGTTGGGCAGTTTCATTTCCCTGCTCGGCCGAGAGCCGATACCACCTTACGGCCTCCTTGTAATCCTGTTCTACTCCTACGCCCATTTTATACATATATCCGAGAAGGCATTGGGCAGATGCGTCTCCCCGCTCGGCCTCGAGTCGATACCCCCTTACAAGCTCTCGGTCATTTTTGTCTATAAGTTTGCCGTCGTAAAATCCCGCTTTTCCTATCTTAGAAAGAATAAATGATTTAATAATATGAGATTTTAGGGGCGACAGGGTCCTGACATTTCCAAATGAAACAATTATGTCTGCACTCACGCAAAAACCACAAGCGCAACGCATGTCGTTCAGCGTTCGTCCGCATTTTGGGCAATTCATATTGTTTCCTCCCATTCAATCTCTAGTAACACAACAAGCGTTTTATTGCAGGCTGTCCGAAACGTTTTTCCAAGACTCAATTGTTTTGCGATCGGGAATACCAATAAAAAACGCCTCGCCCTCAGCCAGTTCGATCTGTACGTTACGCTCTTTCCCCTCATAGATGCTCTTGTAGGGCAGATATCTATCTGTAATAAAGTTTACTGTCTGATTGCTGGAGCCTTTTAGGCTGGCTCCATCGTTTAATTCATCAATGTACTCTCCGTCGATAATCAGATCCGCTAATTCGGAGATAATTTCGTCAACCAAAGGGTTTTCCATTTTGCGTAGCTGCGCGATCGTGTTTCCGGTATATATTATTACACCAAGATCTGTCCGGCGCCGGATTTCAGAAATAAGTCTGTGGAGAGCAGGTACCTGTAAAAAAGGCTCGCCGCCGCTAATGGTAACACCTTCTACATCCTTTGTCGCGCAGACAGCTTCGATCAACGCATCCAAATCAACCAACCTGCCACCGTTCAGAGGTCTGGACTTCGGTGACATGCACCCCTTACAGCGTCTGTTGCAGCCCTGAAACCAGATAGCGATTCTTGTTCCAGGCCCAAGCGCTGTCGTATGCATGAAAATATTATGCAATCTGACACTGCTCATCTTTTGACTCCACTAATTGAACTCAACCGCTGGCTGAACTGATGAGATACACCCTTAGCGTAATCAATGTTGAGAATAATCTCCGAAATCTGCTCACCAAGGAATTCTCGCAGTCCGGATATTTTACACACTTCCAGCATGTATTTCTCAAATTCCTTCTCGACCTTACGGATATCATCTGAAAGAACTTGTTTCCCTGTACGCACGGAATCAGCAAGCGCCAACGATCTATTGTTGACAAGCTTTACGCTCTCAATCAGTGAGTAGTTTGAAAAGAATAGTACAATATCTTTGGGCTGCATGGTCAAAACTGATGCGAGGTTGTTTTGAATAACACGCTGGATGACATTTTCGCTGAACCTTGAATCCAAGTCATAAAAACCGTTGTAATGGGTATAGGCTACAATCCCGCCGTTAAGCGCATCAAGATCATAATTACTCCCACGTATTACGGGAATCACACTAGAACGAACATATTCTTCAATATTCATATCGGCTTCCCCCCGTTATTCCGGCTTTTCTTCATGAGTGGCCCACATCTCTGACTCTTTGCAGGAAAGCATGATTGCGTTCTGTATAGTCAATTCTCGTCGGGCATTTCTGATCTGCTCTTCATCAGTCCCAAATTCGAGCACGTCTACATTTTTTGTGTAGCGATCCCAGGCTGTTTCATCATCATAGCACAGCCGATTGACCTCTTTTTTCAGCTGCTCAGTATTTCCGCCAAAATACGCATCACGAATTCTTTCAGGCCCAACGGCATCTTGAAGCTCTGATGCTGCCTTTTGTGCCTCAGGATAAGCCGAAACCGCCTCTATGGACGTGAACTCTCCCCGCCTTTGCAGTTCTCTGACAGCGTAGAGCTCGGTAATTCCTTCGTTCAGAGCATGGTTTTTATCTTCCTGCAGTCCGTCCTCATTAAAGATTGCCTCTCGAATTCCGGATCGGTACATACAGCTACCTATCTTTGAATCATCGATCTCTTTATAAGATGTAAGGTGCATGGCCTCATGCGTCACGACATGGGAAACCGTTTCAGCAGAACCGGATTTTATATAGACCTGTCCTTCCGCATCATAATGGCCAAGTACATTCGGATCAGATTCCGGAAAGCATTGGCAATAAGCTTCCGGGGTCATGACGGTCGGTTTAATATGTTCGCTTTCCTCCCTTATCCGTGTTTCTTGATCTTCGGGAATGTGGTCTTTGAATTCGGCGGTAATGTTTTTTATTGTTTCATCATAGGACTTTGCAGAGATCTCCGAAGAAGATAGTTCCTTTCTCACAGAAATCTCCTTCGGCCAGAAGCTGATTTCAGCTTTCGGCAGCTCGTTGTTTTCACATCCTTCATCGCAGGGCGTTTCTTTCAGCCAATGAGAACCGAGCATACTAAGCCTCCTATCGTATCTGCAAATACCTTTGGATGATTCGTCTCTTTTCTCGTTCTCCGCAGCTCAAACTGTTCTCTGAAAGCAGATATCCGAGAAGACAAAGTTCTTGTTCCTGTGGCCACTTGATAAATGTAGCGACAGAATGCAATGTTTTGGCCAGTCCAACCGGGTTGTACCGATTCTGAAACACCTGTTGTGCGTAGAGAGACATTCTGGGAAGGGCCTTGATCTCTTCCGTATTGAATCGAGAACAATGCTTTTTTTCATCACAGAACAGACATGCGATGTTTCCTGTTGCAGAAACACGAAATCGGTTGATCCGCACTCTGTTTACATTTCTTGCTCCTCTGATGGTTACGATCGCCTCACCAGTTTGGAGAGAGGGGAACGCTCTTTTTTGGTAGTCCGTCAGATTAAGTGCAAAAGCAACCTTCTCCATGTCTTCACTGCTAACGATACCATGAATGATCTTTACTTTTGTGTTTGAGATCGCCATATCATTGATCTGTGAGGGGCCTTGATCTGCGATTATGATCCCTGTGCCATAGCCTCGAATCTGAGAAAGCATATTACTGAAATACTGGCTTGCTTTTTCACGAGAATCTTTATGCTTTTCACTTGTGGTACTCGCGAAAATGTTATGTGCCTCTTCGAGTACGACTACGTTCTTCAGGCGTCTGGATGAATCGCCTTGCCGCAAATACTGATCGACTTTTATCATCAGAAGCATTGCGATAAACGGCTTCGTTTCCAATGAAAGGTCGTCAAGCTCTACCAGTACCGTTCCAGAACACAAATCTTTTCCCGCAATCACACGGGAAGCGTTAACCGACTCTCCTATCATCCCGGTATTCAGTGAAGACAGTCTATTCACAAGAGACCCATAGATATTGTTGCGCACCTCGTCACCATACGGGAGATGTGTTTTGCAATAATCAGGAAGAAAAACCAGCAGGTCATTAATTGCTGGAAATGGTTTATCCGCACAGAACGATACATCGCTGGTTTTCCAGTCAAATTGTTCGTAAGCGTATTTTAAAAGCCCATCCAGCGCAAGCCTTGTCGGTTCTTCCATCTCAAAAGCCCCGGAAAAAGCGTAGAGCAAGCTGTCGATATGGTTCCCTATAATAACGCCTTCCTCCGGGATCAAGGGATTGATCCTAAGGAGCTCCGCGTCCTGTCCATACGAGAAAATCCGCATATCTTGAAAATCGCTGGCTAAATGCCAGTAATCTTTTTTGGATGGTTCAATAATCAAGACAGGTATTCCGGAAGAATGAATCCCCCGGATTAGATTAAAAACAGTATTTGTCTTTCCTGTACCTGTTGCGCCGGTAACAAGCACGTGCTCCGTGAGATCTTGCAGTGAAATCGTGTATTTAGAGCCGCTGTCCGTTACTTTGCCCAGTTCTATTTCTCCATGCTGGTTAGAATGATTCACATCAAATAGATGGAGACTGCGTTCCGTTTTTGAAAGCTCAATAACATCAATGCCGTTTACTTGTGTAGTTGGCAACTGCAGTATACTTGCAAGATGTGATCTGGAAACATAAGAGATGAGTGATGGTTTCCGGAGAATATCGTTGTATTGGAACTCGTGTTTTCCAAAAAGGGCTGTTGGGATAGACAGGCGGCCATGTCGCAGAGGATTGTCGGTCGTATAGAATACTCTTGCTTTATCAAAGCTGTCATTAGAGCCGTTCAGAATTCCGGCAATCGCATTTCCGACAGCCGAGAGCGATCCTTTATTTTCGCAAGAAAACCAAATGCAGGTTTTCCAAAAGTCTTCTCCGGAGTTCAGATAATAATCGGTCATTTCCTTAAGGTGCGCATCCAACTCCGGGATAAAACGATAATTGCGCTGATTGATTTTGCGAACATGAGAAGTGTAGGTCATGTCGTTATTCAGTAGCGTATTGGTTCTTTGATGAAGTGCATCCAAGGCGTCCACATAAGACGACACTTCTTCTGGAGCCATAGGAACCGCCAGAATACCAACGATCCCGTCCCTGCCGGTAAGCGCCTGCAACACCATGTTTGAGATAATACCGGTGCAATGTACATCACCACTGATAACGCCGGTATAAGACGAAAGGCGCCTTACTTCTGTTGCAGGCAAAAAGCCTGTTTTGAAAGCGATATCCGGGACTATTCCCGACATCAAGCGAGTCACGCTCTCCGCCGGCAGCCCTTCCACTGCAATATAAATAGAAAACTCACCGTCATTGGAAACAATAAAAAAGCCAACCGCTGCGTCATTCCGCGCGCAAAATCCAAGATTGGCCGACATGGCTGCCTGGATCGTTTCCAGATCCCTTTGTGCATCTTCTGATCTTCTGTACCGGAGGATGCGCACAAATTGCATCGGTTCTATTTCGATTCCTTCATGTCCGCAATCCAAAAGGCGGTTTTCAAATGCGTTCATGTAGCTGCCGGAAAGGAACTCGTAAATCTCTTCCGCATGATCAACGATGCCGTTGTAGAGTCCCGTGTTAAAGTTTGGCATATAAATCCCTCCCCGCCCAATACCACATTTTTCCCGTTGTTAGTCTTCTGTTGATTCTACAGAAAGAATGCCGATTATTTCTGAATCGCCTTCATGTATATCAAACCGCATCCCGGGTATTACTGCTATTGGGGCATCAAATTCTACATGAACAGTCGCCGTGTTACCAGGCAACAGCATTACATCATTTGGCGGATTTTCACCGGTTAATGTCAGTTGCGAATGCAATTCATTTCTGTCAATGGTTATTATTCCGCGGACATCCTTACCGTTGTTGCGAAGATACGGTTTATAATAATTGAACATTGGCCGACCATTGCCGCCTTCGTTTTTCCTCTTCAGATGCAGAGATCCTTTAATTCTCTTATGTATAATATCAGCACCTGGATTAACTAATCCTTGGGCACCGATAATATCTGCTTTCTTTACTCCTCTGAGAAAGACGCCAACAGCATCTCCTTTTTCAGCAAAGTCAAGTACTTTATGGAACATTTCAATGCTGGTAGCGGTAGTCATCAGTCGCTCACCAGAACTAAGGATTATTTCGACCTTATCCCCGGCTTTTATTGTTCCGAGTAGCACTATACCTACAACAACCGTTCCGCGTCCAGTTATAACAAAGACATCTTCAATGGGCATGAAAAAGCTGACTGCTTTAGTATATCCTGCAGTTTTCTTTGGACTTTCGTCGGTTGTTGCAGATACTTCTCGGATCATATCAATGTATCCGTCAATCATTTGATTGACCTTGTACATTGGCCACGTGGATTCTGCCTTTTTATCTAAAAACGATATGGCGTTGTAAAAATCTCTCCTTGCAGCTTCATCTGGATTGTCGGTTTGGTCTCCAAACCAATCAATAATTGCGAGAGCAACATCTGTTTCACCGGCATCGTAATTTGGTTCGCTGGCAATTCTGTAGGATTTAGATACTGTCTTATCTTTATTTGTGCCTATCCTTTCGCCCATTGTGAGAGCAACGGGAACAAAAGAAATAATGTCTGAATTTCTGATGTCAAAAGAGCAATATGAGCAGATCGATTTGCTGATTGGTTTCCCGCAGTATGGACAAAGAGTATTCTTCATTACCACTTCTCCCTCTTATAGATGTGTATAGAGATATACTATCGCCTGCGAAAGAAAAGCCAGTACACAAACAGCAACCCAATGATAGGTGCCAAAACCGTAAGCAGTTTTCCTGCGAGGTTTAAAGTTCCGCCCACAAGGGCGCCAAGAAGTACCCAAAGGCCTCCCGAAGTAAAAAACGAAACGATAGAAGACACCAATAGAACGACACACAGAATTGATAATATCGTAAATATCCTAACAGCTGCCGCTGAGACTTGTCCATGCGGTTTTACGGTGGTTTCAATATCATTGATTACTATGTTTTTGATAACAAGCCTGTTGCTTTTCCTGATTGCAGTTATATTCACATCATCGCCTATGTCCAGTTCTCCCAACTCGCCATAATAAACCAGACTACGCAACCGGTCGGGAAGTCGAGAAGAACTGATTTCCTCGATCCGAAGGATCGTTTCGTGTACCGGATTACCGAATTGATACGGCTGTCCGCCAAATACCGCATTGGCCCACTTTAACGCTCTTGGCATAAAGCGTGAAGTGGGCGTTATGCTGTCGACAATTCCGCGATACACAATTCTGCCGCCCATTCGCCGTTCAAACTCGGGTTCTTCATTCTGCCGGCTTTCCTGTCGTGGTGCAGGCCTTATGGGTGCTTCATCCTGCGCATCATTACCCGGTCGCCTGCGGCTATTTCTAATATACGGAACCAGAACAGAATTGCAGTGCGGGCAATAGGTTTCCGCATCATCATATAATTCCAGTCCTTTGCATGTCGGGCATTGTTTCATACTGCTTCCTCAAAAATAAGATTTTAGATTTGATTCGCTGTACAAGGATTACTAAGCGTGTAAATCAAGATCTACCACAGCCCAGACGTGTCTATCCTGAGGAGGCGGTACTTCGTCTTCGTTATCACACAAAGCTCCAAGCATCACGTTCAATCGTAGATTCTTATCAATCTCAAGGCTCATGCTCCAAGGTTCAGATGACTGAACGGGCGTGAGCTTTACGATAGCTGTTTTGGGCGAACCTGCAAAACTGTAGTTGATCTCAATGGTTTGCTCCATACCGATACCCACTTGATGGATTTTCTGTTTGGAATAAACCGTATTGCAGTAATAATCCTTACCGCTGAGCTTAGGATCAAATAATTCAATAGTTTCTATCGCATCAAATGAGCCGTTTTTTCCGTTCCACACATATTTATGGGCTTGGATAGAGATAGCTTTTATTCTTTCCAAGATGGTATCGCGGTATTTGTCGGCAATTATCAAGACACGCTCCTCGTCCTCGCCGAGAGTCTCAATGTTCTCAAATCCGCAAATAGGGCATACTGACTCGGTCACAAACTCATCGAACGAAGCATGACAGCATTTACATTTCATTTTAATTCCTCCGCAATCACTCATTGTTGGGCTTCAAGGCAGAAAGTAAAGAATGATAAGCTTCGGTATAGGAATCAATACAAGCTCCGATTCCTGTCTGCATATCATCAAACCACTTCTTGATATCATCGAAGTTTTGATTCGCGGGATTGTTAATTTTGAATTCACCAGTTTCCTTGAGTATCTCAGGGAGCTCTTGTCTTTGGCAGATTACAGACCACGCATTTTGAATTGTCGTCAGTTGATTGCGAGCCTCGGCCATTTGCCCAAGGCGTTTATTTTGCTCCTCAATAAAAACGTCTTTCCAATTGAGATAATCCGATAATTCCTGTGTTAGTTTTTTATCTTCTGTTTCCAAGCGCTCCTTTTCAGCCAAGTTTCTATTTTGTACATCGCTCTTTTCGGCAATGCGTTTTTTAAGCTCCTCTATTTCACCGCCTATTATTTCAATACTAGACTTCACAGCATCAAATCTCTCTTGCTTTTCTTTCTTTTCTTGAATGAGCTTTGTTTCCTTCTTTTGCAACTCTTCGATTGATATAGAGTCCAGTCTTGAAATCTCGTCCTCAAGACCTTGAATTGATTCACTTAACCTTGTTGCTGTTTCTTTGAGTTCCCTTAACTCAGACAATTTTGCTTCTAATTCTTTTTCTGCTTTACTGAGCTCTTCGATTTTTGGGACGAGCGGTGCAAGCTCCTTATCAGCCGCTTGAATTCTAGCGACAGCTGTATCATAGCTTTTTCTTCTTCGTTCGCTCATACCATTAAGGCTGGAAGCGTTTTTTTCATAAGAGAGCATCGCAGTATTGATAGTTTTAAGAAGCGCTGTCACATAAATATCTTCATGTTTCACACCAAATGTATCAATGCTTCCATTACCTCGCAGGGCATATATATCAGACAACAACAGGGAGATTGACTCAAAAATATCATCGGCGCCAACGACATCCATCGATTCCAACGCTCTAAGTTTTCTGTTCAATCCTTCAAATCTTACCGCGTTCTCCATAGTCACACCTCCTCGGTTTCATACGGCAATCCACCAAGCAAATCATTGATATTTGTGAGCCGTCTTATCGTTTCTTTGGGTCTGTAGTTATTGTCAAGCGAGCTGAGATCGTAGATGTGAAGAGATAAAATGTAATTTCGATCCAGTGAAAAACCCATTTTAATAACCTTGTCTCCAGGAAGAAGCAAATCTTCAGATGGACTGCCAGTAAAACTATGCTTTCCAACCGTTTTCCTAATAAACGGAATGCCGTCGGTTCCAAACTTTACTTCTATTGAAATTGGCTTTCCGTCCGAATCAAATACAATTCCATGCTCATCAGTCTTGACTTTTCTAACCATGTATGGTTTATCAAACTCCAGCTCATCATATTCGCTGAACACAATGAAGGGCTGTGTATCATCAGCGACCTTTTTACCGTTTACTTTTTTAAACGGAAGTATATAAAGCGAATATGGCGCTTGGTTTTCGAACGATACTACGCCATTTGCCAAGAGTGCTGCTCCGTAGGCAACTGCTTTCTCCCTCTCGCTTCCATCTGCAAGATACATATCAAAGTCTAAATATCGATGATCATCATATGTGCCCCCACGTTTTAGGCCTTCAGTTTCCTGAACCTGTTTTTGCGTAAGGAAAAAATTGCAGAATCCACCTACAAGTGCGATCTTGAAATCATCGCTTTGCTCGTTTTTATAATCTATGCCCTTTTCTTCGAGTTTGGCTTTTACTTCTGCAAGTTTTTCCGCAAAAACTTTAGAGATGTCGTCCGCATAATACGCATCTGAAAGCATCTTGTATGTAACGGAAACAGTCTGATCGTTATACCTTATTTTCCAAAATTCATCAGATAGTATTTCCGGATCACCTTCGGCATCTTCAAAATAAGCTTTTATATCCTTCGTTGTAAGAAAAAGACGTCTTTCAATTGTGTGAATGCACTCGTAATAGGAGTTGTTAATCGTAATGTCTGCAATCCCGGCTTCAGCAAGGGCGTTGTTTACAACATGTCCCAAGAATGCAAGGCCAGCGTTTCCAATTACTTTTTGCTCGTTTTCCCCTGCTCCAGTTTTGAAGATGATAGAGATATCCGGTTTGCCCGCTTTGCTTTTGACACTGCAAACAGCAATATCAAGTGTACCACCGCCATAGTCAATCAAAAGAATATTGCCCGAAAAGTCTTTACCAGTTTGACATTTGTAATTATATACAAAGTACGCACAGGCAAGCTTTGGCTCGCTTTCTAACTGTACTTTACCGGGGCCGACTATCCTGCTGGCTATTTCTTCGAGTTTGCTTCTGCTATTAATACTGGTATTGAACCATACCTCCGGTACTCCAATAACAAGATGATCGATTTCTTTCCCGCCTGTGCATCGTTCCTTATATGAGTCAATTAATGATCTCAAATAATACTCTGTAATCTCAGCGGGCTCTTCGACACTACTAAACCCATATTCTTTTAGGCGTTCCATGCCTTTATCGTTGTTTTCTTCTGACAAAAGCATTTTAAACCCTTTATAGACATGGTAAACGCCTTGAGAGACATTGTCTCGTGCCAACAATCCGTAACTTCTTTTGCCCCGAGGTGATTCTGCTACTATGGAATCAATTGTTGTGGTATTCCCTCCTTCGCCTAGATTAACGGCCTCAGCTTTTCCGTCTTTAATCCTTGCGATCACAGAATAAGTCGTTCCAAAATCGAGCCCAATGCATTCGCCCACGTCTTATGCCTCCTCAAATAATCCTATCGCCTTTTTCGCGGCGTACAACCACTTGTTACGTGCTTGTCCTTCGTGATCAATGGCGCTGTGAATAAAGGTCTTACTGTTTGCAGTTAAAGTATCACCCTCAGATGGGTAATCCAATTCTATTCCGTTAATCGCTAATACTGTTGCAACATTGCGATATAAATTGCGGCACTTTGCTGCATCTTCTTTTTCTGATCCTCTGTCGAAAACTTCCAATTTGCTCCGTACTTTACCCGGGGCAGTGAGATTCTTGCTTCTTTCCGGATAACAAGCTATCGTAATCTGAAATCCATCCTGACGGGAAATAGTCATATATACTGGTTCCCGAAGGTCTTCCTCGTTAACATGTGTTTCTATGGGAGTCCAGTTGTTGCTCGGCTCGTTTTCTGCGAGGATCTCATATATTTGTATTGTGCGTTCACAGCACTCATAATGAATCTGCCGTTCGTTTTCCTCGATTTGTTCGCAAATGGTCAGCTGATCGTTGAAGACCTCCAAATCATGATGGATCTTCGTCAACCCCTCTGCGTCATGAGCTTCATCACAGACAGCAAATTGAGTATTTGCAGCAGAAATCCGCTGTTTGAGTTCAGCATACAATTCGCGTGCCCAGTAAGCAATACCATGGTCATCCTCAAATTCGGCACTCTCTCCGATATTCAGTACCGTTTTCTTTGGCTTTTCTGCATCGTTCACTCTGTTCAGAAGATTGGACAGAGTTTTTTTCGTTTCTGCTTCTACGTTGATAAAGGTAGTGTGATAAAACTCAAGAAGACCAAGCATGTTGACTGCTCCCGGAAGCAAGGACTGAGCAAGACCGATAGCAGCTTCAAAGCGTTTTGCTTCTATGTCTTCAAGTACAGAACCCAAGCCACTTCTCAGAGCATAATATCCAGGTTGCAACTGTTCCGGATAGAGCACCTCATATTTATCGGGAAACCGCTCACCTATCTTTCTAACGATCTCTCCGAACTGATCATAGTAGTACAGCGCCTGTTTTCGGTCTTCCTGCAGTTGTCTGGCAAGGCTGTCAAGCTGTTCTTTAACTTTCTTTTCAAGAGAACCGATTTCCTTGTTCAAACTATCAAGATCGCGCTTATTATTCTCTGCAAGACGCCTAATCTCTGCAAGAGACCTCTTATTCTCTAAAGCCTGTCTTCCCAGTTGGCGGCCAAACTCTTCACGGAGAGATTCCAATTCTTCCTGAATATCTCTGCTGGCTGAATCGAATTTCTTCTGCATTTCCCGCAAGTCTTCTTTGGACAATCCGCCTCTCTCTCGGGATAATTGCTCTAACTTTCGTTTCTCTATCAGCAATTGTCTATCCGCGTTCAGCATCTTTGTGTTAGATAAATCTGCTTGGATCTTCATAGAATTGTACTGATCCCGATAGATGACCGCCAATTAGGTTCACCTCCTTAGCTGCAGCAAAACCCTACATCCCAAAACTCTTTCTGCGGCGCTGCTCATTCAATACCGTAGCTTTAGGAAGCGTATTTTCAATAAAAGAATTTCCGTTTGGATTGTTTTGACAGTCGTGGAGCTGTTGTGTTTGCTCAATATGTATTCCTTGCTGTGGTAGCGTTGCTTGGATGTTCTTTTTTACAATTTCTGCGTGAGATTCTTCCTCAGCAAACGCTTCAAGAAAGATCGTCGGTTTTTCAGCAGAGGCCCCCGGTGAAACGACAATCGATATGCTGTTACCAGCAGCATCTTTATAAGTCATTTTATACGGTTTTCGGTCATCGTCTTCATCAAAACCGTATTCACCAAGCTCCCAATTGTTGTCGCTAAGTGAATCAAAAAGCCGGGCAGCAGTTTCCTGCGCTTTGCAGCTTCCCAGCAACTCAGCTCTCGCTGCAGCATCACAGCGGTCAAGACGTTTACCTAAATCCTCAAATGTCTTCTTGAGAGTTTCTATTTGAGCAACAGAAACACGTTTTTCTTTTGCGTCCTGAAGCTGTTTATTCGCTGCTTCAAATGCGGCCCTTAACTGCTCAAATCGCCCCTCCGACCAGTGGTTTATATCGTAGTCATACTCATACTTCTCTCCGTCAATTTCAAATTCGATCCCACCGTCCATACTTGAATCGAATTGATCGAAGCGTGCCTTCAACTCATTTGCAAGCTCACTCGCTGCCGCGACTTCGCCGCCGTATTTCTCATTTGAAATGATAAGGCGAGTCAAGAGAGCGGAAGCTTTCAGAAGTCCGTGTTGTGTGTTTATAAGAGACGACTGAAATCGACCGGCAGCAATATTGGCCCTTGCGCTACTGATGATCTCTTTGACTTCCATATAGCCACGCGGGTCAAAAGCTTCGGGATGAAGAGTTTTGATCTGCTCATACAAAGAAGAGATATTCTGCAAATATACTTTGGCACTCTGCGCAAGTTCTTTCTCTTGTTTTACGAGTGCATCCATAACTGTTGCAAAACCTTGAGAGATTTTTGAAACTCGATTTGATGCGATGACTGTGTCGGCTGCCGTAGCCTTAATATCGTTCTTTAATGCGGAGATTTCGCTTTCAGTAGTTATTGCCTGCTGACGCAGGGACTCCCTTGATTCAATAAAAAGGCCATTGACAGCTTTATTGAAACCACCTTGAAGGAGAGCAATCGCGCTATTGACAGTCTTTTCTGACTGGGCTCGTAGTTCTTTTAGTTCTTCTTCGCGCTTATGTATTTCTTCCCGCAGGCGATTAGCTTCTTCATTTTTTCTGGCAACATAAATTTCAGTATCACATACCTTTCTTTGAATCTCCATCCATTCATTATCATCAATGGTAATTGTTGAAACATAGCTGCTCATATCAAAGCCTCCTCATCAATTATTGCGGGACCTACATTCTTTGCAAAGCGCCGGAATATGTGTCCAGTCCTCATGATAGCGAATCGTTTTGCCGCATCGTTTACATGTTGTCTCGTGCCACTTTGCTTTTTCCCGCTCCGCGCAGGATTTACAGAGATCCGGTACCCTGTTCCATTCGATATGATAGCGAATGGGGGTGCCACAGATCTTGCATGGCTTCTCTTTCCAGTTAAATCGGTTAGCTGCATTCTGAGCCTTTACCGCTTCAAGGCGAGCATTGAATGCGTCACGCGCCCGCTGTTTCCTTTCTTTTGCAGATCGCAAGGCTGATAAAGCGGATTCGTAATCACTTTTCAAACAATCCAGTTGAGAATAGTAGCCTTTCTTGATCTCATACTCTCGCTCAAGGCTGTCCTTGTACGACTGAGCATTATACTTGTGGTTTTCCGCATCGATCCTGTCCCGATTCTGATAGCAGATCCTCATCATGTTGTACTCATTGTCGATAGAATGTTTGATATCTTCAATTCTGTACTTGGAAGACTCGATTTGGCTTTTGATGCTGCTGCGACGTGCGCTAATTGGGTCGAGTCGTGCCTTTGCCGAATCAACATCCCTCTGCGCAGCGTCCATCTCGCCCCGAAGCCGTTCAAGTTCATAGTCTTTTCCTGGCATGGTTTATCCTCCTAATAATGGATTTATCATTAGAACGCTGACAGAGGGATATTGTCGGATTCTATTTCAGGAATTGCTTCCAAAAATAGTATGTAGGTTTCATATAGTTGTGCTTTGTGCCATCCTGTGGGCCTCTCGCTCCGCGAAGAATGCCAATCACACAGCCATCGCTCTTCGCTATGATTGGGCCGCCGGAATCGCCGGGATATGCATCGCCAGAGAAGAAGTAGATAATACCAAGTTCGCCGTCTCCACCCAGCTCTGCTTCGGTAGACACTGTTCCGGGAAACTGCATGATTCCTTTTCTACCTTCAGGGTATCCGTATAGCACGCATTCTTCTCCAAATTTTATTTGTCGATCTTCAGCTGCAAGTTTGAGGTAAGGCAACGCTTTATCGGCGAATATCCGAATGATTGCCATGTCCAAGTCCGGCTTCACATTTATGATTTCATAAGGATACCGTGTTTCCTTTTCGCCAATTGTCTTAAAATCAGCGAACAGTTTTTTTGATGCGATTCTTCTGAGATCTTTTTTATAAGCAACAGCATGCGCACAAGTGATAGCCAGCCCATCGGGAGAAATCACGAACGCAGTTGAAGTACCAAATTCGTTTTCGATTCGCAAAACAGCGCCACGGCAATACCCAGGGAAATCACTTCCATGAATGTCAATCCCATCATAAGGGTCAAAAAGACAGGTCAATTCACTTTTAGGGATACGCTGAAACTGAGGACAATTGCTTTCTGTATGAGATCCTTTGTCCGTATCGTCTGTATTATCAATATCCTCTACATCAAGATACTCCTCTGGTACGTCGCGCTTTTCCAGAATAACACGATCTATCTCATCAATCAGCCCCTCATCAGCAATTCTTACGGCCGCATTGCCTATGCATTCCTTTAGATACTTGATAATATCTCCTGCATTACCAAAGTCATCTGCTGCAGAACTCCGCATTCTGGGAATGATCAGTCTTGTTTCATCGATGAATTCTTTTGACAGTTCAACCGGCGGGTCATTTTCTTTCTTTGCAGTCAATTCAAGGATCTGGATAAGTTCATCATCGGAATAATCCTCAAAATTGATAGTCCTTGTAATTCGTCTACCCATGCCCGAATTTGCCTTTTTGAAAATCTCCATTTCTTTGCTATAACCTGCAAAAACAACGCAGATGCGAGAAGCGTTATCCTCCATGAACTTCATTATGGTGGTATATGCTTCTTTAGTAAAATCAGATGTGAATTTCCGGGAATCGTTTGGTTCTGTGTTGACTAGCTCATATGCTTCATCAACAAACAGAACGCCATCCAGCGCTTTTCGACATTGCTTTTTTGTCTTAATTGCAGATTGTCCAAGATACTCTGCAACAAGATCCTCTTGAGAAACTTCAATCGTATGCCCCTTCTTTAGGATACCATACGCTTTAAGAATCTCACCGAGTTTTCTCGCTACGACAGTCTTTCCGGTTCCTGGATGTCCAGCAAATATATAATTTCCAGGGCCTTTATTGGCACGCTTGGAAAGGGCTCTGAGTGAACTGATTTTTTTTATCTGCTTCTTAACGTTTTCGAGGCCAATCATCTCATTCAGGCTTTCCATAGCCTCTGCCTGCTTTTGCTTTCGTTCCGCTGAAGAGAGGTTTTCTCCGATGAATTTTGCCGGTATATCTTTCGCCATCAATTCCAGACTCGGAAGATTCATCTCTGCCGAGCGGACAGACGCATTATCTTTACACTCATCGAGAAAGCTTTGAACATCACCGGCATTTCCGAATTCTTTGTCCTTTTCCTCCCACATTTGTTGAAGTGCAATTCTTGCCTGTGAATTAAACTCTTCCGTGAGTGTGAGTTTTGCGTCCTTCGCCATCTTCTGCAAAATATCGTAAAGCTCTTCGGGGGAATAATCGGGGAATTCAATCCAGTTTTTTTCAGGGATACGGCGAGCCATACCGGGATTCGCTTTTCTAAAGAGATCCATTTGAAATGGATAGCCAGCACAGATTACGCAAAGCCTCTTTTTGTTATTTTCCATAAAGGCCATCAACTCTGTGTAAGCCTCTTTATCAAAGTCCGACTGGAATATCTCGCTGGTGTTCTCTTCTGTGTTGACGAGCTGATAAGCTTCATCGAGGAAAAGGACGCCATCAAGAGCCTCTTCGCATTTTGCTCGCGTCTTCAGAGGGGATTCTCCAACATGGTTGGAGACAAGATCTGCTTTTTGAACTTCAACGACATGGCCCTTTGCCAGCAGCCCCTGAGAATGCAGTATTTCTCCCATGAGCCTTGCGACCACTGTTTTTCCAGTCCCGGGATTTCCTGCAAAAATGTAGTGACCAGGCCCATTCGATTTATCGTATTTTGCAGCTGAAAAGCGCTTTTTGAGGAGTTCTTTTACTGACGACAAGCCAATCAGCTCATTCAACTCCCGCATAGCCTCTTCATTTTCATGGGCTCGCTCTGCTTCGCTGATTTGCGCGCGCATCAAAGGCATTGGAGGCTCTTTTTGAGTGTTCCATCTTATTGGGCCAGCGTAAATACGCTCAACATAAGTTGCCTTAAGATTAGAGCACCGGCAGATTTGGCGATTCCAGAGTTCTTTCTCCGCCAAATTCAAAAGCACATTCAGAACCGCGGGATCCCGAAGTGCTTTTTCAAGATTCTCCAAGTTGCCCACGTACCATGTATTGTTGTCTATATCCGGAAACGCTTTTTGTGTGTTTTCTGTATTACTGCATTTTGAGAGAATGAAATCTGCTATAGAGTATACTTTGGAATAGGTGAGCCGCGCATACAATTCAGGCTGTTCCAATTTTTTTGTAATGAGCAAATTTGCTATTTCATCGATTCCCGGTATCTTGGCCGCAATCAGAATTCTTCTTTTTTCGGAAAGCTCCCTCACAATTGCATCGCTCCGAGAGATGGGAATGTCACTCTTTTCTAGACGTGCTACCGCATCAAAGATGCTATGTTCTGTTTTTTCGTACTCTTGGGTATCAAACAACTTAGTTAAGGCAGATTCTTGATCCGCCGTAATAATCAAGATGTTATCACTTGCGCTCACGATCTGATCTCGCAGATTCGACGATAGCATAGCATCTAGATAGTCTTTTCTTTGGACGAATTCGAGCGGAAGAACAACTGCTGTCGGTATAACCTTTTGTTTAAGAGCGGGAACAACCAAAAATTCCGAAAAGTCTTTAAATGTTACTACCTTTTTGACTTTTTCGTTTCCAGATAAATAATCAGGAATAATGGTTCTAATAACTCGCCTTCCGAACCGAAGTGTTTGCTTCGCCTGTTCTTTCTCTGTTGTCCGTTTTCCTCCCATCCCGGCACGAGGATCAGGCTTTTGTTTTCCCGCGCTATCTTCTTTCGATTTGCAGTACTCTGCAATGAATGTTTTTTTGTCTTCTTTATCGTTTTGTTTTCGGTATTCCTCATATTTAGAAAGGAAATCTTCGCTGAATGTTAACTCAGAGACGCTGTCGTAGGCAATAACAGGGAAATTATCTCCTCTGTTCTCACTCTTATGACTGACTATGATAACCCGCTCAAATCCTTGCTCTTGCAGCAGCAAATGAAGGAACGCATAGTAATCGAGATATTGGAATGTGTTGGTTGCATAGTAGTCGTTTCGATTTGCTATAAAATAATAAAGGCGCCCCAAATTAGAATCAAAGCATCTAAATCTGGGCGCAACAATCTCAGCGGGCCTGTCATTATTAAAAAGCCCGCCTGTGGTATTGTTTTTATCATTAGTTATTTTCGGTTTTGTTTCAGATCGTGAACTGGTTATAGTTGTATCGATTCCAACCTCTGTATCAGTGACTATTGGGGGCGTAGCCTCTGGTTGCGTGTCATCTATGAATCCCTTGAAATCTTCGCTACTAACGTTATACGGATTAGATGACAATTCTCCTGTTAATCCGGGATGTGAAACTACGCAAATGAAAGTTGTGCCTATATCATCCTTTGTGATCTGAATGATCTTTTCGTATTTTTCTGCAATTACAACATCATTCCGAAACCAGGAATAAACCTGCTGCCCTTGAAAATTCGCTTCTGAAACAGACGCCCTAAGCGTCATTATTGCAAAACCATCTTTATCACTTCCAGACTTACGTGAAACAGCAACTATTCCCTTTATTGCGAAATCTGACTCAGTTATTTTGGGGGAATCAGCAGCCCCTACAAAGCTTCGATACTTAACGATACAGCGATATACTTTTCCAAGAGATCGTTCTAACTGGCATACAAACTTGTTCCCCTTTTCCCCTTTTATTGTCAGTATTGTAGTAAGCGAACCGTCATCGTTTATCGCATTCCATGAAATAGTTACTCCACTATCCGATAAATCAAAATTGGAGTTGATTAGGTTAACAGCCAATCTTACCCCTGCTGACCTCTTGGGATCTCCTTTATATGCTGGGTCAATTGTTACTGAGAGAGTTCCATACGGCTCTATTTCGGCTTCTTCATGTGTTTTCTCTGAATCTGATGCAATAGAATTTCTGTCGCTTGCACGATTATCAGTTTTATCTATTACATCAGTTTTCTGCGAGTTGCTTATGGGTTGTATTTTTTCCTCCTCGTCATCCATCTCATTGGAAAGAATGAATTTTTTGTAGGCAGTTCCGACTTGAGATTCTAGGAGGTTTAGTTTATCCCTAAAAAACTCTTGATAAGCAACTCGAACGTTAACACTTGGCTTCTCAACGGTCAAGTCTCGTACTGTCTTGGTAAAAAGCCTGCATGTTTCAATAGCAGATTTGATTATGTCATGAATTTCCTCTGCTTTTGATTCTGATCCAGTATCATCTGTTGTCGTCTTTGCGAGATGAGAAAGCTTATTTCTTTTGTCTCGCATATTCGGAAGCAATGACCGTACCTTTTGTTCTCGGCAGCATTCGAACGGACCTCGCCCAATCAGGATAGCTGTAATAATCGTGACATCCATGTCAGAGATGTTATATGGCTCTATGCCACGGTTTACAATGAATTCTCTGGCGCCTGCATATTTGTTTTTATAATCGCTGTTATATCCTTTTTCTACCTCTTGTGCGAATGGTTCCTTCCAAGTGCCATTTGGATAATAAACGTCAAATTCAATAGATAAGTATTTTTGTAAAATTTCTTGTAAAAGAGATTCTGCATCAACTAAGTAGTATCTAAGTTTGGAAACCCAGTTCATAACGTCCGCCATATTCGATGCCTCCTCTACTCCATCAGATATCATGTTTATTCAATAATCAAACTCAGTTAAAAACTCTCTAATGCTGTCAATTGAGTCAAGCATTCGTTTAGTTCTTGCATTATTTTGAAATACAGCTATCAGCGCCATGAAAGTTGTCCATGGCATTTCTTTCTTTCCGTTTTCAAAGCTATTATAGGTTTGTCTTGAAATTCCGATTCTTTCTGCTAGTTCAGCTTGGGATAACCCCAGCCCAACTCTTAATACCGGTAACTCATTTACAAACTGAGCGACTATGCTCTCTCGATCATAATCCGTATGCTTAACGTATTTTTCCAAGTTGACCCCTCCCCACCGTTAGAAAAAGAAGTGAGAAACTGATAATCACAGAAGGATAGAAAACCATTCCATAATATTGTTAAAATTATAGGGCTTGTCTGCAATTCTGTCAAGAAGTCTGTTATTCTGACATATAAGGAATTGTTTTTAACCATAGAGCATTATGACACCAAAAGACCTATCAGCTGAAAAACAGAGCACAGATCAAATTATCGTACCTTGACAACCACATTTAGACTGGCAGATGGATAGCCTTCTGTGCTATACTGTGTTGTATCAGACGGAAAGGTTGTTTGATATGGAACATGACAGCAAGCTCCGGCCCCTATATGTACTCAAGCTTCTTTATGAAGCAACAGATGATAACCACCCTCTGACGACCAGCGAGATAGTCCTTTTGCTGGAAGAAAAGTACGGTGTAAAGACTCAGCGTCTTCAGATTCCAAAGGACGTCGAACTATTAGAGCAGTTTGGATACGAGATTGGCCGGATTAGAGGTCAGTCAGTCAGTTACTATTTCGACCATCGTCTGTTTGAGCTTCCCGAGTTGAAGCTATTGATTGATGCTGTTGAATCCAGCTCCTTTATCACAGAAAAAAAGAGCGCAGAGCTTATTCAAAAGCTGACCTCGCTGGCCAGTCCGTACAAAGCATCTACGCTCGCAAAGATTTCAGAAGTTGGCGGCAATCCAAAGCAAGGAAACGAACAGATCTACTACATCATTGATACCATTAACGCTGCCATCGAAAGTGGCTGCAAAATCTCCTATCAATACTACACCTACGACATTTTCAAGAACAGGGTGCTGCGGCATAACGGGGAAAAGTATGTTTTCAGTCCCTATGATCTGGCCTGGGACGGGAAGTTTTACTATGCCATCGGCTATTCTGAGAAATACCACTCAGTCAGCAATATTCGCATTGACCGTATAGCGCATACCCCGGAGATTATGGCGGAGCCGGGGCGTCCGCTTCCAAAGGGTTTTGATCTCAATGAATACAAGAGGACAATGTTCCGGATGTATAACAGTGAACGCATGACTGTTGAGCTTATCTGCGACGCTAGCGTGATGGACGCTATTATAGATCACTTTGGGGAAGATGTAGACATAGGGCTGGTTGATGAAAGCACCTTCTCCGTTTCGGCTGAAACCGCCGTCAGCTATGTGTTTTATAGCTGGCTTTTCGGCTTCGGAGGGAAAGTCCGACTGACGGAGCCGCGAGAAGCTGTTGAGCAGTATGCTGACATGGTTTTGGAGGCAGCCAAATCACTCCATGAGAAGCTATAAGAATATTTCATTATAATTACTGGTGCGGTCAGAAACAAGTGAAAATTTGTCCATGACGGAGACTTGATGCGAAATTGTATCAAGTCTCTTTTTTAGCAAAATTTCCTGTTGCCATTTTGTAATTATGTGTTATACTCCTAATTGCAAATGGAAATGCGCGTTTCCTTTTTTTGACTGGAGGTGTCCTATGCAGCACAAGAAGAAAGAATATGTTCAGGCGATTGAAGCCTTCATCGACGACTACCGGGATACAACTGGCGTGATTCCCACTATGCCGGAGATCGCAGCGGGTGTTGGCCTCAGCACCGGAACGATCTGCAAGTATATTGCCTATATGCGAGAGCAAGGGATCATCGAGTATGACGGCGGCCAGAGAACAATCACGACAAAAAAAGGCTTGGCTGATATGAGCGCCTACTTCCGCGTCCCTGTGCTCGGACGGATTTCCTGCGGCATTCCCAAATTTGCCGAGGAGAACATCGAGGAGTATGTGAAGCTGCCGGTATCCCTATTTGGGCAAGGCGACTACTTCTTCCTTCGGGCATACGGCGAGTCGATGATCAATGCCGGGATCGACGATGGCGACCTGGTGCTTGTGAGGCAACAGTCAACCGCCGATTACAACCAAATCGTCGTAGCCCTTGTTGATGACGAGGCTACGCTCAAGCGCTACCGGCCGCAGAATGACGGCACGATTCGATTGCACCCTGAAAACGAACGCTTCGAGGACATTATTGTAGATACCGAGAGCTGCATCATTCAAGGAGTCGCGGTCAAGATTCTCAAGGATGCGAGGTGAACGCTATGGCAACGGAAATCCGATACAAGCGGATCAATCTGGATGTTGATGTAAAATTCAAAAGCGACGGCACCCTGATCCCACAGAAGATCACCTATAAAGCCAGACAGTATCCGGTCACCCGGATTGTCGGCCAGCGCCCCTTCATCCCCAGAGAGGTGAAGTGCAAAGAGCCAATTGAGTTCACGGCTATCATCAAAGGCAGGGAAAAGGAGTCGTACTTTGAGGTAGTCGCAAAAGACTTCTATCACAAGCAGTGATCACGGAGGAAACAGAGAAAAATTGAAGACCACCATCGCAGAAGATCGTCTTCGGCTTCCTTCTTTCGATTGCCCCAACCCAAATTGCACCGCAAAGAACATTGCGTTCGCAGTCAGTCGGGAAGCGAAGAACGAATCGGAACTGATCCCTCTGGAATACATTTCAGAAAACACGCCCGCAGATTTCGCAGTCGTCTGTCCGAAGTGCAAGAGTAAATATGTTTTGTATCGACATCGCGAAACGCCGATCATTCCATTCAAAGTCTTGGCGCTTTACGGCAGCCTCGCCACATAAAGCAAACCGAATACTTTGGCATAGTGAGCCGTCCTCCCACCCGTGAATGTGGAAGCAAAGGGCAGGTATCAAGTCCAAAAATGAATCACGTCAGCGGAAACTGCTCGTGATCTTTGGCTTGATGCCTGCCTTGTTTTTTATCTATTTTGCGTTGCCCTGATTTTCTTCGACAGCATTTTTCATCAGTATTCTGTTAGATTCGGAAGAAGAAACGTGAAAAAAGTGGCGCAGGAGATAGCGGTTTCTCTATCAGAGCAAGTATCGACCCGTGGCCCAAAATTCGAGATAGCTGAATTTTTGCCTTGGTCAGAACTTGTTGGGGAGTGCCTTCCCCAAACCCAGCAGAACGAAAGAAACGATCATTTTTACTCACACGGAGGTGTTCAAAAATGCGAGGACCGTACGATACGCCCAAGCGCAGTCATGTGATCAAGACACGCCTGAACGATGATGAGTACAAATTCTTTTTACGCAAGTGCCAGGTCTACGGGATGAATCAATCGGAGATGATCCGCTCGTCTTTGGACAAGCTCGTCATCAATCCCGTGATCAAATTCTCGCCGGTGAACAAGGAACTCTTATCAAAAGTCGATGAGCTGATCACCGAGGGAAAACGCATCGGGAACAATCTCAATCAGATTGCTCGTGCGCTCAATTCGGATTCTTTTGATCCCGGCATCACAACAGATATCCGCCGCGCCCTCGGCGATCTGGCGGAATGGAAATATGAAATCCTGCAGGAGGTGGGAAGCGCTATTGGCAACGATCAAACATTTGAGCTCGAAAAACTCGGACCTCGGGGCCGCCGAGCGTTACTTGATCTTTCAGCACGACGAGAGCAGCAACAAGCCGATCCTGGATGCTGACGGTCATCTGATCCCGCGCGAGGATTACCTCATCGATTCTGTCCTCTGCGGTGAAGAAGATTTTGCCATTGCCTGCATGAAAACCAATCTCGCCTACAACAAGAATCTCTCCCGCGGCGATGTGAAGACTCACCATTACATCATCAGTTTTGATCCGAGAGACGCGGAAGAAAACGGACTGACAATGGATCGGGCACAAGCGATGGGGCTCGAGTTTTGCAAAAAGCATTTCCCCGGTCACCAGGCTTTGGTCTGCACGCACCCGGACGGCCACAACAAAAGCGGCAACATCCATGTGCATATCGTCATCAACAGTCTGCGCATCGAGCGCGTTCCCATGATGCCGTACATGGACAAAGCCTGCGACACGCTTCCCGGCATGAAGCACCGCTGCACCGCAGCCGCACTCCGTTATTTACGTGCGGAAGTGATGGAGATGTGCCAGCGCGAGGGTCTGTATCAGATCGATTTGCTGAACGGCAGTAAGAACAGAATCACAGAACGTGAGTATTGGGCGCAGAAGCAGGGACAGAAAAAGCTCGACGAAGAAAACGCCAAGTTGATCGTAAACGGTGAAGAACCGAAGCAGACGAAGTTCGAAACGGACAAGACGATCCTGCGAAAACAGATCCGTGTAGCTCTGAAAAAATCCAAAACGCTGGATGAGTTTTTTGATTTCCTGTTGGAGGATTACGGCGTTGTGGTGAAAGAAAGCCGTGGTCGTTTCAGTTATCTGACGCCGGATCGCACAAAGCCGATCACATCCCGCAAGCTTGGCGATGATTTTTCCAAAGAAGCGATCCTCGCCGTCTTAGAACAAAATGCAGCGCGCATCCTTCCACCTATCAGTCAGAGGCCGGACATTTTTGTCACGCCCGCGATGAAACCGGAGATCGAAAAGCTGATCGATCTCGAAGCGAAACGAGCCGAAGGTAAGGGCGAGGGCTACATCCATTGGGGCAAGACCTTCAATCTGAAAACGATGGCAAAGACGCTGATCTATTTGCAGGAAAACGGGCTGACCGATCTCGATGAGCTCGACGCCGCACTCAGAGAGGCGCACGAAAAAGTTATTTTTTCTCGCACCGATATAAAAGCAATCGAAGCAAAGCTGAAAGAAAAGAAGGAACTGCAGCGGCATGTCTTGAATGCACGTGCCGGAAAGGATTTGCATGCGGAGTATCTGAAGCTGCCGAAGAAAAAGCAGGAAAAGTTTTACGAAGAAAACCGCCCGGCGCTGATGCTCTACGATGCGGCTATGCGATATTTCAAAGAAAACGGGGTCAAAACCATTCCTACCGTCAAGCGGATCCAGGACGAAATTGAAGATCTGACTTCACAGAAAAATGCTGGGTACACAGAATACCGCGAGAGCCAGAAGCGCGAAAAAGAGCTGCAGACCGTCAAGGCCAATATTGAAACAATACTCCGACAGCGGGAACCGGAGATCAAGCAGGATCGTAAAGCGCACGAACAGGAAATATAGCCCCGGCGTCACGCTTTAGGCCGTGAGGAACGCAGCAATCATGCGGCTTCAGGAACGCGGGATTAACAGGGCAATACGATTTAACCTGCACCCCGGTTTTGCAGGTTTTAGAGCGTGACAGATTTATGCCTGGCAGCGTCACGGCTGTTAGCTTTTAGAGCATGAGAAATACAGATGTCATGCGGCTTTCAGGACGTAATTTTAACGAGGTAATACGATTTTACATCTGTCCCCGATTTCGTGTTTCTAAACGCTAACAGAAATCCGGCTGTATGCAGCCGCTGCGAAAATGAAATTTGAGCCAAAACGGAAAATCTTCTGATTTGTCCGATCGAGGGATTGGGGAGCAGTCATCCCCAACAAGATGGTCAAGTCAGGTAAAACTCATTTTGGAGTTTTCGTATTCGCTGGCCGTATCTTGCTTTAGAAATGTAGCAGAAAAGCTTTTTGAAAAAAGTGTTGTTGAGTACTTGCAAAGGCTACCCCACAGTTTGGGGTTAGTGAGGGAACAGAGCCGTTCCCATCAAGAAGAAAAGGAGAGAACACATGGCAAGAAGAAAAAAGGAAGATCCATATGACTTGTGCACCTGCTATGAGCCGAGCGAGCCGGTGCCAGAAGAATTCATTGATCCAGATGATCGGGAGCCGACGCTTGCAGATACAGCTTTCTATTTAACAGATGAAAACGGGATCGAGTACTATTGCTGCGGAAATACCAAGATCAAGATCACGGAGCATTTCGCAGAAGACGGAAAAAGCATGGGCGAGCTTTTGGAAGATCTTATCATCCGTGAAGCGAAGAAAGCAGCCGAAGATTAACGCTTTAAATCGTTAAATTCCACAATTGAATCTGACTCTCGCTTATAGTATAATTCCATCAGGAAGTATTGTAAGCGTGGGTTGTTTCACACGAAGGAGGCTTACTATTTGAAGCAACCATACAATACCGCACTATACATGAGGCTCAGCCGTGATGACGAGAAATACGGCGACAGTGTTTCAATTGAGACGCAAAGAACGATCCTCCGACAGTTCGCAAGCGACAACAATCTCCATGTGGTTGATGAATACGTCGATGACGGCTGGAGCGGAACCAATTTCGAGCGTCCTGACTTCAAGCGCATGATGGACGATGTGGAGGCCGGAAAAATCAACTGCATTGTCACGAAAGACCTTTCCCGCTTTGGACGTGAGCATGTGAAGATGGATTATTATTTGGAGTTCATGTTCCCGGAAAAGCATATCCGCTACATCGCCGTCACAGAGAATGAGGACACCGAAAAGGGCCTGAGCGATTTTGTCCCGTTCAAGAATCTGTTCAATGAGTGGTTTGCCAAGGACACCAGCAGAAAGGTAAAGGCCGCATTGAGGGCAAAACACGCAGCCGGAGAAAGAACTGCTACGTATGCTCCGCTCGGGTACAAAAAGGACCCCGACGCGAAAAACAAGATCGTGATTGACGAGGAAACCAGATGGGTCGTCGAAAAGATCTTTGATCTTGCTGCCCATGGCTGCGGCGCGGCAAAAATCGCCCGGGTGCTGTATGACGAAAAGGTTCCGACACCGGCCTATTGGCATTACATGCGTCAGGGGAAGTTTGATTATGTCTTTGCAGACGCCCCGGATGACAAAGCGTACTCCTGGTCTCTTGCGATAATCCGGTCTATCCTGAATGACGAGACTTACATCGGCAACACGATCCATCACAAACAGTCGACCATATCCTATAAGAACAAGAAGGTCGTTCAGAATCCGAAGGAAGAGTGGGTTCGGGTCGAGAACACGCACGAGCCGATCATCTCCAAAGATTTGTTCTATCAGGTGCAGGATCAGATCGCTGCCCGGCGCAGGATGCAGAAGGACGCGACGACGCAGATCTTCGCCGGATTGCTCAAGTGTGCTGACTGCGGGTGGTCGATGACTTTTGCCCGGAACGCCAACGCGAAGAACCCTTTCGGCTATTACGTCTGCGGCAGGCACAGGGCGTATCGTTACAAAGGCGGAGAGTGCACCAGACACTATACTCGGTATGATGTGCTGTACACCTACGTTCTGGAACGAATCCAGCATTGGGCGAAACGAGCCAAGACGGATGAAAACAGACTCCTGGAGGATCTGCTCAAGTCTGGAGATCGGGAACGCGCCGCTGCAGTCAAGAAGCAGACAGCCGAGCTGAAAAAAGCCGAAAAGCGCAAGGCCGAACTGGACAACATGTTCGCCAAGATGTACGAGGATTGGGCTGCGAGTCGCATCACGGAAAGCAACTTTAATATGCTCTCCCAGCGGTATCAGAAGGAGCAGGAAGAGCAGGAGCAAAAGATCCAAGACTGCAAAACGAAGCTGGCTGCAGGACAGCAGACGGTTGAGGACGCCCAGAAGTGGGTCGAGCTGATCAAGCAGATCGGCGTCCCCAAGGAGCTGACCGCGGAGCTTCTGAACACTCTGATCGAGAAGATCATCGTCCATGAAGCAACGGAAGACGACTTCGGCTTCCGACAGCAGGAAATCGAGATCATCTTCCGTTTCGTTGGCAAGATCGATTAGACTGTAAACTGGTATCCTTAACTAAATGAAACGGGGGGCGGAGAGCCCCCTTTCTTCGTACGATCGCAGCAAAAACGGGAACTTGTCAGACAGTTCCCGTTTTTGCCTTTCAAGCCGTCGGCGCACTGCCGGCAGCTTGAACGCCCTCCCCGGTCGGGGAGGGCGATTCGATATGCTTTTCTTATTTCAGATAATCCGTCAGGTCGATGGCAAAATCTTCGCCGATCGTAAAGACGCTCGTTTCGATGCGCTCGTTCATCATGGTGTTGAACTCCTCGTTGGCGTAGACGGCGCGCGCGTCGAGCGGCGTGCCGGCCTGGGAGTAATCCATCGTCATCTCCGTGCTCAGCGGCAGGCGCATGATGACGTGGTAGCCCCAGGCGGAAAGGATGGGCTCGGAGACCTCATACTCCGCCAGCGCCTTGACGCCCTCCTCGAACTCGGCGACCATCGTGCCGGGCGTGAAGAGATAGCCGTCGGGATAGGCGGTCTTGCCCGTGTCCTCGCAGTACTGCTCCTTGAGCTCGGCAAAGCGGGCGACGCGCGCGTCGACGTCCTCGATCGAGCGCAGCTCCTCCGAGACGGCCTCGGCCTGCTGCAGCTTCTTCGCGACGCTCGCCTCGTCCAGCGGCTCCATCGTGTTGGGATCGATCGTCATAAAGAGGATGTGCGAGGCGCCGAGATAGTCGTTCTCCTCGAGATAGCGCAGCGCGGTCTCCTCGGGGACCTTGTCGCCGTTCTCGCCTTACAGGGCGTCGAAGTTGTTCTGGAATAGGTAGTCGGCGCGGCTGCTGCGGTCGTACATTGCGCGCGAGACGAACTCCTGCTCGATCAGAGAGTTGCA
>JAEEGG010001004.1_pt1 | contig 79598 bp, 67 predicted proteins | sample 9134161 | NCBI WGS metagenome assembly JAEEGG01 (sample SAMN16246543, study PRJNA631951) | gut metagenome | biome: gut microbiome; feature: rumen; material: CR-attached | host: Bos | place: Iran: Karaj | collected 2018-10
CGCTTCGAGTTCGGCAGCAGTGTTGACAAGACCATCGACCTGGCCGCCGACCTGCTGGAATTCCTCAACACCGACAAGTACACCGCCGAGCAGCTTCAGGAAGAGTTCTACAAACTGGCTTGCAACTACTACGTCAGCGTGGGTAGAGAAAACATCACCGTGAGTGTCAACGGCTTGGCCGAGAATATGGAGAAAGCTATGACCTTGGTTGAAGAGGTGATGACCACCTGCCAGCCCAACGACGAGGCTTTGCGGATGCTCGTCGAGCGCATCATCAAGAGCCGTACCGACAGCAAGACCAACCAAAACGCTGCCTTCAGCGCCCTGAACAACTATGGCATCTATGGCGAGCAGTACGTTAAAGATATCAACCAGAGCGATGCCAAGTTGCGCAGCTATACTGCCAAGCAACTGACCGATGCCCTGCACAACCTCTTCAGCTACAAGCACCGCGTGCTTTACTATGGTCCGCTGAGCCTCAAGGATGTCACAGCTACTGTTGACCGCATCCACAAAGTGAAACCCACCAAGGATGTTCCCGCCAACAAGGTCTTCCAGCCGCAGGCTACCACCGAGAACACCATCCTCTTTGTTGACTACAACGCCAAGAACACCTACGTCACCGAGTACTTCCGTGGCGAGGACTACAATCCTTCGCTGGTTCCCGACGTCAACCTCTTCAACGAGTACTTCGGCGGCTCGATGAACGCCATCGTCTTCCAGGAGATGCGTGAGAAACGTTCGCTTGCCTACAACGCCAGCAGTTTCTACTCCAACAATGGCAAGAAAGACGGCTACTTCTTCAACCGTGCCATTGTCATTACCCAGAACGACAAGCTGCTCGACGCCCTCAACGCCTACGAGGAACTCTTCAACGATATGCCGCAGTCCGAGGCCAACTTCAAGCTGGCCAAGGATGCTCTGATCGCCGGCAACCGCACTGCCCGCACCACCAAGATGGGTATCATCAACAGCTACCTCAACTGTGAGCGTATGGGCTGGAAAGAGCCGCTGAGCAAACAGAACTTCCAGGCTTACCAGAAGATGACTATGAACAACCTGGTCAACTTCCAGAAACAGCACATCAAGGGCCAGAAGAAGACCTACCTCATTCTCGGCAAAGAGAGCGAGATGGACTTCAACACCCTCAGCAAGTTCGGCAAGGTCAAGAAACTGACATTGGACGAGGTGTTCGGATTCTAACCCCCCAAAATAGAAACACAGGAACAAGCAAGACCTTTACGGCCTTGCTTGTTCTTTAAAAACAGCCATACCCAATGAAACACAGAGACTCCAGGCTATTTGACTTTTCACAAGAGAGCGGCGACTGGTGGCTTTTGTTTGGTTTTGTTGCAACCATCATCCTGAGTCTGCTACCGTTCTTCAAGGTGGGTTTCACCACCAGCGACGATGTGCAGTATTTTGTCACGGCCCAGCAGTCGTGGCAGTATTGGTTGATGGACCATAGGGCCTATGCCGAAGGACAGGGCCGCTTCTATTTCCTCATCACCAAATTCTTCTATTACGTTCCCTATCTTGCCGACAATTTCCTTGTCGCGAAGTTGATACAGTATGCGACGCTGCTGGGGTGCTACCTGATGTTCGCCTATTTGGTCTACCGGATATGCCGTTCGCGCACCATGGGCCTTGTCACCCTTTTGCTGCTTGTGTTCAACACTTGCGTGACTCGTCTGAATTATTTTGTCGCTGTGACGGCCTATCCCTTCTATTTTACCTTCAGCTTCCTGATTTTTATGTGTGGCGTGCTGCTCTTGGTGAACCACTACCAGCGCGGAAGCCGCTGGAATCCGGTATGGGCGGGTCTGCTGTTCTTCGTCTCTGCGCTGTTTTACGAGAACTATGTGGTCTTCATTCTGCTGGTGGCGCTTTATGTCTTTTTGCGCCACTGGCGGCGCGACGGAATAACCCACTTGTGGCGTTCAGCCACCTTCTGGCGTGAGCTGGCCCCCATGGTGCTCTCTGCCGTTGTCTATGTCGCCCTTTACGTAGGCTACCGACATTGGCTTGTATCGACGATGCCCGAGGCCGCCCTCTATGGTGGGGCGCAGCTGTCAGACGGTGACGGCTTTAGCTTGAGCAAGTTCTTTCGCCTCGTGATACGTCTTACATTGATTGCCCTGCCAGGGCAGACCTATTTCCATGGCAGGGGCTTGATTGCCGACAACTCGCTATTGCTGGGAGGGCTGCGCAGCAATCCCTTCTATCTGATGACCCATGCTTCGGCTATCGTCATTGTCAATGCGTTGTTGCAATGCCTCCTCTTTGTGTTGCTGTGCCGCCGTCTGGATGTGCGGCAATACGCTTGGCGTAAGCTGCTGGCTGTGCTGGCGGGGGCGATGCTCTTCGCTTTCAGTGCCAATATGCTGGTTGCGGTGACGCCCAAATACCAAGAATGGTCCGGTTGGCTTAGGGCTTATGTCACCTCGTTCTATTCCTATTTTGGTGTCGCCCTTGCCATGGCAGTCTTCGTGGTATTGACGTTGAAAATGGTCTCCAACCAACGGGGCATCAGGTTGCTGCGTGGTTTCTGGGCTTTTCTGATTTTCTTTTTCGCCATCATCATCGGTACCGCCAATGAGCATCTGTCCCGCGAATGGCAGCGTAGCCAGAACCGGTTTGTGGTCATCGACGAGATGGCTCGTGAAGGTTACTTCGACACCTTGCCCGACGATGCGCTGCTTTATACCGAGGCGTTGCATACCACGTCGCGCACCGCCTATTCCATCTGTGAAGGCACCATCGATGTCGAGAACTACATCGCCCTCCGCGCGGGCCGCAAGTTCCACTACGCGATCGATTCGGCAGCATTGGAACAGCGACGTGCAGAATTCCCCTCAGCGCCCTGCTATCTGTTGGGCGCCAGCGAGGTGCAGAAAGGTAACGGGCTGCTGGTAACAGTTGCCGACAGCACCGGCGCCGACTGTTTCTATTTGTCGCCCGTCAAGCATTTCAACCTGTTCTACAAAGACGGAGACCGGTGGCATAGAGTGACGGTGGGGTCGGACAATAAGCATCGCAAGGTGACAAAAGTGCGTGTCGAGGGTGGTGCAATTGCTCCGGATTCCATTTATGTGAGTGATATGATTGAAGTTGATTACAATATATGGTAAGAAAAAGCGTATGCTATATTGTTCTGACGGTTTCTCTGATGGTTGCATGCAACCATTCGGACAATGACGTGATGTACCACGACACGTTGCCCCCCATTACCGAAGGCTACGTGGGTTTGCAGGATGACGTATTTGTCCTCAATGGGGAAAAGTGGTTTCCCAAGATGCTTAACTATAAGGCCTTCATCCGTCAGGTGGGCGACTCGCTCGAGGTGGTGCCTGCCGACTACTATCACGGCAACTCCATCCGGACTCATTTCGACACCATCGCCGCTTGGGATTTCAACGCTGTCCGTCTATGTCTTGATGTGCTTGATGGCGACATGGACAGCGCTGCGATGTTCCGAGCCACGCGGCGGGTCATCCAGAAGGCCGACAGTGCAGGGCTGAAAGTGATGCTGCTTATCAAGACGCCCTTCGAACCCTACTGGCAGAGCTACACCAAAGGCCTGCTGCGCCACCTGGCCGACCTGCCGGCACTGTGGGCATACGATTTCTTCAACGAGCCGCTCTATTTCGACCCCGAACCCGAGCGCGACAAGATGGATGCCGTCCGCCTTGCGAGCGAATGGCGACACTGGGTGCGCACCTACGCGCCGCACCAGCTTTTCACCATAGCCACCGCCGAGCCCATCGAGGTCTTCGAATGGGACCCCTCGATGCTGCCTACAGACTTCGTCGAGATGCACACCTACCACCCCTTGCGCGTCTACTCTGAGATGCTGTGGTACAGCCGCTATTGCGGCAAACCGTGGATGGTGGGCGAGACAGGCCTACCGGCCGACAACGACTCGGTGCCGTGGGAGTGGCAGGAGCAGTTCCTTCACGATATGGATGTCTATGCTCACGTGTTGGGTGCCATAGGATTTGGATGGTGGGAATTTCAGGACCATCCAGACGGGGTGAATTTTGAGGCCAAGTATACGGGACTTCGCGACTCGACAGGCAATGCAAAACCGGCAGCAAAGGTTTATACTTCTTCGCTTTTCTGCTACGATTCAAAACTTGATGACGATTGGGTGCCTGTCAACTACTACAATATGCTTGCCTACAGCAATATCCGCCTGACGGGACGCATCGTCGACAAGGCTACCGGCAAGCCCGTCGAGGGGGCCGTTGTCCGCGGTTGGAACGACGACTGGTCGGTGGGGATGAATACCTACACCGACAACAATGGCTGCTTCACGCTCTATAGCAATGATTACAACGTCCACTTTGAGATCTCCGCTCCCGGCATGAGCCGCGAGAAGTTCGACCGCCGAAATGTCAAATATTCAAATCCTCAGGGTATTGACACCAAGAACTTGCCCGACCGCGACCGCGAATACCAGCAGATCGATTACCGCCCCTATCTGAATACCAGCATTCCCGAAATGCCGTTCAATATGGATTTCGACTCCGTCCATTTCTTCCGCTACAGCCTTGAAGGCGATATGGGCACTATTAAACTTTCCAGGCTCTGACGTGCACGTCGTCAGTTTTTCATGACATTTTTTTATGTTGTAATGAGATGAGGGCGCTTTTTATTGTGACGTACAACGCAATATATCATGTTACAGCGCGTTTCTGTTTGGAAAAACGAAAAAAGCCCATGCAGACCATCTTATATATCCACGGCTATGGCTCTAACGGCAATGCCATCAAAGGGCAGCTGCTGCGCACGATGTTGCCGGATTGCCGTGTCGTTTCGCCTACGTTCGACTATGACCATATTACCCCTTTCGAGATTCAGCAACAGATACACGACGTTGTGGACCAGGAACATGTCTCCATGATTGTGGGCAGCAGTTTCGGAGGCTACCAGTCGCTCTGCGCCACGGCATTTTTCCAGGGGCCCGTGTGGACCGTCAATCCTGCCCATGATGTGGCCCAAACCATCCATCGTGTCATTCTGAAAGAGGGAACGGAACAACCCACCGACGAGGGTAAAAGGTTGTTGGACTGCTATCAGCACTTTGATGACGAGGTCTTCCGTCGGCAGGTGCGGCGCAATCAGGAAGGGCATTGGCCGGAGTCCACACCACTCCATTTCGCTTTGAGCACCGACGACGAACTGCTCGGCGACCACAGGCCGCTCCTCCAGCTCTTCCCTCATCACGCCCAAGTGGTCTGGAAAGACAACTGTGGTCACCGTTTTTTCAGGTTCGAAGAACTTGCTGCCGACCTAAGAGCCTCTATGCCGTGAACCCGCAGCGTCGCAGCAATGCGTCGTTGTCGGGGTCGCGTCCCATGAAGTTGCGGAACAGCACCGCTGGGTGTTCACTTCCTCCGCGTGAGAGGATCTCGCGACGGAATGCAGTAGCGGTGTCGCGGTCGAATATGCCGCTTTCCTTGAAGCGGGAGAAAATGTCGGCATCGAGTACTTCCGCCCATTTGTAACCATAGTAGCCGGCGGCATAACCGCCACAGAAAATGTGGGTGAACGAGGTGCTGGAACAACAACCTTCTACGGTGGGCAGCAGCTCCACCATACTGTTGTGCTCGAAACGCTCGATGTCGGCTCCAGCAGGCAGCGGTTGTCTGATAGTATGGTAGGCCATATCCACCCTTCCGAAATTGAGTTGGCGCACGCAGAGCCATCCTGCCAGATAACGCTCGGCACGACGTATTTTGTCGATATATTCGGTGGGTATTGGTTCTCCTGTTTGGTAGTGGAAGGCGAAGGTGTTGAGGAATTCGGGTTCGTAGCACCAGTTCTCCATCACTTGCGACGGCATCTCCACAAAGTCGTGGCGCACATTGGTGCCGCTGACCGAAGGATAGCGCACATCGCTCAGCATGCCGTGCATGGCGTGGCCCATCTCGTGCATGAAGGTCTCCATCTCGTCGAAGGTGAGCAGCGACGGACGGTCGGCGCTGGACTTGGTGAAATTGCAGACTACCTGTATCAGCGGTCGCACCTCTTCGTCGCCGATAAACGATTGGCCGCGGAATTCGGTCATCCAGGCACCGCTACGTTTGCTTTCGCGGGGGAACATGTCGAGGTAGAGCAAGCCCATCAGCCGTTCGCCGTCGCGGACTTCGAAAACCTTGACGTCGTTGTGGTAGACTTCCACATCGTTCCGTTCGACGAATGACACTCCATAGAGACGTCCGTAGAGGTCGAAGATGCCTTGGCGTACATTGTCGAGTTTGAAGTAGGGGCGTAGGGCTTCGCTGTCGAAATCGTACCGTTGCTGTTTCAACCGCTCGCTCCAGTAGCTGAAATCCCAGTTCTGCAGCGTGTAGTCGGCGCCATGTTGACGGGCAAACTGCTGCACCTCTTCAAGGTCTTGACGGGCAAAGGGCAACGATGCCTGCAGCAGGTCGTCGAGGAATTTGTTGACGGTAGGGGCGTCTTGTGCCATAGTGCGGCAGAGCGAGTAGGAGGCGTAGTCGTCGTAGCCCAGCAGCTGTGCTATCTCCAGGCGTAGCGCGACGATACGTGCAATGATGCTTTTGTTGTCGGTCTCGCTTCCGCGATTGCCTCGGCTGTTGTAGGCGCGCCACATACGCTCGCGCAACTTGCGATTGGCGGCATAGGTCAGGAACGGGCGGTAGGAGGGAGCGTGAAGGGTGAAGACCCATCCCTCCAGTCCGCGCCGTAGCGCCTCGTCGTGAGCTTCATGGCAGATGCCGTCGGGAAGGCCCTCCAAATCGGCGGAGTCGGTGAGGTGGAGCGTGAAGTCGTTGGTGTCGTGCAGGGCATTCTGGTTGAAGGTCTCGGTCAGGGTGGCCAATTCCTCGGTGCATGTGGCAAAGCGTTGTTTCTTTTCGGCGTCGAGGTTGACACCATTGCGGATAAAGTGTTGGTAATATTTCTCAAGCAGTTGGGTCTGTTCGCTGTCGAAGGGGATGCTGTTACGGCTTTGGTAGATGGTTTCCACGCGGGCAAAGAGGCGCCGGTCCATCCAGATGCGGTTCTCGTATTGTGTCAATTCGGGCATGATCTCCAGCACGGTCTGTTGAAGTTGCTGGTTGGTGCAGCATTCGTTGAGGTTTAACAGCAGCGCGGTGCTGCGGTCCAAACTTTCAGCGGCCTTTTCGAGAGCCACGATCGTGTTTTCGAATGTCGGCGGTTCCGATTGGCGGGCGATGGCGTCGATGTTGGCTTCGGCCATCCGTATGCCTTCTTTGATGGCGGGTGCGTAGTGGGCATCGGCAATGCGTGAGAAAGGGGGAGTTTGGTGGGGCGTGTCCCACACAGTCAGTAGGGGATTGTCGGCTATTATTTTTTCTTGCATAACAATAATTCGGGTGGATTGTCGTTAATTGGTCAATAGCTTTCTAACGTAGATTCCTTTAAAACATTGTAATATCATGAAAAAATTCCTCATCATCGGACTCGCCGTCCTACCCATGCTCTTCGCTTCGTGCAAGGGTGAGGACCCCCAGCTGGCTATCGCCCAGAAGAAAGTCGATTCGTTGCAAGCCATTGTCGATTCCAAAGATAATGAAATCGATGCGCTCTTCGAGGTGCTGAACGAGATTGAAACCAACCTTTCTGACATCTCGGCCCGTTACAGCCAAGTGAACGCTCTCAAGCAGAACAATCCGGAAATGAACACCCGTGTCAAGGGTCAGATTACCGACCAGTTGGCTGTGATTGAAGGCATGCTGCAGAAGAACAAGGAGAAAATCTCCGCCCTCAATGCCAAGATAGCCAATCTGGGCAAAGAGAACAGCCGTCTGCAGGAGTTTATCGAAACCCTCAACAATCGTATCGCAACACAGGAAGAGGATATCAATAACCTGATGAACCAGCTCTCTATCAGCAAACAGACTATTGCCACTCTCTCCAAGAATGTTGACGAGCTTACCCAATCCAACAAGGAGAAAGATGACTACATCGACTATCAGGCCCAAGAGGCCAACAAGGCATACTATATTGTGGGCAACTACAAGGAATTGAAGAATATGGGCATTGTGAACAAGAGCGGTGGCTTTATCGGCATCGGCAAAAAGCAGAACACATCGGCCGATATGGACGTCAGCAAGTTTAAGACCATTGACCGTACCAAGGTGACCACCATTGCCATCAACCAGCGCAAGGCGCAGGTCATCTCCAAACATCCCGAAGGCTCCTACGAGCTGGTGATGGATGAGAACGACGCCAAGACGGTAGCTTTCCTCACCATCAAGGATGTCAACGCCTTCTGGCGCTACACCGACTACCTGGTGGTCTCCACCAACAAATGATAGCCATAGGCCGCATACGCAAAGTGCCGGACTGACAACTGTCGGTCCGGCACTTTTGTTTGGCGGTTCTGTGTCGCCGTGGGGGAGTTGTTAGCGTCCGAATCCTACGGCGCGACGCACTTGGTCGTATTTCTTGTCGGCGATCTCGTTGGCGCGGTCGCGGCCTTTGTCCAGCACCTCGTCGACATAGTCGCTCTGTGACAGCCGCTCGTATTCGGCCTGCACGGGTCGCAAGGTCTCGTAGATAACCTCCAACACCTCTTTCTTGAAGTCGCCGTAGCGTTCCATGCCGGTGAAGTGGTCGATGGCCTCCTGCAGCGGTGTGCCGCTTAGGGCCGAATAGAGGGTGATGAGGTTGGAGATGCCCGGTTTCTTCTCTTCGTCGAAAGCGACGTAAGCGTCGTTGTCTGTCACGGCGCGGTTCACTTTCTTCTTGATGGTCGATTCGCTGTCCAGCAGGAAGATGATGCCAGAGGTGTCTTCGGCCGATTTGCTCATCTTCTTGGTGGGGTCCTGCAAGTCCTTGATTTTGGCGCCGACTTTGGGGATGATCGGTTCGGGAACGACAAAGAGGTCACCATACTTGTGGTTCATACGTTCGGCAATGTCGCGGGCCAGTTCCACATGCTGTTTCTGGTCGGCGCCCACCGGCACCACATTGCTGTCGTACAGGATGATGTCGGCCGCCATAAGCACCGGATAGGTGAAGAGTCCGCATCCCACATTGGTTTGCTTTTCGCTCTTGGTCTTGAATTGGGTCATGCGGCTCAGTTCGCCCATATAGGTGTTGCACTCCAGAATCCATGCCAGACGGTTGGTGGCAGGCACTTCCGACTGGATGTAGAAGGTGCAGTTGTTGGGGTCCAGACCACATGCCAGATAGAGGTTGGCGAAGCGACGTATGCGCTCCTGTATCAGTCGCGGGTCGCCCTGGGGCACCGTGATGGTGTGCATGTCGGGGATGAACAGGAACGAGTCGTATTCTTTTTGGTACTCGAGGAACTGGCGGATGCCGCCGCAATAGTTGCCTATGGTTAGCTCGCCACTGGGCTGCAGCCCGGAGAGCAGACGTTTCTTGTTGTTTTCCATCGTGTTTTATTGACAGTCTTGCATTGTATATATAAAACAAAAGCACTTTCAACCTTTGTGTTGGAAGTGCTTCCCAGGGTGGGAGGTGGGGCTCGAACCCACGACCTCCAGATCCACAATCTGGCGCTCTAACCAGCTGAACTACGCCCACCGTGTTATCTTTGAAAAGATTTGCAAAAGTACTACTTTTTGGCGAATTGACAAAATTTATTTTGATATTTTTCTTTAAATAATTGGAAAATATGAATATAGGTTGTCGCTCTATTTGCAGTAAAGTGCTTATCGTCGTCGCCTTGACCTCTGTTCCGAGCAGTTTTAGATATGTTTTTGAAAGTGTTTTTCGACGAGATGCAAAAAAAGAGCGGCTAAAAAACCGCTCTTTGTACCCCCTGGGGGAATCGTGGTATGCCGTCGGCTCGGCCGACAACCCTCATTTAAAGTTTAGGAAACAGCAATGCGATGGGAAGCAAAAACGTTTTGTGGTTGATAAAAAAAGAGCGGCTAAAAAACCGCTCTTTGTACCCCCTGGGGGAATCGTGGTGTGCCGTCGGCTCGGCCGACAACCCTCATTTAAAGTTTAGGAAACAGCAATGCGATGGGAAGCAAAAACGTTTTGTGGTTGATAAAAAGAGAGCGGCTAAAAAACCGCTCTTTGTACCCCCTGGGGGAATCGAACCCTCATTTAAAGTTTAGGAAACTTCCGTTCTATCCGTTGAACTAAGGGGGCATGGCGCGTCGTTGCCGACGCGATTAGAGTTTGCGTTTGATTTCAATCACCTCGTAGGCTTCGACAATGTCTCCCACCTTGATGTCGTTGAAATTCTCAATGTTCAGACCGCAGTCCTGACCGCTGACCACTTCCTTCACGTCGTCTTTGAAACGTTTGAGCGAGGCCAGTTTTCCGGTGTAGACCACGATACCGTCGCGGATGATACGCACATTGCTCTGGCGGTTGATTTTGCCGTCGAGACAGATGCAACCTGCAATGGTGCCCACTTTCGATATCTTGAAGGTCTCCTTGATTTCGAGGTTGGCGGTGATCTTCTCCTGCTTTTCGGGCGAGAGCATGCCTTCGATAGCGTCCTTCAACTCGTTGATGGCGTCGTAGATGATGGAGTAGATGCGGATGTCGATATGTTCGGTCTCGGCCATCTTGCGGGCACCCACCGACGGGCGCACTTGGAAGCCGATGATGATGGCATCCGACGATTCGGCCAAAAGCACGTCGTTCTCGGTGATCTGACCCACGGCTTTGTGGATGACGTTGACTTGGACCTCGTCGGTGGAGAGTTTCAGCAGCGAATCGGAGAGTGCTTCCACCGAGCCGTCCACATCGCCCTTCACGATGATGTTCAGTTCCTTGAAATTGCCCAGCGCTATACGGCGGCCGATTTCGGCCAGCGTCATGTGGGTCTGGGTGCGCAGTCCCAGTTCGCGTTGCAGCTGGGTGCGGCGGTTGGCGATGTCCTTGGCCTCTTTCTCGTTTTCGGTGACGTTGAAGGTGTCACCAGCCTGGCAGGCGCCTGTCAGGCCGAGCAGCAGCACAGGCTGCGAGGGACCAGCCGACATCACCTCTTGGTTACGTTCGTTGTACATGGCGCGCACACGGCCACTGATGGCGCCAGCCACCACGGGGTCGCCCTTGCGGATGGTGCCGTCTTCGACAAGGATTTTGGCCACATAGCCGCGGCCTTTGTCCAGCGAGCTCTCGATGACGGTACCCTTGGCACGCTTGTTGGGGTTGCCTTTCAGCTCCATGATGTCGGCCTGCAGGATGACTTTCTCTAGCAGTTCGTCGACATTGATACCTTTCTTGGCGGAGATGTCCTGACTCTGGTATTTGCCGCCCCATTCTTCGACCAGCAGGTTCATGTTGGCCAATTCGGTCTTGATGCGGTCGGGGTCGGCACCGGGTTTGTCAATCTTGTTGATGGCGAATACGATAGGGACGCCGGCAGCCTGAGCGTGGTTGATGGCCTCAACGGTCTGGGGCATGATCTTGTCGTCGGCAGCGATGACGATGATGGCAATATCGGTCATCTTGGCACCGCGGGCACGCATGGCGGTGAAAGCCTCGTGGCCAGGGGTGTCGAGGAAGGTTATCTTGCGTCCTTCGGCGGTGGTCACCTCATAGGCACCGATGTGCTGGGTGATGCCGCCCGCCTCACCTGCGATGACATTGGTTTTGCGGATATAGTCAAGCAGCGATGTCTTACCGTGGTCCACATGGCCCATGACGGTGACGATGGGGTTGCGGGTGACGAGGTCTTCAGGTTTGTCCTCTTCTTCAATTTTTTGGAGGGTGTCGACAACATCGGCGCTGGCAAAATTGATGTCGAAACCGAATTCGTCGGCAATCAGACGGATGGTTTCGGCGTCCAGACGCTGGTTGATGCTGACAAAGATGCCGACGGCCATACAGGTCGAGATAATCTGCGTGACGGGCACGTTCATCATCGTCGCCAATTCGTTGGCGGTGACAAATTCGGTGACTTGGAGCGTCTTCTGATTCTCCATTTCGCGCATCTGCTCCTCCTCAATCTGTTGGTGGACCTTCTGACGTTTCTCGCGGTTGTGCTTGGAGGTCTTCGATTTGCCCATGGGGCTCAAACGGGCCAGGGTCTCCTTGATTTGCTTTTCGATTTCGGCGTCGTCAACTTCCGGTTTCTTCTTTTCTGCGGCCTTGGCCTTGCGCTCTTTCTTCTCGCTCTTCTTGTCCTTGGCCGGCTTGTTGTTCTTGTTGTCGCCCGACTGTTTTTCGTTGGCGATGCTCTTTTCGTCCACCTTCACGCCGTCTTTCTTGATGCGTTTGCGTTTCTTGCGCTTTTCATCCTCGCGGCCTTTGGGTTTGGATTCGAACTGGGTGAGGTCGATTTTGGTGACCACCTTCGGACCTTCCAGTTTCTGGTATTGGGTTTCGATGAATTCGATCTCTTTCTCGGGGGCCTTCTCCGGTGCAGGTGCCGGCGTCGGTTCCGGTTCGGGAGTCACGGGAGCTGCCACTTCCGGAGCTGCCGCTTCCACTTTGGGTTTTTCGGTCGGTTCCGGTTTGGCTGCTTTGGCGCTCTCTTTCTTTTTCTTGGCCTGGCGTTCCTCTTTCTCGGCCTTGGTCTGCTTGGCAGGGCGCACCTTGGTGTTGATGGAGGAGAGGTCGATCTTGTCGACAATGCGCACTTCGGCATCGAAGGCGTTTTTGCCCTCTTTGACGCCAGCCACGGAGGTGCGGATCACCTTGGTCTCGAATTTGGGCTGCGGTTCCACCTCGGGCTCCGTTTCCGGTTCGGGCACCGGGGTTTCGGCGCTGGCTTCGGGCTTCTGATCCGGTTCGTCGGCATCCTCTGCTTCCGGTTTGGCGGTCGTTTTGGCTTTAGGAGTGTTGAAGTTCTTGATGATGACTTCGTCGCCAAATTCGCGGTTTTCGCTGGTAGCGTTGTTAGTGGCTTCGATGACCATGCTGCTGTTGGTGCTGATCTCGATGCGGTCGGCGTTTTCTTTCACCACGCGCTCCGACTGGAAAGCGGTGGCTAACAAAGCATACTGCTCAGGGGTGATGCGGGCATTGGGATTAGCGTCCACTTGGTGGCCTTTCTTTGCGAGGTATTCCACCAGGTTGGGGATGCCGACGTTGAACTCCTTGGCGGCTTTGTTGAGTCTGATGTTTTTCGGTTCTTCTGACATGTACACTCCTTCTTTTATTGTCAATGAAAAATGAAACTAGCGGTCTGTTTGACCCAGATGGTCAGTGGGGTTACATTCTTCAATCTTCAAATTCTGCTTTCAGCACTTCGATGACGTGGTCGATGGTTTCCTCTTCCAGGTCGGTGCGGTTGATGAGTTCCTCTTTGGGCAGGGACAGCACGCTCTTGGCGGTGTCGCAGCCGATCTTGATGAGCTCGTCGATGATCCACTGGTCGATTTCGTCGGCGAATTCCTTCAGGTCGACGTCGTCGAGGTCCTCGTCGGTGTTGCGGTACACCTCGATTTCATAGCCGCACAGGCGGCTGGCCAGTTTGATATTGTGTCCGCCTTTGCCGATGGCCAGCGACACTTGGTCGGGATCCATGAACACTTCGGCGCACTTGGTTTCCTCGTTGAGGGTGATCTTGGTGATTTCGGCGGGGCTGAGCGAGCGGCGAATCATCAGTTCGGGGCGCGAGGAATAGTTGATGACATCGATGTTTTCGTTCTTCAGTTCGCGGACAATGCCGTGGATGCGGTTGCCCTTCATGCCGACGCAGGAGCCGACGGGGTCGATGCGGTCGTCATAGGATTCGACAGCCACTTTGGCGCGTTCGCCGGGCACGCGGACGATGTTGCGGATGGTGATGAGTCCGTCGTAGATTTCGGGCACTTCGGCTTCCAACAGACGTTCGAGGAAGATGGGCGAGGTGCGTGACAGGATGATGACGGGGTTGTTGTTCTTCAGTTCCACTTTCAGCACGATGGCACGTACCGTGTCGCCTTTGCGGAAGTGGTCGGCGGGAATCTGCTCGCTTTTGGGCAGCACCAGTTCGATCTTCTCTTCGTCGAGGACCAGGACTTCCTTGTTCCAGGGCTGGTAGACTTCGCCAATGATGATTTCGCCTACTTTGTCCTTGTATTTCTGGAAGATAAGCGATTTTTCATAGTCTTGGATCTTGCTTACGAGATTCTGGTGGATGGCGAGGATTTCGCGACGGCCGAATTCGCTGAGCAGGATGGGCTCGGAGAGGTCTTCGCCCACTTCGAAGTCCGACTCGATTTTGATGGCTTCGGAGTATTCGATTTCCCGTTTGTCGTCGGTCAGCTGACCGTCTTCCACGATGTGGCGGTTGCGGTAAATCTCCAAGTCGCCTTTGTCGATGTTGATGATGATGTCGAAGTTGTCCTCGGTGCCGTAGCGCTTGGCGAGGGCGGCGCGGAACACTTCCTCCAGGATGTGCATCAACGTTTCACGGTCGATATTCTTGAAATCTTTAAATTCCGAAAAGGAATCAATGAGGTCTGTCGTCTTCATGAGTCTAACGAATCTTGAATATTAGAATTTAATGATGATTTTTGCGGTTTTGATGTCGGTGTAGTTGAAGTGGAGCGGCTCGGCGTTCTTGTGCTTCTTGCCCAGCAGACGCAGGGTGATCTGGTTGTCGTCGGCATCCTCCAGTCGGCCCTCTTCGTGGGTGCCGTCGAAGGTGGTGACGCTGAGCTCCTGACCGATGTTCTTCTTGTATTGGCGTTTCAGTTTCAGCGGCGAGTCGAGTCCGGCCGATGCCACGTTGAGTTCGAAATCCTCCACGTCGCGGTCCAGGCTGTTCTCTATCTGACGGCTCAGCGCGATGCAGTCGTCAATGACGATGCCGTTGTCGCCGTCGATGGCCACATTGATGCGGTTGTCGCTCGTTATCTTCAAGTCGACCAGAAATTTGTCAGTCCCTTGCAGCGCGGCGTCAATAACACTCAGAACATGTAGTTTGTCAATCATTGGCTTGTTTATTGTTGTCGTTGTTGTTTCTTCTGTTGTCCGGCCGTAGACGCCGCCCTTTGTGGTGGGGGTGCGTTGGGCCGTTTGTCACTTGGGTGGAATAAAAGAGGGGACTCACGTCCCCTTCTCACGAATTCCGTTGCAAAGATACAAAGAATATTTTGATTATAAGGCACTTTTTGTGGACTATATTTAATGTGTAATATGTAAGTACCTAATTTGTAGTGCGATGTAAAAATGAAAAAACATCCCTTTTGGAGCCTGAAAATCTGTTTTTTTGGTTATTTGACCTACTCTTTTTCTACATTTTTTTCGATAAACATAATAATTTTTTTTATTGTCCGTTTCAAAAACAGTTAAACTTATAAGGTAATGAAACAATATTTGGATTTGTTGCAGCATGTGCTTGACAACGGCATTCAGAAGAGCGACCGCACGGGTACGGGTACCCGAAGCGTTTTCGGCTATCAGATGCGTTTTCATCTGGACGACGGCTTCCCGTTGCTCACCACCAAGAAGCTGCACCTCCGCTCGATCATATACGAATTGCTCTGGTTCCTCAGGGGCGATACCAACATCCAATACCTTCACGACCATAAGGTGACCATCTGGGACGAATGGGCCGATGCCAACGGCGACCTGGGTCCCATCTACGGCCGTCAGTGGCGCTCGTGGGGTTGCGCCGACGGCAGCCGCGTGGACCAGATCACGCAGCTGGTGGACCAGATCAAGAACAACCCCGACTCGCGTCGGCTGCTGGTGTCGGCATGGAATGTGGGCGAAATCGACCAGATGGCCCTGCCTCCCTGCCATATCCTCTTCCAGTTCTACGTGGCCGACGGACGTCTCTCCTGCCAACTCTACCAGCGCTCGGCCGACATCTTCCTCGGCGTGCCGTTCAACATCGCCTCCTACGCCCTCTTCACCATGATGGTGGCACAGGCAACGGGACTGAAATACGGCGATTTTGTGCACACCTTCGGCGACGCCCATATCTACAACAACCATATTGAGCAATGCCGCCTGCAGCTGACCCGCGACCCGCGACCGCTGCCTACCATGCGTCTCAATCCGCAGAAGACGAACATCTTCGACTTCGACTTCGACGATTTCACGCTCGAAAACTATAACCCACATCCACACATCAAAGGGGAGGTATCGGTCTGATTATGGAACAACGCAATCCCAACAACTTCTGCATCATTATGGCCGGCGGCTTCGGCAGCCGCTTCTGGCCGCTGTGTTCGGTGAACAAACCCAAGCAGTTCATCGACCTGATGGGCATTGGCGAATCGATGATTCAGGAGACCTTCCGCCGTTTTGAGAGCATCTGCCCGCGTGAGAATATCATCATTGTGACCACCAAAGCCCACGAGGCCCAGGTGCACCGCCAGATTCCGGACCTGCTCGACTATCAGGTGCTCTGTGAGCCCTTCCGCCGCAATACGGCACCCTGCATCGCCTACGCCGCATCCATCATCAACGGCATCAATCCGAATGCCAATATCGTGGTCACCCCTTCCGACCATGCGGTCTTCGGCATGGCCGAATTCAACCGCAATATGCAGGATGCCATTCGTACGGTCGACGGGCACGACTGGATAGTGACTCTCGGCGCCCGTCCGGTTAACCCGAACATCAAATACGGCTACATCCAGTTCCGCGAATCGGGACTGCAGGACGGCTCGTCGCGCATCCACAAGGTGATCACCTTCGTCGAGAAACCCCCATTCGACATGGCATGCCAGTTCATCGCGTCGGGCGAATTTCTTTGGAATACGGGTATCTTCGTCTGGCGCCTGCCGGTGCTGATGGAGGCGTTCCGCAAATTCCTGCCCCAGGTGGCCGAACGCTTCTTCGACCTGTCGGTCGACACCCCGGCCAAACAGCTGCGCGACATCTATACGCAGGCACCATCCATCTCGGTGGATTACGGCATCATCGAAAAAGCCGAGAATGTCTATGTGATGGAGGCCGAGTTCGGATGGTCGGATGTGGAGACCTGGGATTCGCTCTACATGGCGATGCCGAAGGAGAAAGACGGCAATGCTGTGGCGTCGGGACATGTGGTCACCTACGACACGCACAACTGCATCGTCCACCTGCACCCAGACAAGTATGCCGTCATCCAAGGGTTGGACGACTATATCGTGGCTGCCGGACAGGACACCCTCATGATCTGCCGCCGCGACCAGGAGGAACAGCTGATGAAATTCAATTCGGACATCGAACTGATGAAAAGCAAAAAAGAGAGCTGACCCACCAATCGGTCGTGCCCAAAAAGAGACGCTGCCCGACACAATAAAAAACAGGGCGTCGCGTTGTAGTGAATTATTGTTCGAAACAAAAAATAACATATTATAATGAAACGTTACGAAATTAAATACCTTCTGAAAGAGGACGTGAGTGCGCTGCTGGGCACCACGATATGTGTCAAAGGCTGGGTGCGCACCAAGCGAGGCAACAAGAATGTCGCTTTCTTGGCTGTGAACGATGGTTCCATCATCCACAACATCCAGGTGGTTGCCGACCCTGCAAAATTTGAGGAGCCGCTCAAGCGCATCACCACGGGCGCCTGCATCGGCGTGGAGGGTAAGCTGGTCGAAAGCCAGGGCAGCGGACAGGCCGTCGAGGTGCAGGCCGAAAACATCGTCGTCTACGGTGAAGCTGACCCCAACAGCTATCCGTTGCAGAAGAAAGGCCACTCCATGGAGTTCCTTCGCGAGATAGGCCATCTGCGTCTGCGCACCAACACCTTCGGTGCTGTCATGCGTCTGCGCCACAACATGGCCATGGCCATCCACACCTTCTTCCACGAACGTGGGTTCTTCTATTTCCACACGCCGCTCATCACCGCCAGCGACTGCGAAGGTGCCGGCGAGATGTTCCACGTGTCGACCCTCGACCCCGAGAACCCGCCTCGCAAAGAGGACGGCACCATCGACTGGGAGCAGGACTTCTTCGGAAAGTTCACCGCCCTCACCGTCAGCGGCCAGCTGGAAGGCGAACTGGGTGCCACCTCGTTGGGCAAGATCTACACCTTCGGACCGACTTTCCGCGCCGAGAATAGCAACACCCCGCGCCACTTGGCCGAGTTCTGGATGATTGAGCCCGAGATGGCTTTCTATCAGCTCGACGAGCTTACCGCCCTCGAGGAGGAATTCATCAAATACTGCGTCCGCTGGGCTCTTGACCATTGCATGGACGATCTGGAATTCCTCAACAAGATGATTGACAACGGCCTCATCGAACGACTGAAGAGCGTGGTGGACACCGACTTCGTCCGCCTGCCCTACACCGAGGGTATCAAGATTTTGGAAGAGGCTGTGGCAAAGGGCCACAAATTCGAATTCCCCGTCAGTTGGGGTGTCGACCTCGCTTCTGAACACGAGCGCTATCTGGTTGAAGAACACTTCAAGAAACCGGTCATCATGATTGACTACCCGAAGGAGATCAAGGCCTTCTACATGAAGCTCAACGACACTGTGGTAGAGGAGGGCAAACGTCAGGGTTTCTCGGGTCTCACCGTGCAAGGTACCGACGTGCTTTTCCCGCAGATTGGCGAGATCATCGGCGGTAGCGTCCGCGAAGAGAACTACGACAAGCTGATGGGCCGCATCACGGAACTCAACATCCCGATGAAGGATATGTGGTGGTACCTCGACACCCGCCGCTACGGTAGCTGCCCGCATGCCGGCTTCGGTTTGGGCTTCGAACGTCTGCTGCTCTTCGTCACCGGTATGGCCAACATCCGCGACGTCATCCCCTTCCCGAGAACCCCCAAGTCGGCTGAGTTCTAAGTCATGATCAAGGACAACGACGGCATCAACTACACTTCCGAAGGCGAGCACCAGCAGCTGGTGGACGTTATGCGTGGCTTTATGGACAACGGAAAGCCCAAGCTCGGCATCTTCTGGTACGACGTGGCCAACGGCTCGCTGTTCGGCGTGGAGAAGATCGACGCCGAACAGGCGGTGTTTGTCAACGGCAAGGCAACCATCGGCAAACTGCACAAGACCTACTGGCAGAAGCAGCACCACCGTGCCGAAGCCAAGGGCGACACCTCGTCCATCTTCTACGCCGAGCACAACTACACCATGATACCGCGCGGACGCATCTTCCTCGACGAAGCAACTGACCGTTTCTACGTCTGCGTCGGACATTGGCTCAATGACATCGACCAGGAGCACTTCCGCGAGGTGTTGGAGGACGAGTTCAATTTGCCCGACGACTTCGATATGGTCATCGACCACCACTGGGACCTCGGCCACGGTTGGTCGGAGGAGTTATTCTAACCGAATCGGCGCGAGATATTCCCACAATACAGACAGCAGGCTCTGCAATGAAGCGGAGCCTGCTGTTCATGTTTCATTGTTGTTTCAAAACTTCAACATCCACGTATCTTCGGATGTCGCCTGTCTAATTAATTTGTACCGTGCAGGCAGCCCCGACACAATAATTGTAACTACACCTGACTTATTTGATGTACAAGCCTTTCCATCTGCCTTTCTGGTTCACCACAAACCATCTACTACAATGGACACTTGTACCTATGGTAAGCACAATAATCCCTGTGTAGTAGATGATGACTCGAATAGACTTCAAGGTGGTGATATGTAAGGCAATTGAGTTCTTCTACCGCCATTGCCATCTCTCTAGGCATTGACGATGCAAAATCATTAGATTTTGCAAACTGGCAAAATTATTTTCGCTAATTCGTTATTTTGTCGTACCTTTGCACATTGAAATGACACAAGAAGAGATAGACATAATATATATGCGACGTTGTCTGCAGCTGGCTATGAATGGATTGGGTCGGGTACGTCCCAATCCGCTGGTTGGGTGTGTGATTGTGAAGGATGGGCAGATTGTCAGCGAGGGCTACCATCAGGAGTATGGCCACAACCACGCCGAGCGCAATGCGCTGCTGCGTGAAGGCGATTTTCGTGGGGCGACGCTCTACGTCAGCCTCGAGCCTTGTTCGCATTTTGGCAAGACGCCGCCGTGTGCTGACTTGGTCGTGGAGAAAGGCATCGGACGGGTGGTGTGCTGCAACGACGACCCCAATCCTTTGGTGTCGGGTCGCGGCTTCGAGAAGCTGCAAAAGGCTGGCATCGAGGTGGTACGCCACGTTCTTGAGGACGAAGGACGAGAGCTGAACCGACGGTTCTTTACCTTTATGGAGAAACTAAGGCCCTACATCATCCTGAAATGGGCGGAAAGCAGCGACGGCTTCATGGCTCCCGAATCGAAAGGTCGCTACTGGATAAGCAACCAGCGGCAGACCATCATCAGCCACCGCATGCGCACCCAGGAGGCGGCCATCCTGGTGGGCTCGCAGACTTACCTCGACGACCAGCCCCAGCTGACGGCACGCCTTTATGGCGGCGACAACCCGCTGCCCATCGTCCTGGATCGTCGCGGACGTCTACACGACGTGCCGGAGCATTGGCTCCATTTGCGCTGCCAGACGCTCGCGGAGGTGATGCGGCTGCTGTTCGAGCGGAAGATTCAGTCGCTCATTGTCGAAGGAGGCCGTAAGGTCTTGGATGCCTTCATCGCGGAAGGGCTCTACGACGAGGTGGTGGTCTTCAAAGGAAAGCAAAGTCTTGGCGCCGGGCTCGAGGCACCGGCATTGCCGCCGCTACCCGAAGGACGGCTCAGCATCATCTGTTGAACAGCCTTGGAACCTTCGGGCTGTCTCATTGTAGGCGACTGCGTTCCGGCAGTGGCATCAAACTATTAGGGAAGGCTCAAAGAAAAACTGTAGATGGCGCCACCCGAGTCGAAGTCTTGGGCGTTCAGTTCGAGGGTGGGCATATCGTAGGTCCCGTCCTCCCATGATTGTACTGTGGCGTCTTCTATCTCTTGTAGTTTTAAGGATGCTGTCGGACTCGTCTCTGCCTGAGGAGCGTTGATGATGACCCTCCCGTGGCGGAAATAGACCTCGATGGCTCCCTCTATCATGTTGAAGACGGCGTAGGCTTTGACTTTCCCTTGCTCCAGAGCTTCAAGGATGTTGTCGCCAACTTTCAGCCCGTTGTCCAGCGCAATATGGCTGTCCCATACGGTGAATTCCGTCAGTTTGTTGTCGTACAGAACGGCTTCGCCTATACGATCCTTGCCCTTAAAAAGATCGTAAGTGATGCCTTCAATATCTTCGTCGCTTTGAGGGTGGTAGACGGCTTTGTCGTAGACTGAGCCCGCCGGCGGATTCAATGCCAGCGTCTTGTTGTTCAGCACATCGACGCCTCGGTCGGTGAGTATGAACTTCGTACCAGCTTGTTTGGACTGCGCCGACAAGGTGACTGTGATCGGCACAAAAAGGAACAACAAAAGAAGTGCTTTCTTCATAATGATTTGGACTTTAATAATTTGTAATATGTTTTAAATGATTGTATACCCATGCAAAGATAATATTTTTTTTTCCACAGTCTGAGATGTATTTACGTTTCAAATTCCGCATGTGTTTGTTGTTAGGACAAAACGCTTGAAATGTCAAAGAGTTCATGTCGTTCTATATAGACTAATGAGTGTTAAATTGGAAATAAATCAGTAATTTTTTTTTATAAAATTTATTTTTCTTCAGAATAATTTTATATATTTGCAATGATATTTTTTTAGTTTGAAAGATTTGAATGTATCTATAAAGCGCTGATTATTATTTTTTTTTGATAAATAGTATATTTGTTAACCCATAAAAATTATAGCATTATGAAAAAACATTACTTTTGTTTCTGTTTGGATTAGTGGCTCCAATTGTTGTGTGGGCTCAAGGTGTGGTCGTCAAAGAACCTCATCAGCTACTATTGGGGAATATCATCATCCGCGAGGTGAAGTATCCGGCCACGATTACTTGTAAGAATTATTCATTGAAAGACAGCACCCTCACATTCATCTATTCGGATTCCACAATGACTACTAAAGAGGCCTCTATCAATGGGTTCCAAGTGAGCGACATGGTCGTTGCTAACGACTCGGTGTTCTTTTGTGGAAGTGACATGAAAGGCAAAAATGGCATACTCGGATTCTTCAGCATCACTGATGTGTTTTTTGGGAGTGGAAGCATAAACATTATACCAACCATTCTGTACAACCAAGAATTGGTCACCCGTCTTACAAGAATAGAGACTTTCAGGGACGCAACAGGGAACAGGCATATCTACTGTGTGGGTAGAACCGAATTACAAAAACCTTGCCTCGTGGAAAAAAGTGACTTCAGCAACGGTTCGTATCGTTTGGGGATAGTGAACGACAGTCTCGAATATCTGACAGATATTTCATTCCAGGGAGCGACCAGAATCATTACCCCCGAGATAACTCGTAAAAGATACCCGCTTTATATGGAATGTGAAACCAAATAACCATCAGGAGGACAAAACATGAAAAGAAAAATTATATTATTGGCTTTTGTTGCGCTGTGCGCTATGGCCTATGGGCAAGGCACAACACCTGACACGATGCGTGTCGGCGACCGTGACCCTATTTATTACTACTGGGACACCAACTGGATGGACTATTACTATTTCCCTCCAGCGAGCAACGATTCCTTGCTATGGCAAATGAATACCAATGCCTGGACAATAGGAATGCCGGAATACGCCCGCTACTGCTACACCGACACGGCGCTGCGTATCATCGGCGTCGCAGCGCCTCTTCAATACAGAAAGGTGGATCATCGCGTCTTTCCATGGCAACCCTACGACAGCTTGGCGTGGGAACACATGTACAAAGATTTTTTCCGTTTATACGAAGTCGACAGCAATACATGCGATATGATTCTGTTGAAAGAAACCGAAATCAATTTGAAACAGAATTTCCGTCATTACATAGAGACAAACATCGACGGGCAGACACGGCAAGGACAATGGGTGTCGATGCCTAACCCAATTTATGAAGGCTATTTTGACGAACCTGTCACCGTGCATGATTCCTTCTACGTCGCAGTAACATTCAACAACAATCGCCTTTCCGAACCTGATGGGTCGGACCCCCCTTTTGTTCACATTGTGTCAAATTTTTTCTCAGCAAGTGTCCAAATAAGAAACAGCGACCCTACAGCATCTTCTTTTGACTATTTGCCGCATCCGCCACATCAGCGCTTCAGATTCACCAACATGGTGGGGGATGATTCGCTGACCCTTTATTATGTGTATCTTCCGACCGATTGCCAATGGCGTTACGTTGTTCAGTTGCTTACCGGTCCCCGTGCTGAAGGCTTTTATTACATCTTCCCTATCATCGACACTTCGCGTTACGTGCCGCCTGCATTCAACTGCAATGCTCCGTCCGAGCTGTCGCTGGCATACTCCAGCCCCGAAGTGTGCCTGTTCACATGGAATGGCGATGGCGGCAGCGAGTGGGAGCTATCCATTGCCGAAGAAGGCCAGGCTCCTGAAGACGGAATGATGACCTTGTGCAACAGCACCATCAAGTCCATCAGCGGATTGGACACCGGCCGCTGCTATGAGGCTTGGGTGCGCACCGTTTGCAACGACACACTCAAAAGCCAGTGGAGCAATAGTATCCATTTCTGCATCAACGAAGGGCAAACTGGCATCCTGACGGCCACTGATGTCTATACCTACCTGTATCCAAACCCCACCAATGGCATTGTCACCGTCAGTTCTGCTTTCCGCATGGACAAGATAGAAGTATTCGCCTTGAACGGCACCATGCTGCTGAGCGTTTCCACCGACGCCATGAGCACCGATCTCGACCTGTCGTCGCTGCCCGCCGGCACCTATATAATCCGCATACACACCAACAACGGATTCGCCACCAAACGGTTGGTGAAGAAATAGAAAAACATGACTGCACGATAAAGGAGACCCATGAGGGCCTCCTTTTTTAGTCTATTCCTGATTACAATGCATAGTTGTCCCGCTTACTCGTGGTCTGAATTCGAGTAGGGGATTACAGTTTTGTCTGCCCTTTGTTGCGATGCAACATTTTTTTGTAAATTTGCATGACGGAACTGACTATATTACGGTTTCGTAAGATGCATAATATGAATGATATGTATTAAAAAAAACAAAAAGGTATCCAGATGTTTGACGACATTTTTCATACAATCAAATCGGCCTCGGAGGGCTTATACAAGGAGAAGGGAAGCAAATTTCTTGCCTTCGCTTTCCCCGTGCAGTCTCTGGACGAGGTGAAGCAACACCTCGACCGGCTTCGGAAGGACTATTTCGACGCACGTCACCATTGCTATGCCTACATCCTGGGTCCCAACAAAGACACCTGGCGTGCCAACGACGACGGCGAACCCAGCGGCACCGGCGGCCGCCCCATCCACGGACAGCTGCTTAGCGCCGACCTCACCGACACCCTCATCGTCGTGGTACGCTATTTCGGCGGCATCCTGCTGGGTGCCTCGGGACTGGCCAACGCCTACAAGGCCGCCGCTCGCGACGCCATAGAACACGCGGTCATCATCGAGAAAACCATCGACATCCGGTACCGACTCCATTTCGAATACGCCGCCATGAACGATGTGATGCGCATCATCAAAGATTTCGGCCTCACCCCACGCGACCAAGACTTCAACCTCGACTGCCGCCTCGACGTCAATGTGCGCCAATCCGAAAGCGTCCGCTTCTATGACGCGGTGGCAAACCTTCGTACTGTAAGAATCGAGGTGCTATGAAAAAGGGTCTGCTCTTCTATATTATGGCGCTTGTTGCCATCGTGGCAGGTCGGTCGCAGACGGTGGAACCGACATGGGAATCTCTCAATCAACGCTCTTATCCACAATGGTTCAGCGACGCCAAGCTGGGCATTTTTGTCCATTGGGGACTTTACTCGGTGCCTGCCTACGCCAGCACGGAGGGTTACGCCGAATGGTTCTACCGTGGCCTGATGGTAGGCGATAGCGGCCGCCAGGCGGTGATGAGCCTCTATGCCGACACTACCCAGGCGGTCTTCGACCAGTATGCCGCATTGGCCGACCATTGGCATGCCGAGTTGTGGCGTCCGGATCAGTGGGCAAACCTGTTCCGCCGGTCGGGAGCCCGCTACGTGCTGCTGGTGACCAAACACCACGACGGCTACTGCCTGTGGGACAGCCCGCTTCAACCTACATGGAACAGCACCATGAGCGGCCCCCGACGCAACATCGTGGAGGAGCTGACCGCTGCGGTGCGCAACGAAGGACTGCGGATGGGTTTCTACTACTCGTTGCCCGAATGGACCAACCCTCGCCACATTTGGATGCGGGATGCTGACGACAGCATTGCCGACTATGTGGATAACTATATGGTTCCCCAATTCAAGGAACTGGTGCGCCGCTTTCGTCCCGACGTCATCTTTAGCGACGGCGACTGGCAGAACACTGCCGAGCAGTTCCACGCCGAAGAGCTCATCAGCTGGTACTACAATCTTGTGGGTCCCGATGCCGTCGTCAACAACCGTTGGGGCAGGGGTACCGCTCACGGATTCCTCACCCCCGAATACAGCCAAGGTATTGTCGATGTGACAACGCCATGGGCCGAATGCCGTGGTGTGGGGCGCAGTTTCGGATTCAATCGCAACGAGGATGTCGAGAATTTCCTCACCGACCGCCAACTGATACAGCATTTCTGTGAGCTGGTGTCGGCGGGAGGCGGCTTGACCCTCAACGTCGGACCTATGGCCGACGGCACCATCCCCTTCATCCAGCAGGAACGCTTGCTGGCCCTCGGCCGGTGGCTCGAGGTCAACGGCGAGGCCATCTATGGCACCACGCCGTATGTCGACGCCGACTGCCATGGCAACGTCATTTCGAACCATACCGTCTATTCGCGAACCACCGCCTCGCTGCCCGACGCAAGCGCGATCGGCTACGACTGGGTGCGCAACGCCCCGCTGAAACAAATGCCGGTCGACCACTTCAGCATTCGCTGGGTGGGTATGGTGGAGGCCCCTGCCGATGGCGACTATATCTTCCGTATCGAAGCCAACGACGAAGCCACCGTGAGTTACCTCACTCCAGAAGCGTCAGCCGAGTGGGTGGGGGAACTGGGCGACGAGGCGCTGTCGGGTTTCGAACCCCAGATGCAGTACCACCACTCGTGGGCCGAGAACGACGGCGCCCAGCGTACCCTCCATCTGCACAAGGGCGAACGACGCCTGTTCTGTGTGGATTATCGCGAGAAGGACCTTGAGGCGACAGTACACTTCACCTGGAGCCGTGACGGCGGCAAACGATTCGAACCGGTGCCTGCAGCGTGGAAAGGCAAGGCGACATGGGAACGCACCATGCGTTGCTTCACTCGCAAGGGCAGCGACCTCTATGTGATTGAATTTGAACGTCCGGGACGGCAGTTGACGCTCGGCGACCTGCCAAGGTTGAAGAAAGGAACCACCATCCAGTTGCTGGGCACCACAGCCGAGCTGAAATGGAAGCAGCAGAAAGACGGGTCGGTCGTGGTGGACCTCTCGCCGGTGAGCGCTGCCGAGATGAACCGGCTGGAACATGCATGGGTGTTCAAGATCGGCGGTGCGCTGTAAACGCTTTTTTTTCGGCTTGATTCCAAAAAAAAATGCAGCGGCTGTAATATTTCGGGCCGCTGAAACGATATAATTTAAAAAACGAATTACAAGCATCAAGGTGACGCGTACAGAATACAATCAAAACATCGAAACATGGTCCGGCAATGTACTCCGTTTTGCCGTGTGGAACTGTGGCGATCGTATGCGTGCCGAAGATGCGATGCAAGAGGCCTTTGCCAAGTTGTGGGAATGCCGTTCGCGGGTGCCGGTGGAGAAGGGGTTGGGTTATCTGCTTACTGTAGCCCGACGCTATCTGGTCGACTGCTTCCGCCACGACCATGTGGTCGACAAGGTGCACCAGATGCTGGTGCAGACGACCGACACCACCGTCGATGAAAGCAGCACGGCCGGAATGAGCGACGAAATGTTCAACGCCCTGATGCGGCTGCCCGAAGTGCAACGCTCCATATTGCAGCTGCGCGATGTCGACGGCTACAGCTACAAGGAGATAGCGCAGATGCTCGAATTGAGCGACCAGCAGGTGCAGGTCTACCTGTTCAGAGCCCGCACGACGATGAAAAAACTGCTGATGGACAAAGAGGGTAAAGGCTAGTGGCGCAAAAAAGACAAAAAAACACATCAATCAACAAACCTACATAACGACAATCTCAAATCTCAGATTTCAAATCACAATACATCGCAATGAACATCACAGATGACAACATAGAACTCTATCTGTTCCGCTATAAGGAAAACCTGCTCGACGCCGCTGAGGCCGCCGAGGTGGAGCGGGCTCTGGCCACCCATCGCGAGTGGCAGGAGCTGGCCGACCTCTACGACCCGCAGCTGACGCTGCCTGCAGGCGCCGCCATCCCTTATCCGGATGCGGCAACGTTGCGCGACGGAGGACCACGAGCCAAGCGCTGCCGGCGCATCGTGCCGCTGTGGATTTCCTCGGCGGTGGCTGCATGCCTGCTTGTAGCAGTAGGCCTATGGTCGCTGCGCTCGTTGTCGGGCACGACAGAAGGACCCGCCCCCGTAGTGGCGGAGCAACAACCGACCCGGACGCCCGCCGTCGCGGACACCAGCAGCACACCGATGCGGGTGGACAGCCCTGCGCTGTGGGAGAAGGAAACGGAACGTTATGCCCAAACGACCCCAACCCCGTCGGAACCGACGGCAGAAGAGGCACGTCAGCCGCTATATGAGCCGCTGCAGGCGGCCGGCGAGCCGTTGCTTCTGGCCGAAGCTCAGACAACGCCAGAGGACCGTCAGGCCGAGGAATACGGATATGACGATGTCGTTGACGATGAGGATTACGCGGGCGAAGCGGTTTACTCCGACAAGCTGATAACCTATGCTGACGATATTTCGGCAGCGGCATCGCGCCAGGCGCCCGACTACAGTATGACAGGCGACAGCAGGGGTGATGCCCTGTCGCAGTTGTCCGACCAGGTGAACGACTTGGCATCCAAGAGCGGCAGCCTTGTCGCCAATACCCGTCGCCGCTATCGGGAACACGAATCGCAGATCGTCTCCGATATTGAAGAAATAACAGAAAAAAATCCCATTATCAGAAAACTATTAGCAAGTATCTTATGAAAAGACAGACTCTTATTATCCTAGCAACCATGCTGCTGCTTGGCAGCATGCCGGCCATGTCGCAGAACCAACGTATGCGCCAGAATTTTGGCACCACGGTATCGATTCTCGATTTCCAAGGCAAGGCCAATATCACCGTGGCTTACGATTCGGTGAACTATATCGAGGTGGCTTACAATCCCAGCATTTCCAATCCCGAACGTGACAAAAATATCTTTGTCGCCTACAACCGTCTGACCATCTACGACACGTTGGGCGAGAATGTGTATTATGTTCATGTGCGTCAGGATCAGATCGCTACCGTCCATACGGATTCTCAATGCAAGGTGAGCTATCCCGAAGGAGAGAAGAATTACCGCTTTGCGGGCGACGGCGAGGATGTGAGGTCGCTGGCCGAGGAGCTGAAGTCGATTATCGACGAATTCGCCAACACCTACGACAGTGTCTCGCACACCACAAGCCACAAGATGTCCGCACAAAAAAACAAACGCCGCTACAGCGTCACCTCCCGTACCAATTTTGATTTCCATTGGGGCTTCAACAACTGGGGCGACGCATGGTACAACGGTTTGATGAAGATGGAGGGTCCCTACAACCTGCGCACCAGCTTCAGTTCGTTCCAGCTGTCGGAGAACTATGCCGTCGTGATGAGCCCCCACTTCAAACTGTCGTTGGGTATCGGCTACGAGTCGGACATCTACAAGTTCACCGACAACTATGTCGCCATGGGCACCGACGGCGCCCTCAGCACGCAGAATCAGGCGAGCCTTGATGCCGTCAGCGGCGTGACAGGCTCCCTTTTGGACGACTGGTCGACCCGTCTGGTGACCCGCTACATCACGATGCCCATAGAATTCGAATACCGCGACAAGTCGATTCTCAAGTCGTTCAAGCTGTCCCTCGGCATCGTGCCGGGACTCAGTTTCAACAGCAGCCATACGGGCCTCAAGCACGAACTGGAGAAGAAAGGGCGCAACTATCAGGGCGTTGACGACGTGTCGAAGTTCATCAATCCCTATAAGCTGGATGTGCGGCTCACCTTCAAACGCAAATGGTTCGGATTCTTCATCCAGGTGCCCACCCTGCCGCTCTTCATCGATACCGACACCAAGGTCTATCCCATCAAGATCGGATTCATGATTTGACGCGGAGAGTCTTCGGGTCTCATCAGGGACTCACCAGGGACTCACCAGGGACTCACCAGGGTCTTCTGCCCCCAGAAAAAGAGGCGCATCCCATCCCATCGTGAACCTACGGACGATTGCCATCGTCCCCAACAGACAATAGTATCTTTCGAGGTCGGGCGTCTTAACGATACCCGACCTTTTTTATGCGCAATATGGAAGCCGTTTGGACGTTAATGGATGTGGAGTAGCGTGCCCGACGGACAAAGGGCTCACGATGTTCAATTTAAAATTGCCAATTGGCCATGAAATCATTAGAGACTTTGAGCGACGAAAAATATGCCGCATTCCAGCGCAAGCTGATTCCGACGGTTGCGGCCGAACAAATCATAGGTGTGCGCACCCCGCAACTGCGCGCATTGGCGAAGGCGATGGTGAAAAGCGGCGAGTCGGAAGCGCTTGTACGGACGCTGCCGCATCGTTATTTTGAAGAGAACCAGCTGCATGCTTTCATCCTTTCGGCCGAGAAGGATTTCGACGCATGCATCCGCGAGGTGGACCGTTTCCTGCCCTATGTCGACAATTGGGCCACCTGCGACCAGCTGTCGCCGCTCTGTTTCGCCAAGAATACCAAGTCGCTGCTGCCATGGGTGATCCGATGGATGAAGTCGGAGCGTGAATACACGGTCCGTTTTGGCATTGGCATGCTGATGCGACATTTTCTGGACGAAGGATTTGAACCTGAATTTTTGGACATGGTGGCTGCTATACGCCGCGACGAATACTATATCCGTATGATGCAGGCCTGGTATTTTGCTACGGCATTGGCCAAGCAGTACTCTGCCACGGTGCCATACATCGTGCAGTGCCGTCTGCCGCAATGGACACACAACAAAACTATTCAAAAAGCTGTGGAAAGCTACCGCATCTCCGATGAACAGAAGGCATATCTGAAAACCCTGCATAAGAGATGATCTTAGAGCCGCTATGGGTGGTGAACCTATAGCGACTGCTTTTTTGGTGGGATGCAGGCGTCGGTTTTGTAAAAAAAACGTATATTTGCAAAATAATAAATTGAAGGCCGAAAGGTGTAATGTGTTTCCAATGTGGTGATTAATTTTCGTGCAGGTGATGGGCTGCTTTTCGGCTTACAGATGGTCGGACTCAAATAAAAGCGTTTATGGCAAATCTGGGTAAATACATTTGCAAGCAACTGAAGGATATACGCCGTCAGATTGCTCAAGAGAACGATGTCGCTCTCGACATTCCGGAGTGTACCTATCAGGGAGACTGCAGCGGCACATGTCCGCGTTGCGAGGCGGAACTGAAATATCTTGAATCGGAACTGACGCATCGCAGCTGTATGGGCAAGGCCGCCTTGGTGGCTGGCGTGGCTTTTACATTGGCTACCTCACCGGTGGTTATGGCACAGGAACGGACCGATCTGTCCAAAACGAACGAACAACAGGTGAGGCGAGGCAAGTGCCAGCTGCGTGGACAGGTGGTCGATGTTAATGGCGAACCTTTGATTTCAGCGAATGTGGTCTTGAAACAGCAAGGCCATTTTGTTGCTGGTGCTAAGACAAATAATGAGGGCGCTTTTGAAATAAAAAATATTAAGAGAGGTACGTATGAGTTGTCTGTGTCGTATATCGGTTATAGCACTGCGGATACGACTATTGAAATCCGAAAGACTACTTTCGTCAAGCAAACGCTCGTTAATGATATTGAGTCGTTACAGGGCATCATTCCCGTGGTCGTGGGCAAACCGGCGCCGCCAGACGATTTCGGTGTCCCCACGAAGTGCGATTCTGCTGCCAGTAAAGGAATGCCTACCATCGAGACGGGGACATCATCGGGGTCTGACGGAAGTGGCAAGATCACTTCGGAGGATTTGAGGTCTTTCCCTTCGTCTATGTCGGTTGTCAAGGATGCGCTGAATGAACCCAAAAACGATTTAGATGTCGGCGAACCTGTCGGCCCCTATATCGGCTATATTCAGGTGCGGCTGGGTGGCACACCTGCCAGCACTCCTGCCGAACCACAATCGAGCTGTTCACAGAATAATGACAATGTCAATCCTCTTGATAAAGAGGCCCGTTGAACGATGAATGCCGTTCCTTTCATAGGTGTTTCACGCCATCGTATCGGTATCGACGGTGTGGGCGTCACCACATTGGCGGCCTTCCATGGCTGTCCGCTGCATTGCCGCTACTGTCTGAACCCCACCTGTCTGGGCACTCCCGACCATTTGCTCCGCTACACCCCGGAATCGCTTTTCGAACATACTCGCGTCGACAACCTCTATTTCCTGGCCACTGGAGGCGGTATCTGCTTCGGTGGCGGCGAGCCGCTGCTGCGGACGGCCTTTCTGGTGCGTTTCCGCGCATTGTGCGGCACATCGTGGCGACTGACGGCCGAGTCCTCGTTGGCGGTGCCACGGGCGAACGTTGTGAAGGCGGCGGGGGTGATCGACGACTTCATTGTCGACATCAAGGATACCAACCCGTCCATCTATAAGGCCTATACGGGTCGCAGCAATCGGGGCGCCATGGCCAACCTGCGATGGCTGTTGCAGAACAAAGGGGCCGACCATGTCACCGTGCGGGTGCCGCTGATACCCCAATACAACACCGACGACGACCGCGACCGCAGTGTGGCCAAACTCAAGGAATGGGGCGTGAAACATATCGACCGATTCGACTATGTCGTTCGCCAGCCGCAACCGGCAGGGGAGGGGGAAACGAAAAAATGACGGTATCGGCCGCATTCCACTTCTTTTTCGTATTTTTGCAGTTCCTTTTCTGTAGAACGATACTTAATTACTGATTTGAAATGAGTGAGTTATTGGCACAATTGAACGAAGCGCAACGTGAGGCGGCGGCATGCACCGAAGGTCCGGTGATGATTATTGCAGGTGCAGGCAGCGGCAAAACACGGACGCTGACCTATCGCATAGCACACCTGATAGAGAAAGGGGTCGACGCCTTCAATATTCTGGCGCTGACCTTCACCAACAAGGCCGCTGGCGAGATGAAGGAACGTATCATCAAACTGGTGGGTCCCGATGCCCGCAACCTGTGGATGGGCACGTTCCACTCGGTCTTTGCCCGGCTGCTGCGCGCCGAAGCCCAAAAATTGGGCTATATTCAAAGTTTCACTATCTATGACAACGATGACAGCAAGTCGGCCATCAAACAGATTGTCAAAGGTCTGAATCTGGATCCGAAGACGTACAACGCGGGCTATGTCCTCAGCCGCATCTCGATGGCCAAAAGCAGCTTGATAGGTCCGGAGGATTATTGCACCAACGTCGAAATACAACAAACCGACCAGACGGCCAAAAAGCCACTGATAGGCGAGATATACAAGCTCTACAACAAAAGGCTGCGCAACGCCATGGCGATGGATTTTGACGACCTGCTGTTCAATACCAATATCCTGCTGCGCGATTTCCCCGACGTGCTGCTGAAGTACCAAAACCGCTTCCGCTATATCCTCGTCGACGAGTATCAGGACACCAACTATGCACAGTATTTGATTGTCAAGAAACTGGCGGCTCGTTACCAGAATATCTGCGTGGTGGGCGACGACGCCCAAAGCATCTATGCCTTCCGAGGCGCCAACATACAGAATATCTTCAACTTCAAGCGCGACTATCCGGGTGTGCATCTCTTCAAACTGGAACAGAACTACCGCAGTACCAAGAATATCGTCAACGCGTCCAACTCTATCATTTCCAACAATAAGGAACAGATTGAAAAGGAGATTTGGACCGACAACGGGACGGGCAATCTGATCACATTGCTGCAATGTAGCGACGAACGCGACGAGGGCAACAAGGTGACGGAATCGATTATGCAGGCACACCTGGGCGACAACCGACCCTACAAGGACTTTGCCATCCTGTACCGCACCAACATACAGAGCCGTGCCGTCGAGGAGTCGCTGCGTCGTCAGAATATCCCTTATCGCATCTATGCGGGCATCTCGTTCTACGGCCGCAAAGAGATAAAGGATGTGCTGGCCTATCTGCGACTGGTGGTCAACAACCACGACGACGAGTCGCTGGTGCGCATCATCAACTATCCGGCCCGCGGTATCGGCAACACCACCCTCGACCGCATCCGTCTGGCGGCGTCGGACAACGACGTCAGCATCTGGACGGTGTTGGAGCATATTCAGGATTTCGGCTTGGGCATCAACGGCGGCGTGCTGAACAAAATCACCGAGTTCCGCACCATGATCCAACTCTTCTCGTCGCAGGTCTATACCATGGACGCTTATGAGCTGGCACGTCGCATCGTCAACGCTTCGGGTTTGATAACCATGCTGCGCAACGACGACGACCCCGACAATGCCAACCGCATAGAGAACATCGAGGAGTTGCTGAACGGCATCCAAGAATACTGCGAACGGGAGGAGACAATCACGCCTGGCGAAGTGGCCGAAGAACCGGTCGAGGAGCACGGACAGGAGGTGAAAACGCTCGATATGTTCCTGCAGCAGGTGCTGCTGCTGACCTCGGAGGATAAGGATGACGAGAAAGACGCCGACAAGGTGTCGCTGATGACCATCCATGCCGCCAAGGGCTTGGAATTTCCCTATGTCTATGTGGTGGGAATGGAGGAGAACCTGTTCCCAAGCATGATGTCGGTCTCCTCGCGCCAGGATTTGGAGGAGGAACGCCGTCTTTTCTATGTGGCGGTGACACGTGCCGAGACCCAGTTGACACTCTCCTACGCCTTGATGCGCTACCAGTACGGTCAGACCTCCTATCAGGAGATGAGCCGGTTTGTGGACGAGATAGACCCGCACTACCTGCTCATGCCAAAACGACGTCAGTCTGCTTTCCCGAAGGCTGGCAGTTTCCCGCGGGGAGGCATGCAGCAACGGATTTTCGGCGAAACAACCACGACGTTCAAGAAGAAGGAACCGGCGGCTCCGGCCCGTCTGCGCCGCATCGAGAAAAATGCCCCGATGGGGCCTACCATGGGCAACAGCCCTGCCGAAATCAACGCCATCCAGCCAGGCATGTGGGTGCAGCATGCCAAATTCGGACGCGGCAAGGTGGAGTCGGTCGAGGGTTCGGGCGACAGCCGTAAGGCGCTGATTTTCTTCAACGATATCGGACAGAAACAGCTGATGCTCAAATTTGCCAAATTGGTCATTGTGGAGGAATAGGGCTATGAGAGTGGTGATACAACGTGTGAAACAGGCTTCGGTCGATATCGACGGTTGCCGACATGCTGAGATAAAGGCCGGTTTGTTGGTGCTTTTGGGTATTGAGGACCGTGACACCGACGCGGATATCGACTACCTATGCCACAAAATTGTCGCCATGCGTATCTTCGACGACGAGCAGGGTGTTATGAACCTTCCTGTGACACAGACGGATGGGGGTGAGGTGTTGGTCGTCAGCCAGTTCACGCTGATGGCTAGCACCCGCAAGGGCAATCGCCCCAGCTACATCCGTGCCTCGAAGCCTGATTTCGCGGTGCCAATGTACGAGCGTTTCTGCAGTATGCTTTCCCAACTGTTGGGTCGTCCGGTTCAGACGGGTGTCTTTGGCGCCGATATGCAGGTGGGGCTTGTCAACGACGGTCCTGTCACCATTATTATGGACAGCCAGTTGCGTGACGCTTTTTAGAGCCGATCGTTATTTGTTTGTCTTCCGTTATTTTCTGGTTGCTTGGCCGTAGGGCTCCAGTTGGTATCGCTGTCTCCCGTGGGATGGCATCGTCACTTTCCTTTGTGACAATAATCTTGCTATCTTTACGTTATGAAAGAAAAAAGAAGAGATATGGAGTCCAAAGTGATATTGGTTACAGGTGCCAGCAGCGGTATTGGTTTTGACACCGCACGCACGTTGGCGCGACAAGGGCACAAAGTCTATGCTGCTGCCCGCCGGTTGGAGTTGATGGAACCGTTGCGTGCCGACGGCGTTGTTCCGCTGCGGATGGACGTGACTGACGAAGCGTCGATGCAGTCGGGTGTGCGTATGGTGATGGAGGCGGAACAGCGAATAGATGTTTTGGTGAACAATGCTGGCTATGGCTTCTTTGGGGCCATAGAGAATGTGCCGATGGAGGAAGCCCGTCGACAACTGGAAGTGAACGTCTTCGGCTTGGCGCGGCTGTGCCAGTTGGTGCTCCCTGTCATGCGCCAACAGGGTAAGGGCCTCATCGTCAATACTTCGTCGATTGCAGGCAAGATGGTGCTGCTGTACGGGGGATGGTATCATGTGTCGAAGTTTTCGGTCGAGGCCTTCAGCGATGCCTTGCGCATGGAGGTGAAACCGTTTGGCATCGATGTGGCGATGATCGAGCCGGGTGGCATCCGCACCGACTGGGGTATCATCGCTGCACGCCATTTGCGTGAGTCGTCACAGGATACACCTTATCAGGAAACAGCTTTCCATGAGGCTGACCTGCTTCATGAGGCTTATTCCGGACGCTATCTGTCCGATCCGTCGGTTATCACTCGGGCTATTTCACGTGCGGTCAACTGCCGTCGTCCCAAGGCTCGTTATCGTACGGGGCGTTTTTCCCACCTCGGTGTCTTCTTCCATTGGCTGTTGCCGGCCAAATGGTGGGATGCACTGATGCGGAGCGCCGGTAGGATAAAGGTGAAATAGGTTTTACAGGTGTTACTATAACTAGGGAGGGCCCCCGTCGTCAGACGAGCGCCCTCCCTTGCTTTGGTGGATTGTGAACGGATGGCTTATTTTTTCTTGAATTTGGTGATCATATCGATGTCGTTGGGTTCGGGGTCGTCAGGAATGTAGGTGACCTTCAAGAAAGCTGTGTCTTTCAGGAAGTCAATGCTTCCTACTTGAACCTTGATGATGTCAAGACCGGTTCGTTCCTTCAAATCGGCCAGCAATTCCTCCCGTCGTGCGGGTTTGATGAGAGCAATCTTTTCGTAGGTGATGATTTTCTGTGCTTTGTGCTTCGACATGCCAGCGGCTTCCAATACCCATATAAGGATGATAAAGAGCACGTTGGTGGCGATGAAAGAGGCGTAGCTGGATGCCATGCCGGCACCGTTGATGATGCTGATGGCGATGAGTACAAAGAGATAGGTCATCTCGCGTATGGGCAGTTGCTCGGTGCGGTAGCGGATCATGCTGAAGATACCGAACAGCCCCAGGGCTATGCCTACTTCAATCTTCATGTTCTGCAGTTGGTAGAGGATGAAGAAAATGGCGGTGCTGAAAAGCAGATAGGTGAAGTAATAGTCGCGCCGCTTGCTTTTGGGGTAGTAGAAGAAATGGGTGATAATCCAGCAAACCAGCAGGTTGATGCCGAACAAGATAAGCAGTTTCCAAAGTCCGGGGGCGTCGAACAGGGGCAATCCCAGAAAGTCGATGCTTTGTTCCTCGGCATTGCCAAAACGTGCGGCAATGTCTGCGTTCTCCATGTCGCCACTGGGCCCGGTTGCGGTGCCTTCAAAATCGAGGTCGGCATTGTCGTCCTCAACGGCTATCTCGTCGATGGGGATAGTGAGCTCGTCATTTTGCTGCGCATAGGCGTGGGCACCTATCGGAAGCAGTAGCAGCGTCATCAGTATTTTCAAGATAATCTTCATGGTATCGGTGGTTTTATGGTGAATGATCAGTCGGAGGGTATCGGTCTCAAATCACAGTGCGCAGTTTTTCAATATATATTAGTTTGGATTTGAAGCGGTTTTTCTTGGCATTGGGGTTGGTAAGGGCGGTGCCGATACAGTATTTGCTCATGCGTCGAGGCTGGATATGCATTTCGTGTAGTGCTCTTTCGATAACCGATTGGGGAGCGCCGACTTCGTGCTTGACTTCGATGACGAGCAGGTGGCTGATGTCGGCGTCCGTATGGGTGGCGTGGTTGTGGAAGGTGATGCCGCTGTCGATAGTGATGCGCTCGCTCATGCCTTTGTCGACCAGTGTGATACGTTTGAAACTGTTCTCCAGACAGGGGTGCAGCAACGCGACAGGGTAGGGGGTGTGCTCGTTGACAAACTGTGCCACTTCAGGCACTTCGAGACTGTGGTAGAATTGCGCCACATCGATGGGGATGCGTACTTTGCGGGTCTATTTCTTGTTGTCTTTGTTCTTGATTTCGAAAAAGGTGGTGTCGGTCGAACGATAGGTGCGCACTCGCAACTTTTGCCGGTTCAGTTTCTTGTTGTGGTGCATGGTGTACATGGCCAGATCCTCGGTGTCGAAATACAAGGTGCGGTAGGGTGCGAGGGGATTGCCTTCAATATGCTGCACATAGTAATCGGCGGCAATACGCTCCAGCAGCGCGTCGAGTTGCGTGACGGCTGCCATGTATTTCTGATCCATCCGGTTCATAAGACGCACGGCTTTCATGTCGTCAAGCCCGATGGGTGTCATCTGGTCCAAAATGTTCATTGGTAGGAGTATTCGAAGGTTTTGGTCGACTCCAGTTTGCCGTTGGGCTTGTAGTTGTACTGCTTTTTGCGGGTGCCGTCCTCGTTATATTCGAATTGCTTGATGCGCACGGGTTTGTTCTTGTTGTCGTATTCCACTTGCTCTTTGCAACGGGTGCTGTTGCCTTCGTAGCTGTAGGTTGTGCGTTTTTTCTGTCCGTAGGAGGCGTATTCTATCTCCTCAATCTTGCGTCCATGGGCGTCGTAGGTCACCTTGTTGTCAAGATAAGGGGTGTTTGTGCCTGCCTTGGTGTTCCATTCTTTGACGACTAGGTTCTTTTTGCGTTCTCGCTTCTGTCCGCCTGATTGGCTTTGTGCGCATACGCTGCCACCGACAAGGATGAAGGCAAGCAATACAAGTACGAATTTGGTGATATGACTGTGACTTTTCATGGGCGTGAAGTTTGGAGGTTTGGTTGAAATGGGTGTATGATGATGTGGATAGGGTGGGCGCGGTGTATTGCGCTATTGGAATGTCTGTTAAAATTTGTAGCTGTATCCTGCCGTCAGCCAGCCGACAAATCCACTTTCGCGCGTGTATGACTTTAGCTTGGTGCCTTCGGCATTGGCATCCACCACTTTGTCGGTCACGTGGTCGGCCATCAGCGACATCTCGATGCTGCTGCGTTTGCTGATGCGGTAGTCGACACCGATGGCGCCACGTATACGGTTGATGTAGATGCCATTCCAATCGTCGATGAACCATCCGGCGGGGCCGCTGGCCGACATGTCGCTGTTGACGTATTCGGAACCTGTGTAGTAGGCGTTGATGACAGGGGCATTGAAGGTGTTGCGTAGTTCAATATAGGCGTAGGGCTCCCATCGTTGTAGGCCTTTGTAGGTGGCTTTCAGCCTGCTTTTGAGGGTCAGCGCGGTGCGGGGATTCTGGTAGGTGTTCATCTCTCCCGACCGGTAGGTGGCTTGGAAACGTTCTTTCAGCGAGAACCGCCAGTTTCCGAATGACACCGATCCGGTGGCGTCGACCATCAGTCGGTGGCGGCAGCTCTTGAAGGTGCTGTTCGACTGGCTGTAGGGGTTGATGAGTGCGTAGCCGAGTCCTACTTTGAGGTAATCGTTCACCTTGTAACTGAGCGCCAGTGTGGTTTGTAGACGGTTCAACGACTGGAAATTGTTGTCCAGACGCACTTCCTCTTCCAAGTTCAGATGGAGCCCTCGGGCCAGTTTCTTGTCGACAGACAGTGACAACCGTCCTCCAAAATCGGGCGAAAGGTCTACGTCGGTCTGTGCCTGCAGGGGTGGGGGGATAAGAGCAAACAGCAGAATCACTACTGTTGAAAGTCGTTTCATGGTCATTGTTGGATAGGGGTTTTATTGGGGTAGAGTTATCAATGCCAACCGCCGCCGCTGGTGTAGGTGCTGAGGTTTACATTGCTTCCGCCGCTGGTTTGGGGGTCTTCGTTGAGCATGGCGTTGCAGCGTTCGGTGCCATTGCTGACGCTGATGCCGCTCGTCAATGTGGGTTGCTGGCTACCCCACGAAACGATGAGCTTCTGTCCGCCGCCCGAAGGGGTCTTGAAGGCGTAGGTCTTCTCGTTGGAGGTGATGGCATACCATGCGTTCTTGGTCCATGAGGTGGCTTGATAGCAGGGCTGGCTCAGCTGTGACCCGTTCTCCAGGTTGCCGATGGCGATGAGGGTACCCCCCTGGAGGTAGAACTTCTTGCCGCCTTCGGTATTGGCGTCGATGGCCATTTCAGGTGAGGTCTTGCCGATGGCATAGACAACGCCGCCTTTGATGTACAGGTTGCCGTTGGCATCCAGCCCGTCGTTGCCTGTGGAGTGGGCGCATACATAGCCGCCACTGATGGTCATGTCGGATGCGGCATTGATGGCGTCGTCGCTCGACTGGCTGTAGACCTCGCCGCCGCTAATGGTTAGCGTGCTTTTGGTTTCGATGCCTTCGTGGTTGGAGGCGGTGACGGTGATGATGCCGCCGCTGATGTCAAGGGCACCGTCCACTTTGATGCCTTTGGCTGCGACACTGTTGTTGCTGTTGTTGCCTCCGCCCCACCATCCTCCGCCGCCTCCGGACGAACCGTAGTTTTGGCCGGTAACGGTGATGGTGACATTGCCGCCTTGGAAGTGTGCGGGCCCGTCGCAGTTGATGCCTTTGCCTCCGCGGCCGCTGTTGGAGATGCTGAGGGTGCCGTCGATCATTTCGAACAGCTGGTCGGCTTTCACGCCGGCGGTGCTGCTGGTGTCTCTGGTGCCGTTGTCGGTGGTGACTACGGTGTTTCCACTGATGGTCATGGTCGTTGTGCCGCCTTCGAAGCGTACCAGGCTGTCGCTGGTGAAGCCTTTCTTTCCGTCGGCAGTCACACGAATGTCCAAATTGCCGCCACTAACTAGGATGTAATCATTGCTTTTTACACCGTGTCCGGCAGCTGACTGCACGTTGACTGTGCCGGAAACGAACTGCACCCAGTCGTCGCTGACAATTCCCGATTTGCCGTTGGCTTTGACCGTCAGGGCACCGCTGCCGCTGACAACGATTTGTCCTTCGCTGAAAAGGGTGCCTTTCTCGTCTTCGTCGCTGGGGGTGTTGCTGTAGGTGACACCATCGGTCAGGCTGTTGTCGCCTTGCAGTAGCAGGTCTACTCGTTTGCCTTTGTTGGGTGTGTCTGCGGGCCCTTGCACATTGATGGCGGCGCCCTGGCTGTTGGTGATGCTGGCGTTATTCAGCACAATGCATTGCTTACGGCCGCTGTAGATTTTCAGATATCCGTCGCCGGTGGTGCCGCTCACGTAGTAGGTGATTTTCTCGGAACCGCTATTGGTGACGGTGACGCCATTTCCGTTGACGGTGGCAGTGACGTTGTCGCCGGTGCCGCTGACAATGGCGTCGGCGTTGTTGGAGAATACGATAGAGACGGAACGGTCGGCAGTGGTGTCGCTGACATTTTCGACGGAGTCTCCATTAATGGGGATGATTTTGTCTTCGGTACAACTGGCAAGGATTGTCACCAGTAGGGGCAATAGGAACTTGTAGGGTTTCATGAAAGTGGTTTTTCTGTTATTATTTGTACGACAATAACACAAAAACTTGCAAGATGTGGGAATCTTTTGAAAAGTGGCGGCCATTAAAGTCTTTCCAATAGGAAACTGACGGGGCGGAACCCGTCGTTGCAACTGATCATGGCGCTATGCGGATTCTTCATCCATCCGTCGTAAAAATTGCCCCGACCAGCGGCCAATTCCTCGACAAACCATCGCATCGACTCCCATGCGCTGTCGCATAGGCCTTCGGGTTGTGTGCCTTCGGTGGCCACCCATTGTTGACCCTCGCAGACACTACAGGCGTGCTCGATGGGATTTTCATATAGGGCTTGCAAATCCTTGAAGTCGGATTTGCGAATTGCAGTTATCTTGACGTCGTACATGCTACAATAACTTGAATTTTCATCAGTTATTGTCCGATTGGTTGATTTTTATTTCGGGCAGTTCCATGGGCTTTTCTTTGCAATGGCACTGTGCTTCGCCTGTTTTCGGGCATCCGCTACAACCACAACATCCACAACTGGGGCCTTTGCTGCGTAAGCGCCGGACAATGCCTCTCACCATAAAGAAAAGGGTGAAGGCCAAAATGACGATGACGGCGATTGTTTGCATGCTGATGGCTGATGATCGGTTTATATGATTAATGAACCTATTTGGAACAACAAGGTGGAAGCGATCCAGGCCAACCCTATGGTGTAGGCCATGGTGAACAGCGCCCATTTCCATTTGCCGCTCTCGCTTTTGATGGCGATAATGGTGCTAAGACAGGGCATGTAGAGCAGAATGAAAAGTAGCATCGAGGCGGCCGACAGGGGTGTCATGTGCTGCTGGATGAGTTGCGAAATGCGGCTGCTGTTGGCGTCATCTTCAAAATCTTCCAGCGTCTCGGCTTCTTCGCTGCTGGTGGAATAAACCACTGTCATTGTACTGGCAACCACTTCTTTGGCGAATACTCCAGACAGCAACGAAACACTCTGCTTCCAATCGAACCCACAGGGTTTCATGACGGGTTCAATGGTTTTGCCAATCTTGGCCATATAGGAATTTTCGGCCTGTATTTTCTTGTCATCGTTGGTGGGGAAATAGCTGAGCGCCCAGACAATGATGGAGGCGCCTAAGATGATCGTGCCCATCTTTTTCAGGTACTCTTTGCCTTTCTCCCATGTGTGGCGCAATACGGCTTTGGCAGTGGGCATGCGGTAGGGGGGAAGCTCCATGACGAATGGAAGGCTGTCGCCTTTCACCACAAATCGGCTGAAGAGTTTGGCCATCAATACGGCCATGATCATACCCAACAGATATATCCCAGTGAGCACCAGGGCGGCGTATTTGCTGAAGAAGGCGGATACTAGGATGACATACACGGGAATGCGCGCCGAACAGCTCATCATCGGGATGACGAGCATGGTGAGCAGTCGGCTCTTACGGTCTTCAATGGTGCGTGTGGCCATGATGGCGGGGACATTGCATCCGAATCCCATAATCATGGGTATGAAACTTTTGCCGTGCAGACCCATTTTGTGCATCAGCTTGTCCATGATGAATGCGGCGCGGGCCATGTAGCCACTGTCCTCCATGAAGGAAATGAAAAGGTAGAGTATCAGGATATTGGGTAGGAAGACGATAACACTGCCCACGCCGGCGATGATACCGTCGGCAAGCAGCGAACGCAGGGGGCCTTCGGCCATGTGACTGGTAACCAGATCGCCTAGCCAGCCAAAGAGTGTGTCAATCCAGTCCATCGGATAAGCGCCTAGGGCAAAGGTGCAATAAAAGGTGATGAACATGAAGATGAGGAAGACGGGATAACCCAACCAGCGATGGGTAACAATGGAGTCGATCTTGTCTGTCATCTTGTGCAGGGTGGTCTTTTCGTTCTTCTGGTAGCATTCGGCCAGAGCTCCGCGCACAAAGGCGTATTTGGCGTCAGTTATTGCGCTCTCGATGTCTTGGTGGGCATGAGTTTCTCCACTGTGCTCCTTGCGCACATGCTCGGTGTCGTCAACACTGTGGCTGCTGCTCCGCAGATAGTCCTCGGCAATCTGGTTGCGCATCTTCAGCACACTGCCGTCGGGGTCATGTGCGTTGGTATATTCCTCCAATTGCTTGTCGTTCTCCAACAGCTTGATGCTCAGAAACCGGGTGGACAATTCGTCACTGAAACCGTGCTCGTAGAGTTCGGTGCGTAACTGCTTGATGCAGCGCTCCAATTCGCGTCCGTGATTCACATGGATATGCCGATATTGAGGACCGTGCGCTTCTGGTTGTGTCCCGCTCACTTCGGCTTCAAAAACTTCAATAATCTTGTCGAAGAGTTTGTCGATGCCTTCTCCCGAACGGCCGGTGGTGGGCACAATGGGCATGCCTAGCAGGGTGCTGAGTTGCTCGATGTCGAGTTGGTCTCCGCTCTTCTGCAGCTCGTCGTACATGTTCAATGCCATCACCATGGTGATGTCCATGTCAATCAGTTGGGTGGTGAGGTAGAGGTTGCGCTGCAGGTTGCTGCCGTCCACTACGTTGAGTATGATGTCGGGGTTTTTCTCCAGAATATGTTTGCGGACATAGAGCTCTTCGGGCGAATATGCGCTGAGGGAATAGGTGCCGGGCAGGTCGATGAGATGAAACGTGTATCCGCCATGCTCAAAGGTGCCCACTTTCTCGTCGACGGTCACGCCGCTATAGTTTCCGACACGCTCATGGGCATGGGCGGCAATGTTGAAAATGCTGGTCTTTCCGCAGTTGGGGTTGCCGACAAGGGCCACATTGATGGTCTTGCCTCGCTCGGCAGCAATGTGTTGTGCGGCACTTTGCTCGCTTTCGGCAATGCCCCTGTAGTCGTCGTGGTTCTCTATCTCTTCTGCGGCTTCGGCTTCGCTGACAATCTCCACTTTTGCCGCGTCGCTGCGTCGCAGCGACACTTCAAAATTCATGATTCTGTATTTGATGGGGTCCTTCAAAGGGGCGTTGAGGATCGACTCAACGGTGACTCCTTTGATGAATCCCATCTCTATAATGCGCTTGCGAAAGGCTCCGTGTCCCGCCACGCGAACCACTACGCCTTTCTCACCTGTTTGTAATTCAGAAAGTAACATTATCCTCTGCTGTATATTTGATTTTGCAAAAATACAACTTATTGTATATATGGGATATCCCTATTGTTAGTGATTTTTACTTGTCAAAACCTTCAGGCAGCAATACATACAACGGCCATCGTTGGAACCACAATTCGCAGGCGCCTGAGGGATTCTTCTCCAACAAGACACCAATGCTTCTGTCGGGTAGCAGGGTGAGGGAGGAATAGACGGATGGTCCGTCATAGAGCAGCTGGGGATGCTCCCAACTTCTGCCTTCGTCACGACTGAAAAAAATGCTGACATTCGTCCGTTCCATGGAATTGGGTATGCTGTGCATCAGAAGGTTGATGCTATCTCCTGCATCGGTCGACATCACGCGTAACAGGTCGCCGTTGCAGGCGTTGGTGGTCATTTCGGTCCATCGGCCTTGAACTCCCCATGTCGTTCCACCATCGTCGGAATGGTTGTATCCGCGTGCACCATTCTGACGGGTGCTGAGAAGTATCCGACCGTCAGTTAATTCTATCAGCTTGGCTTCGTCGCCCCCGTTATAGACAAGGCCTGAGACTTGCCATGTCTGTCCGTTGTCGTCGCTGTAAACGACATAGTTGTCGGAGATATACTGGTCTTTGCGGAGCATCGGTACGGCAAACATGATGCGGCCGGCATGCGGTCCGCGACGCAGTCGGAGTCCGTTGCCTGAGGAGAAGAAACAGGCACGATAGTCTTTGCCGGAAGGGTGGATGGCTTGGCTGCCCCACAGTTGGAAGGTCACCTCTTCTATTTCACCCCAGGTGCGTCCGCCGTCGCTGCTGCGACAGATATAGGTTCTTATGGGGTCATTTTCTGTCGACTGGAAATAGCCGTTGCCACCGGCAAAAGCGCAGATGATGTCACCGTTGGCGCATTGCACAAGTGCGGCATCGCCATAGCCGTGCTTGCGCCCGGTCCCTTTGGCCAGTGTTATTGGGGTGCTCCATGTGTGGCCGCCGTCGGTGCTGCGACTTGTGACGATGTCAATATCCTCAGGCAGGTCGGATTCGTTGTACTTGCGACGGTCGCAGGCTATCAGCAGACTGCCGTCGTCCAGACAAAGAATGGCGGGAATGCGCCAGTTGGTGCTTCCATAATCGCCTGGTGCGAACAGGCAGCGTTCGAAAAATACATCCTGCTCCATGGCGGGGGATGCGGATTGTCTCGGCGGCTCCTGGGCGTGAGCCAGACTCGTCAACAGGCATAACAGGGCAAGAATTATGTTTCTCATCGCTTTCGGTCGTTTCAATAGATGCTTTTGATGGTTTGCTGTATGCCGTTGATAATAAAGCTGTCGCCAATGGTTTTCCCTTTGATGGCTTGGTAAATGGGGGTCTGGGCACTGATGGCAAAATAGTATTGCATGCCTGTGGGCGATTCGCTGTCGTTGACTACGAATTTGCCGGCTCCGATGCTGAGAAAAAAGCGTTGCTTGTCGGTCTCTACGATAGCTCCATGCTCGGCGCGGTCAAAGGGTGGTAGCCGCACGGCTTCCTGCAGGTAACGCAAACTGGCATTGGCGTTGCTCAGTTGCTTGGCATACATGTCTCGGGCACGCATCATCTTGGTGCGGTAACTGTCGTAGCGATCTACATTGGCCCCGTAATCGTTGCTTTGTTGCTGGGCGGAATCCATCTCTTGCTTCGCCACATGGGCGGTGTGCTGCTGATGGGCAATGAGGGCATTGATTACTTTTACTCGTTTTTCTTCTCGTGTCATAATAATGTAACGAGTTATTAGGTCATTTATTTTACCGATGGGATGCTAAAAATGGGCTCAGTCTGTAGCTGCTGCAAATTCGCCAGATTAAATTCAGCTACCTGTGTATCAAGTCTTTGAATCGCTTTTCGTCCAACTCCATATTTTAATTGTCGTTCGTTTTGACATATTAGACGCAGTGGAAGGGTACATCACAACACACGATGTGTTTTTTATAGCAAAAACAAAAGGGAAGAACGTGTGGAGTTCTTCCCTTTTGATTATTGTAGTGAATGTTTTTATCTGGTGCGACCGGGGTAAGCCTTCAGGGCCTCTTCGAGGCACTTGATGGCGGCCTGCAGGTCCTCTTTGCAGAGGCAGTAGGTGATGCGAGCCTGATGGCGTCCCTGCTCGGGGTCGACATAGAATCCTGTGGCGGGAGCCAGCATCACGGTGGCACCGTTGTAGCTGAAGTCCGTCAGAAGCCACTGGCAGAACTTGTCGCTGTCGTCGACGGGCAGGTCAATGACGGTATAGAAAGCACCTTTGGGCATCGGGCAGTAGCATCCAGGTATCTTGTTGATTCCCTCGACAATGACGTTGCGGCGGGCTACATATTCGGCCTGTACTTTGTCGAAATACTCCTGCGGAGTGTCGACGGCTGCCTCGGCGAAAATCTGGCCGAACGACGGAGGCGACAGACGGGCCTGTGCCAGACGCATAGCGATGGCGTAGACCTCGCTGTTGCGGGTTACCATACATCCAACACGGGCGCCGCAGGCGCTATAGCGTTTGGAGACAGAGTCGAACAGAATGGTGTTGCGTTCCAAGCCTTCAAGCTGCATGACGCTGAAGTGTTTGTGGCCGTCGTAGCAGAACTCGCGATAGACCTCGTCGGCGAAGAGGAAGAGGTCGTACTTCTTGACCAGTCCTGCAACCTTTAGCAGCTCCTCGTGGGTGTAGAGGTAGCCCGTGGGGTTGTTGGGGTTGCAGATCATAATTGCCTTGGTACGAGGGGTTATGACCTTTTCGAAGTCTTCAATCGGAGGCAGAGCGAAGCCGGTCTTGATGTCGCTGGGGATGGTGACAATCTTGGCGTCGCACAGCTTGGCGAAGGTGTTATAGTTCGTGTAATAGGGCTCGGGGATGATGATTTCGTCGCCAGGGTTGAGGCATACGGTGAAAGCCATCTGAAGTGCCTCGCTGCCGCCGGTGGTGACGATGACCTGGTTGGGGGTCACGTCAATGCCGTGGCGGTGATAGTAGTTGCACAGGGCACGACGGTAGCTGGGGATGCCGGCCGAATGGCTGTATTCCAGCACGCCTTTCCAATCTGGCAGTTCGCGGGCCTTGTCGGCCAAAGCGGCCAGGGCTCCTTTGGGAGTCTCGATGTCAGGCTGACCGATGTTGAGATGATATACGTGGATTCCGCGCTCTTTGGCTGCGTCCGAGAAGGGGACGAGTTTACGGATGGCAGACTGAGGCAGCTCATTGCCTTTCTTTGAAATTTGCGGCATAGTTTTGGTGTTTGATGTTGTTTGTTATTCTACTTTTCCCTTGATTTTCAAGGTGGATCGCGATGCGTTCACGGCATTGCTGGTGACCGTGATGGTTTTGGTGAAACTGCCGACATTGTTGGTGTTGTAACGCACTTTGATGGTGCCGGTCTTGCCAGGCATGACGGGCTCTTTGGTCCAAGTGGGGGTGGTGCATCCGCAGCTGGCTCTTACTCCGGTCAGAATGAGGGGCTCATTGCCGTCGTTGGTGAAGGTGAACTCACAGTTGCCGTCACCGCCTTTCTGGATGGTCCCGTAGTTGTGCTCCAACTCGTTAAAGGTGATTTTTGGACCGTTTTTGGGTGTTTCCTGTGTCTTGTTGTCTTGTGCGTTCAACGTGGTCAGTGCCAGACTGACAAATAAACTTAACAAAAAGAATTTCTTCATGATAAATGTTTTTTTTGTGTTTCAGTTTCCTTTTTTTATCGTGCAAAAATACACTTTTTTTTCTTCCCATAACTTTTTGGTCTCTTTTTTATTGTGTTTTTTTGATTTTTTATGTTTTCCTCAAATCACGTGTTCTTACACCCGAAAAGTCTGTTTTGGTGCATAAAATAAATTATTTTCAAAAAATGGGCGCTGTTTTAAATATTATTAGTATCTTTGCAAACTTGATTGTGCAAACTAATTCTTTGTAAATATTAATCGTATAAAACTAACATTATGGCATTTAAAGGACAAATTGTTATCGATACCGAGCGCTGCAAAGGCTGCGGAGTATGCCTCGAGGCTTGCCCCATGCACTGCATCGAACTATCGAAAAATGTGAACGGAAAGGGTTATAACTATACCCATACCGTCAATGACAACTGCATCGGTTGCGCTTCCTGCGCAATTGTGTGCCCGGATGGTGTAATCTCCGTCTACAAAGTAAAATGTTAAACAAGTAAAATGTGAAATAAAATGGCAAAAGAACTCAAATTAATGAAGGGCAATGAGGCTATTGCCCGCGCTATGATTGCCAGCGGTACGGATGGCTATTTCGGCTATCCTATCACCCCGCAGTCGGAAGTTATGGAAACACTTATGGCCGAGAAACCGTGGGAAACAACTGGTATGGTTGTCCTCCAAGCTGAATCGGAACTTGCCTCTATCAACATGGTCTACGGCGGTGCTGCTACGGGTAAAAAGGTTGCCACTTCCTCCTCCTCCCCCGGAATCTCGCTGATGGCTGAAGGCCTCACCTATCTTGCCGGTGCTGAAATCCCCTGCGTCGTGATGAACGCTATGCGTGGCGGCCCCGGTCTGGGTACCATCCAGCCCGCTCAGAGCGACTATTTCCAGAGCACCAAGGGCGGCGGACACGGCGACTATCAGCTCTATGTCCTCGCTCCCTCTTCGGTTCAGGAAATGTACGACTTCGTCTTCGACGCTTGGGACATCGCTTTCAAGTATCGTAACCCGGTCCTCATCCTCACCGATGGCGCTATCGGCCAGTGCATGGAAAAATGCTACACCCGCGACTATGTTCCTCGCTGGACTGAGGAAGAACGCCGCGCTAAGGCTCCTTGGGGCACCTGGGGCAAACCCGCCAACCGTCCCCACAACATCATCACCTCTCTTGAACTCGATTCCGCTCGTCAGGAAGTCTTCAACCAGAAACTGCAGAAGAAATATGCTCAGATGAAAGAGGAAGATGTTCGCTTCGAAGCTCTCAACTGCGACGACGCTGACTATATCTTCGTCGCCTATGGCACCTCCGCTCGTATCTGCATGAAGTCGATGCAGCTCGCTCGCGAAAAAGGCCTGAAGGTCGGTCTGCTCCGCCCCATCACCCTCTATCCCTTCCCGACCAAACAGATCGCCGAATTGGCTACCCGCGTCAAAGGTATGCTCTGCGTCGAAATGAGCGCCGGCCAGATGATCGAGGATGTGAAACTCGCAGCCGATTGCAAGATTCCTATCGAACACTACGGCCGCTTCGGTGGTATCATCCCCACTCCTGAAGAAGTTCTTGAAGCAATGGAAACTAAAATCGTTAAATAAGACAATCATGGCAAATTTAGATATAGTAAAACCTGAAAACCTGGTTTACAAAAAATCAAAGGTCCTGACCGATGCCGTTATGCACTATTGCCCGGGCTGCGGCCACGGTACGGCTCACCGCATCATCGCTGAGGTCATTGAAGAACTCGGCATCCAAGACAAGACCATCGGTGTCTCCCCTGTGGGATGCTCTGTTATGGCTTACAATTATTTTGACGTCGACTTCCAGGAAGCTGCCCACGGCCGTGCTCCTGCTGTTGCTACCGCCATCAAACGTCTCAACCCTGACTGCTACGTGTTTACCTATCAGGGCGACGGCGACCTCGCTGCTATCGGTACCGCTGAGACTATCCACGCTTGCAACCGCGGCGAAAACATCACCATGGTGTTCATCAATAACGCTATCTACGGTATGACTGGTGGTCAGATGGCTCCTACCACCCTCCTGGGTATGAAGACCGCCACCACTCCTTATGGCCGCGATCAGAAACTCAATGGTTGGCCTTTCCAGGTGACCGAACTGCTCGCCCAGCTGCCCGGCACCTACTACGTGACCCGTCAGAGCGTCCACACCCCCGCCAATGTCCGCAAGGCTAAAGCTGCCCTCAAAAAGGCTTTCGAAAACCAGAAACTTCAGAAGGGCGTCAGCTTCGTCGAAATCGTCTCCAGCTGCAACTCCGGTTGGAAGATGACCCCGGTCCAGGCTAACAAGTGGATGGAAGAGAACATGTTCCCGCAATATCCGCTCGGCGATATCAAGGTCGATGGCGAACTGGTTAAGAAATAATCAGACCCATCCTTATCAACGTATCAACAGTTAAACGTTAAAACAATTAAAATTATGACAGAAGAAATAATTATCGCCGGTTTTGGTGGTCAGGGCGTCCTCTCCATGGGTAAAATCCTTGCCTACTCTGGCGTTATGGAAGATAAAGAAGTGCTCTGGATGCCTTCCTACGGCCCCGAGCAGCGCGGTGGTACTGCCAACGTCACCGTTATTGTCAGCGACGAGCGCATCTCTTCGCCGATTATCAGCAAATTCGATACCGCTATCGTGCTCAATCAGCAGTCTCTCGACAAATTCGAGAAGAGCGTGAAACCTGGCGGCCTCCTCATCTATGACCCCAATGGCATCACCCACGAACCGACGCGTCGCGACATCAATATCTATAAGATCCCCGCAACCGAAAAGGCTACCGAAAAGGGTATTGCTAAGGTGTTCAATATGATCGTCCTCGGTGGTTTCCTCAAACTGAAACCCATCGTCGGAAGCGAATTCATCCACAAAGGTCTCGAGAAATCTCTGCCCGCTCGTCATCACAACCTCATTCCGCAGAACGAAGAGGCTATCGAACTCGGCAAGGGCCTTATCGAACCTGTGTTCACCCTCTAATCGGATTTGCTTTGGGTGATTACCCAAACGCTCCGTTGGGTGCAATCCAATTGCAGCCATTAAAGGTCGCCCGCCATGCGGGCGACCTTTGTAATTGATGTAAATGCTTTTCAATGAAACAAACTACATTGTGCTATCTCGAACGCGACGGTCAGTATTTGATGCTTCACCGCGTAAAAAAACAAAACGATGCCAGCCACGACAAATGGATTGGGGTAGGAGGGAAGTGCGAGGCCGATGAAAGCCCCGATGAATGTATGTTACGTGAAGTGCATGAGGAAACGGGTCTTACGGTCACTTCTTGGCGCTATCGCGGCATCGTCACTTTTATCTCCGATATTTGGCCTTGTGAGTATATGCATCTGTTCACCGCTGACCGTTGGCATCAGGACGACTTACTGCCAGATAACGATGCGGATGTGTGGAATTTGCCTGACTGCGACGAGGGCGATTTGCAATGGGTCGAAAAAGAGCGTCTCTTCGACCTTACGCTGTGGCCGGGCGACCGTATCTTCCTGCGTCTGATAATGGACCCGGAGCGGCCTTTTTTCTCCCTCAAATTGGTCTATAGGGGCGACGATCTCGTCGCTGCCAAATTGGACGGCAAAGATTTGGCTCTTTAGACGTTATTTGCTTCTGTGTCTAATGCTCCAACGCAGGCTGACCAGTGTGTTGGCGTGGATTTTGTGTCCGTAATCGTTTGCAGCGCCAGAAATGATTGCCTGAATGGCCAGATGTACTTTGTCGTTGGCAATGTAACGTGTTTTGCAGATGCTTATGGGGCGATCGACGGCATTGAATGTGATTTCACCTATGCTAAGCATCAGTTTGTCTGTCGCCAGCCATCGAAAGAACAACTCGAAATCTATTGTGTTGTTGACGTGGTATGTATTAATGCTGTATTCGTTCCACGAGAATCCTAACGCGTAGTCTTATAATCTTACATGGAAAAACAAAAAAAAAGCATCGAATTTTATTCGATGCTTTTTAATCAAGAAGTGATATAGGGTTTATTCAGCGTTAATGATGGCTTTGTGAACAGCGTTCCAGCCAGCAGCATTCAAACCCCAGTTGTTCGTGGAGTTCTTATTGCCCTGAACTCTCACTTTTCTTCTCTTTACTTTTTTGTTAGCATTGATACCCATGATATACGATTATTAATTGTTTAACTTTCTGATTCTTAATTTTGTATATCGTTTCTTGGTTTTGGAAACGTCATGCAAAATTATACTAAATATTTGACATGCACAAATATTTGATAATAATTTTTGAATTGAATCCTGTAAACAGCTATCCCTCAGTGTGTTCTTTTCGTAGCAGGTCGTTGATGGTCTTCACTGGATTGAATGTGGCTAACGGCACTTCCACAAAGAGGGTTATCCAATCTGCCATGGCTCCGTTCCATAATCCGGGTAGTTCCTGCGATTTTACGGTTTGGGCGCCCTTTGTCTTTTTGGCGATGAATCCTGTGTCGGGATCCACATACTTTCTCAAATCAAAATAACGTCCTCTGTAGTCACGGGTGCCACACACCAGGTCGACAGGATTGAAGTGTGTCGACGAACTCAATATGGCTTCCTGACTGGCTTCTTTTCGATTGATTTGGGCTGTTTCGACTATTTGCAAACTTCTGATTCCATGAGTGTTTTCTGTAAAGAATGGCCCTCCTCCGGGTTCTCCTTGGTTCTTTACCATTCCGCAAATTCTCATGGGCCGGTTCAGTTTTTGCAGCAGCATTTGAATTTGCTCTTTTTGTGCCATTTTTTCAAACTCTTCGGGAAGGGTGATGTTGAGCTTCCGGGTGGCGAAGTCGGCGATTTTTTTCAGTTGGCGTTTGTCGACCTTCTGTTGAAGTGCCCTGATGTTTTCAAATGTTTGTTTCTGAAGTTCTAGCAAGATTCCGGCAAGCACTTTCTTATAGATGATGGTGGTGTGTTTCATCCAGTCTGGAACCACATTGTCTATGTTTTTGATGAAAATGACGTCGGCTCTGCATTCGTTCAGATTTTCAATCAACGCTCCGTGTCCTGCTGGTCTGAAGGTCAGATTGCCTTCTTCGTCACGTATGGGGTTGTTATACTCGTCTACGGCAATGGTGTCGGTGTAATGCTTTTGCTCTGAAAATGTTATATTGAGTTTGATGCCTAGCTCGGACTCGTAATAACGTTTCACTTCTGCCACCTTTTTACGGAATAATGGCCGGTGCTCGGGTGACACGGTGAAATGTATTCGTACTTGGTCGCCTTCACTTCTGGCATAATAGGCACCTTCAACGATATGTTCTTCTAAAGCGGTTCTGCTGATGTTCCCGTACCGATGGAATTTGAGTAGGCCTTTAGGTAATACACCATAGCCAAGGTATTGCTCCTTAAGTAAATAGTTGATGACAGTGGTGAAATCGCCACGGTCCATGTAGTCACCAAAATCCAGCGAGGAGCGTTCCATGCATGCGTGAAGGTCTTCAAAAAAGGCAAAACTCCTTATGTGCTGCAGGAATTCCTTGACGCTGGGAAACTCTTTTTCAAAGTTATTGGCTACTCCAAAATAGGTCGAAGAAAATGCGTAAAGGTCTTTGAACATGCGCGTTGCAGCTCCCGATGCGGGAACGAACTTCAGTATCCGTTTCCGTGTGCTTTCTGCTTTGTATACTTGCTCATAGTGGGCGATGTCCTCGTCACGCAGACGCATGATTCCTCCATTGTCCACTGTTGCTGCCGACAATAGTTTTGTCTTCGGGAATCCGTTGCGAAAATTCTGTAGCTGCTGTTCAACTTTTTGGGCGGTAAGACCCATGCTTGCAATCTGTTGCAGATCTTTTTCAGAGAACTCTTCCTTCATTTCCTTTCGTTTAGTTCCGATACTCGGCTATGACTTCCGCTTCCAAAGTGACGGTGCAATACACAGTCTCTCCCTCTTTCAGTCGGATGGTGTTGTTTCCCTTTCGGTAGCAATAGAATACGTCAGGAGTGTAAGTGTCGTCATATCCGGTTTCATAGGTTACGGCAACATTGAAAATGGCAGGTGCTGAAAATTGGGTCTTGAACTTGCCTGCAGCATCGGTGATTCCTTCCGCACTAACATAGCTGTTATCGATGTCAATTTTCACATTTGCTCCTTTGACGGGAAGCTTTGTAATCTCGTCAATGACGGTGACTTCAACATAACAATTTGTGTCTTTGTCGCATGCGCCAAAGAAAAAAGCTGATAATCCGCCTATTAATATGAGGCAGGCAAGGGCAAGAATTTTTTTCTTCATAAAAAATCAGTTATTTTCGTGTTATTACAATTTTTTTGTCTACTTTTGCACTGCAAAATTAATAATTTTATATGTTATGAAAGGAAAAAAACTCACTTTTTTGTTATTTTTTTTCGCAGCACTTACATCATGCAATGCTCAAAGTCCTAAAAAACAAAACACTACCCCTGAAAAGAAATACTACGTTTTGATTGAGACTTCCTACGGAAATATGACCGTCGAGCTCTATAATGAGACTCCAAAACATCGCGACAATTTTATAAAGTTGGTAAAAGAGGGTTTCTATAACGACCTCTTGTTCCATCGCGTTATCAATCAATTCATGATTCAGGGTGGTGACCCGAATTCCCGCAATGCCAAACCGGGTCAGATGCTTGGCGACGGTACTCTTGGTTATACCGTTCCGGCCGAATTTGTCCCTGGCCTTATCCATAAAAAAGGTGCGCTGGCTGCCGCTCGTCAGGCCGATCAGGTGAACCCGACCAAGGCTTCCTCTTCTTGCCAGTTCTATATTGTTCAAGGCAATGTGTGGCCTGCTGACCGACTCCAAATGATGGCTCGTCAGATGGGCCGTACACTGACACAACAACAAATTGATGCCTATACCACCATCGGTGGTACGCCTCATCTCGATGGTGACTATACGGTCTTTGGTCAGGTCATCGAGGGCCTTGATGTCATCGATAAGATTGCCGCTGTCGAATGTGGCCCGGCCGATCGCCCTGTTTCTGATGTGAAAATGAAAATGTCCGTCATCGAACGATGACACTACTATTCTGTATAACAATCAATATCTGAACGTCATTCTACTATGTCAATGTTAAATCAAATCGAGGATTTTATCCGCGACATCCAATTGGCTTCTATTGAAAAGTCAGCCGACAGAGCTGCCTTTGCCGAACAATTCCGTATCAAATATTTGGGTAAGAAAGGCGTGCTGGCCGATCTTTTTGACCAGTTCAAAACAGTCCCGAACGATCAGAAGAAGGAAATCGGGCAGGCATTGAATCGCCTGAAGAATGCTGCCCAATCAAAAATTGAGGAGTTTAAGGCGACAGTTGAGAAATCCGAACAGTCGGATAAACGCCTCGATCTTACCCTCCCTACGGACTATGAGCAGCTCGGAAGCCGCCATGTGCTTTCCGTAGTGATGAATGAAATCATCGATATCTTCTCCCGTATCGGATTCACGGTCGCGGAGTCTGTCGAAATTGAAGATGATTGGCACCTCTTCTCGGCGCTCAACTTCCCTCCCGACCATCCGGCGCGTGATATGCAGGATACTTTCTTTGTCGAGAAAGAGGAGGGCCGTCAGGAAGTGGCGCTCCGCACTCATACCTCCTCTGTCCAGGTACGTGTCATGGAGAATAACAAGCCTCCCATTCGAATCATAGCACCGGGACGCGTTTTCCGTAATGAGGCCATCTCCGCTCGTGCGCACTGTATCTTCCATCAGGTTGAAGCTCTCTATGTCGACAAGAAGGTTACTTTTGCTGACTTGAAGCAGACATTGCTCTATTTCGCCAAAGAAATGTTCGGCGAACAGACGCAAATCAGATTGCGCCCGTCTTACTTCCCCTTTACCGAGCCGTCTGCTGAGATGGATATTTCGTGCAATATTTGCGGTGGCAAGGGCTGCAACATCTGTAAGGGAACGGGCTGGTTGGAGATATTGGGCTGCGGTATGGTCGATCCGAACGTGCTGGAGTCGTGTGGTATCGATAGCAAGGAATACTCAGGATTCGCTCTGGGTATGGGCGTCGAACGTATGGCTATGCTGAAATACCAGATCCGCGACCTGCGCCTCTATTTCGAAAATGATTTGCGCTTCCTGCGTCAGTTTGAAGATATTGTTTGATCTTTTCAATCGATTGATAGCATGTCTTTTATCGATATCACCAACATGAGGTTCTATGCCTTTCATGGTTGTTTCGACGAGGAACAGAAAATTGGTACCAATTTCAGAGTCGACCTGCGACTGAAAGTGAATACAACTCAGGCGCAACGCTCTGATAGTATAAATGATACCGTTAATTATCTCTCGGTCTATCAAACGGTCAGACAGCAAATGGAAATTGCTTCTCATCTCCTGGAACATGTGGCGGACAGAATCGCTTCTCGTGTCTTGGATGAGTACCCACGCGTTGAACAGGTCCGAGTCTGTATCTCCAAGTTAAATCCGCCTCTCGGCGGTCAGATGGATTCTGTCAGCTTGACTATCGAGAAAGAACGAACGTGATATTCCTCGTTAATGGGTTGATTCCATGAGCAGAAGTTGGCTTTGGCTTACTTCTGCTTTTTTTGTCTTGTTATTATTGTAATGTTTTGATAGCTATGGTCGTTATGTAAGATTCGGACTTCTTTTTTGAGGAATCAAATCAGTCCGTTGTCACGAAAACTGTAATAAACGGGTTTGCCTTGAGGGGTAATACCTACAACAAGATGGTCTAAAAGTGTTATTCTCAGTAGTCTGCATGCTTCTCCTATGCTTTGCGTTAACGCCTTGTCCTGTCTGCTGGGATTCGTGTCGCCTGAAGGGTGGTTGTGGGCAACTGCTATCGACACTGCGTTTTGTTCGAGTGCGGTAACAATAATTTTCCTGATATCGACTGCGGTGTCTTTGATTCCTCCACTTGCAATACGTTGTTTGAATAATACTTTGTTCTTGTTATTCAAATAAATGGCCCAAAATTCTTCAATCTGCAGGTCGATCAGTGATGGGCTGATGTAATTGAAGCAGTCTTGGCTGTTGTGTATGTATTGGAGTGTCTGCCCGTTCACTTCGCTTAACATTCTGTATCCAAGCTCTAAAGATGCTATGATGCTGACGGCCTTGGCTTCCCCAATTCCTTTGAATTGCTTCGTTAAGTCTTTGATTCCTTGACGTGAAAGGGTGGAGAGGCTATTACCGTAATGTGCCAGTATTTCTTTCGACAGATCTACTGCACTTCGTTCAACTGTTCCGCTGCCTATCATTATTGCCAGCAGCTCTGCATTGCTGAGCTCCTTTTTCCCTTTGCACATGAGCCTTTCTCGTGGTCTGTCTTCTGTAGCCCAATTTTTCACACTTATTCTGTTTTGCTTTTGGTCTACATTTCTCGTTTGCGCCTTGTTTTGCTTCTCTTGGTCCATTTTTTTCAGATTATTTTTTTTTGCAAAGATACGTCTTTTTTCTTTTCCATGCAACTCTTGATTCCTAGATTGTTATTATTTTGCTATGTAAATAATATAGATTTTTTTAAATTTTGTGTTGCAATGTTAATAAAAATGCTTATCTTTGCATGTTCAAAATGTACACTAACTAAAAAAAACTTTAATACGTAAAATATGCAGAATAAAGGACTTATTAGATTTTTAGCGATTGCCTTTGTGCTTGTTTCTTTGTTCCAATTATCGTTTTCTTTCGTGACGAAGAACGTTGAAAAGAATGCGAAGAGGGTCGCTGAAAGGTATTTGGAATCTACCCAAGGTAAGAGTGATATTGACGTTTGTGTCAATCGTTTGAGCCGCAGTGATATGAGCGCTGCTGAACAAAAACACCTTGTGAATACCATTACCGATTCTCTACGCAAAAGTAAAGAGAATTACTACCTTGATTCCATGGCCAATGAGAAGATTTGGCTTGGATTTACCTACAAAAAATGCCTCGCCCGTGAAATTAACCTGGGCTTGGATTTGAAAGGTGGTATGAACGTGATGCTTGAGGTTTCCACTGTTGATGTGGTAAAGGCTTTGGCCAACTACACCAAAGATGAAACCTTCAACAAGGCTATCGACAAAGCACTCGAACAACAAAAGAAGTCTGTCAACGAGGATTTCGTCTCTCTGTTCTACGACGAAATTGTCAAGATTGACCCCAATGTCCGCCTCTCCAAATATTTCGCTGGTCACCTTACGGGTATCACCATGAACGAAACGGACAATTCCAAAGTGTTGGCTAAACTGAAAGAAGAAACCAGCAGCGCTTACGACAGAACTTTCGAGATTCTCCGTAAACGTATCGACAAGTTCGGCGTCGCCCAACCTTCTATCCAGCGTCTGCAGGCTTCCGAACGTATTCTCGTCGAACTTCCTGGCGTGAAAGACCCCAAACGTGTTCGCAAACTTTTAAAAGGTACTGCTCAACTCGAATTTTGGGCCACCTATAGTGTCGATGAAGAGAAACCTCAAACTCTTAATGATTACAATCGCGTCCTCGGTTACCTCTCCGCAACCGATGAGTACCTCGCTCAGAGAGGTATGGTTGTGAAAGACACTGCCGATGTCGCTGCAACCGATTCTACTCTTGTCGCCACCGCTGATAGCAATGCCGCTACAGCTCCTGCTGTTGACAATAAAGTGGCTGCCGCCAATGCCGAACACCCGCTGGCTTCGCTCAACCGTCCTATCCAGAATGAGAACGGTCAGATTATCCCCGCGTATCCTCCTGTGGTTTTCCGCGCAGCTGAGGCCGACACCGCCGCCGTCAACCGTATGATCGCCGAAGGTGTCAATGCTGGCAAAATTAATGCTCGCGAAGTGAAATATCTCTGGTCGGTCAAACCTAGCAAGGGTACCGCTAATATTTTCGAACTCTATGCTATCAAGATTGAAGACTATGATCGCAACACCAACCTCCCCAAGGCTAAACTGGAAGGTGACGTGATAACTGATGCTCGTCAAGACTTCAGCAGCAACAACGAGAATGGTGTCTCCATGACCATGAATTCTGAAGGCGCTCGCGCTTGGAAGAACATCACCCACGACAATGTGGGCAAATGTGTGGCTATCGTCCTCGACGACCAGGTCTACTCCGCTCCTCGCGTGAATGGCGAAATCCCGGGTGGCCGTTCTGAAATCTCTGGCGATTTCACCCTTGAAGAATCCAAAGACTTGGCCAATGTGCTTAAATCTGGTAAGCTGCCCGCTCCTGCCAAGATTGTCCAGGAGGCTGTGGTTGGTCCTTCGCTGGGTCAGGAATCTATTCAGAAAGGTCTCATCTCTTTCATCCTTGCATTTATTATTGTTCTTATTTATATGGTGGTCTTCTATAACCGTGCAGGCTGGGTGTCTGTGCTGGCTTTGGTCACCAACGTTTTCCTCTTGATGGGCGTTTTGGCTTCCATCGGAGCTGTGCTTACCTTGCCGGGTATAGCTGGTATTGTTTTGACAATGGCTATGGCCGTCGACGGTAACGTGATTATCTACGAGCGTATCAAAGAAGAACTTCGCGCCGGTAAAAGCATCGCTAACGCCATTCAAGATGGTTTCAGCAATGCCTACTCCGCCATCATCGATGGTCAGGTGACTACTTTCCTCTTGGGTCTGGTGCTGATCCTCTTCGGCTCGGGTACCATCCAGGGTTTCGCTGTGACACTCTGCATCGGTATCGTCACCTCACTCTTCACGAGCATCTTCATCACCCGTCTGGCTATCGATTGGATGCTCAACCATAAGAAGAAAATCAACTTCTCCTTCAGATTCTCTGAGAATTTCATGCGTGACGCCCACTTCGATTTCCTTGGCAAACGCAAAACCTTCTACATCATCACTGTTTGCTTCATCCTCCTCTGCTTTGTCGGCATCTTCGGCCGCCATTTGAGCATGGGTATCGATTTCACTGGCGGTCGCACCTATGTGGTTCGCTTTGATAAAGACGTGAATGTTGTCGATGTCCGCGCCAGCTTGGCTAAAGAATTCGAGGAGGCTCCTGAGGTGAAATCTTTCGGTCCGAACAATCAGGTGAAAATTACCACTAATATCAATGCTGAAGACTACTATGAGGAGTATCGTGCTGCACACAAATTGGGCGCTAATGATACAATTACCGACGAAATGGTTATCAATGACAAACTGTTCGCTGGCACCAAGTCTTTCTTCGGCGTGACCGAGACGGGCAAAGAAATCTCCATGCAGCAGTTCTCCGACGCTGATGTCTATCCTTATGGCATCATCCAGTCCGAACAGGTTGAGGCTACCATGGCAACCGATATGAAACGTTCCTCCGTCTTGGCCGTTATCGGTGGTCTTCTCGTTATCTTCGCCTACATCGGTATCCGCTTCAAGAGCTGGCGCTTCGGTATCGGTAGTGTCGCTGCTTTGACCCACGATACAATCCTGATCATTGGTATGTTCGCCTTGCTGCGTGGCCTCCTTCCCTTCAGCCTCGATGTCGACCAGTCGTTCATCGCAGCTGTGCTGACCATCATCGGTTACTCTATCAATGCTACAGTGGTTATCTTCGACCGTGTGCGTGAGAACAGAACGCTCTATCCCAAACGCGATATGAAGCAGCATATGAACGATGCTATTAACGCTACTTTGGCTCGTACCATCAACACTTCGGGTACCACATTCTTCACCTTGCTGATGATGTTCATCTTCGGTGGTGAGGTGATCCGTGGATTTATTTTCGCTCTGTTGATCGGTGTCATCTGCGGTATGTTCTCCTCTGTCTGCTTGGCTTGCCCCATCGTCTATGAGGTCAGCAAACGCAGAGAAGCCAAAGCATTGGAAAAATAATCTCGGCTTTATATATAATATATTGTTCTTATTAAATTAAGATGGACATTCTCGATCTCATCATCACAATCGCAATACTGGCAGGAGGCGCCTTTCTGTCTGGCGGAAAGAAAAAAACGTCAGGCAAAAAGGCGGGTCCTGTTGCCTCTCCTGCGTCTGGTGGCCGTCCGGTCATGCATCAGCAGCCGGTCCACGGCAACTATGGTGGTGTCGCTTCGGGAAATGGCAGCACTTCTCAGAAGTCCAAACGCAAACCTGCACAGCAGCCTTCGTATTTCACCTATGAGAATGCCGATGTCCAGTGGAATGCCAATCCCAATGTCGAAGAGGTGTCACACCAACAGTCTGTGGATGTCGACGAGCCTTCGACTTTGGTGTCTGATTTCGACCTCCGTCAGGCGGTAATCTATCAGACAATCCTACAGAACAATTATATCTCTGAAATGAAATAAAATTAAATATTAACTCTCTACAAAAACAACAAGTATGTTCAGAAAGGTACTATTAACGTTTGGGCTGTTGCTGATTGCACATCTCGCTGCTTTCGCTCAGCAAGGTACGATGAGAGGCAAGGTTACCGATGATAAAGGTGAACCTCTTATCAGTGCTAACGTGGTCGTCAAAGATGACGACGGACAAATTATCGGTGGTGCCAAGACCAACTGGGAAGGTGACTATGCCATCAAGGGCCTTTTGGTGGGTAAGTTCACCATTGTTACTTCCTATGTGGGTTACACTACCGTCGAAGAAAAAATTGACATCAAGGCCTCGGGTTTCACCGTCTACAATGTGGAGCTCCCCAAACAGGGAACTAACCTGGAGAAGGTGATCGTTAAAGGCACCCGTGCCCCTGTGATTGATGTCGGTGCTGCTGAGACGGGTGCGCGTATCACCTCTGATGATATTGCGCGTATGCCCAGTAACTCTGTCGACGGTATTGTCGCAGCTGTTGCCGGTGTCGGCTACAACGACGGTGGCTCCGGTTCCGCTCGTGGTGAAGAAGGTATGGTCACTATGAAGGGCGGCGTCCGTACACGTACGGGTGTCAATGTCCCCAAAGAGGCTATCGCCGAAATCCAGGTCGTCCTCGGTGGTACTCCTGCCAATATCGGTGAGGCTATCGGTGGTACTCAGATCATTACTCTTAAACCCCCAACGAACAGCTTTAAAGGCGTTGTCAAATATGAGACTTATCTCGACTATCGCCTCTACAACAGCTTGATGTTCTATCTCACTGGTCCTTTGGCTAAGGCTGACCTTAAAGATGATGCCGGTAACGTGACGGGTAAACGTACCTTCCTCGGCTTCCGCTTGACAGCTCAGGGCTCTACTTCCAAATTCGCCTACTATCGTGCTAAAGACCGTCGCTACAAAGTGGTCAATGACGAGAAGGTGATGGAAATTGAAAACGCTCCTATCGTCTACGACCCTGTCAATGGTACGGTTAACTATGCTGCCGAATACCTTCGCGATGAGGACTTCGTTACCATCAAGCGCCCCAATGCCAAAAACTACTACGCTAATAGTGACCGCGAAGCAAATTTCCGCAACTATTCCTTCGGCCTCGAAGCTGCTCTCGACTTCCGCTTCTCTGAACTTACTTCTTTAGTTCTTACTGGTGAATTTGACTATTCTTATGGTCCCAGCACTTCTCTTAGCTATTTCCCGCTCAACTTGCACAATGCTGCTAACGGGGTCTCCAAAACGAAAAACTTCATGATTACAGCTGACTTTACTCAGCGTTTCAAAGATCCCGAAACTCCGGAGAACGAAGCAAACTCTGAAGAAAAGTCCGAACCCGCTGTTTCCAAGGTGATGTATCAGATCACCGCCATGTTCAACAGAATCTCCTCGAACGATTATAACGAGAAGTTCGGTGACGATATCTTTAAATATGGTCACATCGGTACTTTTGTGAGCACACGTACTCCTAGCTGGGAAATTCAGCCGGAATATAACTATCATGGCGTCCGTCAGGCTGCCCATGTTCAGAACAGCTGGATCGAGAATGTGGAGTCCTTCACTCCCTCTCCCTACAACCCCATCCTCTCCAACTACACTTCGCAGCTTTATAACATGCCTGAAATCTCCCCGTTCCTGACCTCCTTCGATAATATCCGCTACTTCAACGGTCTTATCAATGGTGGCTCCCCGGGAAATGTCTACAGCATGTTCTACAATGTGGGTATTCAGAATACCTCGTATTCGAAAGCTCAGAACAATTACTATTTCGTCAATGCTAAGGCTGCTGCTACAATCCTTGGTCACGACCTCGAAATTGGTTTCCAGTACGACCAGTACACGGCTGCTTCTTATGGCCTGTCAGCATACAGCCTCTGGACGCTGATGCGTCAGTCGGCCAATGCTCATATCTCTCAGCTCGACTTCAGCAGACCGATCGAATACTTCGTCGGCGACGAACTCTATGTCGACTACGACCGTAACATCGGTGACGGCCAGACCCTTTTCGACGAGTCCCTGCGTAGAGCCTTAGGCCTCGATGTCAATGGCACCGATTGGTTGGATATCGACCGCTATACTCCTGATGATTATGAGAGATTCGGCGGCATCAACATGTTCTCCGCTAACGAACTCTTCAATAGTGGCAACCAGCTTGTCAGCTATTTTGGTTATGACCACACGGGTGAGAAATACAACGCTCGCAACTGGAGCCTTGACGATTTCTTCGATCCTGTCGCTAGAGGCCACAAGAATTATCAGTACCTTCCTGCTTTCTCCCCCATCTATGCGGCTGGTTATATTCAGGATAAATTCTACTTCTCCGACCTTATCTTCAACGTCGGTGTCCGTGTCGACTATTTCGACGGAAACCAGATGGTGCTGAAAGATCCCTATCTGTTATATGAATCTTATACTGTTGGCGATCTGAAAGGTAGTTCCGCTATCAATTATAATACTGGCCTCGCCGGTAACGCCTTCCCCAATGGCGTTCAGGACGACTGGGTTGTCTATGTCGACGATGCCGCTGCCGAAACACCTTCCATCCGCGGTTACCGTCACGGTGCTAACTGGTACAATGAAAATGGTGTCCAGGTCTCTTCCCATAGCTTCATCACCGGTGAGTCCGGTAAAGCAACTCCTTATCGTACTCCCTCCGGTCAGGCTGCTTACTCTGGCAATGCCAGCGGTAACCACATTTCCTCTTCTTCTTTCAAAGACTATGACCCGCAGATTGTCGTCATGCCGCGTATCGCTTTCTCCTTCCCGGTTAGCGACAAGTCTCAGTTCAAAGCCAACTATGACATTATCGCTCGCCGCCCCTCCTCGGGTTGGCAGGCCGACTACATGAGCTATTTGTATATGAATCAAGTAAGTGGATCTATCAGCAACCCCAATTTGAAGCCTGAACGCGTTACTAACTACGAGTTAGGTTTCCAGCAGGCGCTGAATGAGGAGAAGACTGCTGCCATCAGCATCTCTGCTTACTATAAGGAAACTCGCGACCTTATCCAGTTGGTTCAGTACGCAGGTGCAGACCCCAACGACCACTACTATTCCTATGACAACCTTGATTTCAAAACCATCAAGGGTTTCTCGCTCTCTTTCGATATGCGTCAGTCAAACAATGTCCGTATCAATGCTAACTACACACTGCAGTATGCTGAAGGTACGGGTCTGTCTGCTACCACCATGTCCGAGTTGATTAAAGAGGGTTACACCACCCTGAAGATGCTCAATCCTATCAGCGATGACCGTCGTCATGAGTTTAAAGCAAATGTCGACTACCGTCTCGGTCCTGGCCAGGGTTGGACTATCAAACGTCAGACCACCGACAAGGATGGTAAGGCTCGTGTCAAAGAAATTCATCCGTTCGAGAACTTTGGCGTCAACTTCCTCGCTGTCGCCCAGTCCGGTCGTCCCTACACCAAACAGTTCAGCAATACCCAGCAGACCATCGTCGGTAGCTATCGCGGTGCTCGTTTGCCTTGGGGCTTCTACTTCAATGTTGTGGTCGACAAATCCTGGATCATCAAAATCAAACCCGAGGGCAAGAAAGAACGTCAGACCATGCTCAACGCTGCTATTACGGTCAACAACCTCTTCGATATCAGAAACGTCACTGGCGTGTTCAGCGTCACCGGTAACCCCAGCGACAACGGTTACCTTTCCGACCCCGAAACCCAGTCTCTGATCAACTCTTATCTGGATCCTCAGTCGTATCGCGACATGTACAACATCATGCTCAACAACAACTATTGGAACTGGTCCTCGCCAAGAACTATCCGCTTGTCTTTGACCTATAGCTTCTAATGTTACACGAGAAAAATTATAAAGAGATGAAAAATATATTTATTAAAACAGTTTTATTGGCTTTAGTGTTCTCATCTACGATGGGAACCGCTGTGGCTCGTGAATGCACTACCTGCAAGAAAACGAGTATCAAGAAGACTGCTATTCAGCGTAAGGCTGCTGTGTGTAAGCGTGCACAGAGTACTGCCGAGCTGAACGTCAACAATGTCCGAGCCCTTATCAACGGCTACGGCAACATGTGGTATGACGGCAGTATCTCTCAGTATCATATCCCGAAGGATGGTTCCTCTACGCCTCTCTATTGCGCCGCTCTCTGGATCGGTGGTACCGACGTCAACGACCAGTTGCGTCTTGCCGCTCTCCGTTTCGGCCAGAATGGTGATGACTATTGGCCGGGCCCCCTGACCAAATCAGGTACCGCCGATGTTACCATCGAGGTCTGTAACTGGTACGACCGCCATTGGAAAATCAATCAGGTTGACGTCGCCAATTTCATGCAGATGTTCAACTATAATGACAATCCTCCTACCCAAAACGAAAACTACGACGAAGGCGCTATTGCTCAGGTAATCAAGGAATGGCCCGCCCATGGTAACTTCGCTGACCAGTCGCCCTACTTGGCTCCTTTCTTCGACGCTGACGGCGATGGCATCTACAACTACCAGAAAGGTGACTATCCCTATTACGACTTCGGCAACGACCTCTGTCCGCGTACCTTGAAAGCCAAACTCAAACCTGGCGAAGTCTATCGCCCCTTCCCCACAATGGAAGACTCCGTGGGTATCGTCTCCGGCGGTCTGCTCAGCGACCAGGTGCTGAAAGGCGACCAGACCATCTGGTGGGTCTTCAACGATATGGGTAACACTCACACCGAGTCCGGCGGACAGCCCATCGGCCTCGAAATCCGCGCTCAGGCCTTCGCCTTTTCCACGAATGACGAGATCAACAACATGACTTTCTACTCCTACGAAATCATCAACCGCTCCACCTACGAGCTGCGTAACACCTACTTCAGCCAGTGGGTCGACCCCGATTTGGGTTACGGCTACGATGACTACATCGGTTGCGACGTGAAACGTGGTTTGGGCTACTGCTACAACGGTAAGGATGTCGACGGCCCCGGAACCGGCGCTTTCACCGGTGTCCCCCCCGCTGTCGGTATCGACTTCTTCCAGGGCCCCTACATGGATCCCGATGGTCAGGACAACCCCAAAATCGATATCCAGAAAATGCAGGACAACTTCCCTGAAAAACTCGCCCAATACACCAACCCCGACGGCTCCATCAACATCGTCCGCCTCACCGACGACGCCGACCTCTACTACCCCTTGGCTTGGTACTTCAAACCCAACGACTCCGTCGGCAACTGCGCCATCAACGGCGTCAACTTCGGAAACGACATCGTCGACGACGAACGCTTCGGTATGCGCCGCTTCGTCTACTACGAAAACAGCTCCAGCAACATCAACGGCGAACCCACCAAGGCAACCGACTACTACAACTACCTCCAAGGCTTCTGGAAAAACGGCCAGCACATGAAATACGGCGGCAACGCCATCAGCAACGGTACTTCCGAACTCAACTGCGACTTCATGTTCCCCGACGATAGCGACCCGCTCCACTGGGGCACCAACGGCGTCGTCCCCGATCCCCAATATCACCCCAACGACTGGACCGAAGTCACCTCCGGTGAAAACGTCAGCCCCGGCGACCGTCGTTTCATGCAGTCCGCAGGCCCCTTCACCCTGAAACCCGGCGCCGTCAACTACATCACCGTCGGTATCCCCTTCGCCCAGGCTCCTAGCGGCAACGCTTGGACCTCCGTCGGAATCCTCCGCGAAATCGACGACGTCTGCCAGGCCCTCTTCGAAAACTGCTTCAAGGTCCTCGACGGCCCCGACGCCCCCACCATGGTTGTCCAAGAAATGAGCAACGAAATCATCCTCTATCTCACCTACGAGAACCCCAACTCCAACAACTATAACGAAAAATACAACGACCTCGACGCCTCCATCCTCCAATCCTATCCTGAAAGCCAGCGCCGCTACAAGTTCGAAGGCTATCAGATCTACCAGCTCGTCGACGCCAACGCCTCCATCGCCGATATCAACGACGAAAACAAGGCCCGTCTCGTAGCCCAGTGCGACGTCGAGAACTACTACGCTATCAAGAACTACCAAGGCTTCGACTCCATCAACCCCGCCACCGGCGAACCTGTTGTCGACCCCAACCTCCCCATCGGAACCCTCGTCAACTACACCACCAACTCCGCTACCAACCTCCTCACCGGCCGCATCATGGTCCAAGGCTCTAACGCCGGCATCCAACACGTCTTCCGCGTCACCACCGACCAGTTCGCTTCCGGTACCAACAAGACCCTTGTCAACAATAAGGAATACTACTTCATCTGCGTCGCCTATGCTCACAACCGCTTCAAGGAGTACAGCCAGACTGACCCCTCCAAGCTCGACGGCCAGAAAGAACCCTACCTCGCCGGACGTAAGGATGAAAACGGCGGTACCATCACCCCCGTCGTCGCCAAGCCCCACGACCCCTCCGCTGAAAACGGCGGCACCATCGTCCAGGCCACCTTCGGCATGAGCCCCAATATCACCCGTTACGACGGCACCGGTAATGGCGGCAACATCCTCCAGCTCTCCGAAGAGTCCATCACCGAACTCATGGGCCTCCCCGGCCAGCCCGCCAAGGCCCCCGGCGTATTCAACGACCGTATCCAGGGTAACAACTACACCTGGTCCATGACCACCCCCTGCGTCCTCCCGCACCCCCGCTACGAACAGAACGCCGGTCCTATCAACGTCCGCGTCATCGACCCCCTCAACGTCAAGGAAGGCCAGTTCTACATCAAGTTCGACGGCACCACCGACTCCTCCAAGTGGGTCATCTCCAAGGTCGACGGCACTCCTCTCTATGACAATGTCTACACCGACACTGCCGACTTCGTCATCAGCCGCTACAACGAGCAGCTCTTCCTCGACCTCGGCCTCTCCGTCGCCATCACCAACCCCAATGCCATCGCCTCCGACCTCGTAGTCTCCGACGGCTCCGTCAACGGCGGTATCATCAACGACGGTACTCTCCTCTCCTCCACCATGACCTTCGGCGACAACAACCACCAGTGGTTCTCCTCCATCCCCGACAACGACAACTACGCCTACCTGAACTGGATCCGTAGTGGTTCGCAGTACGCTTCGGGCAACCTCAACGCCTTCCTCGATACTACCCAATACACCGGCAACGAGCCCTACCTCGACGACGACTACTACAAAGTCGTTACCGAAGTCCACCAGGCCGCCGACGGTCGTATGATCGAACGCTCCAACGTCTACGCTGTCGACAAAGCTCAAACCTTCGAGAAAGTCCTCAGCGGCACCTGGGCCCCCTACGGCCTCGTCTCCACCAAGGACTACCACCCCGGTTTCTCGCTCCACTATTTCCTCAACCAGTCGGCCATCGACTCCCTCCACAGCGTCAAGCCGCGTACCTACAAACACAACTATTTCGATGTACAACGCAGCCTCATGAACCACATGCAGAACAAGTCGCTCATGTTCAACGATATGTCCAAGCTTCCCAGCGTCCGTATCGTCATCACCTCCGACACCAGCAAGTGGACCCGCTGCCCCGTCATCGAAATGTGCGACGACTACACGCAGTCCGAAGGCAATGCACGCCGCTTCCAGATGCGTAAACACCCCTCCATCGACAAAAACGGCAACACCGCCAACTACACCGGCGCCAGCAACGACCCCGCCAGCCCCAACTACATCGCCGACAGCGGTATGGGTTGGTTCCCGGGCTACGCTATCAACCTCGCCTCCGGCGAACGCCTCAACATCATGTACGGTGAAGACTCCCGCTACATCCAGTTCAACGGTCGCGACATGATGTGGAACCCCGTCAGCACCGACGTCGTCGGAACGCAAAACTACATCATGGGCGGTCGCCACTACATCTACATCATGAACGCCATGACCCAGATGTTCCCCCGCTTCCACAAGTACGACGAGAACTACTACCCCCAGCCCTACGGCTCTCCTTCCTACGACGCCGGTCGCTGGGCCGTCCGCATGCTCCGCAGCCTTGACCACCTCCTCTCCTCCGACTTCGCCGACGGCACCGGAAAGATGGTCATCCACAACGGCCTCCTCGTCAACGAGGCTCAGCCCTACGCTCTCCCCATGCGCGACTCCGCCGCCTTCCTCTTCAGCACCGTGGCTTGGGTCAACATGCCGCTCGTCACCGAGAACATCGACAACCCCAAGAACATCCCCACCGATGTCACCATCGACCTCAACGTCAATGTCCGCTACTCGCAGTATCTGGGCGACAACCACCTGACCCCCGCCGATGCAGGCGAAGCCATCAACAACAACAACAACCCCATGTACATGTTCGAGCTCACCCCCGACATCGTCACCCTCACCGGTCAGGCCACCCGCGCCGATGCTTCCCAAGATTATAAGGATTCCATCATGAGCGCCATCAACGTCGTTCCGAATCCCTATTACAGTTACTCTACTTATGAGACTACAAGTCAGCTGGAAACCAAGGTCCGCTTCATCAACGTCCCGGGCAACACCACCATCAACATCTACACCCTCGACGGCACCTTGGTACGCTCCTTCCCCTCCACCCCCGATAATACCACTACCTACGACTGGGACCTCCACAACCACAACGGTATCCCCATCGCCGGCGGTATCTATCTCATCCACTTCAGCACGCCGGGCATCGGCGAGCGTGTGGTCAAATGGTTCGGCACCATGCGTCCTGTTGACTTGAACTCCTTCCAGTTCTAATTATCTTGAAACATTAAAATTTGAAAGAAATGAAAAGAATAGTAAGTATATTGACTGTAATAGCGCTTACCACGCTGTTGTCCTCGCCGCGCCTTATGGCCGGCAACGACGACCGTAGAGGTACTCCCGGTGCTTCAGAATTGCTGATCAACCCCTGGGCTCGCTCCAGCAGCTGGGGGGGCATCAACACTTCCTGCGCCCGCGGTATCGATGCTTTCTTCAGCAACATCGCTGGTCTCGCCTTCGTTGAAAAAACCGAATTTGTCTACACCAACACCATGTGGTTGGGCGGCAAAAGCGGCCTCCGTAGCGGCGCCTCCATCAACAGCTTCGGTCTCGCCGTCCGTCTCGGCGACGCCAGCGTCCTCGGTGCTTACGTCATGGCCATGGGCTTCGGCGACCTCGACAGAACCACTGAAGTCAACCCCGAACCCGGCAGCAACGGCACCTTCTCTCCCTCCGTCATGAACCTCAACGTGGGTTTCGCCCATTCCTTCACCAATTCCATCCACGGTGGTGCCGTCCTCAAGGTCATCACCGAGTCCACGGATAACGTGACCGCCACGGGCGTCGCCATCGACGCCGGTATCCAGTACATGACCGGCGCCAACGACGAAATCAAGTTCGGTATCGCCCTCAAGAACATCGGCCCCGCCATGAGCTTCAGCGGCACCGGCATGTCCTTCACCACCGTCAACGACGCTGGCAACAACATGACCGTCGAACTTCGTTCCGCCGAAATGGAACTCCCCACCTGTCTTAACATCGGCGCAAGCTACGACTTCTTCTTCGAAAAGTGGGATCAGCGTCTCACCATCGCTGCCAACTTCACCTCCAATGCGTTCCTCCGCGACAATTTCGGCCTCGGCTTCGAATACTCGCTCCTCAAACGCTTCACTGCTCGCGCTGCCTACGTCTACCAGCGTGGCCAGTTCACCGCCGACGATCGCGCTACCGCCAATGCGGGCCTCTGCGCCGGCGCCTCGGTCGAATTCCCGCTCAAGAAAGAAGGCTCTTCCGCCATCTCTCTCGACTATGCCTACCGCAGCTCCTACAACCTGAGAGGCAGCCACTCCATCGGCGCCACCATCAAGTTCTAACGGCCATCGGTAACATAAAAACTTTGATTAGGAAAGGTCTGTTCTAGACCTTTCCTAATTTTTAAATTCCTGCGGAAACTCACTTCCGCCTCCCTTTGCCCTTCCTTTCATGGCCCGGCAAGCCAATGTCTAACAACCGTCATCCCACGGTAAAAAAACACCATCATGTCTGAAATCAAATATTATAGTGAAGAGGGTCTGCAAAAACTCAAAGACGAGCTCCACCACCTTATCGCCATCGAACGCCCCGCTGCCTCCGCAGCCATCGCCGAAGCGCGCGACAAGGGCGACCTCTCCGAAAACGCCGAATACGACGCCGCCAAAGAGGCCCAGGGCCATCTCGAAGCGCGTATCTCCAAATTGCAGGACCTCATTGCCAACGCTCGCCTCCTCGACGAGTCCAAAATCGACACTTCCAAGGTCCTCCTCCTCTCCAAGATCTGCATCAAAAACACCAAAAACAACATGAAGCAGACCTACACCATCGTCCCCGAAAGCGAGGCCAACCTCAAACAGGGGCTCATCTCCGTCTCCTCTCCCTTCGCCCAGGCGTTCCTCGGCAAGAAGGCTGGCGACAATGTCGAGGTCGTGGTCCCCGCCGGCACCATGCATTTCGAAATCCTCTCCGTCGAGCGCTAGTGCGTGTCCCCGTGCCTCGGGGCGCCGTCCCGCCTCCGCTCCGCCGGTCGTCGTCCCGCCCCGTCGCCTCACGCCGCCTTTCTCCTATCGCCGCTTTTTTCTATTGACCATCCGGCGAAGGCCCCTCGCCACCTCGGCTGCCCCTTTCGGTTCCCGTCCGCGGGCTGCCACGGCGCTCCGCCCTTCGCCTCCAAAAACAACCGTCTCTTATGGCTAGCATTTTTTCACGTATCGTCGCAGGCGAAATCCCCTGCTACAAAGTCGCCGAGACCGACGAATGTCTCGCTTTCCTCGATGTCAACCCTGTCGTCAAGGGCCATGTCCTCTGCATACCCAAAAAAGAGGTCGACTACATCTTCGACCTCGACGACGACCTCTTCGTCGCCCTCCACCGCTTCAGCCGTCGCGTGGCCAAGGGCCTTAAAAAGGTATGCCCCTGCGTCAAAGTGGGCGTCGCCGTCGTCGGCATCGACGTCCCCCACACCCACATCCACCTCATGCCGCTCAACAACCCCGGCGACCTCAATTTCAGCCACCATGTCTCCATGCAGCCCGACGAGATGAAGGCCCTCGCCGCTCAAATCGCCGCCGCCATCGAGTAGGGTGGGGCATCCTTTCCCGTTTGCAACCCAATCCCACTCCTATTCCACAATAAAAGAGCCGCCGCAGACAATCCTCTGCGGCGGCTCTTTTTGTACCTTTGTATTGTGGCCGGCGGCTAGTACACAAATTCGCCGTATTTGCTTTTCACGGTCACCTGCGCGTGGTCGCAAGCTTCGCAGTGGCCTATCACCTTCGCGTCGATGTTGAAGCTCTTCGCGATGTCTATGATGCCCTGTGCCGTCTGCTCGTCGGTGTATATCTCCATCCGGTGACCCATGTTGAACACCGTGTACATCTCTTTCCAGTCCGTGCCGCTCTGTTCCTGTATCATCCTGAACAGGGGGGGCACGTCAAACATCTGGTCCTTCACCACGTGCAGCTTGTCTATGAAGTGCAGCACCTTCGTCTGCGCTCCGCCGCTGCAGTGTATCATGCCGTCAATCTTCGGCCGGTATTCGTCCAGCACGCGGCGCATCACCGGCGCATATGTGCGGGTAGGGGAGAGCACCATCTTTCCGGCATCCACTCCGGCCACTTCTGTGCTGTCCGTCAGCCGTTTGCCGCCGCAGTAGACCACCTCTTTCGGCAGCTTGTGGTCGTAGCTCTCCGGAAAATGCTCGGCGTAGTATTGCGAAAACACGTCATGTCGTGCCGAGGTCAGACCGTTGCTGCCCATGCCGCCGTTGTATTCCTTCTCGTAGCTGGCTTGTCCGTACGAGGCCAGGCCCACTATCACGTTCCCTGCCTTGATCCGGCCGTTGTCCACCACGTCGCTTCTGCGCATGCGGGCCGTCACCGTGCTGTCCACAATGATTGTCCGCACCAGGTCTCCCACGTCGGCCGTCTCGCCGCCCGTCAGGTGTATCCCTATGCCCAGGTCGCGCATCTCCTGCAGGAACTCTTCCGTCCCGTTGATCACGGCGCTGATCACCTCGCCCGGAATCAGCTGCTTGTTCCTTCCTATCGTCGAACTCAGCAGTATGTTGTCCACCGCGCCCACGCACAGCAGGTCGTCCAGGTTCATCACCACCGCGTCAATGGCTATCCCTTTCCACACGCTCAGGTCGCCCGTCTCTTTCCAGTACAGGTACGCCAGCGACGACTTCGTGCCGGCACCGTCGGCGTGCATGATGTTGCAGTAGTCCTTGTCCCCTCCCAGTATGTCGGGAATGATCTTGCAGAATGCTTTCGGGTATATCCCCTTGTCGATGTTCTTGATGGCGTTGTGAACGTCTTCTTTCTGGGCGGAAACCCCGCGCAGGTTGTATTTCAGGTTGTTCATCTCTCGGAAAAATTTTTGCAAAGGTACTAATTTTTCAGCGTTTAAAGAAAAAAATGTATCTTTGCATTTGCAAAAAAGATCGCCGCTCGTCCTATGTCCCTTAAACACAATCTTGTATTGCTGCTCGCGCTCCTCGCTTGCATCTTGCATCCCGTCCTGCTTCCGGCCCAATCCGGGACGCTCGGCGGCGCCCGCCGCAACGATTTTAAGATCACCATGCTCTCCCTCGGCAGCGGCTCTTCTCGCTTCACCTACGAACGGGCCTTCTCTCCCCGCAACAGCGCCGAGCTCACCCTCGGCGTCATCGGCCTCGGCTGGGATTTCATGAACCATTCCGACCCCCATGGGTTCCTCCTCAAGTTCGCCTTCAAGTGGCGCCTCGCCCCTCAGCCGCGCAGCAATTCCTGGCTCGCCGGCTTCTACCTCAAACCCGAGCTCGTCTTCGCCGCCTTCCGCCAGGACTGCCGCTACCGCGACGCCTATTCCGCCCCGCCCCAGTGCCCCGCCCAAACCCGCCAGGTCGCCCTCCTCGCCGAATGTGGCTACCAGCTGCTCCTCCGCTGGTTCGTCTTCGACGTCTACTGCGGCCTCGGACCTTCCTTCGGCACCGGCAACGACTACAACTACTATCATAGTTTCATGCTTTTCCCCTCCGATGGCTGGCTCGCCTTCACCGCCGGCTACCGCATCGGCTTCGCTTTCTAATTCTTTCATCCCCATGAAAATCAAACCGCAATATAAAGTACACCATGTCGCCGACGAGGATATCGTCCTCGTCCAGGGACGCAATCCGGGCGACCTCACCACCGTCATCGCCCTCAATTCCACTTCGCTCTTCCTCTGGAACAGTCTCGCCGGCCGCCAGTTCGAACTTCCCGATGTTGTCGACCTCCTCGTCCGCCGCTTCGAAGTCTCCACCGACCGCGCCAGCGCCGATGCTCAGCAGTGGATCGACCAGCTGCGCCAATCTAATATCCTCGAGTGATGGACCGTCTCACCTTGTCCCTGGCGGGCTTCCCCGTGGCGGTCTCGTCGCCTTGTCTCTCCCGTCTCTTCGACCGCTCCGGCGGCTTCTCCCATTTCCTCCAACCGGGTCTCCAGCCGCTTTGGCAGGTCTCTTTCGACCATCCTCAGCGCCCTTGGCCCGACGGCGTCCTGCTCTCTTCCTTCCACTTCTCCGAGAATGGCTGCCAGTGCCTTTTCCTCCGCAAGGGCGATGACTACCAGTTCCTCATGCGCCGCTCCGGGTCCGAACCTCCGCTCGCTTGCCTCACCTACCGTCGGGGCTCGCGCACCGTCCTCGCTGCGCCTTGCTCCGATGTCGCTTCCTGGCGTTTCGCTCTTTGGTTCGCGCTCTCCCTCTTGGGCGCCGATGCGGGCGTCTCTTTCGTCCACAGCTCCGTCGTCGTCTTCCGCGGCCAGGCGGTCCTTTTCCTCGGCGAATCGGGCACCGGCAAGAGCACCCACTCCCGCCTTTGGCTCCAGTCGGTTCCGGGTTGCCATATCCTCAACGACGACAGCCCCTTCCTCTCCCTCGCGTCGGGCGCTCCCGTCGTCTTCGGCAGTCCTTGGAGCGGCAAGTCTCCTGTCTTCGACGCGCGCCATTTCCCGCTCAAGGCCATCGTCCGCCTTTCCCAGGCGCCGCGCAATGCCATCTCTCGGCTCTCGCTCCTCCGCGCCTTCGCTTCCCTCCAACCGTCGCTCCCGCCGGCCTTGATGCAGGACGACGGCTCCCTCTCCCTCCCGCCTGACGCGCCCCGGTCTGCCTTCCCTCCCTTCGCCGACGTCCTGGTCGACCTCATCTCCCAAACGCTCTCCCAAACGCCTGTCTACCACCTCCAGTGCTTGCCCAATCCCGACGCGGCGCTGCTCTGCGCCCAAACGCTTTTCGGACCCCTCCCTTCCTTGTCCCTCCAGTGAATCTTCTCCGCATTCCTGCGCGATTTCAACGCTCTTTCCCCAGACGCCATTTTGAAAACAATCACCCTCCCCAACAACGAGAACAGCTTCGTCATCCAAGAGCTCCACGACCGTCTCCTGCAAGGCCTCACGGTGCGTATCGCCTTTGGCGGTGACAGCATGTTGCCGCTCATCAATGCCAAAACCGACCAGGTCTCCTTCTGCGCCGTGGCTCCCGACGAACCGCTCCGCACGGGCGATGTCTATCTCTTTCTCTACCAGGGGCGCTGCGTCATTCATCGCCTGCTGCGACAGCGCCGGGGCATGCTGCTCTTCCGGGGCGACAATTGCCGTCTCACCGAGTCGGTCCCTCGCTCCGCCGTCTGGGCCCGTCTGGTCGCTGTCCACCATGCCGACGGCGCTGTCGACCATTGCCAGTCGCCTTCCTGGCGCCGCCGCTCGCGTTGGGTCTCGGCTTGCCGCTCCTTGCGCAACCTGCCTCATCGCCTCTTCGCTCCTCGTCGCCGCCTTCGTCAGCGTTGGTGCTATTTCGCCTTGCTGCTGCTCCTCATGTGGGCTCCCGTGGGCGGGCTGGGCGTCCCGCTCGACAATTTCGTCTTCGGCATCCGCTTCGACCATCTCCTCCACGCGTCCGTCTATATCCCTTGCGTGCTCTATCTCTTCGATTTCCCGCTCTTCCGCCGTCGCCTGCTGCCTGCCTGGCTCGCCGCGCTCCTCCTGGCGCTCCTCACCGAGTCGGTCCAGTACCTGCTCCCCTATCGGGGCTTCGACATCAACGATATGGTTGCCAATTTCCTTGGCGTCTCCTTGGGCGCCCTGCTCCTCCGTCTGGCTATGCGTAAGTAGCATGAAATCAGCGTTCCATCGCTCCGCGCGAAATTATTTCCGCCCCGACAACCACTATATCCTTTTATTTTCGTAATTTTGCAAAATTAATTGCCGTGCGCCCTCCCGCCGCCGCCATCCTCCCTGTTTCTTGGCTCCGACGGCCTAAGGTGTTGACAATTACATTTGTATCTTTTAGAATTTGAATCGTTATGGCAGACACTTTAGTCATCACTCCCACCTATAATGAGAAGGAGAACATCGAGAAAATCATTCGCAAGGTCTTCTCCCTCCCGAAGCAGTTCGACATGCTCATCGTCGAGGACAACTCCCCCGACGGCACTGCCGACATCGTCAAGCGTCTCATGCAGGAATTCCCCGACCGCCTCTTCATCAAGGAGCGCAAAGGCAAACTCGGCCTCGGCACCGCCTACCTCGCCGGCTTCCAATGGGGCCTCGAGCATGGCTACGACTATATGATCGAGATGGACGCCGACTTCTCCCACAATCCCGACGACCTCCCGCGGCTCTACGAGGCCTGCGCCTCCGGCAAGGGCGATGTCGTCGTCGGCTCTCGCTATGTCGACGGCAAAATCAGCGTCGTCAACTGGCCCATGGGCCGTCTCATGATGTCCTACTACGCCTCCAAGTATGTCCACCTCGTCACTCGCATGCGCGTCTTCGACGCCACCGCCGGCTTCGTCTGCTACAGCCGCAAGGTCCTCCAAAAAATGAAGTTCGACAAGGTCAAGTTCGTCGGCTATGCCTTCCAAATCGAAATGAAGTACACCGCCACCCGCCTGGGCTTCAAAATCTTCGAGGTCCCCATCATCTTCACCGACCGCGTCCTCGGCACCTCCAAAATGAGCATGAAGATCTTCAAGGAGGCTTTCTTCGGCGTCTTCTCCCTCCGCTTCCGCAAGTGGAAGAACTATTGATCCTTCCATCCGCATTCTCCGCGTCCCGACACCGCGTCCCGACAGCATCTTTTCCCAATTCAAAAATCATTTAAAATCATTTTTATTATAGTCATGTCCCGTACCTCTTTTCGCCTCGTGCTTGTAGCGCTCTGCTGCCTCTTCTTCGCCAACCCCTCCTTCGCTCAAGACAAGCGTCTGTCCATCCAGCAAACCATGGACTATCAGCTCTATCCCCGCAGCGAAATCGTTGGCCTCCAGTTCGTCGCCAATTCCGGCCAGGTGGCCTATGCCAAGGACGACACCATCTTCCTCGGCAACCCCGGCGCCGCCAAGAATGTCCTCACCCTCCCCGACATCAACAAGGCGCTCCAGTCCGCCGGCGAACAGCCGCTCCGTAATCTCTACGGCTTCAAGGCTCTCAGCGACAAGGAGTTCCGATTCACCGTCCGCCAGCACTGCTACCTCTACAACCTCAAAAAACGCACCCTCACCAAGCTCTACGACATCCCCGAGGGCGAAAATCTCGACATCGAACCCAACTCCTTCCAACAGGCCTACACCGTCAACAACAATCTCTATATCAACAGCAACGGCAAGGTCGTCTCCATCGAGGACCCCAACCCGGGCATCGTCTTCGGTCAGCCGGTCCACCGCCACGAATTCGGCATCGAAAAGGGCACCTTCTGGTCCCCCAAGGGCAGCTACCTCGCCTTCTACCGCATGGACGAAACCATGGTCACCGACTATCCTCTCGTCAACACCTCCTCTCGCATCGCTTCGACCAAACCGTTCAAATACCCCATGGCGGGCATGAAGAGCCACGAGGTCACCGTCGGCATCTACAACACCACCACCGAAAAAATCACCTACCTCCGCACGCGTAAGGACAACTCCCTCGACGAACGCGAAAACTACCTCACCAACCTCTCCTGGAGCCCCGACGAAAAATACCTCTATATCGCCAAAATCTGCCGCCAGCAGAACCATCTCTGGCTCGAACGCTACAACGTCGAAACCGGCAACCTCGACAAAGTGCTCTTCGAAGAGACCAACCCCTGCTACATCGACCCCCAAGAGGGCCTCTTCTTCGTCCCGCGCCACCCCGAACTCTTCCTCTGGTTCAGCGAACGCGACGGCTACAAGCATCTCTACCTCTACAGCTCCACCGGCGAACTGGTCCGCCAGCTCACCAAGGGCGATTTCGACGTCCTCAGCATCATCTCCTTCGACGCCAAGGGCGAAAACCTCTTCGTCTACTCCAACAAGCAGGACCCCACCGGACGCTACTGCTATAAAATCAATATCAAGTCCGGCGACATGCAGCTCCTCACCCCCGAACCGGGCACCCACACCGTCCAGGTCAACGACGCCGGCACCACCCTCGTCGACCGCTACAGCAACCTCACCACTCCCTCCCGCACCCTCCTCCGCAACTCCAAGGGTAAGGTCCTCGCCACCCTCAGCGACGTCACCAACCCCCTCGCCGAATACGCCATGCCCAACATCGAACTCGGCTCCATCAAGGCCGCCGACGGCGTCACCGACCTCTACTACCGCCTCATCACTCCACCCGACATGCGCAAAGGCCAGAAATATCCCACCCTCGTCTATGTCTACGGCGGCCCCCACAGCCAGCTCGTCACCAACTCCTGGCTCGGCGGCGGCAACCTCTATTTCCTCTTCCTCGCTCAGCAGGGCTACGTCGTCTTCACCCTCGACAACCGCGGCACCGACAACCGTGGCTTCGCCTTCGAAAGCTGCACCCATCGCCACCTCGGCCAAATCGAAATGGCCGACCAGTTGCAGGGCGTCAACTTCCTCCAGTCTCTCCCCTATGTCGACACCTCACGCATCGGCGTCGAAGGCTGGTCCTTCGGCGGCTTCATGACCATCACCATGAAACTCGCCCACCCCGAAATCTTCAAGGTCGCCTGCGCCGGCGGCCCCGTCATCGACTGGAAGTGGTACGAAGTCATGTACGGCGAACGCTACATGGACACCCCCGAGGAAAACCCCGATGGCTACGCCTCCACCTCCCTCATCTCCAAGGCCGGCGACCTCCAGGGTCGTCTCCTCGTCATCCATGGCGCCGAAGACAACACCGTCGTCTGGCAGAACAGCATCGAGTTCATCCAGGCCTGCATCAAGCAAGGCAAGCTCGTCGACTATTTCATCTATCCCCACCACGAGCACAATGTCCTCGGCTACGACCGCATCCACCTCTATCACAAGATGTTCCAGTACTACGAGGACTTCCTCAAAAAATAACACCACCCCTCAAAAGCACCTCCCCGAAAAGCCATCCCCAACCGCCGATGACTTTTCCCTCCCGCCTTCGTTCAATTTAACCAGACACCCATCAAACCCATGTTCACCGGAATCATAGAAACCACCGCCAAAGTCGTCGGCATCCAGAAAGAAAACACCAACTACCACTTCACCCTCCAGGTCCCCTTCGGCCACGAACTGGCCATCGACCAAAGCATGGCCCACGACGGCTGTTGCCTCACCGTCGTCAAAGTCGACCCCGACAACAACCAGTACGTCGTCACCGCCATGGACGAAACCATGCTCAAAACCAACCTCTCCACCTGGCAAGTCGGCACCGAAGTCAATGTCGAACGCTCCATGCGCATGGACGGCCGCTTCGACGGCCACATCGTCCAAGGCCATGTCGACCAGACAGCCACCTGCACCCGTGTCGTCGACGACAACGGCAGCTGGCGTTTCTATTTCGAGTACGACCCCACCAACGCCCCCAGCATCACTGTCCCCAAGGGCAGCATCAGCATCAACGGCGTCAGCCTCACTGTCGTCGACAGCCAGCCCGGCATGTTCTCCGTCGCCATCATCCCCTACACCTACCAAGTCACCAACTTCCACAATTTCCGCCCCGGCACCATCGTCAACATCGAGTTCGACGTCTTCGGCAAATACGTCCAACGCCTCCTCCAACAGTACCTCGACGCCACCAAATAACACCAAATAACCATTCGTCGGATACGCGTTCTTGTCAGGAGCAGAACAAGGAACTGTTAAGTATAGTCAGTCTCGGTACAAGGTCACCGTTAGTTATAGTCAGGCTCGGTACAAGGACACCGTTAGGTATAGTCAGTCCTGTTCCTGTAGTACATTGGTGACAGATTGCGTTATAAAAACACAGGGACAGGCCTCAAACCTGTCCCTGTGTTTTTGCGTTCCCATGTTGCA
>JAEEGG010001006.1_pt1 | contig 79525 bp, 45 predicted proteins | sample 9134161 | NCBI WGS metagenome assembly JAEEGG01 (sample SAMN16246543, study PRJNA631951) | gut metagenome | biome: gut microbiome; feature: rumen; material: CR-attached | host: Bos | place: Iran: Karaj | collected 2018-10
ACATATTCGTATTCGTTGAGCAGCGCGACGGCGTCATCCAGCCCGTCGGTCTCGAACTGCTCGGCAAGGCCCACGAACTGGCACAGATCCTGGGCGAGAAGGTCGTGGCAATGTTCCTCGGCCACAACATCAAGAACCAATGTCAGACCCTCATCGAGTACGGCGCCGACGAAGTCGTGTATGCCGACTGCCCCGAGCTGCAGGACTATCTGACGGAGCAATACTCACAGGCCATTGCGCAGATTTCCGACAAGTATCTGCCCAACATCATCCTGTTCGGTGCCACCACCATCGGCCGTGACCTCGGTCCGCGCCTCTCCGCCCGTTTGGCCACCGGTCTCACCGCCGACTGCACCAAGCTGGAGATTTCGGAAGAGAAAGAGCTGATGATGACCCGTCCCGCTTTCGGCGGCAACCTGATGGCCACCATCATGTGCACGGAGCATCGTCCGCAGATGAGCACCGTGCGTCCGGGCGTGATGCAGAAGATGGCCCGCGACACCTCCCGCAAGGGCGAAATCATGGAGTTCAAGCCGGTGTTCGATCCCAGCAAGTTCGCCGTGAAGCTCGTGAAGAAGGTGAAAGCCGACAAGGGCAAGATGGACATCACCGAGGCCAAGATTTTGGTCTCCGGCGGTCGTGGTGTGGGTTGCAAGGAAGGCTTCGAGAAACTCGGTGCCCTCGCCAAAACCCTCAACGCACAGGTTTCCTCTTCCCGTGCCATGGTCGATGCCGGCGTGATGCCGCACGACGTGCAGGTGGGACAGACCGGTAAGACCGTGCGCCCGAACCTCTATATGGCCATCGGTATTTCGGGTGCCATCCAGCACCTCGCCGGCATGGAGGAATCCGACCTCATTATCGCCATCAACCGCGACAAAGACGCCCCCATCTTCGGCGTGGCCGACCTCGGCGTGGTAGGCGATTTCAACAAGATCGTGCCCCTGCTGAACGAACGTTTGCAGAAAGAGATGCAGGAGAAATAAAACCACGTAGGGCCATAAAAACGTAGGGCTGCCATATTATGACAGCCCTACAAAAAACCAATTTATTAATAAGCGGAGGCTGCCGAAAGGTGGTCTCCGCTTTCTGTTGTTAAAGACGCGCCGCTATAAAAAATGCTGCAAGATTTAAAATAATTCAAATAAAAAATTGTATTTTTGCACGTTCATAATAGAAGTGTAATAATCGAATGTACGATGAACTATTTGAATCAATTTCACAAGGAGGCGGTTTTGAGGAAACTGCGGAAAATCGCAGAATCCATGAAGTCGCCAATGAACTCCGAAGATGCTGCCAACTATATGAAGCGGAACTTCGAGGCGGCAAAGAAAATGTAAGCCAGTTTGACATTGAGCAGCGTGCAGTCGAACAGTATGCGAAAAAAGCTGGATTATGGATTCCGCTGACAGACATTAATCTTTTGGGTGTACCTGGGCCAAGTGGTAATGAAAATGATTTGTATGTATCCAACGATATCGTCTTCAAAGTCAACAACCTGCTAAACAGTGGCAGTATTCAACTCTATTTGGATAGATTAATGTGGCACAACAACCTTTTTTATGACACGGCATATTCTTTTTACGGATTTACTGGTTTTGATGGAAGAACTGTGATGCCAGTTGCGCAGCAACGTCTAATAAAAAATGCAAATCCTGCCACATCTATTGAAATAGACACCTATATGGCGGCTGTTGGTTTTACAAAAACTGATACTGGTCGATACGAGAATCAACAATATAGCGTATGGGATTTGTTGCCTCGGAATGTGCTAAAGGATGCAGACGGGGATATATACATCATTGATGCAGAAATAGCAAAAAAGAATCAATAATAATAGAATGGAGGCCGCCGAGAGGTGGTCTCCGTTTTCTTTGTGTAGCATCCCCCATTTCCGCTGCGTATGATTCTTAAATATTTTTTCACAATTTGCTGTTGTTTTGAAATAATTATTGTATTTTTGCAGCCGTAATTGAGTGCCGGTAAGTACAAGCTGCTTATCTGCACTATAATAAGGATTACAGGGATGCTCATTAGAGTGTCCCTTTTCTTTCTTAACAAAAGATAATGAAACAGGCAACAACCATTGAGGAGCAGATTGCGCTTCTGAAAAATAGGGGAATGATTATCGGCGATGAAGATAAGGCCAAAGAAATATTGATGGATATTGGTTATTATCGATTAGGGTTTTATTGGTTTCCTTTTGAGAAAACATATCCTGCAAAGGATAGAACCCGCTCACATGTTTTTGTAGATGGATCCACCTTTGAAGATGCCGTGCATCTGTATTATTTTGATCATGATTTAAGAAACATTCTTCTCCCTTATCTTAGCCGTATTGAGATCAATCTGCGAACTTTTATCATATACCATATTTCACACGCCTACAAAGGCAATCCCCTTTGGTTTGTAGATTCCTCTGTACTCAATCACGACTATGTGATTCATTTCCAAAAAATTTATCAGGATAACATCAAAAACAATACAGCTATACGACACCATCATATCAAGTATCTGCATGATTGGGTCGCACCAGCATGGAAGACATTGGAATATGCAACATTGGGTGATATTATTATGCTTTGTAAAAACCTTAAAAACAATAGTTTGCAATATGATATTGCCCAACATTATGGGATTCGGAATCTTGATGTCTATTATAGCCATATCGGAACCATTCGGGTTTTAAGAAATCTTTGCGCTCATGGTCACAACATCTTTGACCTGAGACTTCAAAAGTCCATCAAACGAGGACCCGTTTCCAATTTGAACGGCGACGAGCACCACAATCTCATCGGTGCATTACGGGTGCTTCTATTTCTGCTTTCAACTGTATCTATTCATCGAAAACAGGACTTGAATGATGAAATATCTCAATTGTCGGCAAGGAACAAGAACCTGAAAATATACCCTATAGTATCCTACTTGGAGTCTATAAAATAGGATAGCTGTAGGGCTGTCATAATATGCCATGACCCCAAAAAACCAATTTATTAATAAGCGGAGGCCGCCGGAAGGTGGTCTCCGCTTTCTTGCTGTTTGTTAGGAAAGATAATCGTCCTGTTTAATCCTTTACACAGCGGACTGAAACGCCTGTGGCTTTGGGGTAGTTGGTGCTTCCCACGAGAGCACTGTCGTAGTATAGGGTGCGGGTGTACACGTTGGTATTGCTGAGTTCGGTAGTACTCCAGAAGTAGGCGTTGACACCGAAATAGCCGTAGCCACCGCCGTTGCAGAAACCCGCAGGAAGAGCCGAGAAACCGGTGGAGTTATTGCTGCTCTGATTATTGCCTACGGCACACTCCTCGTCATTGTTTATTTGCCAGCCATGATCTCCCGCCAACGCCTTGGCTATATTCCTTGCGGTACCGCTGCACACATATTCGCTGTGGCTTTTAACATAGTCTGTGAGCTCGGTCCACTCCTCATCGCTCGGTACGTGCCAGCCATCGGGGCACACACCCTGCACCCCGCTCGGATTGGCATTGGAGGATTCAGCCCCGTGCATCACCGCTGCCCAGTTGTACAGGTAGCCGTATTCTGCCTCATCCGTACTCAGCGAGAATCGGTATGGTTCAGTTGATGTGGTGGGCTGCCCTTCAGGTATCGCCTCCCCATTGGCAAAACGAGTGGCACGCAGGTTGGTGGCCATCCACACCTGATTGCCGATACGAACCGCATCGTAGCTGTTCCCGTCAATGTCGGTTACAGCATTGTGTATCACATCTGCTGTCGTCGGGTCGTCGGTCTGCGTGGTATCAGAAGGATCAACAGGGTTAACAGGATTGACAGGGTTGGCAGGTGATGGATTGTTATCCTCCTTGTTACAAGCCACGAAAAACAGGGTAACCGCACATAAAAGCATCATTATCTTTTTCATAATTCATCAAAATTTGGTAAGACAACAGATTGAATTTTCAAAACGCAAAAATACACTTTTTACCCACGTCAACTGCATCCTTACGACATTTTCTCCCATTACCCCACACGGGCGATTTCAACAAGATCGTACCCCTGCTGAACGAACCGTTTGCAGAAAGAGATGCAGGAGAAATAGACCCCCCGTTGGGGCGTAAAAAATGTAGAGACGCAAAATTTTGCGTCTCTACAAAAAACCAATTTATTAATAAGCGGAGGCCGCCGGGAGGTGGTCTCCGCTTTCTGTTGTTAAAGACGCGCCGCTATAAAAAATGCTGCAAAATCTTTATAGTAATTCAAAAAGAAAATTGGGAGCAGAAGGGATGCAGGAAAAAAGACAACGTAATACAAATATTTTTCCAACGGATTAAATGTCAACTCCGCCCCCATGGCAATAAAAAATCCCGCAGTCTCCTGCGGGATTTTTTTTTTGGTACGACTTCGTGATTAGTCACCCAGGGTGGCAACCATCACGGCCTTGATGGTGTGCATGCGGTTTTCGGCTTCGTCGAAAACGATGGAGGCTTCGGATTCGAAGACATCCTCGGTCACTTCGATGCCGTCGAGACCGAACTGTTTGTGTACGTCGCGGCCCACTTGGGTTTCGAGGTTGTGGTAAGCCGGCAGGCAGTGCATGAACTTGCATTTCGGGTTGCCGGTGAGCGCCATCGTCTCCTTGTTCACCTGGTAGGGTTTCAGCATGCTGATACGCTCTTTCCACACTTCGGCGGGTTCGCCCATGGAGACCCAAACGTCGGTATAGAGGAAGTCGCAGCCCTTGACACCCTTCTTCACATCGTCGGTGACCGTAATCTTGGCGCCGGTCTCCTTGGCGATCTTCTTGCAGGTGTCGATGAGTTCCTTGCTGGGCTGGAGTTTCTTGGGAGCCACGATGCGGACATCCATGCCCATCTTGGCACCGCCGACCATCAGGGAGTTACCCATGTTGAAGCGGGCGTCGCCGAGGTAAGCGTAAGTAACCTGGTTGAGGGGTTTGTCGCTGTGCTCACGCATGGTGAGGAAGTCGGCCAGAATCTGGGTCGGGTGGAATTCGTTGGTGAGGCCGTTCCAGACGGGAACGCCGGCGTGTTTGGCCAGTTCCTCAACGGTGGCCTGGGTGAATCCGCGGTATTCGATGCCGTCGAACATGCGACCGAGCACGCGGGCGGTGTCAGCCATGGATTCCTTGATGCCGATCTGGGAGCCGGAGGGTCCGAGGTAGGTGACATGGGCACCCTGGTCGTAAGCGGCCACCTCGAAAGCGCAGCGGGTGCGGGTGGAGGTCTTCTCGAAAATCAAAGCAATGTTCTTGCCTTTCATGCGGGGCTGTTCCGTGCCGTTGTATTTGGCCTTTTTCAGGTCGGCGGCGAGGTCAAGCAGGTATTGGATTTCGCGGGGGGTGAAATCTAACAGTTTCAAGAAGTTTCTGTTTCTAAGATTGAATGCCATAATAAATTGATTTTTAATTGTTTATAAAAATATTTCAATAAAATTCACTTGTTTGCTCAAAAGCGGGCAAAAGTACAAAAATTAGTGCTACTTTTGCCATCCCATTAACCTTATCTTGATATCTTGAATGAAAAAATTTATTGCCTTCACCTTGCTGGTGTTGCCATTTGTTTGTGCGTACGCAGTCGTTTACCCCAAATACAAGCCCGCAAAACCCCTTAAAACATTAACAACAAGCGAATTAAACGCTCTTTTTGAGGAAGCGAACGCCACCTATAAACAACAGTCGTTGAAGCAGTTTGCCGATGATATGTGTACCCGTCTCAACGGTTCCATGCTGGTGGCGAAAGGCAAGGAGGTTATTTTGAAACGCTCCTCCGGGTACAAAAAACTGAACGTCAAGCGGGCCGACCAGCGCATTTCCGACACCACCTGCTTCGAGCTGGCGTCCGTTTCGAAGCAGTTCACGGCGATGGCCATCCTGCAGCTTGCCAGCAAGGGGCAGCTTGAACTTTCCGACCCCGTCACCAAGTTCTTTCCGGAACTCCCCTACTCGGGCGTGACGGTGCGCCATCTGCTCACCCACACCTCCGGGCTCCCCGAGTATTTCGACTGGGGAAAGTCCACGTTCGGCGACAGCGACAATCTCATCTGCAACGACGATGTGGTGCGTGTTCTCGCCCGCCGCAAGCTCGGTCTGATTTTCCGCACAGGCACTCAGTACAAGTACACCAACACGAACTATATGCTGCTGGCCGCCATCGTGAAGAAGGTGTCGGGGATGTCGTTCGAGAACTACATGGCCGCCAACATTTTCAAACCTGCCGGCATGACCCACTCGTTCTACGTGGCTCAGCGGAGCAAGCACCCCGAGTGCAGTATCGCCAGCGGCCACTACAGCAACGGTGCGCCGCTGCCGCTCTACTACCTCGACGGTTCCATCGGCGACAAAGGGCTATACTCCAACGTGAACGACCTGTTCCTGTGGAAGAAGGCGCTGTTCGATGACTACAAGATCGTTCCCGAAGAGTGGGTGGAGGCGGCTATTCTGCCGGAAAACGTCCTTAAGAACGGCAAATTCCCCGAAGACCTGTACGGGTACGGCTTTCATTTGGAGGACAACCCGTCGTACGGGATGCTGGTCTATCACGGCGGCCTCTGGCGCGGCTTCCACCATGTGATGCTCTATTACCCCAACGAGGACATCTTTGTGGTATTCCTCAGCAATTACTGCAACCGCGCCCACCGGGGCAAGAACATGGAGGTGCTGCGGGTGCTGTGCGGAGCGTAGGCACAAGGCACCAAACCATTCCACAGGGTCCGCGATCGACAAATTGGTTGAACTGCAACATCATCAGAATTTGCCATTAATGTCTTGTAATAATTTGTAAAAAATTAGTTTATCTGATTCCGTATCCTGGTAAAGAAGTTGTATCTTTGCGGGCTGATTAGCAGTCACCATGGACTCTCAAACGACAGAATATAAGCAGCAGCAGGGAAAAATGCCTCCCCTCCTCCCCATCCGCCCCGCACGTTTGCCGCAAGATGCTGAGAGAATCCTTGAGGTTTTCGAAGCCGCCAAGGGCATCATGGTGGCCGACGGCAACACGAAGCAGTGGAGCAGTGATGATGTGCATCTGAGGAGATGAGAAGAAAATACTACTAACATTCGTGCCAATCGAATTGGCACAATTTTATAGCACTTATTTTGTGCCGTTTCAAATGGCACAATTGGGAAGAAGGGAACAAGTATTCCTTCTTTCACAACTCATGACAGCGCTTCAAAAATATTTGTAAAAATTCAATCTTTGGTTCCCGTATTCTGACAAAGAAGTCGTATCTTTGCGGGCTGATAGCATTTTAATGAAAAAACATTTACTGCCACATTTTGGGGATGCTATACGGAAGATGAGAGGGGATGTATTTGCTAGTAAACAATAGATATTTATGGAAATACAGATTGAAGACAACAAGATTTTTGCGCCTCTTAAGGCAAAATGGTTGGTAGCCAAACCCGAAGAAGAGGTGCGCCAAAAATATATCTGCCGTTTGGTGGATAGTTATAGGTATTCTCTCGACCAAATGGATCAAGAGTTGAAAGTCAACAATTCTCATCGTGGACAAGGTGCTGCTCGCGCTGATATCGTAGTATGGAGAAATAAAGAAGACAAAGGAAATAGTAAAAGTCCAATTATCGTTGTGGAATGTAAAGCTGAAGCGATTACAATCCGTGAAGCAGATTATTTCCAAGGTTATAATTATGCGTCATGGGCAGGCGCGGATTTTTTTGTCACGACCAATCTTAAGGAAACTCGAATTTTCAAGGTGGTAAAAGGCGAGTTACCTAAAAGACTTGAAGAAATCATTGACATTCCTGACGTAACAAAAGCAAATAATCAAAAAGAAATTGACAAGTTATTAAAACAAACGAAATCTTTTTCCCGTGATGAATTTTCCCGCCTTCTTTTCAAATGCCACAACATCATTCGAAACAATGATAAGCTATCTCCCGAAGCCGCTTTTGATGAAATAAGCAAAATTCTGTTTATCAAGATTAGGTTTGAACGTGATAATACTGGGAATCAAATATTTTCATTGGACACTTTCAAAAAAGACAAAGAAAGCTACGAAAGATATAAGCCCAAAGGAGGGGAAGATTTTTACCAGTTCTTGTTTTCTCAAACAAAGCAACAATTTGCCAATGACCATCTTTTTGATGACAATGCCAAAATTGAGATTCGAGAAAATAGTTTTGAACAGATAGTCAAAGAATTAGAGATATACAATCTTTCAACAACATCCGATGATGTTAAAGGTATTGCGTTTGAACAGTTCTTGGGGAAAACATTTCGTGGTGAACTTGGACAGTTCTTTACACCTCGAACAATTGTTGATTTCATGGTTTCGATTCTTGACCCACAAGAAGGTGAATATGTTTGTGATCCCTGTTGTGGCAGTGGTGGTTTCCTGATTAAGGCTTTTGAATATGTTCGTGAGCATATTGAAAAAGATATTGAGGGACAAAAAGAAGCCATCAAACAACAGTATTACGCAGAAGACTTCGATGGCCTTCCGGAACAGAAGAAGCAACAGATTGAAGAAAAAGTTTCGGAAGCCTTTTCGCACCTAAATGAAGAGCTTAACATTAACAATGAAAAAGGCCGTCTTCGCTCTCTATCATTCGATTGTATTTATGGTACAGATGCCAATCCCCGTATGGCTCGCACAGCCAAAATGAATATGATTATGCATGGAGATGGTCATGGTGGCGTTCATCATCATGATGGACTTTTAAATGTGAACGGCATTTTTGAAAACAGGTTTGATGTAATTCTGACCAATCCGCCATTTGGATCAAGGGTTGAAAAAGATCTGAAAATATCTGATGCTGATAAATTTACTGACCAAGACAAAATCAATGCGTATATAGAGCGATATGGTGAGGCATACGAAGAAGCCTTAAGGCAAGTTAATGACAATGTTGGCAAGTCATTATTGAGTCTTTATAAAATTGACAATGGATTAACCGAAGTGCTGTTCATTGAGCGTTGTCTTAATCTTTTGAAACCAGGAGGTAGAATGGGAATCGTTTTGCCAGAAGGAGTTTTGAACAATTCTAATCTTCAAAAGGTGCGCGAATTTGTAGAAAGCAAGGCAAAAATTTTGCTTATTGTGTCAATTCCTCAAGATGTTTTCATGGCTTCTGGCGCAACAGTAAAGCCAAGTCTTCTGTTTTTTAGGAAATACACTGAGAACGAAGAAAAGGAATATGAAAACATTAAAACTTACGCGATAAATACTGTTGACGTGAAGTATTCCAACGAGCTTTCAGACATAGAAATACAACTCGCAAAACGAGGGAAAGATGCATTGTCAAAAGAAAAAAAGAACGAGTTGAATACAAAGAAGAAAAAGATAAACGAACAAAAAAACGCTGAAATCAGAAACATAATAAAAGAAAAATTTGATTACGAAATCCCTATTGCCGAGGTGAAAAAAGCGGGCATAAGCACTACTGGTGCAGCTATTGAAAACGAGCTTATACCGCTTGCTGAAGAATTCACACCATACCGTAAGGAAATGAGATTATGGAATGTGCCTATAAAATCAATAAAGTATGATTTGAGTGATGACGGAAACATATTTCGAATCCGAATGGCAGACAGCATTGTGTCGGAACCAGAAGTGTTTTATGGACTTAGGAAATAAGCAACTATGCAGAACAATGTTTATACATATTTAAAGTTTGTTCTTTTCAGGGATTTGGAGAATTGGAGTGTCAGTCACCTCTTAGGCAAAGACATGGGATATACTGACAAGTATTCAATTGTATCTATTGGTGAAATTATTGATAAATGCCAGTGTCCAACAGAAATAAAGGATGACATTCAATATAAGCAGATTACTCTCAAGACTAACGGCGGTGGAGCAGTTTTACGTGGGATAAAATGGGGAAAAGATATTGGGACAAAGAAACAATATATTGCATCTGATGGACAATTCATAATGTCGAAGATAGATGCTCGAAACGGTGCATTTGGAATCATCACAAAAGATTTAGACGGGGCTGTCGTCACTGCTGACTTCCCGTTGTTTGATGTTAATACAACCAAGATTTTTCCTGCATATCTTGCTTTAATTGCTTCCACTAAAAAATTCGCTCAATTCGCTCAAAGTTGTAGCCGAGGAACGACTAACCGTCAACGAATAGATATAAATTTATTTCTATCACAACAGATACCACTTCCTTCATTATCGAAGCAAAAAGTTATCGTCAGTGCATATGAACATAAGATTCAAGAAGCTGCAACATTAGAAGACCAAGCAAAACAGGTAGAGCATAATATTGAAGATTACTTGCTGTCAGAATTAGGAATACAGCATAAAGATTACCCGATGTCAGAACCTTCAATGTCCATTGCAAGTGAGCCGCAAGTTGAATATAATGCCAGCCAGAAACAAGGCTCAGATATGCCAGCATCACACCACTGGACAGGAGAGATAAAAAAGGAATACAAATATTTGAAATTTATAAGGTATAAGGACATTGAGAGATGGGATTGTTACAACGGCGAGCTTGCAATTTTCACCAAACTGAAACAATCGCCATATTCACTAGTTGAGATTGGAACTAAATATGATTTTATCAGAAGAAATTGGGACAAAAAAGAAAGCAAATTTCGCTATGTTGAAATAGGCGCCGTTGATTCATTGATTGGTATTGTGTCCGCTGAAGAATTATCCACATCAAAGGCTCCAAGTAGAGCAACCCAAAAAATAGCAACTGGAGATTTAATTATTGGTACTACTCGTCCATATTTGAAAAAATTTGCTGTAGTCAGTGACAAATATAATGATTGTGTTTGTTCTTCTGGTTTTCAAGTCATTGCACCAAGTGAAGCATACAACCTTTCTTTTTTGCACGAATATTTAAAATCTACTATTGCAATAGCTCAGTTTGAATTATTTATGTCCGGTGCGTTATATCCAGCTATAACAGCATCGGATTTGAAAAAAGTCCTAATCCCGCTTCCTCCACTTAAGGTCCAAAATGCTATTGTTGAACATATTAACAGGCAAAAGTTACAAGTCATAGAATTGAAACAGCAATCAGAGACTTTACGGAAAGAAGCGTTGGTGGAATTTGAGAAAGAGATATTTGAATGATTATGGAAACTAACAATTTTAGATTGCAATATATTAAGATAGAGGATTTCAAAAACATAAAAAGTTTAGAGTTGGATTTCTCAGACAAGGATGGGATTACCGTACTTATTGGTAATAATGGTTGTGGGAAAAGCAATATATTGGAGGCTCTGTCATCTATCTTTGCTGGTCTCTATCTAAACAGATTGCACAAACCAAACTTCAATTATATAATTAAGTATAGAATCAATAACAATTTAGTAGAAATAACTCTAAATGGTTCTGTATATTCATTCATTATAAACGGTAAAAAACTCAATAAAACAGAATTTAGTAGTCATAAAGAATATCTCCCGAAGAATGTCATAGCTTGTTATAGCGGCGAAAGCCAACGCCTCTGGGAGAATTATTATTGGCCGTATTATAAAAATTACATTTCTACTATTAAGAAATCCACTTCGATTCCTGACTTGCCGATGATTTATATTAATCGGTACAATATTGAAATTTCATTGTTGACGTTGTTTTCCTATGATTTTGATGTATTTGATGATGTTCGGAAATTTTGCAACAATACACTAAAAATAAAAAATATTGTAGAGATTACTTTTTATTATAATGCAAAAATAATAAAAGAATGGAATGAAAATTCTGTCATACAGATGGTGAAGACACTGAATAATGTGGAAGGGAATCCTATTCTGTCAGCAGACAAGGTATCGTTGTCTTTGAAAGAGTTTAAAAACAAACTGTCTTATTTGTCACATGAAAGAGAGTTGTTTAAAACTTTATATGCTGCCACGATGCCCAAAGAAGATAAGATTATTACAGGCATTGAATTGAAATTAGAGCTTAATAATGGCGACATAATAAATAGTTCCGAGTTAAGCGAAGGTGAGAAAAAGTATCTTCTGATGAAAGTAATCCTTGAGACTATTGCTGACGAAAACTCATTGTTACTTTTTGATGAGCCAGATGCACATATACATATTTGCAGAAAAGCAGAGTTAAAGGATTTGCTTGATAAGTATCCTAATCGTGAGAAAGTGCTTGTAACGCACTCACCAACATTAGCCATAAAGTTCGAAGACAAACATATTGAAGGTTTATGTTTAGACAGTAACGGATATGCATCAAAAATTGATGGGGATAAAGCAAAACTTGTTGCGCAATTGACCAACGGGCTGTGGAATATCCAAGAACAAAATATATTTTTATCATCGACCAAATCAATTACATTGCTGGTGGAAGGGAAAACAGATAAGATTCACATCGAAGAAGCATTCAAACACCTTAAAATAAACTTTCCAAATTTAGACTTTGACGTGTTTGCAATGAATGGTTCTGATCATATACGAGAAGTACTTATAGGTCTTTCGTGCTCGGAAATCCAGTGGAATAAGAAGTTTATCGGTATTTTTGACAATGATGATGCAGGTATTAAAGATACCAAAAGCGGTTTTGAAAAAGAGACTTCTAATCCGAAGATTAAGCATGTAAAATATGGAGATGGTCAACCCTCACATTCGTTTTATGCAGTCCTATTACCTAAGAAAACCGAGTTTGGAGATCATGCTTTTACCATAGAGAATTGCTACGAACCGGAGAAATATCAAGAGGCGTTTAAACAAGCCATGGCAGAAAAAGAAGGACATTTTGTAGGGCTCTCTATTGATATAATTGCAGATGATTTAAAGAATAAAGCAAAAACATTATTGGCGGAACAAGCAAAATCGTTTGAAATGTCAGAATTTGAGGGATTCAAACCCATATTTGATTTAATTGAAGAAATACGGAAACTATGAAAAACGATATCGCCAAAGAAAAATGGGGCTTTTTAAGAGAACATTCGAGTAAAACGGCTGGCAAAGATCCATTAACTAGTATGCATCGGACGGGGTTAGATGAGTATTTAGCAGTTATCTTTCCCGATACTAATGATTGGATTCATGATAAAGCATTTGGAATTCACAAAGATGGTGAAAATCATAAAATTCGGCCCGATTATAGAAGTGATAGTTTAGAATTAATCGTTGAATTTGACGGATTGCCACACTATACGAATCCTTTAAATATTATTAAGGATGATAAGAACACCCTCATTTATCAGCGAAATGGATATACGGTTGTCCGCATTCCGTATTTTATTCAATTAACAAACGATGCTGTAGAAAAAATATTCGGAATACAAGTTAAAGAACCATTATTCAATATCGTTTATCCTTCGTTAGGCGGCTTGGAGATGAATCATAATCCCTCTTGTTTATGTCCAGAGGGTTTAAAAAGAATGGCAAGAGAGTTTAAAAGATTCCCAGAACAATTTGAGATCAATATTCAGTCTTTAAAAGCAATGAATAATGAGTTGTTGTCTGGAGTTAATTACCTAATAGAGGAGTACAATAAAATATAACATATATGCGCAGAACAGATTTTGACATATTTAAACAAACAATATTCTGAAATAAACGAAAACATATAAAATGACCAAGCAAAATCACCAAGGCGTTATTTACATTCTCACAAATCCGTCGTTCAAGGATTATGTAAAGATAGGTTATGCACACGACATAGAGAAACGTCTCAAACAACTTAATCGGAGTGAGACCATCCCTTTTGCGTTCCGTGTTTATGCCATCTATGAGGTGAAAAGCGAACTGACCGATATGGAGCTGCACAAATTGATTGACAACCTCAATCCTGATTTGCGAACCATTGAAACATTCGATGGGAAGAAGCGCGTCAAGGAGTTTTATGCGATGTCAGCGGAGGATGCATACTCTATTCTGGAGAGTATCGCCAAGATAAGCGGTACAACAGATTGTCTCAAACGATTGACACCAGAAGGACACGAAGTGCTGGATGAGCAAATTGCCAACGAAGTGCAGGAGAATGCGCGGCGTGGTCCGTTCCGTTTCTCACAATGTGGCATAAAAGCAGGGGAAATGGTACAGTTTGTGGAGAATGCGACGATCCAAGCGAAAGTAATTGACGACAGGCATATCGAATATGATGGGCAAACGACATCTCTGTCTGCGCTTGCTCAACAGATTAAGGGCTTTGACCATCCCGTACAGGGCACGCTGTGGTTTACTTATAAAGGCGTAAAACTTAATGACCTGCGATTGCAGTTGGAACAAAATAAACGGTGATTTTTTATTTGTATCTTGAATTAAAATGGCGAAAAAATCACAAAAAATATCAACCCCATTGGATGGAATAACAGATGGCCATGCTTTTCAGCGCATTGTTGCTGAGTATTTCCGCTGTCTAAAAAAAGAAAACAATGGTTATTCCATATCAGATATTCATGTTGAAGATAGTGGTATTGGTCCAGATGACTGTTGTGACATTTTGGTAGAATTCTTTTATGAAGATGTTATAGATAGTCACTCCAACAGGTGGGTGGTTGAATGCAAATGCCATAATAAAAATATTGGAGAACGAGATATAGATGGAAAAAACATTGAAATGATTTTGAAACAACATAACGCGATTGGATATTTACTTGTTTGTAAGCAAGATGCTTCATCTTCTTTAAAACGGAGGCTGAGTGGTTTAAACAAAAATGGGACAAATCGTTATGTGGTTTGGAATGGTCATCAGTTTTGGCATAAATGTGTAGAATTCAAATCTTTACTAAAAGCATTTTTCCCATCTTATTACAACAAATACTTTATCCAAAATAATGATGAGCAAAGATTCAATCAGATTACGAGTGAATTTGAAGAAAGGAGAAATAAATAATGAAAAGAGCATTTGTTTCATATTCTATAGAAGATCGCAATTTACATCTGATAACCTTATTGTTAGAACACCTGCGAAGGAACAATTATGAGGTGTCTGTTTCAACACAATGGGGTGATTCGGATTTGAGAATTGCTAATGCTGATATTTTTATTGGAATAATTACCAACAACAGTGATAGCATCGATTATGTAATAAAAGAATGGAAAACAGCACAAAGAAATTGTGTCCCGTATGTGCTTGTGGTTGAAAACGGCGTTAAAGTTGAAGATCCGGAAAGTCTATCATTTATCAGGTTTAATCGTTCCAATCCACAGGACGCCATAGATAGATTGTTCAAAATAAATAAGCCAGTTGCTAGTACCCATAAAAAGAAAAAAGATAATAATGACACTTTATCCGATGCCTTAATCGGAGTAGCTGTAGTTGCTGGTATCGCCGCTTTAATCAGTTTGTTAAGCAAAAACGAATAGTGAATTACATCTTCATCAGCCCTATGCCTCCCCTCCTCCCTATCCGCCCCGCAAGACTGCCGCAAGATGCTGAGAGAATCCTTGAGGTTTTCGAAGCCGCCAAGGGTATCATGGTGGCCGACGGCAATACGAAGCAATGGGTCAACGGTTACCCGTCGCTGGAGGCGGTGCAGGCAGACGTGGAGCGAGACGGCGCCTTCGTGATGGAAGACAACGGCCGCATCGTGGCCTACTTCGCCTTCCTGCCCTCGCCCGAGCCCACCTACGGCACCATCTACCACGGGCAGTGGATCGACGACAGCCAGCCCTACCACGTCATCCACCGCATTGCCAGCTTTCCGGAAACGCACGGCATCTTCCACACTATCCTAGAGTTTGCCTTCGCCCGCGACCGCAACATCCGCATCGACACCCACCGCGACAACCGCATCATGCAGCATAACATCCTTAAACACGGCTTCTCCTACTGCGGCATCATCCTCCTCGCCAACGGCGACGAACGGCTGGCGTTTCAGAAATTGAAAACTGAAAATTGAGAATTTATGAGAAAGTGTTTTATCACAATATTGTTTGTTGCCGCTGGACTGCTTGCCGCCGGGCAGAGCGCACAGCAGGCAGCATTATTGCGTACCGCCTTCCATGAGCAATCCGACGAAAAGCTGCTTGAGTTTTTCGACAACTGGGCGGACGAGGTGAAATCCAATGAACAAGAGGCCGCCAACCCGTATGTGGCGGAGGCACACAAGGTTTTCGCTGCCGTGTACCAACCGCTGCAAACAGGAAATTTGGGCTTCCCTGGTTTTTCAGAAACTTACCGCGACGTGCCCTATTTCATTGTTCAAGGATCCCTTTGGAAGATTTCGCAAACGAAAAAAATCCCCAAAAAAGGTTTCCCCTACGAAACCACTCTCCCCACCACCACGCTTGACTCTGCGGTGGAATTTCGCCCGCCCGTAAATTTTGAAAACAAGAAAATCGTCTATCTTACAACTGATTACAGCAAACTTCTGGACTTCTATATCAATGAAAGAAGTGCAGATTTCGACTTCTATTCTAAAGCGCAATCCGATTCCACACAAGATTTTGATGAATATTTTAGTTTAATTTGGGAACAAGAGTCGGTTTTAACAGAGATGCTCGTCAACTTCCTGAAGAAGGCGGCACTGATTGACCGTCCCCACTTCGACAGTCCATGGCTGTATGAAACTTACCCCACGGTGGAGAGCATTGTCTTTAACCAAAAAATGAACCGCGCCGTGGTAATGTTCGGCTTCGGCAACATAGGAGGCGAGGCGCTTTTAAAGAAGCGCAGCGGAAAATGGTTTATTGTGGCCGCACAGCCGACTTGGATATCGTAACGGCATCTGGATGACGCTTTCCCCCCGTTTCGCTATTGACAAAAAAATCGTACTTTTGCCGCCGCTTTTTCAAAATGCACCGATGAACCATATCCCCTTTATACTCAAGACCCTGCTGTGCCTGCTTCTGTTGGCTTGCACCGTCAGTTGCTTTGCGCAAAAGGCGGACGACATCGTGGGCTACTACTACAGCGTGGACCCGTTCTCGAAAGAGGGTTCGCAGAACTACATCTACAAAGCCGCTGACGGCACCTACGAAGGGAAAGTGACATGGGTAAGCAACCCCGAAAAGAAGAAATTTTTGGAATACGTCTTTTTGAAAGGGTTGAAGTACAATGCCGAGAAAAAAGAGTGGCAGGACGGCGTGCTCACCTACCCGGGAAAGAAGGGAACCTACAAAACCTATATGAGTTTCGAGCCCGACGGCCGGCTCAAGGTACGCGGCTACTGGGGCTTTTCCATGCTTGGGAAAACCGTCTATTGGCCAAGAGAAAAAGCGAAAAGAAAACAAGATTAATAATATAACTATTTAATACAATGAATTTTACTGAAGAATTGAAATGGCGCGGGATGATTCACGACATGATGCCCGGCACTGAGGAACAACTCCAGAAAGAAATGACTACGGCTTATGTCGGCATTGACCCGACCGCCGACTCCCTCCATATCGGGCACCTCGTGGGTGTGATGATGCTCAAGCACTTGCAGGAGTGCGGCCACCGCCCCATCGTGCTGCTCGGCGGCGCCACCGGCATGATCGGCGACCCCTCCGGCAAATCGCAGGAACGCAACCTCCTCGACTCCGACACCCTCCGTCACAACCAGGAGTGCATCCGCAAGCAGCTCTGCAAGTTCCTCGACTTCGACAGCACCGCCCCCAACGCCGCCATCCTCGTCAACAACTACGACTGGATGAGCAAGTTCTCCTTCCTCGACTTCATCCGCGACATCGGCAAGCACATCACCGTCAACTACATGATGGCCAAGGATTCCGTCAAGAAACGGTTCAACGGCGAAGGCGACGGCATGTCGTTCACCGAGTTCTCGTACCAGCTGGTGCAGGGCTACGACTTCCTGTTCCTCAACCAGAACTACAACTGCAAGTTGCAGATGGGCGGTTCCGACCAGTGGGGCAACATCACCACGGGAACGGAGCTGATCCGCCGCAAGACCAACGGCGAGGCCTTCGCCCTCACCTGCCCGCTCATCACCAAGGCCGACGGCGGCAAGTTCGGCAAGACCGAAAAGGGCAACATCTGGCTCGATCCCGTGCGCACCTCGCCCTACACCTTCTACCAGTTCTGGCTCAACTGCAGCGACGAGGACAGCAAGAAGTACATCCGCATCTTCACCTTATACAGCAAGGAAGAGATCGAGGCGATGGAGAAGGAACACGAGGCCGCGCCGCACTTGCGCATCCTCCAGAAAGCCCTCGCCAAGGACCTCACCATCCGCGTCCACTCCGAAGCCGACTACAACGCGGCCGTCAGCGCCTCCGAAATCCTGTTCGGCAAAGGCACCGCCGAAGAGCTGGCCGCCCTGTCGGAAAGCATGTTCCTGTCGGTATTTGAAGGCGTCGCCCAGACCACCGTCAGCCGCGAAGCCGTCACCGCGGGCATTCCCGTCATCGACCTCCTGTCGGAAGTCACCCACATGCTCAATTCCAAGGGTGACGCCCGCCGCGAGCTGAAAGGCAACGGCATATCCGTCAACAAGACAAAGGTGAACGAGACCTTCGTCGCCAACGCCGACTGCCTCATCAACGGGAAATACATCCTGCTGCAGAAGGGCAAGAAGAATTACCACATCGTGAAGGTGGAATAAAATCACCTGTAGAGACGCGATTCATCGCGTCTCTACAAACGAAAGATGGTCGGCGGAATGATAGGACGGTGAAATTATTCCTGCGCCAGCGCAAGAACCTCTTCCTCGGTGAGGCCGGAAATTTCCGAAATCATGGCTGGGGCAAGATCTTTGGCGAGCATGTTCCGGACAAGGAGGCGGCGTGCCTCTTCAATACCTTCCGCTCTGCCTTCCTCTCTCCCTTCATCATGTGCCAGCCTGCGGTTGTACTCGATCGCGTCTTTCACATCGTCGTACTCCAAAATGCTTTTTTCATACTCTTCTTTTTCCATGTCGCTCAGTTTTGACAGTTTGCACTCATCGTACAACTCCCGGAATGTGGTGTCCGCAACGGGGATGTCTCTATCCGACATCCGCCACATGTTCTTGATTGCGTAGCACCATTTCTCTCTTGCGCCGGGGAGCTGCCCGAAATCCGTTTGGGCGGCAAATTTAGTCAAATCTATCAGAACAAACGCCACTTTTTCAGAAAATTTTTGGTTTTCGTCGTCCCGCAATGTCACCCGCTGCATGAACCGGTCACTGCCCTTCAGGTCCGGCAGTTCGAAATCGACAAGGATGATGGAGATGACTTTCGGGAAGTTGTACTTTCGGTCGCCCTTTTTCAGCGAGTTGCTGATGCTGCGCGCCGAGTACGCGATGACCCTGTCACGGATGAATTCCTGACTTGCCTTCTGCATCTCCACGATGATCCTGTCGTCCTTTTTTGTGCTGCAGAACACGTTGTAGATCAGCCGTTTTTCCTTCTCCAAGAGCCCGAGCTGTTCCGTCGGTTTGTAGTCTATATCCTTGATAGTGCCTATATATTCCTTCAGAAATGCGTTCAGGAACCGGATGAGGTTATTCTTATGTTCCTCCGTACCGAAAATACGCTTGAAACCGAAGTCGGTTAACAGGTTGATGGTTGCGCTCTCGATGCGGGCACTTTCGATTTTTTCATCTTCCATGATATGATTTTTTGAGTGAATTAAAACAGAAACTGTCCGCAAAGATACGGCGCTTGAAATGCATTTTCAAGTGCCGTTTTCTGCTATTTTTCTGAAAAACAAGGAATTAAAAAGATGCGGATTCCCGGCAGAAAGTGACAAGGTTTGGGTCGAGAACCTGCAAATTTGTCAGAAAACAGGTTTTTGAAGGTGGTGCCGGGACGAAGTGTGAATTTCGGAAAATTTCGGAGAATGACATGAAATCATGTACCTGTAGAGACGCGGTGCACCACGTCTCTACAACAAAACGATATAAATTATATGTAACCTTTTGTAGAGACGCCATATTATGACGTCTCTACATTATTTATAATCCTGTCACATTATTCCCGGAACAATTTCGAATGCACCGGGAAGACATCGGCCAATTCACCGGAATAGAAGAAATCGTTGCCGAGGACACCGAAGGTGTAGGTGATGCCGTTGACCGACACGTGCGAGCCGCCGCAGCGAGGTTCCGCGCTGGGTTTGGAGGCGGCGAAACCGAGGTTGAAAAGGGTACACAGGATGTCGGGGCGGTCGGCGATGCTGTAGCCGGCACGTTCCCACTGCAACATCGTCTGGTGCAGGATACACCCTGTATAGATGTACGAATAGAGATGGTTGCGATAATCCACCAAGCGGTTGAAACGAGCCAGCTCGATGTCTTCCACTTCGGTGGTGTCGTAATCCAGAATGTTTTCGTACTCCTTGCCCATGTAGAAGACGGAGGTGGAGTCCTTCAGGTTGCGTTCGACCTTGGCGGCGGTGAAGTCCTTGATGCCGTTGACTCCGAAGGAGAAGGTGGATTGCACGCTCATGACGGCGGGACCAAGGTAGCGTTTCACATCCTCCCGCTTGGAATTGAAGAGGCGGATCTGTTCGCCGACGGTGCAGGCCACGATGAGGCGCGGGTCCACGCCGGTGAGTTCGGCTGCCTGCTTGATGGCCTTCTCGTCGCGGAGGATGGCCCGTTTCAGCACTAGCCAGCCGGAGTCGTTCATCCACGGGATGAGGTTGTCGGGCGTGAGCGACTGCGGGTGCTTGCGGTAGGCCGCCATCACATCGTCGAGAATCAGGCGGTACTGCTGCCCGATGGAGTCATCCTTAAGGTACATGTTGGCAGCATAGACCATGCGGTTCACGCACTGCGGGTCGTCGCTGTGACGGCTGGCCTCGTAAATCAGGTGCGCGTTCAACGGATACGATTTGCTGAGCACGGCGAGGTTGAGGTAGTTCTCCATCCTTTCGGCAAAGAAAGCGGATGAATCCAGCACCGTTTCCCGCTGCTGGTAATCAGCCAGATAGCGGTTGTTCTTGTCGATGCCGCCGGCGTTGTTGGTGATGCCGACTTTATAGAGGCCCCACGCCGCCACCATCGCCAAACCGACACAAGCGAACAGATGGATGAAAATCTGGTAGATTTTCGACCGCGTTTTCAGCAAACGCCACGCCTTGAAAAGCGACTTTTTCTCTGATTTTCCTAAGGATTCCGTATTCATTTCCCCTTGAAAAAAAACGGCGCAAACATACAACAAAGTTTGTCAAGTTCATCAAGAATATAAAGTTTATCAAATTTTCAAAATTTGCGTACTTTTGTCGCCTCAATTTTGAGTCTGTGAAAACAAAAATAATCCTGCTCCTTTTTCCCCTGTTTTCCGCTTTCTCCCTTTTCGGGCAGATGACGGCGGAGGAGATGCTGGCCAAGGGCGACAACTATTACGAAGGGAAGAACGGGGTGGCCCGCAACCACGCCATGGCGGTGAAATGGTACCAGCAGGCGGCGGAAAAAGGAAACGCCGAGGCGCAGAACCAGTTGGGTTACTGCTACTTCCAAGGCGAAGGCATCCAGCAGGATTTTGAGGAAGCCCTGAAGTGGTTCAAGAAAGCGGCGGAGGGCGGCAGCGCCAAGGGACAGACCAACCTCGCGGCATGCTACCACAAGGGCGAAACCGTGGAAAAGTCGTACGAGGAGGCTTTCAAATGGTACACCGCCGCGGCCAAGCAGGGGTACGCCATGGCGCAGTTCAACCTCGGGCTCTGTTACGAAAACGGCGAGGGCACCGACACCTCCTTCACCGATGCCGTGAAGTGGTACCGCGCCGCCGCCGAACAGGGTCTTTCCGATGCACAGAACAACCTCGGGATGTGCTACGACAGCGGGCACGGCGTAGCGCAGTCATACACAGAAGCCGTGAAGTGGTACAAGCGTGCCGCCGACAAAGGCAACACGATGGCCGAATACAACCTCGGCGTTTGCTACAGCAAGGGGCAGGGGGTGAACCTCTCCTACTCCAACGCCGTGAAATACTTCCGCAAGGCCGCCGACAAGGGGTTCGCCGATGCACAATACAACCTCGGTGTATGCTACTACCACGGTTACGCCGTCACCAAGTCGGAGCACGAAGCCGCCAAGTGGTGGAGCCGCGCCGCCAAGCAGGGGCACAAGGGCGCCATCGACGCGCTGATGCAGCTGTAAATTTTCACTCCTGTTTGCAAAAAAAGATGTATTTTTGCAAATTATTTTGTCCTGAATCAGGGTGAATATATACATGTCTGCAAACAACATAAACTATTAATAAACTGATATGAAAATGCAACCGATGAAATGGGCGTGCCTGCTCGGCCTCGTGGTTGGGCTGGTATCTTGCGGGGTAGATATCCCCCAAGAAACAAAATCATCGTACGAGACGATGACAGTAGAAAAACAAGACATCACGGTGCCTATCAAATTCAGTGCCAAGCTGAAGGGACAGGCGGATGTGAATATCTCGCCGCAGGTAAGCGGACAGTTGATGAAAATCTGCGTGAGTGAAGGTCAGCAGGTGAAGAAAGGCGCGACACTGTTCGTCATCGACTCGCGCAATGCACAGCTGGAGCTTGAGGCGGCACAGGCGAACCTATTGGCTGCCGAGGCTTCGGCAAACAGCGCGAAACTGGAGTACGAATCAAACAAGAACCTGTTTGAAAAGAAAATCGTAAGCCGTTACATGCTGGACAATTCGGAGAACTCGTACAAGCAGGCGCAAGCCGCCGTGAGCCAGGCGCAGGCCGCCGTAAGCCGCGCCCAAGTGAACCTCGGTTTCTGCACCATCACCTCCCCCGTGGACGGCATCATCGGCGAGATTCCCGTTTCCGAAGGACTTCAAGTGAATCCCGGCACCCATCTTACCATCGTCAGCGGCAACACCTTGATGGATGCCGAATTCTCAATTCCCGAGTCGATATTGGAGATGGCCTTTGCCGCAGGTTACGAGGGAACAATGGAAGATGCTTTGAAGTTATACCCCGATGTGACATTTGTGATGAAGAACGGCACGGAATACACGCACAAAGGGCGCATTGCCAGCGCCACCGGTGTGGTGAACGCCGCCACCGGTACCATCGCCTGCAAAGCCACCTTCCCCAACCCCGAGGGTCTGCTCTATAGCGGCATCCAGGGCACCATCATCCTGCCCGACGACAATAAGGACGTGATGGTGATTCCGCAGATCGCTGTAGTGCGTTTACAAGACAAGTCATTGGTTTACAAAGTAAAAGAAGACAGTACCGCCTCCGCCGTCGCAGTAACGACAGTGGATGTCGGCAACGGAAAAGACTTCATCGTGACCAGCGGGCTGAACGTCGGCGACAAGATTGTGACCGTTGGGGCAAACAACGTGCAGGATGGCGAAAAAGTGCTGTTCCCAGCGACAACGCAAAACAAGAAATAAGCCATGAAGGAAAATATTTTCATCAAAAGACACGTGATGGCCTGCGCAATCGCGGTTGTCATCACTCTGATAGGATTCATCTGCATCACCACGCTGCCCATTGAGCAGTATCCTGACATCGCTCCTCCGACCGTGCGTGTGTCCACATCCTACACCGGCGCCGATGCAAACACCATCATGAAGTCGGTGGTGCAGCCGTTGGAGGAAAACATCAACGGCGTGCCCGGCATGACCTACATCACCAGCTCGGCTTCGTCCACGGGCGAAGTGTCCATCCAGGTCTATTTCGAGCAGGGCACCGACCCCGACCTCGCCGCTGTGAACGTGCAGAACCGCGTCAGCCGCGCCACGGCACTGCTGCCCTCCGAGGTGACAAAAGTGGGCGTGCAAGTGATGAAGCAGCAGAACAACATCCTTCACATCGGTGCACTGAAAAGCACCGACGGCAAGTACGATGCCGACTTCATCTCCAACTACATCGACATCAACGTGCGGCCCCGCCTCATGCGTATCACCGGCGTGGGCGATGTGATGTCACTCGGTAACACCTACGCCCTCCGCATCTGGCTGAAGCCCGACGTGATGGCGCAGTATGGACTGGAACCCAACGACGTGTTTGCGGCCATCGGCGGACAGAGCTTCGTCGCCGCCACGGGCTCCTTGGGCGAACAGAGCGAGAACGCCTACCAGTACTCGATGGAGTACAAAGGCACGCTCAAAAGCGTCGAGGAGTTCAACGACATCGTGCTGCGGACAAGCGACGGCGGCCACCTTCTGCACCTGAGCGATGTGGCAGACGTGGAAATCGGTGCCATAAGCTATAACTTCACCTCCAACATCGACGGCAAGCCCGGCACCATTTACATGGTCTTCCAAGCCCCGGGCGCCAACGCCACAGAGGTGAACGCCCGCATCAGCAAGCTCTATGAGGATCTGAAGCCGACGATGCCCGCCGGACTCGAATTCGTGATACTGGAGACCTCCGACGACTTCCTTTTCGCCGCCATCCACAACGTGGTGGAAACTCTCGTCATTGCCATCATCCTTGTTATCCTGGTCGTTTATTTCTTCCTGCAAAGCTTCAAGGCGACAGTCATCCCCTCCCTGTCAATCATTGTGTCGATGTTGGGTACCTTTGCGATTGTGAAGGTTGCGGGATTCTCCCTGAATATATTGACATTGTTTGCCTTGGTGCTCGCCATCGGAACGGTGGTGGATGACGCCATTGTGGTGGTGGAGGCGGTGATGGCGAAGATGGAGGGCGGCATATCGGACGCCCGCGAAGCCACCCGCCAGGCCATGAGCGACGTCTCCGTGGCAGTCATCTCGTGTACCTTGGTCTTCATGGCCGTGTTCATCCCCGTGGCCTTCATGCCCGGCACGTCAGGATCGTTCTTCCTGCAGTTCGGTGTCACGCTGGCATCCGCCGTCGGTTTGTCGTGCGTGTCGGCTTTGACGCTGTGCCCTGCCCTGTGCGGCCTTATGATGCGCTACTCCGGCGACGAGCAGGAAAAGAAGAGCCTGAACTATTATGTCAAAAAAGCCTATACCGTCAGCTACAACGCCATTCTTAAAAAATACAAGAAGAGCGTCGGCGGTTTCATCAAGCGCCCGTGGGTTGCGGGGCTGTTGTTAGCCATCGCTGCCGTGCTGCTCGTTCTGGCCATGCGCGGTCTGCCGTCCGGCCTTGTGCCGCAGGAAGACCAGGGCGTTTTCTTCGCCGAAGTGCGTGCTCCGGAAGGATGCACCCTCCACGAAACAGAGGAGATTGTGAAAAAGGTGGAGGAAAAAATAAAGAAGATTCCCGAACTGGAAAGCTACGCCGTAGTCAACGGCTACGGCATGATGGCGAACCAGTCAGCCAGCTGCTACGCCACGCTCATCGTCCGCTTGAAGAACTGGGGTGACCGTCCGGGCATGAACCACAACATCGTACTGGTGTACTCCCGTTTCGCCATAGACTGCATGGATATCAAGAACGCGATGGTCATTCCGTTCCAGATGCCGCAGGTGCCGGGTTACGGTTCCAACAGCTGCGTGAACCTTGTGCTGGAGGATCAGCTGGACCGTCCGATGACGGAGTTCAATGCGGATGCCAACAAATTCCTGAACAAACTGAACGAGCGGCCGGAAATCATGATGGCCATGTCCTCCTACTCCGAGCGCTTCCCGAAGTATCAAGTCAGCGTCGATGCCACGCAGTGCGACCGCGCCGGCGTGTCGCCCGCAGCCGTGCTCCAGACCCTTGGGGCCTATTGCGGCGGCTCGTATATCGGCAACTTCAACCAGTTCGGCAAGGTCTATCGCATCATGGCGAACGCCTCTCCCGACTACCGCCTCGACCCCTCTGCACTCAACAACATTTTTGTCCGCGTGAGTGGCGGCAAGATGGCTCCCATCTCCGAGTTCGTCACGCTGAAAGAGATTGTCGGTTCGGCCTCGGTTGAACATTTCAACCTGTTCCAGAGCATCACCTGCGGTGTGATGACCGCCGGCGGTGCCTCGGAAGGCGACGCGCACCAGGCCATCGCCGAGGTGTTCAAGGAGACGATGCCCACCGGCTACAGTTATGAGTACGGCGGAATGTCGCGCGAAGTGGAGGAGACCGCCGGTTCGAACGCCACCGCCCTCATCTACGTCATTTGCGTCATCCTCATTTACCTCATTTTGGCTTCCCTCTACAACTCGTGGTTCACACCGTGGGCCGTGTTGCTCTCCGTTCCCTTCGGCTTGCTGGGTTCGTTCGGCATCACGTGGATGGTCTCGCTGCTCCACCTGCCGGGAATGGAAAACAACATCTACCTGCAGACAGGTGTCATCATGCTCATCGGTTTGCTGGCGAAGACGGCCATCCTCATCACCGAGTTTGCTTCGGAGCGCCGGGCGCAGGGACTGAGCATCCGCGATGCTGCCTTTGCAGCCTGTGAGGAGCGTCTCCGTCCCATCCTGATGACTGTCGTCACGATGATTGCGGGTATGATTCCGCTCATCGTCGCCGGCGGTGCGGGCGCCAACGGCAACCGCGTACTCGCCCTCGGTGTCACCGCCGGTATGGCGGTCGGCACACTGGCCCTGCTCTTCGTCGTTCCCGCCTTCTTCATCGTGTTCCAGACACTTCACGAGAAGGTACACGGAGCGCCGGTGGCAGTGGTAGCAGAGGAGGTGCCTGAAGTAAGGACTGAAATTGAAACCGAAGTCAAAGAAGAGACTTCCGTTCAAGATAAAGCTGAAGAAATTATTGATTCAGAGAAGAACAACGAAAATAATTCTGAAAAATGAAAAGGATATTCTTTGTCATAGCCGTCAGCGTAATGTGCATCGCGTTCTCAGGCTGCGGCATCTACAACAAATATACATCGCAATCACGAATCGCCTCCGACATCTACGGCACGACGGAGGACGTGACGGAGGCACAGAACGAAAAGTCCATTGCGGAGCTGTCGTGGCGCGAGTTCTTCACCGACCCGTTGCTGCAGAAACTCATCGATTCAGCGCTGGTGCACAACACGGATGCCAACTCGGCCCGCATTGCCGTGGAACAGGCACAGATCTCCCTCCGTACCACGAAACTGGGATATTTGCCTTCCGTCGCATTCGCGCCCTCTGTCGGCGTGAATTCCTACCTGAACGAAGGCAGCATGGCCTCCACATTGACCTACAGTCTCCCCCTACAGTTGGACTGGGACCTCGACATCTTTGCCGTGAACACCAACCAGAAGCGCAAAGCGCAGGCGGTTCTGTGGCAGATGGAGGCACATGAGCAGATCGTGAAGGCCAACCTCATCTCTGCCGTGGCACAGCAATATTTCATGCTGCAACTTCTTGACCACCAGTTGGAAATCCTGCTTTTCACCGATTCACTTTGGAACACTTCCCTGGAGACGCAGCGGGCACTGTGGGAAAACGGCAAGGCCTTTTCCACCGCCGTCAACCAGATGGAGTCTTCCTATCTGACCATGAAAATGCAGGTGGTGGATGTAAAACGCAGCATCCGCAACGTGGAAAACTCCATTTGCCAACTGCTTGCCATCGCACCGCAGTCCATCGCACGCAGTCGCTGGAACACCTACGAGCTGCCGCAACAGCTGAGCACGGGCGTGCCGGCCCAGCTGCTTGAAAACCGTCCCGACATCAAAATGGCCGACCACCGACTGGAAGAAGCGTTCTACAACACGCAGGCAGCCCGTGCGGCATTCTACCCCAAGATTTCATTGCAGGGTCTATTGGGGTGGGGTAACAACTCCGGCATGATACCGAATCCCGGCTCACTGCTGCTGAACGCCCTTGCCTCCCTCGTACAACCCATTTTTGCCCAAGGAAAATTGAAAGCAAACCTCAAAATCAGCAAGCTTTCTCAAGAAGACATCCAACAGCAGTATGTGCAGACGGTTATCAACGCGGGAAATCAGGTGAACGAGGCATTGGCCGACTGCCAGGTCGCCCGTGAAAAAGACGTTTACTACAAACGCCAGGTCGAGGTGCTGCACGATGCCTACGACGGCACGCACGAACTGATGGACAACGGCAAGGCCAGCTATTTGGAAGTCTTGTCTGCACAGGAGGGACTTCTCTCCGCGCAGATCAGCGAGGCCACGAACCTGTACAACGGCAACCGCGCCCTCATCGCGCTTTACATTGCGTTGGGCGGTGGAACGAAATAATTTCCATTTATGAAAAAGATGCCCAAAGAGACCGCCTACTTCCTTGACATGGAGGAGGAATTTGCGCAGGAAGAAACTGCGAAATACGTTCTGATTCCCGTCCCGTACGACGGCACGAGCACGTTCGTGAAAGGGGCGGACAAGGGCCCGCAGGCCATCATTGAAGCGTCTGACAGTCTGGAACTTTACGACACGGTCTATGAAATGGAGGCCTACACCGCCGGCATCCACACCGACAGTCCGGACCTCGACCTCGCCACGCCCGAAGCGATGGTGAACTCGGTGTACGCCCGCACCTGCCGGTTCATGGACCGCGGGAAGACGGTGGGGCTGCTGGGCGGCGAGCACTCCGTGAGCGTCGGGGCCATCCGCGCCGCCAAGGAGCGCTATCCGAACTTGTCGGTCCTGCAGATCGACGCCCACGCCGACCTCCGCGACGAGTACCACCATTCGCCGTACAACCACGCCTGCGTGATGCGGCGGGCGCAAGAGATGGGGGCCAATGTAGTGCAGGTGGGCATCCGCAACGTCTGCATCGAGGAGAAGTCCAACATCGTAGAAGACAACATCTTCTATGCCCACCGTATCGTAGGTGCCGACCCCGAGTGGATGGACCGCGCCTGCGCCCGCCTCACCGACGAGGTCTATCTCACCATCGACCTCGACGGCCTGGACCCGTCGGTGCTGCCCGCCACCGGCACTCCCCTGCCCGGCGGCCTCAACTGGTACGAACTGACACGATTCATCGACAAGGTGGCGAAGAACCGGCGCATCGTCGGTTTCGATGTGGTGGAACTGTGTCCCCAGCCCGACAATGTGGTTTCGGACGTGCTCGCCGCCACCCTCGTCTATCGCATCATCACAATGCTGGAATATTACCATTAGGAATTTTAAAATTTTATCGTATTTTTGCGCCTCGTTTTGCAAAACAAATCTTATGAAAAAAATTAGTGTAATCCTTTGTCTTTCATTGATTTTGCTGGTATCGTTCTCCTGCAAGAGAGAATGTGTCTGCACAGGCTATCACCCCACCACCGATGAGGCGGACGAGTCGCACAGCTACGGCAAGATGACCACCGATGAATGTTTGGACAAACAATATCGTATGAACAAGGATACGATGTTCACCACCAACAAATTGTGGATTTGCAAGAACTAATCTTGCGGAAATGCAGGATTTTGCAGCCATTGATTTCGAGCTCGCCAACAAAGAGAAGACCAGCATCTGCTCCATCGGTCTGGTAGTGGTGCGGGGCGGTCAGATTGTGGACACTTTTTACAGTCTTATAAAACCTTTTCCCAACATTTACCCGTGGTTCTACACGCGAGTACACGGCATCAACCGCAAGATGACGGAACAGTCGCCGCTGTTTCCGGAGGCATGGAAGCAGATTGTGCCCAAAATCGAGGGGCTTCCCTTGGTGGCGCACGACAAGACCATTGAGGAGACCTGCCTCAAGCAGACCTTCGCCCATTACCGGATGAAATATCCCAAATACCAGTTTTACTGCACGTTGATTGCCTCGCAGCAGAAGCTTACCGACGAGATGGTGGAAAACCACCGCCTGCCGACAGTGGCGAAATATTGCGGTTACGACCTCACCAACCGGCACAACGCGCTTGCCGACGCCGAAGCCTGCGCCGCCATTGCAATGAAATTGTTATAAAATCTATTTCTCCAGACGGTAATTTCACTTGTTGCAAGTGGTTTCGTTTTTTTGCTTTTCTTGTCCTCCTCGAAACTCAACAGGAGGAAACCAAGCGGCAAAGAGACAAAAATATACGATACACGGCTTCAACCATTCTTGGAAATTTTGTATTTTTGCAGATTTATAGCAGTTTCTGGTTGAAACCGCGATTTCCAGTCAATAGCCCCCTTTTATGAAGGACAATAACAACAAATACCGTTTTGCAAAGAAAGAGCTTGGCAAAATTTCCATCCCCATTGTTGTCCTGTTCATTGTCAGCTTGTCGTACTATTTCTACATGCGGAACGACGCGCTCCGCATGGCTAAAGCAAACTCGGAATTTGCGCTGGAAAATGCCGAAAACATGATTCTCACTCGCCTGGGAAAGATTCAAACCGTGGTGAATTCCATGCAGCCTTTGGTGGAATACGCCCTTGACGACCCTGATGACATGTTCGATATCGCCCGCCACACCGTGGAGTCCAGTTCCCGCATCATGGGTTCAGGAATCGCCTTCAAGGAGGACTACTATCCCCAAAAGGGGCACTGGTACGAAATCTATGTCGGCCATCAGGCAGGTTGTGACACGCTGATTGCCAAGCAAGTGGGAAGTGCGGAACATGACTATTTCCAGATGGAATGGTATCGGTCGGGGCTGGCTGCGGAAAAGGGCGTATGGAGCAACCCCTATTACGACAACGTCGGCGGGAAGTCCTACATGATGAGCTATGCCGTTCCCATCCATGACGAGAGCGGCGAGGTGGTGGGCGTCATCGGTGCGGACATCACCACTGACACCCTCGCCAACATTGTCCGGAGCATCAAGCCCTACCCCCACAGCTTCTGCACACTGACCACCAATGACGGCACCATCTTGGTGACACCGCCCGCATATCCCAAAGGAAGATACAAAGTTTTTACGGAGGTTATTGAGGGCAAGAATCTGATCCTGAACATCATTGTGCCCTATCCCGACATGTACGGACGACTGTGGCGGTCCACCATCTTCTTTGTCCTTATGGCCTTGACCGGTATTTTGTCAGTGTTTTTCATTGCCTACCGTTCCATGCAGAACCTGTGGAAACTGAACGAAGTACGCATCAAGGAGCAGCATATCGAGGACGAGCTGGCCATCGCCCGCGAAATCCAGCAGTCGCTGCTGCCGACGGGTGCCTCCGCATCCTCCATCCCCAAAGTGGATGTGTGCGGGCTGCAGATTCCCGCCAAGTATGTGGGCGGCGACCTTTACGACTACTACGTGCGGGGCAACAAGCTGTTTTTCTGCATTGGAGACGTCTCCGGCAAAGGGGTGCCCGCCGCCCTGCTGATGGCCATCTCGCACAGTCTGTTCCGCACCCTGTCGGCCCACGACGAAAGTCCCGAAAGCATCATGAAGTCGTTCAATGCCGCCATCAACGACAACAACTCCGACATGATGTTCATCACGATGTTCATCGGCGTCCTTGACATGGAAACGGGCGTTGTACGCTACTGCAATGCCGGACACAACCCGCCGATCATCATCCGGGACGGGCAACCCGAGTACATTGCCACAGAACCGTCCCTGCTGTTGGGGGTCGAGACCCATGCGACCTACACCGCTCACACGCTGGAACTCGCCCCGGGCGATTCGCTGTTCCTCTACACCGACGGACTGACCGAGGCGGAGAATGCGCGAACGGAACTTTTCGGGGAGAAACGGGCGTTGGAGGTTGCCGCCGGTTTCCACAAGATCACTGCCGCAGAACAGGTGAAGCAGATGCGGGAGGCGATGCAGCTTTTTGTGGACCACGCCGAACAAAGCGACGACCTCACCCTGCTCGTCATCCGCCATACAGAAACCAGCGCCAATACCAACACTCTGACCCTGACCAACAACATCAACGACTTGGAGCGGCTGGAACCGTTTTTGGAGGAGTTCTTCCATCAGAACGGTCTTGCGCCGGCTCCTCTTTCCCAAATCAGCCTTGCCTTGGAGGAGGCCTTGGCCAACGTCATCATGTACGCCTACCCCGAAGGCACGCAAGGCGATGTCACGCTATCCATGAAAGTGGAGGGCAAAGCCATCTGTATGGAAATCCGTGACAAGGGCGTGCCGTTCAACCCACTGCAGCAGCAGGAAGTTAACCTTGACGTCCCGCTCGAGGAGCGGAAAATCGGCGGTTTGGGCATCCATCTCATCAAGGAAATTATGGATTCGGTGGCGTACGAATACCATGATGGAAGGAACGTGCTGAAGTTGGTTTTTACTACAGAAATTAACGAAATTTAATACTGATTTTATGACTATCAACATTACGGAAGAGGGCAACACCATCACCGCCGCATTTGACGGACGGTTGGATACCATTGCCGCACAACAGATCAGCGAAACCATCGAGCCGCTGCTGCAACATGCGGACCGCAACATCATCCTTGACTGCGGGAAGATGCCGTTCATCAGCAGTTCAGGTCTTCGTATTTTCTTGAAAATCAGAAAAGAAGTGGCTGCCAAAGGAGGAAAGGTGTATTTGAAGGATATCTGTCCCGATGTGCAGCAGGTCTTCAAGATGACCAAGTTGGACGACCTGTTCGAGACCATCGGCTAGCATGGTCTATCTCAACGGACATACGGACCGGCTTGACCTTGCGGCGGCATTGGCAAAGGTGTCGGCGCAACGCCGCGAGCAGGCGCTGCGGTACCGCTACGAAAGCAGCCAGCGTCTCTCCCTTGCGGTCTATCTGCTCCTGATGGAGGGTTTGGAGAAGGAGTACGGCATCTTGGAACCGCCCCTCTTCGACTACACCCCGGAAGGCAAACCCTTTCTTCCCCAGCATCCCGGCATCCACTTCAGCTTCAGCCATTCCGGCACCGTGGCCCTGTGCGCCCTCAGCGACCGGCCCGTCGGCGCGGATGTGGAAACCACCCGCAAAATCACCCCTTCGTTGGTCAGCTACACCATGAACGAAAGCGAGGAGGCGATCATCAACGCTTCGGGAAACCCCACAATGCAATTCCTCCACTTCTGGACACGAAAGGAGGCCCTGCTCAAACTCACGGGCGAAGGCATCCGCAACAATCTGCGGATGGTGTTGGCCGAAGCGGAAAAATACCAAATGGAAACCGTTCAAACAGAGAATTACATCTACTCCATTGTACAATATAAATAATTTATTATCAGTGGATTAAGTTTTTTAATTATGCATATTAATCGTATGAAAATAGCCCAGTGGCTGCTGATGGCGGCATTCTTTTTCGTGACCGGCCAGATACAGGCGCAGGAAGTCCAAGACACATCGGCGGTACAGGAAACAGAGGAACCCGAACAGGCCGTCAATGAGTTTTCAATCAGTGCCAAGTTGACCACCCGCGGGGAAATTCGCTACGGCGGTTTTAATGCCGATGACAACGACAACCAAGCGATGGCACATTTTCTGATGGGTCAGTACAAATTCAGCCTCAGCTATAAGCGTTCGGACTGGCTCGAATTGAAACTCACGCCGCAAATGGCGGGAGTCTGGGGGCAGAAGTCGGGGCTGTTGAGTCTCTCTGAAGCGTGGGCGCTTCTGAAGACCAAGCACACCCTTTTTGCCAAGATCGGACGGCAGACGCTGGAGTACGACGACGAGCGTATTCTGGGTTACGATGACTGGTCGATGACCGCGCCCACCCATGATGCGCTGAAATTGGGTTTCGAGGGCTATGGCCACAAGATCCATATCATTTTGGCCTACAATCAGGATCCTGAAAACATAGCCGTCGGGGGAACCTACTATTCGGGCGGCATCCAGCCCTACAAGACGATGCAGACGTTTTGGTATCACTATGACACCCCGAAATCATTCTTCGGGTTCTCGCTTTTGGCGATGAATATCGGTATGCAGAACGACAACCCGCAGAAACCAAAGACATTTTACCAGCAAATCTATGGCACCTATATGGAACTGAGGCCGAAATACACGATTCTGTCCGGTGCTTTCTACTATCAAATGGGCAAGGAGGAGCACGGTATTCCCGTGAGAGCCTTTATGGGCAGTGCAAAACTCAAGGTCAGACCCCACGATATGGTTTCCGTTTGCGCCGGCTACGATTATCTGAGCGGTGACAAATATTTCGCCGTGCCGCCCATAGGTATGCTGGGAGTGACGCGTCGGGACACGGTTCGGGGGTTCAGCTCCCTTTTCGGCTCGCACCACGATTTCTACGGCGCCATGGACTTTTTTTATGTTGACAGCTACGTAAGCGGTTTTACCCCCGGTCTGCAGAACCTTTACGCCGGAATCTCAGTGTATCCAGTGGCAGGTTTAAGCATCAATGCGGCGTACCACTTCTTTGCCATCGCTACCGATCTTGACAACCTTAAGAAACCGCTTGGACACGAAGTGGAAACCTCTCTATCCTACACGTTTGCGAAATTTGTCACCGTCGCAGCGGGATACACCTTTATGAAGGGAACCGAAACCATGCTTGCCCTACAGCGCGTTTCCAACCAACGCCGGCTGCACTGGGGCTGGGTCATGCTGTCCATCAACCCCACCATTTTCTCCACTACATGGCAAGATAAAAAGAAGAGAGTTAAGAGTTAAGAGTTAAAAGTTAAAAGTTAAGAGTTAAGAATTTAGAATTCAGATATATAGAAAATTAATGGATACTATGAAAAATATCGCTCCTTTGTCTCAATCGCAATTAGGTATTTATGCCGAATGCGTACATCACGAAAACGAGATCTTTTATAACCTCCCCTTTCTCTATGTTTTTGACGGCAGTCTCGACGCCGACCGGTTGTGCCGCGCCATAGAGGCGACCTTAAAGGCGCATTCCACTTTCTTCACACGGATTGAACTGAGTGATGACGGAGAACCTTTGCAGACTATTGACCTGGAAAAAGAGGAATTCAGCCTTTCCGTCGAGCAGGTTACGGACCTTGAGGCTGAGAAGCGAAAATTCATCGAGCCTTTCAAACTCCATGGCGGCAGGTTGTTTCATACCAAGGTGATGCGCGACGCGGAGCATGTCTATTGGTTCTTCGACATGCATCATATCATCAGCGACGGCTCCTCGTACCATATTATCGTTTGCGATGTGGAAACGGCTTACAACGGCGGCACGCTGGCTCCCGAGGAGATGACGATGCAGGAACTGGCCCTTGCCGAAGCCGAGATGCGGAAAACGCCTGCTTTCGAGGAGGGCAAACAGTGGTATGCCCAGAACTTCGACTGCGGCGACACGTTCACCCAGCTCATGCCCGACCTCGAAATCCCCGAACAAACAGATGCCAATAAACACCGCGTCCTCAATACTGATATGGACCGGGTGGATGCTTTCTGCAAGACCAACGGCATCAAAAAAAGCACCTTCTTCACGTCGGCATTTTCTTTCCTGCTGGCCAAGTACAACAACGATCAGGAATCGCTGTTCACCACGGTTTTCAACGGTCGCACCGACCCGAAGTTCCAACATTCCGTCGGCATGACAGTAAAGACGCTGCCCGTTTACGCCAAGTTCACGGAAGAGACCACGGTGCTCGATTTCATGAAAGCCGGCGAGGAACAGATGATCGGCTGCCGCAAGCACGACCTCTATTCCTATACCGACATCATGACCGACCTCAACCTGCAAACCAACGCCATATTTGCATGGCACGGGCTCATACTTGATTTCACCGAACTGATGGGCAAACCCATGGAGGCCATTCAGCTCCGCAAACATAACGAGGGAGTGTCGTTCTATCTGATGGCTTACTATGTCGGCAAAAAATATCATATCAAAGCGGAATACAACGCCAACGAATATTCCGAGACGCTGGTTGACCAATTCATGGAGAGTTACGAGGCGGTTTTGGAGGGCTTCCTAAGCCAAACTCTCCTGTGCGACATCGACATCTGCACCGAGAGCCAGCGCGCCCTGCTTGACCGTTTCAACCAGACCGACAAGGAGTTGGATATGAACGCGACCATCGTTTCCAAGTTTCGTGAGCAGGTGGCGAAGACTCCTGACAACATCGCGGTGGTTTATCAGGACAAACGTTTTACCTACAAAGAATTGGATGAGATTTCCGACCGCATCGCAGCCTATATCCATGGGAAAGGCCTTCATGAAGAGGATGTCGTTTCTGTGTTGATTCCGCGTTGCGAATGGATGCCTATCGTCTCCATGGGCGTGTTGAAGGCCGGCTGTGCTTACCAGCCCCTCGACCCCACCTATCCTTCGGAACGTCTCAACTTCATGATGCAGGATGCCTCCGTGAGGTTGCTCATCGCCGACCCGGAACTGCGCGGTATCGTCGATCAATACACCGGCGAGGTGCTGTTTACCACGGACATCAAAACATTGGAAACCGTAGAGACGTTTCATGAAACGTCTCTACAACAGCCGAATTCGTCCTCCCTTTTCATCATGCTTTACACTTCCGGCACTACGGGAACGCCTAAGGGCTGTCAGATTGTGCATCGCAACATCGTTGCGTTCTGCGAGTGGTACCACCACCGGTTCAACCTCACCGCTGACTGCCGCGTTTCGGCCTACGCCAGTTTCGGTTTCGATGCCAATATGATGGAAACCTATCCTGCGCTCACGTGTGGTGCCACGCTCTACATTATCCCTGAAGAACTGCGCCTGGATTTGCTGGCATTGAACGAATATTTTGAGCAAGAGCAGATTACTCACGGATTCATGACCACGCAGGTGGCTTATCAGTTTGCCACTTCCATTGAGAACCACTGCCTGCACTACCTGTTGACAGGCGGCGAGAAGCTGGCACCCCTGACCCCGCCTGCGAACTACACGCTGGTGAACCTCTATGGTCCGACCGAAAGCACCGTCTGCATCACCTCCTTCGACGTGACAAAGCCCATGAAGGACATCCCGATTGGCTCGGCGTTGGACAACACCAAGCTTTATATTGTCGATAAGGCGGGTCACCGTCTGCCGGTGGGGGTAGCGGGTGAGCTCTGGGTCGCCGGACCGCAAGTGAGTCGCGGCTACCTCAACCGTCCCGAAAAAACCGCTGAGGTCTATATCGACAACCCCTTCGATTCCAGCGAGAAATACGCGCACATCTACCGCACCGGCGACATCGTACGCTACCTGCCCGACGGCAACATCCAGTTCGTGGGACGTAAGGACGGACAGGTCAAGATCCGCGGTTTCCGCATCGAATTAAAAGAGGTTGAAGGCATCATCCTTCAATTCCCCGGCATCAAGGACGCCACCGTGCAAGCCTTCGATGAAGAGGGCGGCGGCAAGTTCATTGCGGCCTATATCGTTTCCGATGAACAAATTGACATCGATGCCTTGAACAACTTCATCATGGAGGAGAAACCGCCTTACATGGTGCCCGCCGTGACGATGCAGATCGACCGGATTCCGCTCAACCAGAACCAGAAAGTGAACAAGAAAGCCCTTCCCAAGCCCGAGAAGAAAGCGGCTGAGGCGGTGGTGGAGAGCAATGTGCCCATGAATGTACTTGAGAAGGAAATCCACGACATCATTGCAAAAATCATCAATACCGAGGACTTTGGCGTAACGACCGTATTGGGCTATGTCGGCCTCACCTCCATCATGGCCATCAAACTGGCCATCCAGATCAACAAACGTTTCGGGGTCACCCTCGACTCGAAATCATTGGCCAAGACGGGTACTTTGCAAAGCATTGAAAACGAAATCCTAAACGCGATGCTCTCAGGAAATGTCGCTGTTCATTCCAGCGAGTCTGGGCAGTCTGTTCAGACAGAACAGGCCACTCCGACAGGTCCGGTTCCCTTGAGCTACGCGCAGATGGGTGTCTATGTGGATTGCATGAAACAGCCCACGTCCACGGTCTATAACATTCCTTCACTCATCCGTTTTCCCAAAGGAACCGACGTGCTGCTGCTTGCCAAATCTGTGGAGACCCTCGTCAAGGCGCACCCGCAGTTCTTTGTGCATTTTGACAGCGAAGGAGGCGAAATCGTACAGATTGTTGACACCAATCAACCGGTTACCGTCACAAAGAGCCAGTTAAGTGAAACGGAACTGGAAAAATACAAGGTGAAGTTTGTAAGACCGTTCAACTTGCGGCAGGGACCGCTGTACCGCATGGAAATCGTCACCACCGGGCAGGATGTTTACCTCTTGGCCGATGTCCATCACCTGATTTTCGACGGCGGTTCCTTCGACCTGTTCCTGAACCAGTTGTGCGACCTGATGAACGGCAAAGAGATCGAAGCCGAGGCCATCAACTATGCGGCTTTTGTCGCCGACGAGAAAGCGGCTGAAAACAGTCCGAGCTACCTTGAGGCCAAGAACTTCTTCAACGAGCGTTTGGGTAAAGTGGAGGGCGTCACCGAAGTGCCTGCCGACCTGACCAATCCCGTGGAGCAAGGCACGGTCAGCGAGGCTTTCTGCAAGCTGGATTTCGATGCGATGGAGGAATTTTGCAAGAAAAACAATCTCTCACCCGCGCACCTCACCCTGGCGGCGGTGTTCTATGCGCTCTCGCGTTTCACCAACAACGAACAGATTTGCATCACCACCATCAGCAACGGCCGCTCTGACCTGCGCATCCGCAACACGACGGGCATGTTTGTCAACACGCTGGCCCTGAGTGCCCAGATTGGCGACCAAAGCGTGATGGACTTCCTGAAGGAGACCAGCCAGAACTTCAACGAGACTTTGACCCATGAAAAATATCCGTTTGCGCAAATTGCCGCCGACTACGACCTGTCGGCCGAAATCATGTTTGCCTATCAGATGGGTGTTATTGACCAATATCTTGTCAATGGTCAAAAACTTGAAATAGAGTCTCTTGAGCTGAACACACCGAAGTTCCGTATCGCTTTCTACATTCAAGAAAAAGAAGGTGTGCCGGGCGTGGTGGTGGAATACGACAATGGTCGCTACAGCCAGGAACTGATGCAAAGTCTGGCGCAGTCGGTCAGCAATGCAGTCAATGCTTTCATCCGCCAGCCGGAGTCGGCGTTGCAGCATATTTCCCTGCTGGATGCCGAACAGACCGCTTTGCTCGACAGCTTCAACCAGACGGCTGTGCCTTACGACGACACCCAGACCATTGTTTCGCTGTTCCGCAAGCAGGTGGAGCAAACGCCCGACAATCTGGCGGTGGTGTATCATGATAATAAATACACCTATCGCGAGGTGGATGAGATTTCGGAGCGCATCGCAGGCTATGTCGTCGCACAAGGACTTGGGAACGAAGATGTCGTTTCCGTGCTGATTCCGCGCTGCGAATGGATGGCCATCGTTTCGTTGGGCGTTTTGAAGGCCGGCTGCGCCTACCAGCCCCTCGACCCGAGCTATCCCGCCGAACGTCTGAACTTTATGATGAAAGACGCCGCTGCAAAACTGCTCATTGCCGATGAAGAATTGCGTCCCATCGTAAATGAATATGAAGGAAAGGTGTTGTTGACAAAGGATATTGCGACATTGAACCCTGTAGAGACGTTTCATGAAACGTCTCTACATGAAACGTCTCTACAACCGACGCCGTCCTCCCTTTTCATCATGCTTTACACCTCCGGTTCCACGGGAACGCCGAAGGGTTGTCAGCTGGAACATGGCAACTTGGTGGCTTTCTGCCATTGGTATCAGCGCCATTATGGGCTGACGGCCGCCGACCGCGTGGCGGCGTATGCCAGCTATGGTTTCGACGCCTGCATGATGGACCTTTACCCGGCGTTGACGTGCGGTGCCTGCGTCCACATCATTGGGGATGACATCCGCCTGAACCTGCCCGACCTCAACAACTATTTCAATGAGCAGGGCATCACCCACTCGTTCATCACCACGCAGGTGGGCTACCAGTTTGCCACGAATGTGGACAACCACTCACTGCGTTGCTTCGCGGTGGGTGGCGAGAAGCTGTCCGCCCTCAACCCGCCGACAAACTACAAGATGTACAACGGCTACGGTCCGACGGAGTGTACCATCTTCACCACCAACTACTGGGTGAAGGATTACGAGCTGGACATCCCCATCGGCAAACCGCTGGACAACCTGAAACTCTATATCGTTGACAAGCAGTTTAATAGATTGCCTCTCGGGGCTGCCGGCGAACTATGGGTCACGGGACCGCAGGTGAGCCGTGGCTACCTGAACCGTCCCGAAAAGACGGCCGAGACCTACCTGAAGAACCCCTTCAGCGATGACCCGAAGCACGCCCGCGTCTATCGCACCGGCGACATCGTGCGCTACCTCCCTGACGGCAACATCCAGTTTGTGGGGCGCAAGGACGGTCAGGTGAAAATTCGCGGCTTCCGCATCGAGCTGAAGGAGGTGGAAGCTGTCATCCGCCAGTATCCGGGCATCAAGGACGCCACCGTACAAGCCTTTGATTATGAGAACGGTGGAAAGTACATTGCCACCTATATTGTCAGCGATGAGAAAGTTGACATCAAACAGCTCAATGCTTTCATCGGGCAGCAGAAACCGCCCTACATGATTCCGGCGGCGACGATGCAGATTGACAGCATCCCGCTGAACCAGAACCAGAAGGTGAACCGCAAGGCACTGCCCACGCCCGTCATCCAAGCCAGCGACCGTGAGTATGTGGCACCGGCCAATTCGGCGGAGGAGCTGTTCTGCCGTATCTTCGGTGAGGTGCTCGCTCTCGACAAAGTCGGCGCCACCGACAACTTCTTCGATCTCGGCGGCACCTCTCTGATGGTGACCCGCGTCATCATCGAGGCCGACAAGCAGGGGGTGCATGTGGCCTACGGCGACGTCTTCGCCAATCCCACCCCGCGCAAACTCGCCGCACTCGTCATGGGAGGCATTGTTGTCAATACCGACGATGAGGAGGTGACCCGATTTGATTATTCTTCCATCAACAATTTACTGGGTAACAATACATTGGATAGCTTCCGCAATGGCGAGCGGCAATCCTTGGGCAACGTTCTGCTCACCGGTGCCACAGGTTACCTGGGCATTCATGTGTTGCAGGAACTGATCCAGTCGGATGCGCAGAACATCTACTGTCTGGTACGCGACAAGAACCTGGATGGCGCCGAGCACCGGTTGAAAACATTGCTGTTCTACTATTTTGAATCCACCTACGACGAGCTGTTCGGCAACCGTCTTCACATTGTCCTTGGCGATGTCACCAACGACCTGACCGCTCTTGTCGAAGCGAAGATTGACACGGTGTTCAACTGTGCCGCTGTCGTAAAGCACTTCAGTGAAGGCACCGAGATTGAGGATGTGAATGTGGGAGGCGCGCAGCGTTGTGTGGAGCTCTGTCTGAAGACCGGCGCACGGTTGGTACACATTTCCACGTACAGCACCAGCGGGCTCAACGTCAACGACACCATGGCTTCCGACTACATCTTCACCGAGCAGCGGCTTTACGACGGTCAGTACCTCGGAAACCAGTACGTTCATTCCAAGTTCATGGCCGAACGCATCGTACTGCAATCGATAGTAGAGGACGGGCTGTCGGCCAAGGTGATCCGTGTCGGTAACCTGGCGGCACGCACCAGCGACGGTGAGTTCCAGATCAACTTCTCCACCAACTCCTTTATGGGGCGTATCAAAGTCTTTAACATGCTGGGCTGCTTCCCCTATTCTCTGTACGAGAGTAAAGTGGAGTTTTCACCCATTGATGAGGTGGCGCATGCCATCATTCTGCTCAGTTCCACACCCAAGGAGTGCTGTGTGTTCCATGCTTACAACAGCCACGAGCAGTTCCTCGGCGACGTCCTCAGCGGATTCAACAACCTGGGCACAAACATCCGTCTCGTGGAGGACGAGGAGTACAACGCCACCATGGAGAGTGCGGGCAACGATCCCCAGAAGGCCAAGACGCTTTCCAGCTTGCTCGCTTACCAAGATATGGCCCACGGCATGAAAGTCAAACAGGTGGTCGTTAGTAACCAGTACACCACGCAGGTGCTCTATCGTCTGGGCTTCAAATGGTCGCCCACCACGTGGGACTACGTCGATCGCATGTTGAGTGCCATCAGCGGGTTGGGATTCTTTGATTAGGGGGATAAAAAGGGAATATTGCTGAAAAAGGTCCTTATTCCTTCACCACCTTCCCCACGGATATCACCTTGCCGTCGTCCACCAATTTCACGAAATAGATGCCGTTGGCGTAACGGGACAGATCAATCTGTACGGCCTGTAGAGACGTTTCATGAAACGTCTCTACAATATCCAACATCCTGCCAAACACGTCAAACACCTGGATTTCAGGGTTAAGGGACAAGGTTTCCGGAGCCAGTTGGACGGTGGCGATGCCCGTGGTGGGGTTCGGATAGAGGATGAGGTCCGTGGTGCTGTTTTCGGTGATACCGACTATGGCATTTAGACAGCTGGTGGTGTCGGTACATCCGTTATAGGTGATAATGCAAGCGTATGAACCAGATGTCACGGGTTCAAACAACCGTTCGGTAGCATTTTCAACCCACTCATTGGTTCCACAATCAATCCATTGGTATTCAGCGTTTTCTTGAGCTGCTTCCATTCTAATTGCGTACCATTGTGTACCAATCCAAGTAAGTCCTGTATTGATGCGGGTCACTGTCAAGGTCATGATGACAAGGCTGTCGCAGTCATTCGAGGAAGTCAGCATTACGCTGTCCGTGCCGTCGTTCTCAAACACAATACCGTTCCATGTATAGGGAAGTTCGCTCTCGCAAATGGTGGCTTCAACCAATTCGGTTACCGGTGTGTATATGGTAAGGTGCAGTATGATAGTGCTGTCGCTGTTCTCGATAGGATGCGTATAGTCTCCGCTGGAGGTGAGTTCTTCGCCGTACCAGTCGAAACTGCCACAGGCAACGGCAGTGGTGTCAATAATGACAGGAGGTTCCACTCCCGCTGCCCAAAGCCGGAGGTTGTCGAGATAAAGGGACGAGCCCTGTTGCGGTTCGGAGTTGGCCGAAGAGAAGATCATAATCACCAGCGAATCGGCCTCCACATATTCAACGGTGCTGTCGATTTCGGAAAGCGGGGTATAGACAATTTCGAAGGGGGTGTAGGCCGAAACGTCCGTCAGGTTTGCGGTGTATCCGCCGCCCACGACCTCGCGCTGCTGCGTGGCAGGATTGTACTTGGACCCCAGCACCAGAATGCCGCCCTTGTCCCCGCCAACGCCCGAGGTGTATTTGTAATAGCCCGTCATCCGGCCAAAAGCCTCTCCGTTCAAGGGAATACCGCCGTCAATGATACTGTTGAGATCGACGCTGTCAAAGACACCCAGCAACAGGGGAAGACTGTCGAAATTGTTGGTGAAATCTTCTAACATCGGCAGCAGCTGGTCGATATCCACCGCGCCTGTGGTCAAAACCGTCGGGAACACCGTGGTGGTCAGCCACTCGTCTAAAGAGGATGAAGCCAGATTGTAAACGGTGGAATTGACGATGTCGGAGAGCATGAAACTCTGCAGCTTGACCGCATGGGAACCCTCGGGCACGCCGGTGGTTTCGTCGGAAACTTTCAGTAGCGGAAGGTCCGTGTTCACATTGACCGTCATTCCGAAATAGGTGACACTCTCGTTCACGGGATAGGTGGGGTAATTCCAGCCCGTCGGATACGTATAGCTATCGTAAACAGGCAAGGAGATAAAACCGCCCACGGATGCGCTGTACCCATTGCCTGTTGACCAGTTCTCAAAACCGCTGTTTGTCAGAGGAATGGAATTTTGTCCCGTCGTCTTCACCGACAGGAGAAAAAAGAGGGGTAAAAGGAGAAGGATAAAACGTTTCATTTGGGAAATGATTAGGGTTTTGTTTAAAATGTAGAGACGCAAAATTTTGCGTCTCTACAAATGTTACGGTTATTTATTTTTCAATCGGCAGCGGTTCGTCGATGCGCTCGTTCCACGGGAGGCCGTATTTCCCGATTTCAGCGAGGAACGGATCCGGGTCGAACTGTTCGACGTTGAACACGCCCGTGCCCTTCCATTGGCCGGTAAGGATCATCTTGGCACCGAGCATGCAGGGAACGCCGGTGGTATAGGAAACGGCCTGTGCGCCCACCTCCTTGAAACATTCGGCGTGGTCGCAGTTGTTCCAGATGTAGTAGGTGCGCTCCTTGCCGTCCTTGATGCCGCGCATCTGGCAGCCGATGGAGGTCTGTCCCTTGTAGCCTTCGCCCAAGGAGGAGGGCTCCGGTAGAACGGCCTTCAGGAACTGCAGCGGCACGATTTCCTTGCCCTCGTAATTGATGGGCTTGATGGAGGTGAGCCCCACCTCCTGCAGCACGTTCAGCACCGTAAGGTACTTCTGGCCGAAGGTCATCCAGAAACGGCCCCGCTTGATGGTGGGATAGTTCTTCACCAGCGATTCCAGTTCCTCATGGTAGAGCAGATAGGATTCCCTTTCGCCGATATTGGGATATTCAACGGATTTATGGATGCTCATCGGGTCGATTTCCACCCACTGGCCGTTCTCCCAGTACTTGCCGCGCTGGGTGATTTCACGGATGTTGATTTCGGGGTTGAAGTTGGTGGCGAAAGCCTTGCCGTGGTCGCCGGCGTTGCAATCGACGATGTCGAGGTAGTGGATTTCGTCGAAGATGTGCTTGGCGGCGTAGGCGGTATAGATGCTGGTGACGCCCGGGTCGAAGCCGCAGCCGAGGAGGGCCATGATGCCGGCGTCCTTGAAGCGGTCTTGATAGGCCCACTGCCACTTGTACTCAAACTTGGCCACGTCCTTGGGTTCGTAGTTGGCGGTATCCATATAGTTGGTGCGGGTGGCGAGGCAGGCGTCCATCAGCGGCAGGTCCTGATACGGGAGGGCGACGTTGATGAGCAGGTCCGGTTTCTCTTTCTCCAAGAGGGCGATGGTTTCCGGCACGTTGTCGGCATCCACCTGTGCTGTGCTGATGTTCGGTTTGCCGATGGCTGCCGCCAGCTTGTCGCATTTGGCTTTCGTGCGGCTCGCAATCACGATTTCAGAAAAAACTTCGGGAACGGAAGCACACTTGTGTGCCACCACTGCGCCGACACCACCGGCGCCGATGATTAAGACTTTTGCCATAATTATTTGGGTTTATATTGTTAGAATCTTCATTAGGTTGCAGGCGGCAAAAATACACAAAATTTCGGTTGGATGACCAGAAAAACAAAGGGGCCTCGGTTTGCACCTCAGCCCCACAAAAAACAAGGTATGATCTCAGGGTATAGGAAATAGGGGTTAGTTTTCAGTTCTCAGTTTTCAGTTTTCTGTTTAGAAATACAGGTCCCGTTCCCCCTTCTTAATCCGCTCGATGCGGGCCAGCAGCTCGTCGCGGAACTGTTCGTCCACGTTGCAGAGGTTGTTCTCGATCACCTTCCAGCCCTTGGCCGCCACCTCGGGGGTAGCATAGTCCACCAGGTACTCGCTGAGCGTGAGGATGGCGTTGGGCGTGCAGTAACGCTTGATGAAGCCCGGCACGCTGAACTCCATGAAGTGCTCGCCGGTGCGGCCCAGACGGTAACAGGCCGTGCAGAAGCTGGGGATGTAGTTTCCGTCCAACAGCTCTTCGATGATGTCGCCGAGGTTGCGGTCGTCTCCAATCTTGAACTGCTCGCGGTGCAGGTTCTGGTTCTCCTGCTTGTCGCTGTTCTTCTCGGTCTCTTCGTGATGGTACTTGTAATCACCGATCTGGAGGTTGGTGCCGCCGTCAATCTGCGAGATACCGTACTGGATGGCTTTGGCGCGGAAGTCGGCGTTCTCGCGGGCGGTGAGAATCATGCCGGTGTAGGGCACGGCCAGACGGAAGATGGCGATGATCTTCTCGAAGGTTTCGTCATCCACAAAGTATTTCTTGTCGATGTCCAGACCGGAGGCATCCTTGATGCGCGGGAACGAGATGGTGTGCGGTCCCACGTTGAAGCAGGCTTCCAGGTGGTTGGTGTGGCGGATCATCGCCATCACCTCGAAACGCCAGTCGTACAGACCGAACAGGATACCGAGACCGTTGTCGTCGATGCCGGCCTGCTGGGCGCGGTCCATGGCGGTGAGGCGCCAGTTGAAGTCACCCTTGATGGTGTTGGCGGGGTGGTACCACGAGTAAGCCTCCGGGTGGTAGGTCTCCTGGAAAATCTGGTAGGTGCCGATGCCGGCCTCTTTCACCGTGCGGAAGCCCTCCACATCGAGCGGTGCGGCGTTGATGTTCACGCGGCGGATGGAGCCGTTGCCCTTGTGCACCGAATAGGCGAGGCGGGTGGTGTGGGCGATGAACTCCGGCGAATACTTCGGCGACTCGCCATAAACGAGGATGAGTCGTTTCTGACCGTCATCTTCCAAAGCCTCAATGTTATGCACGAACTCCTCATCGGTGAGGGTGGTGCGCACCTGCTCGTGGTTGGAAGAGCGGAAACCGCAATATTTGCAGTTGTTCACGCAGTAGTTGCCCACGTACAGGGGGGCGAACAGCACGATGCGGTTGCCGTAGATGCGGCGTTTCAGCTCGCGGGCACCTTCCTTGATCTCCTCCACGAGAGCGGGGTCGGTGGTGTTGATGAGCACGGCGGTCTCCTCGAGCGTGAGGCGCTCCTTGTTCAGCGATTTCTGAATCAGCGCGCGCACCCGCTCGGGTGTGCTTTTCGTGTTGTTGATGTAATCCCAAATTTCTTCAGGATCGATAAAAGGCTTGCCGATTTCGTCGGGAATCCGACATTTTTCTGGATTGAATTTCATGGTTGTTTATTTGTTTAATTGTTGATTTGTTTATCTGTTGATTCGTAGAGACGCAAAATTTTGCGTCTCTACAATTTTCAATTTTCCGTTTTCAATTTCGCCACCATTGATTTCGCTTCCACGTCGGGCAGGCGGCCCAGTTTGCCGGTGAGGGCGCTGATCTGGTCGGTGGTGCCTTCAATGATGAGGGAGATGAAATGGATGCCCTTGTCGCGCAGGGGCAGTCCCTGGCGGGCCAAAACAAGGTCGGCGAACTCCGAAAGAAGCTCGTTCACTTGGGGAACAATGTCGCGGTTGCTGATGAGGATGCTGATGCTTCCGATTCTCTTTTCCATTAGATTTTCCTTTGGATTAGACTGATTATTAATATTTTATAGCGATGTTTTGTTTTGGAGAAGAAACATCCGCTCCGCAAGAAAACAACGCGGCAAAAGTACAAAAAAGTTTTGGTAACTTGCCCCACTGAAAATGGAAAGGTTGACAAATTATATCGAACCATGTTTTCCCCCTTTTTATAATGATTGCTCTGCGAATTAATGTTGATTATAGAAGAAAAAAACATAATGCTATAAGCGATAAAAAATACAGAATTGCAATTACTTCGAATAGCACTGCCCGCCGAAACAATTGAACATAGCGTACTTTATTATTAACATCGTTACAATTCTCTAAAAATAATTTGAATTTTCTATACACCGACAAAGTCGCTAAACTATTGACGGAAATCCCATTTTCACGCAGGCAATTAATCAATTTATGGTAATAGAAACCTGAAAAATAATAAGGACAAGCCATAAAAAGCACACTACTATTGGAATAATGAAAAAAGTCTGCATGGTGTCGTTTTCTATCGTTTATTGATACAATGTATTATTTTCGGTTTTTTATAGCGACAAATCTTGTGTGGTGAACGATGATTGCAATTCCTTTCACACTTGGGCATTTTCCCCTGTGGATCTATTGCTACATTTGGATGAAATAAATAATAGTTTCTAATTGCATCTATTGTTGTTTGTTTTACATTTTGAAATCTGTTCTTTACCCAGTGGACGACATCTTCGACATGGTGCTTTTTTCTACAGCAGTTGAGCCCGATAAAAGCATAAATGGTATCATTGTACGGAATAATAATCATTGAAACTTTTCCATAAACACTTGGAGTAACAACATGATATATATGCTTATCAATAAAAAGAAGCGTGTCTTGTTCTGATGTCAATTTATTGTCGACATTTTCAATATCATACATGTAATAGATACCGTGTTTGATTCCTGTTCTATACTTTTTATTTATACCCCGAAACTCTTTGTCAATGCTTTTTTGAAAAGAGTCTCTCGGCCCATATAGGGTCATTTTTGACAATGTGTCCTGTGCCAAACAGGAATACTGCATGGAAAAAACAATTATTAGAAAAACTGCCATACTCTTATTTAGCATGATAAATCTCCCGGTGTGACTTTTCATAAAGCAAATTTGAGCGCAAACATACAAATCTTTTGTTTACGTTTGCACGATACCATTGCAGAAAAAAAGTTTTCAACATGCCCCAATTCCGTACATCGCCCTTTTCAACAACCTGTTTTCCTCAAAATCATACCACAAAAGGAATAAAATCCGCAATATTTTAACCTTCTAAAAACCAATAAATTGACCTCTTGACAAGCGGTTGCCCATATCGTATCTTTGCCATCGCTATTCATTAATTAAATCATAAAGTTTATGGCAAAGAACAAAAACATTTTCCAGATTCCTACCACGGATTTCACTTTCAAGAAAATCTTTGGCACAGAGGCGAACAAACGTTTCCTCATCGACTTCCTCAACAGCTTCGTATCCAAGTACACGGGCATCATTACAGATGTAACCTATTTGCCCACAGAACAGTATGGACTGAACGACACCGAACGGCGGGCAGTGTTCGACCTGCTGTGTGTGGACCAGAACCAGCAGAATTTCATCATTGAGATGCAGCGTGCGAACCAGCCGGACTTTGCCGAACGTTCGATATTCTACCTCAGCCGTGCCATCAGCGCCAGTATGGAGAAAGGCGGTTACGACTACCACATTCTCCCGTCCTATTCCGTGAACCTTCTCGATTTTGAATTGCCGGAGTACAAAAATTCCGGAGAATGCTTCCAAGTGCTGTTTCTCAAAGACCAAGAAAATCGAATCCTCACGACAAAAGTGGCAATATTTTACATAAAATTGCGTAATTTTGCCGCCGAAAGCCCCGAACTGACGGAAGGGATGCGAAATTGGCTGGATTTGTTGAAGAACATGCCGAAAATGGACGACAGCGACTACGAGAGGCAGAAACCGCTGTTCAGGGAGCTTCTGGACGTATGTCGAATTTCAAAATTGAACACTATGGAAAAAGAGAATTACCGCAAGAGTGTGCTTGAGTACGAGGACGTGCAACGCGCTGTCTCCTATGCCAAGGAACTGGCTTTTGAGGATGGAATAAAGAAAGGAAGAGAGGAAGGAAGAGAGGAAGGAAGAGAGGAAGGAAGAGAGGAAGCCCTTGTCAACACGGCTAAAAAATTATTGACAATGGGTCTTTCCATTGAGGATATTGTGAAAGCGACAGGGTTGAACGAAGATCAGGTGCGGGAAATTGCAAGTTAGGAATGCGGCACAACTCTCTCCATCTAGGTGAGCGTGGATCCAATGGCGGACAAGTACCCCCTGAAAGTCTCCGTATGCATATTGCGCTAACAATCCGGTGAAGCTGGTGGACCCGAACGGGAAAAATATATAGCACCCTCAAACCATCCATTATTAGTTTTCCGACACATTCACCGGCACATCCAACCAGTGCCGGTAGTCCGGACCCAGCTGGCGCACCGCCGTCTCCCACACCGTCGCCGGATTTTCGCAAAACAGCAGCTCCCGGCGGTACTCCGCCACCACCCACATCCCACGTTCCAGCTCATCGTCCAACTGCCCCTCGCCCCAACCTGAGTAACCGAGGTAAAAACGGTACTTCATCGTGGGAATAGCATTGTACTCGATCATCGAAATCAACATGTCGTCAATGCCGGAATAGACCCCTTCTGCCACAGGATTGTACTTCCCGCTGCCACCAAACGTGTGCAGGGCGATGATGCCCTCCACTTTGACGGGACCGCCGAAGAAAAACTTGCCGTCGATGCGCCAGTCGCTCTTGGCCTCCTGGATCGGCACATTGGTGCGGCGGTTCACAATCAGCCCCGCTGCCCCCGACGAATCGTAGTCGGTGAGCAGCACCACCGAACGGTTGAAGAACGTGTCGTTGAAAAACGGCACCGCCACCAGCATCACCCCGTCCTGCAACGGAATGCCCGTCGGCTTCACCTTCAGAAAATCCTGCTCAAAATCCATGGCAAACTTGCTTTTTTACAAGTTCTTGAAATAGTCGATCGTCTTCAACAACCCTTCCCGTAGCTGTATGGTGGGTTCCCAATGGAGTATCTCCTTCGCCTTGTCGATGACGGGCTGCCGCTGCTGCGGGTCATCGGCAGGGGAATCCTGATAAATGATCCGGGACTTCGAACCGGTCAGTTCAATGACCAACTCCGCCAACTGCTTGATGGTAAATTCGTTGGGATTTCCAAGATTGATCGGTCCAATTACGGAATCGTCCGTTGCCATCATCCGTATCAACCCCTCGATGAGGTCGTCGCAATAGCAGAAACTGCGGGTCTGGTTGCCGTCGCCATAGATGGTGATGTCTTTTCCCTGCAAAGCCTGAATGATGAAGTTGGAAACCACTCGTCCATCGTTCGGGTGCATTCTCGGACCATAGGTGTTGAAAATACGTATTACTTTGATTCTCACATTATTCTGACGGTGATAGTCAAAGAAAAGGGTTTCGGCGCACCGTTTCCCTTCGTCGTAACAGGAACGGATGCCGATGGGATTGACATTGCCCCAGTACTCCTCCGGCTGCGGATGCACAAACGGGTCGCCATAGACCTCGCTGGTGGAGGTCTGAAGGATTTTGGCATGGATGCGCTTCGCCAACCCCAGCATATTGATGGCGCCCATCACCGAGGTTTTCACTGTCTTGATGGGATTGTACTGGTAATGAATCGGGGAGGCGGGACAGGCAAGGTTGTAGATTTCGTCCACCTCGATGTAGAACGGGGAGGTGATGTCGTGGCGGATGACCTCGAAATAGGGATTGTCCATCAGATGGACGATGTTGCGCTTGTTGCCGGTAAAGTAGTTGTCGAGGCAGATTACCTCGTTTCCTTCCTTGAGGAGGCGTTCGCAAAGATGGGAGCCGAGGAATCCGGCTCCGCCGGTTACTAATATCTTTTTCATTTTTCGGTTGTTTTTGACAATGAAGAGGGATTGGTTTTATGTGTTCGGATAAGGATGTGCTTGTTCCCGAGCGTAGTGGCGAAGAGAGTGGTTCCGCCGCCCGCACCGAGCCTGAGTCGTTTACGGAGCTCCGCCTCCCCTATCGGGAAATTGCGCACGGTGATGTCGGCGTTGGTCAGCCCTTGCAGCCCCGCCTTCAGGTCGGCCTTGCCCATCCCGAAGGCGGCCTCCACCTCGAAGCTCCGACCGAAAAAGTCGGGAACAAGGGCAGACGCGGTGTACAGATGGCTGTGCGGGTGCAGCTTTCCGAGGCCGCATCGGGCGGCTTCGGCATTCATCAGCTCCGCCTTTAGCAGCGGGGCTGCCGGCTCGTACAGGTACCTTCCCACCTCCGCCACACAGCCGATACTGCGGTTGCGCTGGTCGTACGGAAAGGTGGCTTTGCGCACGGCGCCGTCGCGGGCGAGGTCGGCGCAAGTAACGGTCAGCGGGGCTGTGGTTTCACGGTTTGCCAGCAGCAGCAGTTCTTTCACCTCGCCCGCAACGGCCACCACATGGATTTCGGCAATGCCGGCCAACGCCCGCACCGCCGAGGTGATGTCGTACATCGGGGAGAGTTTCACGAGGACGGTGGCATAGCGTGCCGTGAGTTGCGGCCACCAGTCAATCAGATCGGGGGAGCAGTCTTCTATGAGGAAGACGCGCCGTCCCGCCTCCCGCCGCGACGGGTCCAGGAACACGCAGTCGCCGTCGGGCAGATTATCGATGCTCCCGTCAGGGTTGAGCCGCGCCTCCACGTTGGAAAGTTCCAGCGCCGCGAAGTTACGGCGGGCCAGCTCCACAAGGTTCGACTGCATCTCCAGGTAAACCACCTGTTGGAAATGGCGGGCGAAAAAACTGCTGTCCACCCCCATCCCGCCGGTGGCATCCACCAAAGTGCCGCCCTCCACAAGTGCGGCCTTATACGATGCCGTCAGCTCCGAGGAGGCCTGCTCCACCGACACCGGCGGCGGAAAAAGCAAGTCGAAGTTGCCGTACCACGACGGCAGCTTCGACTTGGCTTTCTGTCGTGACTGTATCTGCTGCAACAGCCACTTCTTGTCGGAATCGCCGTACCACCCGTCCTTGGCCGACAGCGCATAAACGTCGTCGTTCAGATGTTGGCGGATGATATCGGTCTCTTCCACAATGATTCAATTATTCCTGGTTATCGGAACCCATCGCCTTGAACTTGTATTCCAGTTCTTTCACCTGTTCTTTGGCGGCTTCGATCTTCTTGGCGAACTCGGCCTTGAGAAGGTCGGCGTTCTTGGAGTTCTCGAAGAAACCGAGGTTGTTTTCCCAAATAGCAATCTCGTCCTTCAGCTGGGCGATCTTGTTGGCGAGGAAACGGCGTTCCTTGTCGAGGATGCGGTCGGAACCCGGGTCGCCGAGCACGCGGCTGGAGTTGCGGTTGCCGCTCTGGCGCACCTCAAACGAGCTGACCTTCAGTTCGGCGAAACGTTTGTTGAGTGCCTCGCGGTAAGCAGCGTGAATGCGGTCCTTCTCTTTTCTGGGAACGTAGCCAATTTCGGTCCATTCGCGCTGGAAAGCGCTCATTGCATCAAGGTTGGCGTTCTTGTCCTCGCTAAATTCATAATCCAGAATACGTTGGATAAGATCCTCTTTCTTGCGGAGGTTCTCCGTTTCGTTCTCTTCCACATTGCCGAAATACTTGGCCTTGGCTTCGAAGAACTTGTCGCAGGCGGCGCGGAAACGTTTCCAGAGAGCTTCGGAATGTTTGCGCGAGGTGGTGCCTACCTTTTTCCACTCCTGTTGCAGAGCGATGATGGCATCGGTGGCGGCGCGCCAGTCGGTGCGCTCGGCAATACCCTCAGCCTGGATGATGAGGTTCAGCTTCTGGTTGTAGTTGTTCTGCTGCTCCTCTTTCACCTTCGAGAAGAACTCCTTCTTTTTCTCGAAGAACTTGTCAAGATTGCCTTTGAAGCGGGTCCAGATTTCCTCGTTCACTTTGGGCGGTGCGGCGCCGAGGGTCTTCCATACCTTCAGCAATTCCGTAAGCTGGTCGCTGATCTTATTGTATTCATTGACATTTTCAGCCGGCTGAGCCGTGAATTCCTCAGCCTTTTCGCATAAAACGAGCTTGGCGTTGTAGTTGTTCTGCTGCTCGGCAAAAAGTTCGTCGTAATGTTCGCGGCGACGCTGGTTGATCTGGTCGGAAGCGGCTTTGAAACGTTCCCAAAGCTCCTCCTTCTTGTCGTCCGGCACAGGTCCGATCTCCTTCCACTGGTCGTGGAGGTCCTGAAGGGCGGAAAATGCTTGGTTGATGGATTCCATCAACATCAGTGCTTCGGCCTGTTCGCACAGTTTTATCTTTTGCTCAAGATTTTTCTTGAGATCCAAATATTTGAGTTCTTTGTTGATACGAAGAATATCAAAGAATTTCTCCACAAAGAAATGATAGTTCTGCCAGAGATTGTTGGACTCGTTCTGAGGAACGGGACCCACGGATTTCCACTTTTCCTGAAGATCTTTGAACTTGTCGTTCAACACCTTGAGATTGGTTTCATTTTCCACCAACACACGCAGTTCCTCAATGATGCTGCGCTTGGTTTCCAAGTTTTGCTGTTTCTCCTTTTCAAGATTTTCCAAGAACTTCTCCTTGTTGTCCTTGAAAGTGTGCAGCGCTTCGTTGAATTTCAACTCAATGTCTGTAACTTCGGGCTTGAAATCCTCCTCTTTGTTGTTTTCGTCGGCGAGGAAGGCCTCTTTCTGAGCCTGGCGGTTTTCTTTAAGGATAGCCAAAATATTGGCCTTCAATACACCGACCCGTGTTTTGATTTTGTTGTAGTCGGGTTCGACCACCACACGGCAGATTTCCTCCACGGCCTTGTCCAACGAAAGGTCCTTGTACTCTGCCTCGATTTGTTCGAGGGTTTCCACGGGCTCTTCCGGAGCGGGCTCCGCTTCAACAGGTTCCGATTCCTTGTTTTCAATCTCACTCATCATTTCAGCAGCGGTTTCGGCGGCGGGTTCTTCGGTAGCGGCGGGCTCTTCGGCCTTGGGTTCCTCTACTGGAATTTCCGTCACTTCGGGGGCGGGTTCCTCGGCTTTGGGTTCTTCGGCGGGAACATCGGCCACGACGGGTGCTTCAGAGGCGGGTGCTTCAACGGACTGCGGCTGTGCCTTTTCGACGGCTGCAGGTTCTGCGGGGGTCTGCGGAATTTCTTCCGTTACTGTTTCCTGGGCTGCTTCAGGAGCGCAGGGAGTCGCATCAAGATTCTGATTTTCATCATTTTCCGTGCGGAGAAGGTCTTTTTCTTCCATAAAATAAAAAGAATTTTAAATGAATAAATAGGTTGATAAATTAGGTATTACTCTTCGTTTTTCTCTTTTTTATCGTACTGGTAAATCTCGCGACAGATGGCGTCGTACTTTTTGTAGAGCACACTGCGACGGAGTTTTAACGTTTGTGACAGCTCGCCTGTCTGGGTGGTCCAACTATCGGCCACCAGACGGAACTGACGGATCTGTTCGTGTTCGGGCAACGTTTCATTCAGTTTAGAAACCTCCCTCTGAACCCGTTTTATTACATCTGGGTTGTGAACCAGTTCCTCATTGTCAACATAGTGAACTTTGTGCTTGGCGCACCAGAAATGAAGTGTGTCGAAATCGGGCACGATGAGGGCAGCGGCTATCTTCTCGTTTTCGCCGATCACCATCGCCTGCTCGATGAAGGAGGACTCTTTCAGCCGGTTCTCCAACACCTGCGGCGCAATGTACTTGCCCGTGGAAAGTTTGAAAATCTCCTTTTTCCGATCGGTGATTTTCAGGTAGCCGTCCACCAACATGCCGATGTCACCGGTGTGGAACCAACCCTCCTCGTCCACCACTGCCTTGGTGGCGGCATCGTCCTTGTAGTAGCCCACCATCAGGCAGTCGCCCTTGGTGAGGATTTCACCGTCGTCGGCCAACTTGAACTCAACGCCGGGAAGGATGGGCCCGACCGTACCCGGATGAAGCTCACGCTTGCGCGGATTGTTCACCGAAATCACCGGAGATGTTTCCGTAAGCCCGTATCCTTCATATATTTGCAGCTTTGCCGCAGTGAAGGTACGAATAATTTTTTCTTGGATGGAGCTGCCGCCCGACACGATGATCATCGGCATACCGCCGAGGTTTTCGCGCCATTTGGAATAGACCAGTTTGTCGGCAAGATCGTATTTCTTTTTGTAAAACCAGCTTTGGTTCTCGTTATCATACACTTGCGCAATGCGGAACGCCCATTTGTAGATGCGTTTCTTGATGCCTTTGAGGTCTTTTCCTGCGGCCTGCAACTTGTTGAACATCGTTTCCAAGACGCGCGGCACGGCGCAGAATCCGGTGGAATGGATGTCTTTCAAGTCCTTGGCGATGGAGGCCAGACTGGTGGCATAATAGATGCTGGAGCCTAAAATCTGGTACATGTAGTTGCACACCCTTTCGTAAACGTGGCTGAGTGGCAAGAAACTCAAAATCACGTCTTTGGAAGTATGGGTATGGAGGGAGGCCACTGTCGCGGCATTGATGACCATGCTCTTGTGGCGGAGCAGCACCCCTTTCGGGTTGCCGGTGGTGCCGGAAGTATAGATGAGGGTGGAAATGTCCTCGGGCGAAGTTTCCTCCTTGATTTTCTGGATGGTGGGAGCCCATTTTTCCAAATTGGCGCGGCCGGTTTCCAGAAATTCAGCAAAGCTGCGGCGCCCTTCAATAGGGTCAATGGTGAAAATCTGCGGATTGAGAACCAAGTCGGGGATGGCAGGTTCCACGCGGCGGTAGATCTGTTCCACCCCGATGAAGATGAACTTGGCGTCGGAATGGTTCAGGATGTACTTGTATTCTGTGGGACTCAGGGTCGGATAGACGGGCACATGTATGCCGCCGGCCATCGTGATGCCCATGTCAAGGAAGTTCCATTCGGGACGGTTCTGCATGATGGTGGCCACCTTGTCGCCTTTCTGCACGCCCATTTCCAACAAGGCAGAGGCGATGGCATTAGCGTGTTCGCAATACTCTTCAACGGTGTATTCTCGCCATTTTCCAGTGGCATCGCGGCGTCCTAAGACGACTTTGTTTCCGTAGTTTTCTTTGAGATTGTCGAGAATGTCAAAATTGCGCAGTAACTTCATCTTGCTTTTTTTGGGGTGGCAAAAATAGGATTTTTTTGCACACGGAGCAACGTCAATAATCAATCCGGTAGGTGCAGTTTTTCCATTGTTGCAGCACGCCCACCGCCTCCGTTCTCATCTTTTGGAGAGCAGAAACCTTTCGTTCCGACCAGTTCAGGTCTATCTCATTATAAATGAAGGAGTCATCAAATCCAGCAGCGGATGCATCCGAGCGGTCGGCGGCGAAATAGACAGTTTCGAGGCGGGCCCAATAGATGGCGCCGAGGCACATCGGACATGGCTCACAGCTGGTATAAATATCGCAACCGGTAAGTTGGAACGTGTGGAGGTTCCGGCAGGCTTCACGAATGGCGGTCACCTCGGCATGGGCGGTGCAGTCATTGTCGAGCGTCACACGGTTGCTGCCGCGTCCCACCACCTTTCCATCCTTCACAATCACCGCCCCGAAAGGTCCTCCCGTTCCCGAAACAAGGCATTTTTTCGATAGCTCAATGGCCTCACGCATATACTTTTCTTCGTACATAGCATCTTTTTTTTAGCCTGCAAAAGTACGACTATTAATCGGATAATTTCCCAAAAAAACGATAACCGATACGATGAATAAAAAAATTTCAAACCTTTTTAAACTTTCGGAAACAATGTATGTCGTACCCTCGTTTTTTTGTTCCTACAATGGAAAACCTCATTGACAAAGTTAAAAAAAGCGATTCCTTTCAGGTCCCTGACGGCTATTTTTCCGAATTGCCCGACAAGGTGATGGAAAAGATTGCTGCGGAGGAAAAAGTGGCCCAACTGCTGGAAAAACACCGCGAAGGGCACTCCTTTCCCGTACCCGATGGCTACTTTGAAAATCTTCCAAACCAAGTAATGGAACGCATCGGAGAAACCGAGAAACACCGGACTTTGTTTCTCCGCCGGGTTATCACTTCCATTTCCGTGGCTGCATCATTGATTCTGGTTGTCGGCATCGGTCTGTTATGGAACACTTTCCAAAACAAGGAGAGCGCAAACACAATGACCGCCACCGTCGTGGAAAAGCCCTCTCCTACCCCCGCCACCGCCGAACTCACACTCCCGGAAAACACGCTGGCCAACGTCGTGGTTCCCGACCAAACAGCCTCTGTACCCTCCTCAAGTAAAAGAACCTCGACACAAAGCCAGAACGAGCTCCTTGAAAAGAAAGCCGACGACTTCGTCGAGAAATATGCATACGAGAACATGGATGATATCGACTACGACATCCTGGACTACTTTTCAGAGGAAGACTACATCACCGTTCTGTTGGAAAGTTAGGGGAATAAAAAATAGCCCCAATCATCAAATATTTTTCGTACTTTTGCACCCGCGTTTATGGGAATATCCATAGGATGCATTTGCCCCCGTAGTTCAGCTGAATAGAATGTCAGATTCCGGTTCTGAAGATCGTGGGTTTGAATCCCGCCGGGGGTACAGAAATCCGCCTCAAAAGAGGCGGATTTTTTGTATTTTTCACGGTTCTCAAAGTCTTTATCGTTTAGTTGAAATAAAAGAAAAAAAGGTCAGCTGGAAAGATTCCAACTGACCTTTGTATGTTTTGTGTATGCGTTTATCTATTCACCTTGATGCTGATGATAGCCGCACGGTGTTCCTCCAATGCCGGATCCGTGATATTGTTGTTGTTTTCAGGATCGGAACTGGTGTAGGTGTGGAGTTCAAGCTGTGACGGATCAACACCCTTCTCTTCCACGAAGAGTCTCTTGATGCTCTCGGCTCTTCTCTGGGCAAGGTCACGGTTGTGTTCTTCAGGACCGAGCTTGCAGGTATAACCTTCAATAACGAGGATATACTTCTTGTTGGATTTCAACTTCTTGGCGGCTTTGTCAATGTAATCACCGCTTTCATTGATCTTCGGCACATCCTTGTCAAGGTCGAAGAGAATCTTGATCTTTTCGAGATCATCTGCCAAGTCTGACAACTCTTTCTTTTCCTTCGGTGTGAGCTTTTCACCGCTTTCCGTCGTCTCGGGACAAACAGGAACGATGTAGATGTATTCCGTGTTCTTCTTACAAGCGTTGCAAGTGTCATCCAAGTACTTCTGGGCAGCTTCCGTCATCTTCTTGTAGAACTTCTTACGAGCGGATTCCTCCACTTGACCGCAAGGCTTGATATGGATACCAACCTTTACACCAACTTGGAGATAATGCCACTTGAAGTTTCCAATAACATCGGCACGGCTAATGTCAAGATCATTGTCCATGCGATATGAGATGGTTTCTCTATCCATTGTTTCATAGATATTGGAACCCATCATGCCGTTGTAATGAATCTTGCCGTTGTTGTCGTACTCAATCAGGTCATGCTTGTTTTCTCCCTTCGGAAGAATGTTCAGGAACCCGTATGAGGCGAAAAGGCCGACGTAGGCATCCACCTTGTTGTTGATAGTGAAAATCCCGCCAAAATCAGCCTGCAAATCAATGGAGCATCTGAGTTTTGTGGAATGGCTTGCACCATCAACCTCTGCCGTGTAAAAACCATGATTTTCCATATCATGGTAAAGGATGTTGTAATATTCATCCCAACCCGTGTAGGTAATGGTTCCGTCGGTAAGACGAGTACGGTTCATGATCGGAAAATAACCTTTCACACCCAACTGGGCATAGATACCGTTACGGCCGTCGAACTTCTTCTCAAACTGTGCGGTGAGGGGAACTTCAATCGCCCAAACGACCTCCCGTTCCATAAGATTGTTCGTCTTAAAGAGCAAGTCCACATTGGTGTTGTGAAGAGATGCCTGGTTGTAATCTTCCGGATCCTGTGAGTCCGCCACAACGCCGCGAATGTTCATATTGGCACAAGCGGAGAACTTGTTCACGCCAACACCGATACCAAGACCCCAGTTCTGGTTGAAGAAATAGGTGTAACCCAGTTCCAAAAGATGGGCGTTCGGGTGAATGTACATACCATTCCACACTCCATTTTTGATACCGGGAATCCTATGGTATATATCATTGGTGAAAGCACCGCCAAAACGGATATTCACACGATGATGACATACGGAATCAACAACCATAGAGTCCTGCTCTGTCACCAAATTATCCTCTATTTCCTGACAATAACCGGTGGTGAAGAAAGCCAGAATAAGACCGATTAAAATTAATTGTTTTTTCATAATATCTATAATTTTTAATTTCGTATTTAGATTTTTGAATAATCCAAATCCATAGCGGCCGGAGCCGCTATGGATAGGATTGCGTGTTATTTCACAATGATGAATTTAACCGTCTTAACATCGTTCGTACCGGTTACAATACGTCCGAAGTATGTACCCTGCGCTTCGAAGCCGCTAACCTTCGTGATAACCTGGAGGTTGGTGACATGTTGTACGAGGGCACCCTTGGCGTCATAGATGTCGAGGTAAGCACCATTCAGTTCTTCGTCGCTCAACGGGAGCTCAACAGTGATTTCGACACCAACGTTGGCAGGAACAGGATAGACACGGATCTGCGGGTTCGTGGCAATCATCATTTCACAGGTCATGTACTCATTACCCAGATCATCGATGACATACAGGCTGTAGAAGCCGTTGAGACCACCAACCTCCTGATAGTACTGGTCGTTAGCACCCGGGATGGCTTCACCGTTTCTGTACCACTGGTAGTACACGAAGGTGTGACCACCGTTGGTTGCAGGATTGTTGTTGCAGACAACAACGTCATCCCACTTCTGATCCATAATCTGAGTGATACCGTAGTTACCCCAGAGAATCTGAACCGTAACATCATATTCGCAACCGTCAATGATGATACCGAAGTGGTATGTACCAGGCTCGCTCGTCGGCATGTAAACCGTGGCCGTGTTGTTGGTCAGGTCGAGGATGTCGAAGGAGTAGTCGAAGCCAAGATTGTCATAGTCGTCGATCTCGAACCAGACAGTGTCACGATCATCGTTGACCGTCAAGTTGTTGAACAAGAACGTTGCAGTCGGATGGTCTCCTTCCGGACAGATGGAAACACTGTCAACCACAATCTCGAAGTGAGAAATGACAACCGTAACCGTGTTAGTGTTGACCACCTCACCATCGCAGTATCTGTCAGACAACTGGAAGACCTGGTAGGTCGTGGACACATTCGGTGTAACCTCGATAGAGTACTGATGCGAGTAAGTGGTGTGCTCGGTAATGACACCAGTGGTCATATCCTGCAGTGAGAAGTGGAACGGAGCAGTACCCGTGAAGGTGAAGTTAATCGTAGCATTGTCATCACCGTTGTTCCAGCAGAGAATGTCGGAACCGTTACCGAGAGTCATAGTAACTGTCGGATGTTCGTGTACAGTGATGATGTTACCGGAGAGGTTCGGCGTGTTGCTCGGAGCGCAGTTGGTGTTGGACGGAGCCACGTAAGTCGGGTAGTAAACGTATGTACCCGGAGTGCTTGCGTAGTCGCAAGAAACACCACCCAATCCGCAGGAGACAAGGTTCACGTCATTCAGGTCGGTAACAGGAGCATAGACCCACTGGATGTACGAACCAGTCTGGTGGTTGGCATCTTCGACACCGCCTTCGATGTAGGCGATGAGAGTGACGCGCTCACCTTCGCAGATGTCAGAGTTGCCGCTGGCAGTAGTGACAACAGCCTCTGTCCATCTCGGCTGGTAGAGGACGTGTACCGTAACATTGTCAGAGGTGGCACGACAGCCCGTAGCAGCGGCGTAGGTGACACCCACAGAGTAGTTGTAGGTACCGACGAGATCATTCGTATCCGTGTAGATAGTGGTCATATTGTCGTAAGCGGAGATACGAGCGCTGTTGCGTCTCCAGACGATGGTCGGTTCACCAACACCGCCTTCGATGACAGCGTTGAGTTCAACATAACCACCTTCGCAAACCTGGAGGATACCAGCGTAGTTGATACCAACGTACGGCTGATCAACCACTTCAATATTCACAGTCTGGACATCCGACTGGCAACCAGTGTTGTAGCTGTTGTTCACCGTAGCAAACACGCTGCAGGTTACCGTACCCGTATGGTCAGGTGTGATCGTAATCGTGTTGGAAGCACCCGTGCTGTAGTTGCGACCATCAACAACCCAAGTGTAGAGGACATTGCTGTTGTCAGCATTCAGGTTGTCCGTCATTGAAGCCGTCAGCGTAACGGTACCACCGATACACATCTGGTTCTCAGGCAGAGAGGTCACAATGCTGTCGATAGTCGGGTCAGCCACAACGGTATAGGTGAAGGTAGCCGTAGCTCTGCAATCAATATCGTAGGTGGCGTTCCAAACCTCAACACTGTAAGTATAGGTACCGGCAGCAAGTGTAGCATCCGTGGTGATAGCGGCGGTATTGAAGCCAAGAGCCATACCGTCTCTGTACCAAGCGTAGTTGTAACTGTTACCAGTCAGCATCGGATAGACATTGGCTGTGAGCTCAACACTACCGCCTTCGCAGACCGCTTCATAACCAGAGATGGTAACTGTCGGGACAGCGATGACATTGGCATTGACTGGTTCAGAAATCGCGTTGCAACCTGTCAGGTCAGCAGGCGTGATTTCAACTCTATAGATATAGTTACCAGCCACCAGTGAAGCATCCGTAGTGTAGGTGTCACTGTTGGAGCCAACAACTTCGTTGTCTCTGTACCAAGTGTAGTTGTAGGTGACACCGGCAACCGTTTCGGTTACCACAGCGTTCATCGTAACCACACCGCCTTCGCAAACGTCAGCATTGTTGACGATGGCAACCACAGGATCAGCAACCACATTGGCAGTGACCACACCCGAGGTGACGGTGCAACCAGAGATCGGGTTGTTGACCGTTACAGAGTAGCTGTAGGAACCAAGTGCCAGGAGCGTATCCGTGGTGTAGGTGGACTCGGTAGCGCCAGCGATAATCTGAGCGTGACCGCCTTCAACTCTATTCCACTGATAAGTTACGTTAGCACCATAGGTTTCGTCAACTTCAGCATTCAAGGTGATCTGGCCACCGACACAGACGTTGGCAGCACCGCTGATTTCAACCGTAGGAGCAGTGACCACGGAAACGATGACCGTGTTGGATTCACCATCGCAAGCCACACCGTTAGCGCGAACTGTTACATAGTAGCTGTAGTCAGCTGCCGGCAGCGTGGCATCCGTAGTCAGAGTCGGGTTGGTCTCACCGGCGAGGATGATACCGTTGCGATACCACTGATACTGGTATTCAATACCGTCGATACCATTATCAATGTGGTGGACATACAACTGGGTTGAACCACCTTCGCAAACCGTGGTGTCGTAGTCAACATTGACAGCGATGAACGGAGCAGGATCGTCAACAACCGTGAAGGTGTAAACGCCTGTGTTACCCTGGACAGCCGTGTTGACATCGCAACCGTAGGCATTGTCTTCGAAGGACATAACCACAGTGTAGTTATAGGTTCCGGCAGCAAGCGTATCCGGGATGACGTAGGTGTTACCTGTGCCAACCTGTTCGCCGTTGTTGAACCAAGTGTAGGTGGGAGTACCCATACCGTTGATCTGGTCAACACCGCCTGTGTAAGAGGCGTTCAAGGTAGCAGTACCGCCGACACAAACCGTGCTTGCGCCATTGTTGTCGATGTCAACCAAAGTGACAATCGGGTCAGCAACAACGTTGATAGCAACAGCCTGAGCCATCGTGGAGGTGATGCAGCCAGGAGCGCTTTCCACAACAACGTGGACCATGTACGGAGTCTCTCTTGCAGCCAGGCCTTCGGCAACATACACATTCGTGTCGTAACCAACCTGTTCGTTGTCCAAGTACCACTGATACGTGTACGTTTCGTTGGCAGGATCAACATTGGCCGTCAGTGTGACATTGCCACCGTCGCAAACCGTGAGAGAACCATCGGTTACAACACTGACCGTAGCGTGCGGGTTCACCGTCACAACCGGAGCAGCAACCTCTTCGGAGGTACAACCGCTGGCGGTCAGGGTCACGATAGCACTATAGATAATCTCAGTGACATCGTTGTCAACAACTGTCGGGTAGTCAGTGAAGGTGTTGGAAGTGTAACCATCCATTCTTTCACCATTCTTGTACCAAGTGTAGGTAGCCTCGCCGAGGACATCTTCAAGGTTTGCATTGGCTGTCACCACAACAGCACCACCGTCGCAAACAACCGTGTTGTTCACAGTAATGTCGGTGATGGCCGGATCGTTGTGGACATTGATGACAACGTCAGCAGAACCGATGCAGTCGGAAGTGGTCTGGTAAACGAGCACCGTGTAGGTGTAAGTACCAGCTCTCAGGTCATTCGGAGTGACATAGGTCTCTTCGTTGGCACCGTGGATGGTGTCACCTTCGAGCAACCACTGGTAGGTCAAGTTCTCAGCATTTCTGTCAATGATGTGGGACACCAAGGTGGTGGTGCCGCCGACACAGTAGTCAGCTTCAACAGCCTCAGCATTCACAACAGGAGCAGCCTTCACAAGGACATTGAAATCGTCGCCAGTGGTGCAACCGTTTTCGTTGTGGACAACCACCTGGAATTCGTACGGATTAACGTTCGGCTCAAGAACAGTGTCAAGTACGTTCGTCGTGAAGCCGAGAGTGTTGTTGAACAATCTCCATTCATAGGTGAAGCCGTCAACGAGATCGCTGTGGTCATTGACATTGGCCGTCAAGTGGACAGAAGTAGCATTGTCACCCGAACCGCAGATGACCGGGTCTCCAGCGATGACAACCGTCGGGTTCGGACGGACCGTCACCGTGATGGTGGAGGAGTCAGTCACAACAGACTGGCAACCAGAAGCGGTCAGGGTAGCAATCACCGTGTAGGTGTAGGTAGTGATGTCGTTGTCAACCGTGACAGGCGACTCAGTCAGAGTGGCATCGTGAGCGTCAACAAGCTCTTCGCCGTTTCTGGTCCAGGTGTAAGTAGCTTCACCGAGGACTTCATCGTAATTGGCTGTAGCCGTCAGAGTGAACTCACCACCATCGCAAATCACGGTGTCTTCATCGCTGATAGCCAAGGAGACGGTCGGGTCTTCGTGGACAGTGACCGTAACGGTGGCTCTGGACAGGCAAGAGGTTGTGGGTTGAGCAACCAAAACTTCAAACGTATAGTCTGCAACAGTATCAAGTGTAGTAGTGTAGGCAGCGCTGGTGGCACCTGCAATACTGTCGGAACCGAGCATCCACTGATAGGTCAGACCTTCAATATTGTAGTTGTCAAGATGTGCGCTCACCGTCACCTGACCACCTGCGCAGATGTCAGTTTCGGAAGTGAGAGCGGTGACAACAACCGGTTCGTGGACGGTTACGTCAAACACTTCGCTGGTCGTCGTGCAACCATTTTCATTGCGTACAATTACAGTGAAGAGATACGGCTCGTCATTGGGTTCGAGAACGATGTTGAGTTCTGAACCGTCAGCACCGCTGATAACTCTTGCATCCGTGCTGTCAATTGTTCTGGTGAACAGTCTCCATTCGTAGGTGTAACCGTCAGCATCCGTAATAGTGTCATTGACATTGGCAATGAGCTTGCAAGTGTCAAGGCCTTCGCCGGCACCGCAGATGTTGTGGTCGCCTTCGATTTCAACCACAGGATTACCATAGACATGGACATCGATTGTGGAGGAGTCGCTGATGACAGACTGGCAGCCAGACTGTGCAAGGGTAACAATGACCTGGTAACGGTAGTCAGTGACATCACCGTCAACCGTAACCGGGGAGTCGGTCAGGACACTGTCAGTAGCATTTTCAACTCTGACACCATTTCTGAACCATGTGAACACCGGTTCGCCAAGTTCAGGATCGTAGCTGGCCGTAGCCGTCAAAGTGATCTGGCCACCGTCGCAGATGTTCGTGTCAGGTGTCTCGTCGCTGATGGCGAGGGTGACAGTAGGATCGTTGTGGACAGTGACAGAATCACTACCGTAGGCCACGCAACCGGAGGTCGGCTGGTAAATCTTCACGAAGAAGGTGTATGTATCAGCCGTATCCAGCGTGGTGGTGTAAGTGGACTGAGTGGCACCGCCAATCATATCGGCATCGGTGGTGTCTTCAGCAAACCACTGGTAGGTCAAGTTCGGCATGTTGTAGTCACCGATGTTGGCCGTGAAGGTGACAGTACCGCCTTCACAGATGTCAGTTTCATCAACCGTCACAACGATGCTGGCCGTATCGTTCACATAAACATAGAAGTCGGCACTTTCATTGGTGCAACCGTTCGGGTTGTGGACGATGACCTTGAAGATGTACGGGTTGTCGCTCACGGTCAAACCGTAGTCGAGAACCATCGTGTCAGCCACACCATTGATCAAGCTATCATCCGTAGCATCAATTGTGCGGTTGAACAATCTCCATTCGTAGGTGTAACCGTCAACATCGGCCACCGTGTCGTTCAGGTGAGCAGTCAAGTGAGCAACCGTGCGGTTCAAACCAGCACCACAGATAATCGGGTCACCTTCAATCTGAACAGTGCTGTTCGGATAGACGTGGACGTTCATTGTGGAGTTGCTGTCGATGACAGACTGGCAACCGGAAGCAGTCAGCGTCACAAGAACCTGATAGGTGTAGTTCGTGAGGTCGCCGTCAACCGTAACCGGGGATTCCGTAATCACACTGTCAGTAGCATTGAGGATTTCAACACCGTTTCTGAACCATGTGTAGGTCGGAGTACCGAGGTTCTCATCGTAAGAAGCATGGGCAACCAAGGTGAACTGACCACCTTCGCAGATGTTCGTGTCGCCGTCGCTGATGGTGATCGAATCAATGATCGGGTCAGCGTGGACATTGACTTGGACAGAAGCAACGGTGTAGCAAGAGGAGTTCGGTTGTGACACAACTACGAAGAAGGTCGTGGTGTCCTCAAGCGTCGTGGTATAGGTGGACTCGGTAGCACCGTCAATAATGTTGGCGACGAAGCTGGAATCCGTATCACCGACCAGCGTAGTATTCGTTGTCGTGTCGGTGGCCTGGTACCACTGGTAGGTCAGTCCTTCAATATTATAGTTGTCGAGGTGAGCGCTGACGGTAACTTCACCACCCTTACAGATGTCGGTTTCCGTCGTGAGAGCCGTCACAGCAACCGCCTTGTTGACGATAGCATAGAACGGTTCGCTGATAGTCGTACAACCATTCGTATTATGAACCGTCACCGTGAAGATGTAAGGTTCGTCATTGGGTTCGAGAACCATATTCAGGATAGCTGTTTCAGCACCCCAAATCATGTCAGCGCTGTCTTCGAGGGTTCTGTTGAACAGTCTCCATTCGTAGGTGTAACCGTCAGCAACAACCGTGTCATTGACATTAGCTGTAAGTACGAGAGTATCCATACCGATGCCATCACCGCAGATGAAGTGGTCACCTTCGATTTCAACAGTCGGGTTCGGGAACACGTTCACAACCATAGTGGAGGAATCAGTGATGACAGACTGGCAACCGGAAGCCGTCAGCGTGGCAATCACCTGATAGACGTAGCGCGTGCTGTCACCGTCAACGGTCAGCGGGCTCTCCACGAGGACACTGTCATGAGCGTTCTCAATTTCAAAGCCGTTTCTGAACCAAGTGAAGGTGGGAACACCAAGAGCCATCGTGTCGTACTCAACATGAGCAGTCAACATGACCTGACCACCGTCGCAGATGATAGTATCCTGATCGTAGATAGTCAACTTCACAGTAGGATCATCATAGACATTGATGGTGATAGCAGCCTGGCTCAAGCAAGAGCTGGTGGTCTGGACAAGGTCAACATAGAAGGTCGTGGTGGAATCCAGAACCGTGGTGTACGTTGATGAGGTAGCACCCGGGATGGTGTCTTTCACCGTGTCGTTGATGCTCTGTTCGTACCACTGGTAAGTGAGGCTCGGCACATTGTAGTCGCCCAGGTTGGCGAACAAGGTGACTTCACCACCTCTACAAATGTCGGTTTCGCTAGCCGTAATCACAAGGCTTGTCGTATCGTTAACAAACACCGGGAATTCTTCGCTGGAGGTAGAGCAGCCGTTCTCATTCCATACATGTACGGTGAAGAGGTACGGGTTCTCGCTCGGGGCAGCAAGTACTTCGAGTACATTGCTGTCAGCACCAGCAACCACCATAGGATCATCTGCAGTAAGCGTGCGGTTGACCAGTCTCCATTCGTAGGTGAAGCCATCAACGCGAGCAGATGTATCATTCACATTGGCAATCAGGCGGATGGTGTCAAGTTCGTTACCAGCACCGCAGATAACCGGGTCACCTTCAATCTGAACAGTAGCGTTCGGGAGGATGGTGATAACTCTTGTGGAGTTGGAATCAATTACAGACTGACAACCGGAAGCTGACATCGTCACAAACACAGTGTAGGTGTGGTTGATACTGTCGTTGTCCACCGTCATCGGATGTTCGGTGAGGACAGAATCGCGAGCACCGACGATTTCAACACCGTCTCTGAACCAAGTGTAGGTAGCGATACCGAGGACACTGTCAACCGTCGTGTGGGCTGTGAGAGTGAACTCACCACCGGCGCAAATGACAGTATCGTTGTCGCTAACAGTGATGGAATCGATGACCGGGTCTGCATGGACATTGATTTCAATATTATCAATGTCGAAGCATTCTGAACGAGTTCTGTAAACTCTCACAGAGAACTTGTTGACACCAGTGTCAGTCAAAGCATTCGTCGTGTAGGTGTACTGCGTAGCACCATAGATTTCATGAGCGAGGTCAACCGTATCGGTGGTGTACCACTGGAAGGTGAGATCGTCCATGTGATAGTTCTCAAGATTGGCCGTGAGAGTCACACTACCGCCGACACAAATGTCAGTTTCAGTGGAAGTAATCTCAACAATCGGCTTCTCTTCAACATAGACCTCGAATTGTTCACTCATCGTTCTGCAACCATTGCCTCTGGTAACCTCGACGGAAATCAGGTACGGGTTCGGACGAGCGGTGAAGTATTCGCTGTAGAACTTACTGTCACCATAACCATAGGCCATGTTGTCTCTCAACTGACCGGATTCATACCAAGTGTAGTGGAGGCCTCCAACATTGATGGAAGAGGTGTCAACATTGGCAATGCAGAAGATAGGATCAGTTTCGCAAATGTACGGGTCACCAGTGACTTCAACACGCGGGTTCATGTAAACATTGAGTCTTTCGGATGAAGTCGGCAGTGACGTACAGCCGGAAGCAGTCTGGTGAACCACAGCAGTATAGACATAGTAGGTGTCGTCATCGTCCACAGCGAATTCACGCGTGTTATCGGTGAAGGTATTACCTGTCACACCCTCAATGAGTTCACCATTTCTGTACCAAGTGTAGAAGTACGGATATTCAACCGTGTCAACACCACCATGAGCGTAGGCCGTAATGGTCGGCTGACCACCGTAGCACATGTCATAGTAGCTGAGGATGACCGTATCAACAACCGGAATCTTGTTCACGTTGATCTGGATGGAATCATAGGAGTAGCATTCAGAGCCAACCTGATAGACATCCACATAGTACATCGTGGTGTCGGTCGGATCAACCGTGATGACACGCTGCATACCACCGTCAATGCTGTCGATGACACCCGTCTCAATGTTTCTGTAGTGCCAACGATACATCAGGTTGTTCAGGTTGTAGTTGTCAATGTTGGCTGTCAGGACCGTGCTGCCGCCTTCACAGAACGTCTCTTCATAGGCAGTCACTTCAACCACCGGACGCGGGTTGACAACCACGGAGAACACTTCGCTTTCGGAAGTACAGCCGTGCTCGTTGGCAACCACCACCGTGTAGTTGTAAGCGTGGTCTCTCGGAGCCTTCACTTCAAAGATCGTGTCATGGCCAACTAGCGGCTCACGAATCGTATCGTTGTCAAGCAACCATGTGTAAGTCAGGTTAGCTGTAGCATAGTCATAGGTCACATTTGCCGTCAGGTAGATCGTGCTATCCTGGCAGATGAGCGGATCGCCGCTGATGACAACATACGGGTTCGGGTTGACCGTCAGAGTGTCAGCATAAGCGCGGACAGACTCACAACCGGCAGCATCCTGACGAACCGTAGCGGAGAAGACATACTCAGTGATGTCACCGTCAACCGTGAGGTCGCTCACAGTGAAGGTAGAATCAGTATAGCCTTCCATCAGCTCATTGTTACGATACCATGTGAAGATGTACGGGAATTCAGTAGAATCAACACCGCCGTGAGCGTGAGCTGTAACCGTCACTTGACCGCCGTCACAAATGTCATAGATAGAGAGGACAATCGTGTCGATGACAGGATCCGGACGGACAAACACTGTATCAAAGCCATAGGTTTCGCAAGCAGACGGAGTCTGGAACACGCGCACCCAGAATACGGTGGTCTCGTGAACCTCAGTAGTCAGAGTGGACTGCGTGGCACCCCAGATCTGGTTGGCAGCGGTTGTGTCACCCTTGTACCATCTGTAGGTCAGGTCGCTGTCATTGTAGTCACCGAGGTTGGCAGTCAACGTAACAACGCCGTCTGTGCAAATCGTATCCTCAGTAGAGGTGACTTCAACAACAATCGTGTCATTTACATATACATAATACGGAGCGCTTTCAACGCGGCAACCATGCGGGTTGTCAACAACCACTGTGTAGACATAGGCGTAATCCTGAGGACCGCGGACATCAACAATGGTATCCTGTGTAGTGGAAGCATCGCGGATTGTATCGTTGTAGAGCAACCATGTATAGGTAAGTTCAGCATTCATGTAGTCATTCGTAACATTGGCTGAAAGCATGATTACACTGTCTTCGCAGATAATCGGGTCACCAGCAATAACCACGGTCGGGTTCGGGTAAACCGTCAGCGTGTCAGAAGCGAATGTTCTGGCAGACAGACAGCCAGAGGAGGCCTGCGTCACGGTAGCGCTATAGACATACTTCGTGATATTACCATCAATCGTCAACGGGCTTTCCGTGAAGACAGAATCGGTAATACCTTCCATCAGTTCATTGTTACGGTACCATGTGAAGACATACTCATCGCTCGGTACACCGCCAGTAGCGTGGGCCACGATCGTAACCTGGCCACCATCGCAAACACTGGTGTCGCTGATAACAACAGAGTCAATCACAGGATCATTCACCACTTCAACGCGGAAGGTGTCAAGAGCCGTGCAAAGGTCTGTCAGAGCAGCATACGGTGATGAGCTATTCGTCAGACTTGAGTAAACTTCAACATAATACGTAGTAGAAGCATCAGGCATAACAGTGTAAACCGGCTCGTGAGCACCAAGTATTCTGTTGGCCTCAGTCAGCTCGTCTTTATACCACTGATAACGCAAGTATTCAAGGTTGTAGTTTTCAAGTGTGGCTGTCAAAGTAACCTCGCCACCATTACAGATAGTGTCTTCTGTGGCAACAATATGCGTAATGGGAGCTTCAACCATCACAACGTGGAACGGATCACTGAAGCCTGAGCAACCATTAGCGTCAATAACTTCAACAATGTACTCGTGTGCCCAGTTGGTGGTAGGTCCAGCGACGCCATATTCAACATAGTCATAACGGTAGGAGTCTGCAGACTGGTTCAACTGACCATCTAAGTACCACTTATAGGTAGTAGAAGCAGGTGTATTCACAGCACCGTTGACCCAAGCAGTCAGGGTGACCGGACTATACTGGCAGACATACGGGCTACCAGAGATAATAACCATAGGATTACGTGTCACCGTAATGGTATCGGAAATACCTCTGTTAGAGTAACGGCAGCCAGGAATATCCAGAACGATAGTCGAACTATAGACATAGCGGGTCGTGTCGTCGTCTACGGTCAGCGGGCTCTCGCGGAACCACGGGCCACTCAAGAACGGATGCTCGAAGCCATTTCTGAACCACTCGTAGGTGAACAGCGTAGAATCAACACTGTTGCCATAGAGGTCGCGGACTGCAACAGTCACATCAACCTGACCACCATCGCAAATCTGGTGAGAGTTGGTAGCAACATTCAAAGCAGTGACATTGTACACTTCAAACGGAGTTCTCGGCCATACATAGACAGAGTCAAAGCCCCATGCTTCGCAACCAGAGTTGGTCTGGGTGATCTTGAGGGCGAATCTGTTCCACAATGTGTCTGTCAACACATAGGTCAACCACGGTTCTCTACCGTAATCGATAGCAATCAAGGTGTCAACGCCAGCAGCAGTCGTGTCAATCTTGTACCACTGGAAGGTGAGATGACGGCTGTTGTAGTCAGCGATGTGAGCTGTGAACGTCACTTCACCACCGACGCACACGCTATCATAATCAGAGGTAACAACAACATTGATAGAAGTAGAGTCATTAACATAGACCGGGAATTCATCGCTCAAGGTTGTGCAACCACGATTGTTCGACACCTGGACCGTGAAGAGGTACGGGTTGTCGGAAGCTTCCTTACGGATTCTCAGCGTATCAGTGGTGGCACTTGCAATACCTTCAATGTCGCGGTTGAAAAGTCTCCACTGGAAGTTGAACGGATAGTTAGCTGTATCATTCACATTGGCAACGAGGACAATGCTGTCATTTACCATGTTACAGATAATCGGGTCGCCAGAAATCTGGACGGTCGGGTTACCGTAAACAATGATTGCAGTATCAGCAGCATCCACACGGCAACCAGCATATTCCGGGAAGTAGGTCAGACCATAGACGTAACGGGTTGAATCACCATCAACGGCCAACGGGCTGTCAAGGATTGTAGCACCATTAGCACCTTCGATGACAACGCCATTCTTGGTCCAAACGAAGCTTCCGCTTGTGATGGCTTCAAGAGCAGCACCAGCTTTCTTCTTGGCAGTCAGCTGGATTTCACCACCGCTACAAATTGTGTCATGGCCAACCAATTCGATAACAACGGTATCCGGAGTGGTCACTACAATCGTATCGTAACCGATAGCGAAACATTCAGAGGTCGTCTGAGAGACCTTTACCTGATAGTAAGTGGTCTTTTCCGGAGCAATGTTCAGGATCCGGCTGGTGCCGCCCCAAACTTCAATAGAATCATTTGAGCCTTCTTCTTTATAGTACCATCTGTACACTAAGTTGTCGGCATTGTAGTTACCCAAATTAGCAGTCAATGTCACATCAGCACCGGCGCAAATGGTATCGACGCTGGAAGTGACCTCCACAAGAATTGTGTCGTTCACATAGACTGCATAAGGTTCGCTCATTGTGGTACAACCTCTGTCGTTGTAAATCTTCACAGTATAGAGGTACGGTTCATCTCTGAAGCCTTCCGTAAGTCTCAATGTATCACTGGTTTCATTTTCGAGCATACGGTTGGATTCGTACCACTGATAGTGCAAATCGGTGAAGACAGCAGCCGTGTCCATATAGGCATGGAGGTAGATGTTGCCGGCCACAGAATCGCATACAATAGCGTCACCAGAAATCTGGATAGTCGGGTTCGGATAGACGTAGATTGTAGTATCAATCAACGTGGAGTTACAACCTTCTTCAACAGGAATGTACATGGCAGCATAAGTGTATGCCGTGGAGTCGCCGTCAACAACGACCGGGGAGTCGATGAGGGTATCCAGGTTGGCACCCGGGATCTGCTGACCATTTCTGTACCAAATGTAGTAACCGTTAGCATGGTGTGTCACGCTCATTGAAATTTCTCCACCGAAGCAGATGTTAGTGTCGCTAACATGTTCAAACTTGATGGTGGGAGCTGTCATGATCTTCACAGAATCAAAACCTTCTGCCACACAACCCGAGTTGGTCTGGAGTATCTTGACCTGATATTTCACCCAACCATTGGCATCGGCTTCATCACTTGTCGGATGAACCGTCACAATACGTTCGGTTGCACCGTTAATGGGTTCGTACTGACCCAGGGACGTATTGTACTTGGACCAACGATAGGTGAGGAATTCGTCATTGTAATCAGCAAGATGAGCTGTGAGAATTTCTTCTCCACCCGAGCAGATGGAATCTACGGTATGAGTGACTTCCACAATGATGGAGTCATTTACATAAACATTGTACGGCTCGCTAATGACAGAGCAACCTCTTTCATTATTGGTTACGACAACCGTGAAGATGTAGGGCTGATCTGTAGGCTCAGCATTGTAAATCAATGTATCATGTGCTTCAGCAGTTGTACGGATCGTCTGGTTGAAGAGTCTCCATTCATAGCTGTAGGTCACACCGGCAATGGTATCGTTGAGATTTGCCTGCAACATAATCACACTGTCTTCACAGATGATCTGGTCGCCGGAAATTTGAACCGTCGGGTTCGGGAATACATAGACAGTGCCTGTCTTCATTTCGGAAACACAACCGCTGTTCTCCTGTGAAATCACAACACCATAGACATAGACTGCGGTGTCACCCACTGTAGCAACAGCGATTTCACGGAGAATTGAGTCGGTAGCACCCACAATTTCAACACCGTTCTTGTACCAAGTGTAAGTATAACCAACACCTGAAACACCCAGTGTATCGTTCGGAACAGCTGCAATCTCAATCTGATAGCCATCGCAAACAGTGTCTTGGCTGATCACAATCGTGTCAACAGAAGGAACATTGTTCACCTTGACGTAGGCGTCTTTCACTGACTCACAACGAGAGTCAAGATCGATCACAGTAACCGTGAGGGTATCCATACCCACGTTCAAGTCAGAGGTGACGAGTGTGGAGCTGAATGCACCGTCAACTGTCACACCATTAACTTTCCATGTGTAGGAAACATTGGCATTCGGATTCAAGACATTGGCTGTAGCAACTGCTGTACCGCCCAAGCAGATGGTATCTTCTGCAACTGTAACGACCACCGTCTGTGTATCAGCAATATTAATCGGCAGTACGTTACTGCGGACAGAGCAACCATTTCCGTAAGCAACTTCTAATTGATAGTTGTAAGCACTGCCACGGACATAATTCCAATTATCTGTGTACTCACCTTCCCAAGCATAACCAGGTACGGTATTGACAATAGGTGTAGTGAGTGAAGCTGCGGAAACACCGTTGTCAACAAGGAGTGTCAATGTGCTGGAAGTATTATAGTTTCCAGTAATCTTGACAGCGATGTTAAAGTCGGTGTTCACACAATACGTGTCATATTCAGAGCTAATCTCCACGACCGGGTTAGCTGTAACCGTAACCATTGCTACATTAGAGATTGCAGACTGGCAAGCAGGAGCTTCTGCTGTAGCCATGACCGTGTAGTTATGGACGGTATTGTCATTATCAACAGCATCAGGTGAAACGGTATAGACACTGTCGGTCACACCATTGATCAACTGACCATTGTCAAACCATGTGTAGGTAACTTCGCCAAGTTCGGCCGGGACGGCAGCAGCGGGAGTTGCCGTAAGCGTAACCTGACCACCTTCGCAAATGTTATTAGCGGAAGCAACCAGATTGATAGTCGGCATAGTGTACACGTTGACATCAATGCTACCAGTAGCCGTGCAGCCTGAGTTGGTCTGGCTGATTTCAACAGTATAAGTAGTGGTAGCGGCAACTGTCGTTGTATAGGTAGCAGCAGTAGCACCCGGAATCTCCGTACCGTTAGCCTTCCAAATGTAGGTCAGGCTATTGGCGTTGTTGTCAACGATATTGGCAGTCAATGTGACTTCACCATTGGCGCAGACAGCAGTATCAGTAGCCGTGACAACCACCTGGATAGAAGCAGTGTCATTCACATAGACATAGTACGGATCGCTGACAGTAGCACATCCAGTGATGTCATTGGTGACCTTCACCGTGAAGATGTACGGATTGTCGCTGCTCTCGTATTCTTTGTCCAAAGTCATATTCGTTTCAGAAGCAATGTCGGCATTGGCCAGCATCCACTGATAAGAATATGTAGCAGTACCGATTGTGTCATTGACATTGGCTGTCAACTGGACATTGTTACCATTGCAGATGATAGGATCACCCGTGATGACCACTGTGTGGTTCGGGTAAACCGTAACAATCGTGTCAATGGAGGGCTGCACGCAGCCAGGAATGTTCGGAACATACACCAAGGAGTAGTTGTACTCAGTAACATCGCCATCAATAGCAAGCGGAGAATCTGTCAAGGTGTTCATTGTAGCTCCCGGGACTTCCTGACCATTTCTGTACCAAGTATAGGTACCGCGGCCCGTGATGTCGGCAGTAAGGGTGATTTGACCACCTTCGCAAATCACATCACTCGGTGTGAGGGCAAGTTTGATTGTGTCAAGCGTAATGACCGTGACGGTATCATAACCTACTGCTTCACATTCAGAAGTCGTCTGATACACGCGGACCATGTAGTTGGTCGTGGTATTCGGGCTCACTGTGAGAGTGCGGCTGGTGGCACCAAAAATCTGGGTTTCAGTTGCACCATCAGTGGTGTACCATCTGTAGGTCAAGTTCTGAGAGTTGTAGTCACCAAGATTGGCTGTAAGAGTGACATCGCCGCCAGCGCAGACAGTGTCATCAGAAGCAGTGACTTCAACAAGGATACTATCATTCACATAGACTGCGAACGGCTCGCTGATGCTTCTGCAACCGTTGGCGTTAGTCACTTCAACGGTGTAGATGTACGGCTCGTCAGCAGCAGCATGGTAAATCGTGATTGTAGAATTCGTAGAATCAACAATATCCGTATTGAACAATCTCCATTGATATTCAATGACACCCGTAGCCAAAGCGGTGTCGTTGAGGTTTGCGGTCAGAGTGGTGATGCTGTCATTGCAAAGCAGAGCGTCGCCGCTGATCATCACAGTGGGATTGTCATAGACATACAAGGTATCTGCAACAGCAACAGAGGTGCAAGCAGCGCTGGCCTGAGAAACCACAGCGGTGTAAACGAAGCTGTTGGCATCGTAATCGGCCAAGGACGGATTGTCAACGAACATGCTGTCGCTTACATTGTCAATCATAACACCGTTTCTGTACCATGTGAAGATGTAGGGTTCATCTTCCACACCACCATTAGCGGAGGCACTGACTGTGACCTGCGCGCCCTGGCAAATGTTCTCTTCGCTGATTTCAACAGAAGTAATAACCGGAAGTTCTCTCGGAGTGATGGTCACTTCAACAGTATCTGCGCAAAGAGTGGTCGTCTGTTTGACAACGAGATAGTAAGTAGTAGCGTTTTCAATCGGATCGGTGGTAAGGGTCAATTCATTGCCGCCATTGACTGCGGTATTCAAATCGTTGACGAACCACTGATAAGTGAGGTCTTCAATATTGTAATTGTCAATATGTCCAGTGAGGTTGGCAACACCACCCTTACAAATGGTCGTGTCATCCACCGTGATAGAGGCCACTGGAGCAGGCTTGATGTAAACCTCATAAGGTTCGCTCATAACCGTACAACCTGCGCCAAGGTCAACCTTAACAGTAAAGATGTAAGGTTCATCGCGGGCAGGACGAGGTCCGAGGTTGGCTTCACTATAGTAGAAAGTAGGAGCTAGCGGTTGTAATGCCATACCTGTCGGCACATTGTTCATGTACCAGGTCTGCTGGATGCTGTCGAGATCAAAGGTGTGATCCCAGCTTACATTACCGAGGAGTTCAGTGATAACATCACCCTCACAAAGCATCTGGTCGCCAGAGATGACAACAACAGGCAGAGGACGGACGGTAACAACATCAGCAGATTTACGCTCTGACACACAGTTGGCGCTCGGCTGGCTGACCACTGCAGAGTAGGTAATCTGTTCGGCTTCTGTGCCAGAGATGATAGTAGCATCGTGGAAGATAGAATCGGTCACACCTTCGATAACAACACCGTTCTTATACCAAGTGAAGATGTACGGTTCGTTTGCAATACCACCCTGAGCAGTAGCCTTGATGGTCAAATCATATCCAGAGCACACGTCAGTGGTATCTGTCTTGATTTGCGAGATAGTGGCAGGATCAACTGCATTCACATGAATATCGCCAGTAGCAACGCAGTTGGAAGTCGTTTGCAGAACTTTCACTGAATAAGTTTCAGTTGCAGGAACAGTAACCGTAATTACGCGCTCCGTAGCAGCCGTAATCTCTTCAGTACCTTTATACCATTGATAGACGAGGTTACTATTGTTGTAATCGCCGAGCACAGCGGTCAATGTCACTTCGCCGTTCTTACAAATGGTGGTATCGTCAGCAATTACGGCAACCTGAATGCTGTCGTTCACATACACCGGATATTCGTTGCTCAGGATGCGGCAGCCGTTGCTGTCGGAAACCTGGACTGTGAATATGTAGGCGTCGGTGCTGTCGGGCATGTTGCTGATCTTCAGCGTGTCGTTGTCCGCACCCGTCACGGTCACACTCTTGCCGTTCAGCGTGAATGTCCCGTCCTCAAGGTCGCGGTTGGCCAGCATCCACTGGTAGGTCACCGTCGCCGCCGTCGTGTCGTAGCCGTTGATGTTGGCGTGCAGTTCGATTGTTGAACCGTCACACACCAGCGGGTCGCCCTCGATGGCAATCGTCGGGTTCGGGTAGGCATACACCGTCGTGTCCTTCGTGGCCACGCAGCCCTCGATGTCGGAGGCAAACACCACTCCGTACACATAGGCCGTGGAGTCACCGTCAACCGCCATCGGGCTGTCATGAAGCTGCGCCGTGTTGGCTCCTGCTATCTGGACATCGTTGCGGTACCACTGGTAGCTGCCGCCCTGGACGGGATCCACCGTGGCGTTCAGCACAATCTCACCGCCGGAGCAGATCATCGATCTGTTCAGCGTCAGCTGGATCTCCGGAGCGGATATCACATACACAGTGTCAATGCCCGTCATCGCGCATTCGGAGGTCGTCTGCATCACATCCACCTTGTAGATGCTCACCGTGTCGGTCGGGTTCACCGTCAACGTGCGGGCTGTGCCGCCGGGAACCGGTGTCCAGTCGTCATCGCCCGTACCGGTCTTGCGGGACCACTTGTAGATTATGTTGCTCGCGTTGTAGTCGCCAAGGTTCGCCGTGAAGGTCACCTCGCCGCCCAGACACATAGTGTCAACCGTGGAGGTCACTTCCACAAACACCGTGTCGTTCACATATACATAGTAAGGATCGCTCGTCACGCGGCAGCCCGTCTGCGGCATCTCCGCCGTGACTGTATAGACGTAGGCCTCGTCGGCAGACTCTCCGGCTACCATCACCAACGTGTCATTGGCCTGGAGAACTCCCGTCGAGCTCGTAGTCAGATCGCTGTTGTTCAGTCTCCATGTGTACTGCAGACCGCTCGTGTTGTAGTCAATGTCGTTGAGGTGCGCATACAGTGTCACCGTGTCGTGGCCCTGTGCGTCGCAGAGGATCGCGTCGCCGCTGATCGTCAGCGTCGGCTGCGGGATCACCCACACCGTGTCGGACTTCGCTTCGGACTCGCATGCGGAGCTCGGCTGGCTCACCTTCACACTGTAGATGAACACCATCGAGTCGGTGGTGCCGCCAACGTACGTCGGGTTGTCGAACAGAACGCTGTCGTTCGCACCAGCAACCTCAACTCCGTTGATGTACCATGTGTAGGTGTACGGCTCGCCCTCGACTCCCTTGCCGGTGGTCGGAGTGGCTGCCACTCTCACCTGGTAGCCGCTGCATACCGTGTCGTTGTCGGCCAGAACCGTCACTTCGGGTTTCTCCTTCACGGAGAACTTCAACGTGTCGGATGCCATACAGCCTGATGTTGTCTGCTCGACCTCTGCAACCACAAAGTGGGCACCGTCCGCAGTGAACTGGCGTGTCATCGTGGCCGTCGTGGCGCTTGCAATGGCATCGCCGTCAACGTTCCAACGATACACAAGGTCGGTAGCGTTGTTGTTAGCCAGGGTCAGCGTGAACATCATCTCGCCGCCTGCGCAGATCGTCGTGTCGTCCGCAACCAGCTCGACCGCGATGCTATCCTTCACATATACATAGTAGGGTTCGCTCACCACGCGGCATCCGTTAGTATCGGACACGGCGAAGGTGAACACATAGGCGTCCGTGCTGTCCGCCATATTGGATATCTTAAGATTCGTGGTCGTGGCACCCGTGGTGTCTGTGCCGTTCGCAAGGTTGCGGTTGGCCAGCATCCACTGGTAGCTCAGCTGGTGCATCGTTGTGTCGTAACCGTTGATGTTCGCGCGCAGGTTCAATTCCGTGCCAGAGCAAATCACCGGGTCACCCTCGATCACTACCGTCGGGTTCGGGTATGCGTACACCGTCGTATCCTTCGTGGCCACGCAGCCCTCGATGTCGGAGGCAAACACCACTCCGTACACATAGGCTGTGGAGTCGCCGTCAACCGCCACTGGGCTATCATGCAATCTACCCGTGTTGGCGCCCTCGATGCGGACGTCGTTGCGGTACCACTGGTAGCTACCGCTCTGGGCGGGATCCACCGTGGCGCTCAGCGTGATTTCGCCGCCCGAGCAGACCATCGTCTTATTCACATTCAGGACAATCTTAGGTGCCTTGATCACATGTACTGTGTCGTAGCCATTCATCCAGCAACCGGACGTCGTCTGCATCACCTGCACACGGTAGATCGTGTCGCCTTCCATCGGGTTCACCGTCAAGGTGCGGCTGGTAGCGCCCTGGATGGACTCCCAGTCATTCTCACCCGTGCCGGTCTTGCGCGACCATCTGTACACCAGATTGTCCGCATTGTAGTCGCCAAGGTTCGCCGTGAAGGTCACCTCGCCGCCAGCGCACAGCGTGTCAACCGTCGAGGTCACTTCCACCAGAATCGTGTCGTTCACATATACATAATAGGGTTCGCTTGTCACGCGGCAGCCCGTCTGCGGCATCTCCGCCGTGACCGTGTAAACGTATGCCTCGTCGGCCGAGCCGCCGGCTACCATCACCAAAGTGTCGTTAGCCTTGAGTACGCCGGCCATCGTGGTCGTCAGGTCGTTGTTGTTCAGTCTCCATGTGTACTGCAGACCGCTCGTGTTGTAGTCGATGTCGTTGAGGTGTGCATACAGTGTCACCGTGTCGTGGCCCTGTGCGTCGCAGAGGATCGCGTCGCCGCTGATCGTCAGCGTCGGCTGCGGAATCACCCACACCGTGTCGGACTTCGCTTCGGACTCGCATGCGGAGCTCGGCTGGCTCACCTTCACACTGTAGATGAACACCATCGAGTCGGTGGTGCCGCCAACGTACGTC